>Ga0137412_10001140_pt1 | contig 20169 bp, 11 predicted proteins | sample CZODoug2_1_16fun_FD_122160 | JGI IMG/M metagenome (GOLD analysis project Ga0137412, IMG submission 122160) | Vadose zone soil fungal communities from Angelo Coast Range Reserve, California, USA - CZODoug2_1_16fungal (Hybrid Assembly) | ecosystem: Environmental > Terrestrial > Soil > Vadose zone...
GCCGGCGCGAAAACCGTGACGAACTTCCGCAACGACTCGCGGATATCGCTTTTCAACGCGGCAGCGACGATCATGCCGATCGGCCCGAACAACGCCGGGCCGCCCAGGTGGACATCGAGGCTGACCACCGAGTTATCGCCCTTCGGCTTGACTTTGGCGATCAGCTTGACCTTCACGCCGCCGACGCCGTTGCCGTCGAGCGTCATGGCCTCCGGCGGCTTGTAGTTCACGATCGTCCAGTTGATGCGGTTGGGCATGCCCTTGACTTCGACGATCGAGTCGATCACCGTGCCCTTCTCCAACTGCTCGGGCAGCTTGCTGCGCCACACCCGGTGGATGGTCAGCCACTCCTTATAACGGGAGAGGTTGGACGCGTCCGCCCAAGCCCGCTCAGGCGGCAACGGAACATCGATGGATACCGAAAGCTTCGCCATGGGTTGCTTTTACTGGTCGCCCTTCGTGCCGTCATCCAACGCGTTCTTCGCCGCCTCCTGCACCTTGCTCACGGTGTCTTTGTACTTGCCATCGGTCTTGGAGTCGACGAACTCGCCCGCTTTGTCGATCGCGGAGCCGACCGTGTCGGCGTTCTGTGCCAGCAGGTCTTTGGCCTTGTCCAGAAATCCCATGTTTCGTCCTTTTCCTCAGGAGTTGTTGACTAGGCGTATCTCGACGGTTCGGCGAGTCGCCACCACGGCTCGAATTCCGCAGTCGCCGTAGGGTCGACACGTCCGCCCGGTTTCGGCACCGCCACTGCGACGTTCGCGGCGCCCGCCGCCGCCAACAGCCGCTCGATCGGCTCGGCCCACGGGTGCGGCGCCAACCGGAATGTGCACCAGTGGATCGGCACCAAGAGTCCGCCGTTGACGTCGACGTGCGCCTGAACCGCATCTTCGGGGTTCATGTGAATGTCCGGCCACACCGTGTTGTAGGCACCGACCGGCATCAGCGTCAGGTCGAAAGGCCCATGCTCTTGGCCGATTTCGGCGAAGCTCTTGGTGTAGCCGGTGTCGCCGCCGAAGTAGGCCCGGTGCGCCGGACCGATGATGGCCCACGACGCCCACAGCGTGACGTTGCGATTCAGGAACCGGCCGGAGAAGTGCCGGGCCGGCGTGCAGATCAGGGTGAGCTCGTCGATCTGCGCGCGCTCGTTCCAGTCGAGTTCGATGATGCGCTCGTCAGGAATGCCCCAGTCCCGCAAGTGCGCGCCGACGCCGAGCGGAACCACGAACGGGGCCCACTGGGTTCGGGCCAGCGCGATGATCGTGTCGGTGTCGAGGTGGTCGTAGTGGTCGTGGCTGACGACGATCGCGTCCAGCGCCGGCAGCGCGTCCAACGGCACCGGCGGCGGATGCATGCGCCCCGGGCCGACGACGTCCGACGGCGAGCAGCGTTCACTCCAGACCGGGTCGGTGAGCACGCGGTAGCCGTCGATTTCCAGCAGGGCCGTCGAATGGCCGAACCAGCTGACCGCGATTCGGCCCGCGGGGGCCTCGAAGGCTCGCGGCTCGGGAGTGATCAGCGGGATGTCCGTGGCCGGCCGGCCCGCCGCGCGGCCACTGATCAACTCCCACAGGATGTTTCGCTGTTCTTCGGTGTCGATGTTGAGCGAGGCCGGTTCCAGGTTGACGAACACACCGTCGTGGTAATGCGGTGAGCGCTCGGCGACTCCCCGGATCTCGGAGGATTGAGCGCCGAGCGCTGCCGGCGTGCCATGCAGCGCACGCAGCACCCACCCGCCCGTCGCGAGCGAGACCGTGCCCACTGCCAGTCGCAGCGCCCCGCGCAACATCCGATTAGGCTCCCTGGAATTTCGGCGGTCGCTTCTCCACCCGTGCGACCTGCGCTTCGATGACGTCCTGACTGCCCCACGCTTTGTCGAAAAGTTCTTTCTGCGCCGGCGACGGCTCTTCGATGGAGCCGTCGTCGTTGAGCACCCGCTTGGCATGCTGCAGCGCCAGCGGGGCCAACCCGACGATTTCGGCGGCCCAGGCCTGCGCGTCGGCCAGCGTCCCGATCCGGTTGGCCATCCCGGTCAGCAGCGCGGTTTCGGCGGTCAGCTTCTCCGCGGTCAGCAGCATCGCCCGGGCCCGGCCGTGTCCGACCAGCGACGACAGCCGGTGGATGCTCCAGTTGTCCAGTGCCAGGCCGTATTTCGACGTCGGGAACTGGAAGAACGCCTCCAGGGACACGACACGCAGATCGCATTGCATGGCCAGCTGCAGACCCGCGCCGATCGCGGGCCCGTTGATCGCGCCGATGATCGGAATCGGCGCCGCATCAAGCACCTTGTGCATTTCGATCAAGCGGTCGGGGTAGTCGGCGGCGAACGCGTCACCGCTGAGGTCGGCGCCGGCGCAGAACACGGTGCCCTGACCGGTCAGCACGACCACCCGGACATCCTCGCCTGCGGCCTTCTCCACGGCCTGCCGCAACTCCTCGACCAGCTGGGAGTTGAGCGCATTCCGTCGTTCGGGACGCTGCAACTCAATGGTCAAGATGTCTTCGACGCGGGTGAGACCGATCATGGGCCCAGCCTATTAGTCTCAGCCGGGCGGTATCGAATCGGCGGTAGCCGGAACGTTCCATTCGGCCAGTGGACCTGACAGGATGCTTTCCCGTGACAAGGCCTAACTTCCTGGTGATCGTGGCAGATGACCTCGGGTTCTCCGATATCGGCGCGTTCGGCAGCGAGATCGAGACCCCCAATCTGGATCGGCTGGCCCACGCGGGAATCCGATTGACCGATTTCCACTCGGCACCGGCCTGCTCGCCGACCCGGTCGATGCTGCTGACCGGAACCGATCACCACATCGCCGGTATCGGCACCATGCTCGAGGTCACTCCCCCGGGCTTTCAGGGGCCGCCCGGCTACGAGGGCTACCTGAACGACCGGGTGGTCGCGTTGCCGGAGCTGCTGCGAGACGCCGGTTACCTGACCCTGATGGCGGGAAAGTGGCACCTCGGCAACACCATCGACAGGACACCGTGGGCCCGCGGATTCGAGCGGTCGTTCGCGCTGCTGCCCGGCGGCGCAAGCCATTACGGCAACGTTCCCGGCGACTTCTTGCCGGCGCTCTCCCGATACACCGAGGACGACCGATTCGTCACGGTCGACGACGACTTCTATTCGTCGGACTTCTACGCCGACACGCTGCTGCGGTATTTCCGCGAGCGCACCGACTCCGACCAGCCGTTCTTCGCGTACCTGCCCTTCCAGGCGCCGCATTGGCCGCTGCAGGCGCCGGCGGAAATCATCGCCAAATACCGCGGCCGCTACGACGACGGCCCCGACGCACTGCGCGAGGCACGACTGGCCGCACTCGAGCGGCTCGGGCTGTGCCCACCCGACGTCGTCGCACATCCGGTCGTCGCCGACGGGGAACCGGAGTGGTCCGAGATGAGTGCCGACGAGCAGGCCCTGTCGGCCCGCAGCATGGAGGTCTACGCCGCCATGGTCGACCAGATGGACCACAACATCGGCCGGGTGATCGACTACCTCACCGAAACCGGCGAGCTGGACAACACGGTCGTGATCTTCCTGTCCGACAACGGCGCGGAAGGTGCGATCGTCGAGGCGATGCCGATCCTCGGTGGCCTGATCGCCGCCGAGATCGAAAAGAACTGGGACAACAGCCTCGACAATGCCGGAGCTTCCAACTCGTTCATCTGGTACGGCCCGCGCTGGGCGCAGGCCGCCACGGCGCCGTCCCGCCTGCACAAGGCGTTCACCACCGAGGGCGGCATCCGGGTCGTCGGGTTCGTCACCTGGCCGGGCTTCGACCGGCAGCACCAGATCGGCACCGCGTTCAGCACGGTGATGGACATCGCTCCGACCGTGCTCGAGCTCGCCGGCGTCGCGCACCCCGGCACCGAATACCAAGCGCGCCAGGTGGCCGCCATGCGCGGCCGGTCGCTGTTGCCGTATCTCTCGGGCGACACCGAGTCGGTACACGACGACGTCACCGGAACGGGCTGGGAGTTGTTCGGCCGCCGCGCTATTCGGCAGGGCGACTGGAAAGCATTGCACCTGCCCGAACCGTACGGCCCGGGCGCGTGGCAGCTCTACGACCTGTCCACCGACCCCGGCGAAATCGACGACCTGGCCGCCTCGCGGCCCGATAAGCTAGCCGAGCTGCTGGTGCTGTGGGACCGCTACGTCGAGGACACCGGCGTCATCCTGGGTCCCATCTCGCTTTTCGATGTCGACCAGCAGGATCTCGCGCAAGGCTGATATGTAGCCTCGGCCGGGTGAGCCGGATCGGGACCGACCAACTGCGCGATGCGGTGCTCGATGAGGGATCGTTCGTCAGCTGGGACAGCGCGCCGCTGGCGATACCGGTGAGCGAGTCGTACGCCCGCGAGCTGGCTGAGGCACGAGCCGCCAGCGGCCACGACGAATCGGTGCTGACCGGCGAGGGCCGGGTGTTGGGCCGCCGCGTGGCGGTGGTGGTCTGCGAGTTCGACTTCCTCGGCGGCTCAATCGGGGTCGGCGCGGCCGAGCGGATCACCGCCGCGGTGGAACGCGCCACGGCCGAGCGGCTGCCGCTGTTGGCGTCGCCGTGCTCCGGCGGAACCCGGATGCAGGAAGGCACCGTCGCGTTCCTGCAGATGGTCAAGATCGCCGCGGCCGTCACCCTGCACAAGCAGGCACACCTGCCCTACCTGGTGTACCTGCGCCACCCGACCACCGGCGGGGTGTTCGCATCGTGGGGTTCACTGGGTCACCTCACGTTCGCCCAGCCGGGCGCTCTGATCGGCTTTCTCGGGCCGCGGGTGTACGAGCAGCTCTACGGCGAACCGTTCCCGGCCGGCGTCCAAACCGCCGAGAACCTGCAGCGGCATGGGGTGATCGACGCCGTCGTGCCGCTCGGTGAGCTGCGCGGCATCCTCGACCGGGCGCTCACGGTCGTCGCCGACGATGCGGGGCCGCCGCCGCAGCGGCCACGGCCCGAACCGCTGCCCGATGTCCCGGCCTGGGACTCGGTGTTGGCGTCGCGTCGGCCGGACCGGCCCGGGGTCCAGCATCTGCTGCGGCACGGCTGTACCGATCAGGTGCTGTTGTCGGGCACCGGGCAAGGCGAAGCCGCCACCACGCTGCTGGCGCTGGCCCGGTTCGACGGTCAGCCCGCGGTGCTGCTCGGACAGCAGCGCGTCGTCGGTGGTCTGGTCGGGCCGGCCGCGCTGCGCGAAGCCCGCCGCGGCATGACGCTGGCCGCCGGACTGCGGCTGCCGCTGGTGCTGGTCATCGACACCGCCGGGCCCGCGCTTTCGGCGGAGGCCGAACAGGGCGGCCTGGCCGGCGAGATCGCGCACTGCCTGGCTGAGCTGGTAACGCTGGACACCCCGACGGTGTCGGTGCTGCTCGGCCAGGGCAGCGGCGGACCCGCGCTGGCGATGGTGCCCGCCGACCGGGTGCTGGCCGCGCTGCACGGCTGGCTCGCGCCGCTGCCGCCGGAGGGCGCCAGCGCGATCGTGTTCCGCGACACCGCGCATGCCCCGGAACTCTCCGCCGCGCAGGGCGTCCGCTCGGTCGACTTGCAGGCGTCCGGCATCGTCGACACCGTCGTGCCGGAGCACCCCGACGCCGCCGACGAACCGGGCGAGTTCTCCACCCGGCTGTCCGCGGCGATCGCCGTCGAGCTGCACGCGCTGCGCGGCATGCCCGACGCCGACCGGATGGCGACCCGGTTGCGCCGCTACCGCAATATCGGGCTGCGCTGAATCTCCGCCGCGCCGGATGCCCCCGGGCGGGTGTTCCCACAGCTAAGGGGGATGATCAGGCATCATGGGCAGCATGGACACTGGCGCGACCTCACCGCGGGTTTTGGTTGTGGACGACGACGCCGACGTGCTTGCCTCGCTGGAGCGCGGACTGCGGTTGTCCGGCTTCGAAGTGGCGACCGCCGTCGACGGTGCCGAAGCGCTGCGCAGCGCCACCGAAACCAGGCCGGACGCGATCGTTCTCGACATCAACATGCCGGTGCTCGACGGCGTCAGCGTGGTGACCGCGCTGCGCGCGATGGACAACGACGTGCCGGTCTGCGTGCTGAGCGCGCGCAGCTCGGTCGACGACCGGGTGGCCGGCCTGGAGGCCGGCGCCGACGACTACCTGGTGAAGCCGTTCGTGCTGGCCGAGCTGGTGGCGCGGGTGCGCGCGCTGCTGCGCCGCCGCGGAGCCACCGCGACGTCGTCCTCGGAAACCATCACGGTCGGCCCGCTGGAGGTCGACATCCCCGGCCGGCGGGCCCGGGTCAACGGCGTCGACGTCGACCTGACCAAGCGTGAATTCGATCTGCTGGCCGTACTGGCCGAGCACAAGACCGCGGTGTTGTCGCGCGCCCAGCTGCTGGAATTGGTGTGGGGCTACGACTTCGCCGCCGACACCAACGTCGTCGACGTATTCATCGGATACCTGCGCCGCAAGTTGGAAGCGGGCGGCGGCCCTCGGCTGCTGCACACCGTCCGCGGCGTGGGATTCGTACTGCGCATGCAGTGACGGGACTGAACATGAATTTTCTGTCGAGAATCTTGACTCGCACGCCCTCGCTGCGCGCCCGCGTGGTGGTGGCGACCATCATCGGCGCGGCCATCCCGGTGCTGATCACCTGTGCTGTCGTCTGGTTCGGCATCACCAACGACCGCAAGGAACGACTGGACCGCCGTCTGGACGAGGCCGCCGGCTTCGCGATCCCATTCCTGCCCCGCGGGCTTGGCGAAATTCCGAAGTCGCCCAGCGACCAGGACGCCATCATCACCGTCCGCCGTGTCAACGGCGAGGTCACCTCCAACACCACCGTCACGCTGCCCGAGCTGCCCGCCGGTTACGCCGACACCTACATCAACGGGGTGCGCTACCGGGTGCGCTCGGTGACCATTCCGGCGCCGCACCCGATGTTGGTGGAAGTCGGCGCCACCTACGACGCCACCATCGCTGACACCAACAACCTGCATCGCCGGGTGATCTTGATTGCCGCGTTCTCGATCGCCGCAGCGGCCGTATTCGCTTGGCTGCTGGCCACTTTCGCGGTACGCCCGTTCAAACGGTTGGCACAACAGACCCGGTCCATCAACGCGGGCGACGAGAATCCACAGGTCCGGGTGCGCGGCGCCAGCGAGGCCGTGGAGATCGCCGAGGCCATGCGAGGCATGCTGCAAAGGATCTGGGACGAGCAGAACCGCACGATCGAAGCGCTGGCCTCGGCCCGCGACTTCGCCGCCGTGTCCTCGCACGAGTTGCGCACACCGCTGACCGCGATGCGCACCAACCTCGAGGTGCTGGCCACCCTCGAACTTCCTGACGAACAGCGCAAAGAAGTGCTCAGCGACGTGATCCGCACCCAAACGCGAATCGAGGCAACGCTTTCCGCGCTGGAACGGCTGGCGCAGGGCGAGTTGTCGACATTCGAGGATCATGCGCCGGTCGACATCACCGAGCTGCTCGACCGCGCGGCGCACGACGCCATGCGCATCTATCCCGACCTCGACGTGTCCCTGTCGCCGTCTCCGACCTGCATCATCGTCGGGCTGCCCGCCGGCCTGCGCCTCGCCGTGGACAACGCGATCGCCAATGCCGTCAAACATGGCGGCGCCACCAGCGTGCAGCTGTCCGCGGTCAGCTCGCGGGCCGGCGTGGAGATCGCCATCGACGACAACGGCAGCGGGCTGCCCGAAGCCGAACGCGAAGTGGTGTTCGAGCGGTTCTCCCGCGGCTCGACCGCGTCACACTCGGGCTCCGGACTCGGCCTGGCCTTGGTGGCCCAGCAGGCGCACCTGCACGGCGGCACCGCGGCGCTGCAAGACAGCCCGCTGGGCGGAGTACGCCTGCTGCTGCAGCTGCCGCCGCCGAGCTGACGTCGAACGCTACCGAGTACCCAGCAGATCGATGACGAAGATCAGCGTCTTCCCGGACAGCTGATGTCCCGAGCCGGCCGGCCCGTACGCCTGCTCCGGCGGAATGGTCAGCTGACGCCGCCCGCCGACCTTCATGCCCGGGATGCCGTCCTGCCAGCCCTGGATCAGTCCCTGCAACGGGAACGAGATCGACTGACCGCGGCCCCACGAGCTGTCGAACTCTTCGCCCGAGTCGTAGTCGACGCCGACGTAGTGCACCTCGACGGTGCCGCCCGGCACGGCTTCGGGTCCGTCGCCGACCACCAGGTCCTGGCTGACAAGTTGGGTAGGTGCTGGGCCGCTGGGAAATTCAATCTCAGGTTTGCTTGACACGGAAAAGACCCTAGTCGGGCACACTTGACTCGTGAAAGAGGACCGAGCATGACCGACAACCCAGACAACAACGCCTTGTCGCGGATCAACGACCTCGTCGCCGAGGAGAAGTCGCTTCGAGAGCAGTTGCAGCACGGCGAGATCAGCGAGTCCGACGAGAACCAGCGGCTGCGCCAACTCGAGATCGAACTCGACCAGTGCTGGGACTTGCTCAGGCAGCGCCGCGCCCTACGCCAGACCGGTGGCGATCCCCGCGACGCCGCGGTGCGCCCTGCCAACGAGGTCGAGGGCTACCTGGGCTGAGGAGATGACTGCGCGTGAAGTCGACGCGGTCATCGTGGGTGGCGGACACAACGGTCTCGTCGCTGCCGGATATCTGGCCCGGGCCGGCCTGCGGGTGCGGCTGCTGGAACGGCTGCCGCAGGTCGGCGGCGCCGCGGTGTCAGCGCAGGTGTTCGACGGCGTCGACGCCCGGCTGTCGCAGTACGCCTACCTGGTCAGCCTGCTGCCGACCCGCATCCTCGACGACCTGGGCGCGACGGTCCGGCTGGCCCCGCGGCCCTATTCGTCGTACACCCCCGATCCGGCCACGGCCGGGCGCACCGGCCTGCTGATCGGTCCGCGGTCCACGTTCGACGCCATCGACGCCCACGACGACGAGCGGGCATTCGCCGAGTTCTACCGGCGCTGCCGGCTGGTGACTGAGCGGCTGTGGCCCACCATGTTGGAGCCGCTGCGCACCCGTGAGCAGGCCAGGGCGGCGGTCGTCGACGGCGATCCCGAGGCGGCCGCGGCGTGGCGGGCCATGGTCGAGCGACCGATCGGCGCCGCGATCGCCGACGCGATACGCAACGACCTGGTGCGCGGCGTGGTCGCGACCGACGCGCTGATCGGGACCTTCGCCCGGCTCGACGACGCGTCGCTGCTGCAGAACGTCTGCTTCCTGTACCACCTGATCGGCGGCGGCGTCGGAGCCTGGCACGTCCCGGTCGGCGGCATGGGTGCGGTGAGCGCGGCGCTGGCCGCCGCCGCGTCGGCTCACGGGGCCGAAACCGTCACCGGCGCAGAGGTTTACGCGATCGATCCGGCCGGCGAGGTGCGTTACCGCCACAGCGACGAGGAGCACGTGGTCCGCGGCCGATTCGTCTTGGCCGGCGTCACACCCACGACGCTGGCCGGCCTCCTGGGCGAACCGGCGCGGCCCCCGGTGGCGGGCGCTCAAGTCAAGGTGAACATGGTGCTGCGGCGGCTACCAAGACTGCGCGACGACAGCGTCACGCCCGAGCAGGCTTTCGGTGGAACGCTGCATGTCAACGAAGCCTGGTCGCAGCTGGACGCCGCCTATTCGCGGGCAACCGACCGCACGCTGCCGGACCCACTTCCGTGCGAGATCTACTGCCATTCGCTGGCCGACCCCAGCATTCTGTCGCCCGCGCTGCGCGATTCCGGCGCACACACGTTGACGGTGTTCGGTCTGCACACGCCGCACCCGGTGTTCGGCGCCCAGCGTGACGCGCTCACCGAGGCCGTGCTGTCGTCGCTGAATTCCGTTCTGGCCGAACCGATTCAGGATGTGCTGCTGAACGACGCACACGGCTCGCCCTGCATCGAGACGACAACCACCCTCGACCTGGAGCAGCGGCTGGGAATGACCGGCGGCAACATCTTCCACGGCGCCTTGGGGTGGCCGTTCGCCGAGGACCACGAACAGTTGGATATCCCGGCTCAGAAATGGGGCGTGGCCACCGGCCACGAACACATTTTGCTGTGCGGCTCAGGCTCGCGCCGCGGCGGTGCGGTCTCCGGTATCGGAGGTCACAACGCCGCGATGGCAGTACTCGCGTCGCTCAAGTAGATGGTGGCGACCCGCTACTAGTTAGCGCGCGTCGATGGTGGCGTAGTTGCGCTCGGTGTAGCCGGTGTAGATCTGGCGCGGGCGGCCGATCTTGCTGGGCTCACCGTTCATCTCACGCCAGTGGGCGATCCAGCCGGGCAGCCGGCCGAGCGCGAACAGCACGGTGAACATCCGGGTCGGGAATCCCAACGCCCGGTAAATCAGCCCGGTGTAGAAGTCGACGTTCGGGTACAGCTTGCGCTCGATGAAGTAGTCGTCGGTCAGCGCAGCCTCTTCGAGCTCCTTGGCGATCTTCAGCAGATCGTCGTCGCCGCCCAGCTTGCCGAGGATCTTGTCGGCCTGCTCTTTGACGATGCGGGCCCGCGGGTCGTAGTTCTTGTAGACCCGGTGACCGAAGCCCATCAGCTTGACCCCTTCTTCGCGGTCCTTGACCTTGCGGACGAACTCGCTCACCTCGTCGCCGCTTTCCCGGATCTCCTCGAGCATCTCCAGCACCGCCTGGTTGGCGCCGCCGTGCAGCGGGCCCCACAGCGCGTTGATGCCACCGGAAATCGACGTGAACAGGTTGGCCTGCGACGAGCCGACCAGTCGCACCGTCGACGTCGAACAGTTCTGCTCGTGGTCGGCGTGCAGGATGAACAGCAAGTCCAGCGCCCGAACGATCTCCGCGTCGGGCTCATAGGGCTCGGCGGGCAGGCCGAACGTCATCCGCAGGAAGTTCTCCACCAAGGTCAGCTTGTTGTCCGGGTAGAGGAACGGCTGACCCACCGACTTCTTGTAGGCGTAGGCGGCGATAGTCGGCAGCTTGGCCAGCAGCCGGATCGTGGACAGGTCGACCTCTTCTTTGTCCACCGGGTCCAGCGAGTCCGGGTAGTAGGCGCTCAGCGCGTTGACGACGCTGGACAGCACCGGCATCGGGTGGGCGTTGCGGGGGAAGCCGTCGAAGAACCGCTTCAGGTCCTCGTGCAGCATGGTGTGTCGCTGGATCTGATGGGTGAACTCGGCCAGCTGTTCCTTGTTCGGCAGCTCTCCGTTGATCAGCAGGTAGCTGACCTCGATGAAGGTCGACTTCTCGGCCAGCTGCTCGATCGGGTAGCCGCGATAACGCAGGATGCCGGCGTCGCCGTCGATATAGGTGATTGCGCTTTTGGTGGACGCCGTGTTGACGAAGCCGTTGTCGAACGTCGTATAGCCGGTCTTGGATAACAGCGAGCCGAGCGCGATGCCGTCGGCCCCCTCGGTGGCGTGGACGATTTCCAGGTCCAACTCACCACCCGGGTATCGAAGCGTGGCGGAGTCGTCGGTTGCGGCCACTAGAACCCCTTTGCGGTCTCGGCTGATCTGGCCCTACAAGCTTGCTACAGGTGAAGGTAGTCGCTGTCGGGCCGGCGCGCCTGCCCGGGGTCGGGTCCGCTGAAGTTGGGGCTTTCCGTCAGGAAAGCCCGCCCGCTCGACGGCCTTTACTCGATCTTGACCGCGTGTTGAATACCCACCCGGATGATCGGGAACGTGACTACGCTTCAAGCCGTGGAACTGGGGGTTTTGGGACCTCTCCGGGTCCGACAAGACGGGGCACCCGTCGCGATCCCGGGCGCCAAACCTCGTGCCGTCCTCACCATGCTCGGGCTGCACCACGGCTCGGTCGTCTCGGCCGACACGCTCGTCGAACTGCTCTGGGGTGAGGATCCGCCACGCACCGCCGCCAAAGCCCTGCAAACCCACATCTCCTCGCTGCGCCGCGCCCTGGGCGACGGCTTTGTTCTGACGCAGGGGACGGGTTGGGCCATTGCCGAGAGCGAGGTCGATGCGTCGCGTTATAAATCAGCAGCCCGACTCGGACGCGATGCCGCCGCGACCGGCGACATCAGCCAAGCGGTGGCTCACTTCGAGGAGGCGCTTGCCCTCTGGCGAGGTATCCCCGAACTGCCCGACGATAGGCGGGGAACATCCGAAAAGACACGATGGATCGAGGGCCACGCCGCCCTTGTCGAGGATCGGGCCGACGCGCTGCTTGCCACGGCCCGCGCCGCGGAGATCATCGGTGAGCTCGAGGCGGCGGTGGCCGAGGCGCCGCTGCGCGAAAGGCGATGGGGCCAGCTCATGCTCGCCCTCTACCGCGCCGGCCGGCAAGGTGACGCTCTTGGCGCTTATCAACGGGCACGGACAATGCTGGCCGACGAGTTGGGAATCGATCCCGGGCCGGAGCTCCGACGACTTGAGACCGCCATCGTCGCACAAGATGCGACACTAGATGTTGTTGTAGCACAACATCTTCCGTCGGTGATGCGCGCAGTAACCTTCCTACTCACCGACATTGAGGGATCGACCGCCGCCTGGGAGGCAGACGCCGCAGCTATGGCAGTGGCGCTTGCCCGACACGACGAACTCGTGGAACAGGTGGTCACGTCGCGGGGAGGGCGGCTGATCAAGACACGCGGCGAGGGCGATGCCACGTTCTCGGTCTTCGAGCGGCCGTCGGCAGCAGCCGCGGCCGCTATGGAGCTACAAGACGCAATCATCCGCGAGCAGTGGGGCCTCCGAGAGCCGATGCGCATCCGGATCGCACTGCACACCGGCGAAGTCGAGCTCCGGGACGGCGACTACTTCGGTCGGGCGGTCAACCGCGCTGCCCGCCTGAGATCGCTGGCTGTGGGCGGTCAAATTTTGTGCTCTGGCGCGACGGCCGAGCTCGTCGTTGATTCACTTCCCGACGACGTTGTCCTCGCCGACCTGGGTTTGCGCGAACTGCGCAACCTCGCCCGCCCGGAGCATGTCTTCGAGCTCCGATTGGAAACCGCTGAGGAGGGTGCCCAACCGCCGACAAGCGATGCGCCGCCGATGGAGCGTCCGGGCCTGCCCTCGGTTCTGATCGGTACCGGGCCGTTCGTCGGTCGCGGGAGCGAGCTCGAGCGGCTTCTGTCTGCGTGGCAGACCTCGCTTGGCGGTGGTGCGTGCGCCGCCTTGATCGCCGGCGAACCGGGTGTCGGCAAGACGCGCCTGGCCGGCGAGTGGTCCCGGCAGGCCTATGAGCAAGGCGCGGTCGTGCTGTACGGCCGTTGCGACGAAGACCTCGGTGCGCCCTATCAGCCCTTCGCGGAAGCCCTGCGCTCGCTGGTGCCGTGCGTCGGCTCCAGTCGGTTGCGCGGACTGCGCGGCGTCGAAGCCTTGCTTCCGCTTGTCCCCGGGCTCGTCGACGAAGTGCCCGATCTGCCCGAGCCGACGCGCGCCGACCCCGACACCGAGCGCTACGCACTTTTCGACGCCGTCGTTGCACTCGTGGAAATGGCTTCCAAGGAAGCGCCGGTTGTCCTGGTACTCGACGACTTGCACTGGGCGGCCAAGCCAACGCTGCTCCTATTACGACATCTGCTGCGCTTCGGCGACCGCGCGCGCGTGCAGATCGTCGGCACCTACCGCAGCACCGATCTCGACCGCTCCCATCCGCTGGCGGCGATGCTCGCCGACCTGCACCGCGACGGCACCGCCAACCGCATCAATCTCAGCGGCCTCGATGAGGACGACGTCAGCGCGTACGTCGCCAAGGCCGGCTACGACGACGAAGAGCTTGGCCACGCATTGGCCTCCGTCACGGGCGGCAACCCGTTCTTTCTCATCGAGGCGCTGCGCCATGTCGACGAGAGCGGCGGCGTGTGGGACCCGAGCACGCTCCCGCAGGGAGTACGAGAAGCCGTGAGCCGCAGACTTTCTCGGCTTCCGATCGAGACCAATAAGGCCCTCGCAGCAGCCGCGGTCGTCGGCAGCCGGTTTGCCCTGGACCTGGTCGAGCGCGTGGTTGGGGACGACCTGGTCGACGCGTTCGACGAGGCGTCCAAAGCCGGCATCGTCATCGAAGAGCCCGGTGGTCGCTACCGGTTCAACCATGCGATCGTCCGACAGTCACTTCTTGCCGAACTGCCGTCGATGCGCCGGATGCGGCTGCACCAGCGCATCGCCACGACGCTGGAGGATGAGCCGGGCGCCGACGACGAGCTGCTCGCTGAACTGGCTCACCACTATTTCGAATGTGCGTGGGCGGGAAACGCGGTCAAGGCTGTCGAGTATTGCCGGCGGGCGGCGGACCAGGCGATGGCCCGACTCGCCTACGAAGGAGCGGCCGACCTTTACGACCACGCCCTGCACGCGCTGGACGAGCTTGACGACGAGCTGGCCGACCGTGACGACCAGATCGCCGACCTACTCGTCGCGCGTTGCGAGGCTCTCCTGGCCGCGGGTGACGTGGCTTCGGCAGCAGGTGCGGTCTCTCAATTGCAACAAGCGACAGTCGATTCCGCACGGCTATCGGCGTGGGCGACATGCTTCGAAGGCCAGCTCTCGGTATTGGTCCATCCCGAGCGATTGGACGACGTGGAGGCCGCGTTAGGCGCCGCCGCACACAAACTGGCCGAAATAGACGATGCCGCAGGGGAAGCCAAGGCACATACCGTCCGTGCCACCTGCCTCGCCCGGCTCGGGCGAGTCGGCGACTGCGAAATCGCCTTGGACGATGCTCTGACGGCGGCACGGCGCGCGCGTGATCACCGCCGAGTCAACGCGGTGCTGGCCGGTGCGCCGCTTGCGGCGCTGTGGGGCCCGAATCCGGTTCCGCGAGCGGGCGGGCGGTGCCTTGACGTGGTGCGGCTGCTGCGGATCACCACCGACTCACCGGCCGTCGAAGCGACGTCGACGCGATGCCAGGCGGTGTTGGAGGCCTTCCGCGGCCGCGATGCGGCAGCCCGCCGGATGATCGACTCAGCCCGGCGCACGGTCACCGAACTCGGACTGCGCCATGCGCTTCTGGAGGTCGAGCAGTTCGCGGGAATTGTGGAGCTCGTTTTGGACGATCCGGCGACGGCCGAGCCGCATCTTCGTCAGGCCTACAACGGTTTTCGTCGGATGGGTCTGGACGCAGATACCGCCGAGACCGCGGCGTTACTCGGCCGCGCCTGTCTGGCACTCAATCGAGATGCCGAGGCCGACGAATTATGCACGGAGAGTGAGCGACTCGCAGGCCACGCGCTGAAGGCATCGATCGCCTGGCGCACGGTTCGGGCGCAGTTGCTATCGCGCCGCAACGATCACGAGGAGGCTCGGCGGGTCGCGCAGGCTGCCATCACTCTGGCCGAGCGCACCGACGGGTTGGTCGATCACGGCGATGCCTGCCTTTCATTGGCCACGGTGTTACGCGCCGCCGGCGACACCGCCAGTGCGCGCGCAGCCGCCGAACGCGCGGTCAACTTGTATGAGCGGAAAGGGGCCGCGGCGCTGGCCGATAAGGCGCGCTCCATGCTCGACCAGCGTGTCGAGGCAAGTGACCCGACTCCACCCGAAGTACCCGTTGTCGAGACTCGCACCCTGGCCGTCCAGGCGAGCGAACGCGTGCTGGCCGCGATTGCTCGCGCGGCCTGGGACGAATTCGAGCGTCTTTCCGCACCCGAAAGCGTTATCGAGAGTCGTCGGAAGGTCGTCGGGTTTAAGCCGACCGAATTTGCTTCGGACGAGGTGATACGCCAGACAAGGCGCGATCTCGAGGCGGGGATCATGCGGATGAACCATGTCGTTCTTGCCGTGCGAGGCGAACGCCTGGCTCTCGCTCGAGTCGAGTTGGGCACTGCAGACACCAGCCCCGGGGCCCCGCAAGACGAATTTCTCCAGGTATACCGCGTTGACGAGGAGGGTCGGTTCGCGTTGCAGATCTGGTTCGACCTCGAAGACATCGACGCCGCGATCGCCGAACTCGACGCCCTGCACGCCCGATTCGAGGATGAACGCCCACAAGCCCGGCGCCTTTTCGGTGGGCGCGAACTCCCTTCTTCCCCAATGTCACCCGAGGCAGCCACCGTCGAGCCGGACAATGCGTGCGTACGAGCGATCGGCCGCCTGTGGGATGCTTTCGACCGCGAAGCCTGGGATGAGGTCGAGGGGCAATTCGCGACCGAGATCGCCACCGAAGACCGCCGGAAGATAGTCGGCTTCTCCCCCAGAGTCCTTTCGCCTAGCGATTGGGCACGCCAAGTAAGACATATTCGTGCCATCGGCGGCGTGCGGCACAGTCGCGCAGTGGTCGCCGTACGGGGGGAACGCCTGGCGCTCACCCGATTCGAGGTCGGAACTGCTGACACGAGTCCCGGCGCACCTCAGGAAGAGCTGCTACATCTTTTCGGCCTCGACAACGACGGTCGTATCGCGCTGCACGTTGCGTTCGACATCGAAGACATGGGCGCCGCGCTCGCCGAGCTTGATGCCGTGCACGCCCGATTTGAGCAAGAACGCTCACAAGCGCTGCGCCTAGCGAATGCCGCGAGCCGAGCAGATGATCGGCTCATAGCGTTCTTCGCGGGTAGCTGCTGGGACGAGATGGCCGCACTGTTAGCCGACGACATCCAGGTCGATGACCGCCGCCGAGGATTCCGCCGGACGAGCAGCGACCGCGCGACAGAGGTCGCGAGCATCCGGGCAATCGCCGCCCTTGGCGCAACCAGGATCAATGCAACGCAAATTGCCGTGCGAGGTGATCGCCTGTGCCTAAGCCACTTACGGTTCGAAGGATACGACGCTCGGCCAGACGCAGCCGGAGCCCACGGGCTCGTAGTTGAGGCATTGTCGATCACCGAGGTCGACACCGACGGGCTGGTACACGCCAGGACGCATTTCGACCTCGACGACTTCGACGCCGCCATCGCGGAGCTCGATGCCCGATACCTCGCCGGCGAAGCCGCCGCCCATGCGGGGACGTGGTCGAGCATCACGAATGCCTTTGCCGCGTTTAACAGACACGAACTACCCAAGCTGACGCCCGACTGGGTCAACATCGACCACCGACGCGGAGCAGCCTTCGCGGCCGGCGACATGACCGCCTACATGCACGACTTATGGGACGACTCACCGGACATCAATATCTACATCGAGGTCGTGCATCGCCTGAGCAACCTCGGAGCCGTCATCACCCAAGCGGCCCATGCCACCTCGCAACACGGCTTCGAGGCCGAATGGCGGGAGAACTCGATTTTCACGTTCGACGGCGATCTGGTCAGCCGCTGCGAACTCTTCGATGAGGCCGACCTGGACGCAGCGATCGCGCGGTTTGAACAGCTTGGCCAGCCGGCGCGGCGCTTGGAGAACGCGGCGTCGCGCGTATTCGAAAACGAATGGTCACATTTTGCGGCCCGGGACTGGGATGCCTTGGCCGAGCTCGTGGCCGACAACTATTCAGGAATCGATCACCGAAGGGTCGTGAGAGCCGAGAATCAACATGGTCGAGATGTTGTGGTCAAAGATTTGCAAGCGGCCGCCGACGTCGGCTTCACGATATCGATGTTGAGCGCCATCGCAATCCGCGGCGAGCGTCTCGTCCTCGCACGTGTTCGCGCCTCCGGCCGCGATCCCAAGGCGATTCAAAACGATGCCCTCAACGTCGTCGAGATCGACGCGGAGGAGAGGATCGTAGCGGCCGTTACGTTCGACCTCGAAGACATCGACGCCGCCATTGCTGAGCTCGACGCCCGGTACCTCGCTGGGGAAGGGGCCGCTCACGCGCACACATGGTCCATCGTCGCAGCTGGTTATGCCGGTTTCAACCGGCGCGAGCTCCTCGCGACTACGCCCGATTGGGTGAGCATTGACCATCGTCGCGGAGCGACTTTCGCCCCCGGCGACATGATCGCCTACATCCAAGCGGCATGGGACGACTCGCCTGACACCAAGATCTACATCGCGGCGGTGCATGGGCTCAGCGAGATCGGAGCGGTCGTCACCCATGTGGCGCATGGGATCTCACAAGACGGCTTCGACGCCGAGTGGCGGGATGTCCTCGTGCTGACCGTCGAAAGCGAACTGTTCACCCGCAGCGAACTATTCGACGAGGGAGACCTGGACGCAGCGATCGCGCGGTTTGAGGAACTCAGCCAGCCGGCACAGCGGCTAGCGAACACGGCAACGCTCGTATTCGAGCACGTCTTGTCGCGCTTAGCGGCCCGCGACTGGGAGGCCGTGGCTGAAACCGTGGCCGACAGATATTCCGGCATCGATCACCGAAGGGTCGTGAATGCCGAGAATCAACATGGTCGAGATGCCGTGGTCAAAGATGTGCGGGTGGCCGCCGAAATCGGCTTCACCTTATCGATGGTGAGCGCCATGGCGATCCGCGGCGAGCGTCTCGTCCTCGCACGTGTGCGCGTCTCAGGCCGCGACCCCGAGACGATTCAAAACGATGCCCTTAACGTCGTCGAGATCGACGCCGACGAGCGGATCGCGACCGTCGTCGTGTACGACCTCGACGACTTCGACGCCGCCATCGCCGAGCTCGACGCCCGCTACCTCGCCGGCGAAGCGGCCGCCCACGCGTACGCGTGGTCGGTGATCACAGGAACGTTCGCCTCGGTCAGCAGGCACGAGTTGCCCGCGCTGACGCCCGACTGCACGACCGTTGACCACCGCAGGGTGACTGCGTTCGCGCCCGGCGAGCTGACCGCATACATCCGTGCCGGGTGGGATCAGACCATCCGAACCTACGTCGAGGCTGTGCACCGGCTGAGCGATCTCGGAGCGGTTTGCACCTATGCGGCGCAAGGTTTTTCGCACGAGGGCTTCGACGGCGAGTGGCGGGGGGTCAACCTCACGACGGTTGACGGCGACATGGTCAACCGCAGCGAGCTATTCGACGAGGCAGACCTCGACGCCGCGCTCGCGAAGTTCGATCAGCTCAGCCGGCCGGCACGGCACCTGGAAAACGCAGCAAGCCAAGCGTACGAGCGCTTCCGGAGGTGCTTCGCCGCCCGCAACTGGGCCGCCATGGCGGAGCTACTGACCGCCGATACGTCTGTCGACGACCACCGACGGGTCGTGAACGCCGAGATCCGGCGCGGTCGGGATGTCGAAATCGCGAACATGCGGGCCTTCGCCGACATTGGGACCACGATGAGTATGGCGACGGTCATCGCGACTCGAGGCGAACGCCTCGTCCTCTGCCGGACCTGTATCTCGCGCGAAGACCAGCAACCCGGGGGATTCCGCATCGAGCTGCTCATTATCGTCGAGACCACCGCCGACAAGCGGATCCTGGCACGCGTCGCATACGACCCGGACGACTTCGACGCCGCCATCGCGGAGCTCGACGCCCGATATCTCGCCGGCGAAGCTGCCGCCCACGCGCACACCTGGTTGGTGATCACGGCCGGCCACGCAACGGTCAATCGGCGCGAACTGCCACCGATGACGCCGGACTGCGTGAGCATCGACCACCGCCGGGGCACATCGTTCGCACCCGGCGAGCTGACTGAATACTTCCGTGCCGGCTTCGAGCTCGACCAAGACTTACGAACCTACGTCGAGGTTGTGCATCGGCTCAGCGACCTGGGAGCGGTGTGTACCCATGCGGGGCAAGGTGTTTCGCGCGAGGGCTTCGATGCCGAGTGGCGCGGCGTCGACCTCTTGACGGTCGAAGGGGACATGGTCAGCCGCTGCGAGGTATTCGACGAGGCAGACCTGGACGCCGCGATCACCAAATTCGATCAGCTGAGCCGGCCGGCACGACAATTGGAAAACGCGGCAAGCCAAGCGGTCGAGCGCTACTCGGCGCACTTTGCAGCCCGCGACTGGGATGCGCTCGCGAAGGTACTGGCCGACGACATCTCTGTCGACGATCGCCGGCGGGTCGTAAACGCGGGGATCCGACACGGTCGAGATGCCGAGATCGCAAACCTGCGGGCGACCGCCGACGCCGGATTCATGTACATAACGTCCGCCGTCATCGCAGCCCGTGGGGAGCGCCTCATCCTCACCCGCACCGCGGGCCGCGGTCGCGGGTCCGAGGAGTTCCTATCGGATGCGCTGGGCGTCCTCGAAATCAACTCCCACAATCAGATCGCGGCGATCGTCATTTTCGACCTCGACGACTTCGACGCCGCCATCGCCGAGCTCGATGCCCGATACCTCGCCGGCGAAGCCGCCGCCTACGCGCAGACGTGGTCGGCCGTCGCAGGTGCGTATGCCGCGTTCAACCGGCGTGAGCTCGCCGCGACGACGCCAGAGTGGGTGAACATTGACCACCGTCGCGGAGGAGGTTTCGCCCCCGGCGACATGATCGCGTACATCCA
>Ga0137412_10001141_pt1 | contig 20163 bp, 14 predicted proteins | sample CZODoug2_1_16fun_FD_122160 | JGI IMG/M metagenome (GOLD analysis project Ga0137412, IMG submission 122160) | Vadose zone soil fungal communities from Angelo Coast Range Reserve, California, USA - CZODoug2_1_16fungal (Hybrid Assembly) | ecosystem: Environmental > Terrestrial > Soil > Vadose zone...
GAGGACGGTCTGCCCGTCGCGCTGCCCGAGTCGATGCTGCCGCTGGAGCTGCCCGAGACGAACGAGTTCTCACCGCGACTGTTCGCGGCCGATGACGCGGACTCCGAGCCGGAGCCGCCGTTGGGCCGGCTGACCGACTGGGTCAACGTCACCCTGGACCTGGGCGATGGACCGAAGCGCTACCGGCGCGAGACGAACACCATGCCCAACTGGGCCGGCTCCTGCTGGTACGAGCTGCGCTACCTGGACCCGCACAATGACGAGGCGCTGGTCGACCCCGAGATCGAGCGGTACTGGATGGGTCCGACGCCGGACCGCCCCGCCGGCGGAGTCGGCCTGTACGTCGGGGGAGTCGAGCACGCGGTCCTGCACCTGCTGTATGCGCGGTTCTGGCACAAGGTGCTGTTCGACCTGGGCTACCTGAGCAGCGCCGAGCCGTATCACCGGCTGATCAATCAGGGCTACCTGCAGCTGCCGGCCTATACGAACGCGAACGGCTTCTACGTCGAGGCGTCGGAGGTGGAGGAGCGCGATGGTGAGTTCTTCTTCCACGGCGAGCGGGTGCGCCAGGAGTTCGGCAAGATCGGCAAGAGCCTGAAGAACGTGATCACGCCGGATCAGCTGATTGCCGACTACGGCACCGACACGTTCCGGCTGTTCGAGATGTTCGGCGGGCCGCTGGAGCAGTCCCGGCCCTGGGACGCGAAGGCGATCGTCGGGCCGTACCGCCTGTTGCAGCGGGTGTGGCGTGTCGTCGTGGACGAGGCATCCGGCGAAGTGCACGTGTCCGACGGCGCCGCCGCCGATGAGCTGAATCGTCTGCTGCACAAGACAATTCATGCTGTCCGTGAGGGCTATGAGTCGCTGCGGTTCAACACGTCGATCGCGCGCATCACCGAGCTGAACAACGCCATTGTCGCGGCGTATCCGAACGGCGGCGCGCCGCGTGCGGTCGCCGAGTCGCTGGTGCTGATGCTGGCGCCGCTGTCCCCGCACATCGCCGAGGAGCTGTGGTCACGGCTGGGCCACGACCGGTCGCTGGCCTGGACCCCGTTCCCGGTCGCCGATCCGGCGCTGCTGGTCGACGACACGGTCAACGTGCCGGTGCAGGTGAACGGCAAGGTGCGTTCAGTGATCTCGGTGCCGCCCGGCATCGACGCCACGGCGCTGGAAGCCACCGCTCGGGTCGACGCCAAGATCGCCGCGGCGCTGGACGGTCGCGAGGTCAAGCGCGTCATCACCGTGCCCGGGCGACTGGTCAACTTCGTCGTCTAGGGGGTCGCTGAATAATGCCGCTCGTCGCGAGCGGCGGTCAGGGGCGTGAGCTGCAAGGCGGAGGAGGAGCCGATACCGCTGTTGTATCGGCGACGACGACAACGCAGCAGATCGCGTGCCTGGGCGTCGCGCAGCAGAGCATGCCTTGTTCAGCGGCCTCCTAAGTCGGGTTTCCGACCGATTCAGGCCACCCCTGCGTCCGGTGTGGCAGCTCCTGCATGTGCAGTAACTCACCTGTTGCACTGTGAAGACCGTGTTGGAAAGGTCGACCCGGTCTGTGCGTCATGAGTTCGGGGTGAGGAGACAATCATGGTGCGAGCTGGTATTCGATCGCGGTGGCTGGTTGTGGCGGTGGCCGGCGCGGCGGCCGTGCTCGGCGTGCCTCCGGTCGTCAGTGCCTCGGCGGCGCCGCCGACGTCGGCCCCGCACGTGAAGGGCGATCCGCAGCCGTTCGACGTGCGCCAGGGAGGCAGCGCCGCGCAGGCAAGAGCCCTCAGTGATCGGCAGGCCAAGCTCGAGGCGTCCTCCGCGGTGCGGACGCTGTCCGGGCAGCTCGGCTCGCAGTCGATCCTCGACATGGACCCCCTGACCGGCACCCCGAGTCAGATCGCCCGCCTGGACGGCATGCTCACCGGGCCGAGCAAGGCCCCCGCCCGCGAGATCGCACTCGACTACGTTCGGGCGCACGCGGCGGTCTTCCACCTCACGGGCACCGACACCGCGAACTTCACGCTCGCTCGCGACTACGTCGACATCGACGGCCTCCACCACCTCTCGTTCACCCAACAGGCCGGCGGCCTGACGCTGTTCGGCAACGGGCTCAAGGCCAACGTCGCGAAGGACGGCCGGCTGATCAACATCTCCGGATCGCCGTTGCCGTCGCTCACTGCTCCCGCGACGACCACGTCGATCACCGGCGCCCAGGCCATCGGCATCGCCAAGAAGGACACCGGCGAGAAGAACGTCGCTCCGGCCAAGGGCGACACGTCCGAGCAGGTGCTGTTCCGCACGCCGGGTGGCACTCGGCGGGCCTGGCAGACGGTGACCATGTCGGCCGCGCAGCCGACGCTGGACGTCGTCGATGCACAGTCCGGGCGGCTCCTCTACCGTCAGCCCCTGTCCGACGACTACGCCGCACCGGCCGACGCGGACGCTGCCTCCTCCGGTGCGTCCGCGGCCGCCGCCGGTGTGCCGGCGCCGGCGGCCAAGGCCGCGACGCAGTACGCGAACGTCGTCGACAACTACCCGGGCGCGCCGCGCGGCGGCGACCTGCACCCGGTGAGCCTGAACCAGAAGGGTTGGCTGCCCAAGGGCTCGGTCGTGCTGTTCGGCAACAACGTCCACACCTACGCCGACATCAACGACAACGACCAGGCCGACCCGACCGAGGAGATCACCGCCAACGGGCAGCAGGGCTACCGCTTCCCGCTGGTGACCACGAACGTCCCGGACGAGCCCTGCACCACTTTCGTCTGCACCTGGGACCCGTCGGTGCCCAACTCCTGGAAGGCGAACCAGAGCCGCACCGCCACCCAGAACTTCTACTTCATCAACAAGTACCACGACCACCTCGCGGCGGCCCCGATCGGCTTCACCGAGGCGGCTGGCAACTTCGAGCAGGTCAATACGTCCGGGCAAGGTCTCGGCGGCGACGCCGTGCTCGACCAGCCCCTGGACGGCGCCAACACCGCGAACGGGTTGCCCGACGGCGGGCACATCGACAACGCCAACTTCGCCACGCCGCCGGACGGCCAGGCGCCGACCATGCAGATGTACCTGTGGCACGAGCCCGGCACCACGTTCGCGCAGGACCCGTTCCTCGCGTCCAGTGGCTCGGACGACTCCGACATCGTCTACCACGAGTACACGCACGGCCTGTCGCACCGGCTCGTCGTCGATGCGACGAACACGCCGGCCCTCGACTCGTGGCAGGGCTCCTCGATGGGCGAGGCCTGGAGCGACTGGTACGCCTCGGACTTCCTCGTCAACGACGGCTACACCAAGGACACGTCCAAGCCGGGCGACATCCTCATCGGCCCCTACGTGCACGCGGGCGCCACGATCCGGTCGCAGGCGCTCGACTGCCCGGTCGGGTCGACCTCGCCCAAGTGCCCGGGCACCGCAGCGGCCGGGCCCGGTGGCTACACCTACGGTGACATGGGCAAGATCAGCGCCCGAGCGGGCGGTGACGTGCACAAGGACGGCGAGATCTGGGCCGAGACGCTGTGGGACGTCCGCGACGCCCTGGGCAGCAAGCTCAGCGAGTCGCTGGTGACCCGGGGTATGGAGCTCTCGCCGACGTTCCCGTCCATGCTGGACATGCGCAACGCGATCCTGCAGGCCGACCAGGCGATCTACGGCGGCAAGCACGTCGCCAAGCTGTGGAAGCTGTTCGCGGCTCGGGGCATGGGATTCTTCGCCGGCTCGATCAGCGGCGACGACCGGCACCCGGTCGAGAGCTTCAGCCTGCCGCCGGCGCCGAACACGCCACGGGCGACCGTGACCGGAACGGTGACCGACTCCGCGTCCAACGCGCCGCTGGCCGGCATCGCCGTCGGCTTCGGCGGGCACGACTCGGGCTTCCCGGGCGACTACCTCGCCACTACCGACGCGGCGGGCAAGTACACGATCACCGGCCTGTTCCCCGGTACCTACCCGGACGTGTACGCGGGACCGGCCGCGGGCTACAACACGCAGGTCCGTGCCGCCGTTCCGGTCAATTCGGGCACGACGACCCTCGATTGGCAGTTGGTGCGCGACTGGGCGGCGTCCAGCGGTGGCGCGAGCGTCGCGGACTTCAACGGCCCGGACTACACGGGATTCGGTTGTGGTCCGATTGGGGACATCGACCAGTCGCAAGGCATCGGCTGGGGCAGCGACTCCAACCTCGCCCCCGACGGCACGCTGACCCCCGCGTCGGCGAAGTTCGTCGTGATCAAGTTGCCGGCGGCGGTGAACATCTCGCAGCTCGCCATCGATCCGTCCAACACCTGCGGCGACGACCCGACGGCGGCCACGGGCGGCTACCAGGTCGAGACCTCGGTGGACGGGACGACGTGGCAGGCGGCCGCCAGCGGAACGTTCACGTCCGGCGATCTGGGCAAACTGGTACCGATCGCGCCGAGCGGTTCGACCGGTCAGGGCGTGCAGTACCTGAGGTTCACGATGGTGTCGCCGCAGGCAGTCACGCAAAACCTCGGCTGCCCGGCGTCCGGGGTATCCGGCTGCCAGTTCCTGGACTCGAGCGAGGTCGAGGCGTTCGGGACGGCAGCCTAGGTCCTCACCCAGCGGCGACCCGGATTCGCCGCTGGGGCGTAATGCAGGTGGTTTCACGGGTTCGCCCGGGGGGCCGTCGCCGTAACGTCATCCTCCGCAGGTAGCCACAGATGGCTGCGGGAGGAGAGGCGAGCCGTGACCCCCCGCGACGCGTCGGACGCACACGTCCTGCCGGCTCAAGGTGAGGACGACGTAACCATGCCCAAGGCGGTGCTCCAGCACGAGGTTGCGTCCGCTCCCGCCGATCCGCCGCCGGCCCGGTTCCACACCCCGCACGTGCTCAACCTCGACGGTACGAGCAGCACGCAGTATCCGGACGGTACCCAGGACGTCCGCACGCCGGACGGTCGCTGCTGGCGTATCGCGCCGACCGGGAACATCGTCCATGCCTGGCAGGAACCGCCGATACCGCAGTGGCGTCCGCCCGAGTCGGTCGCCGGCACTCAGCCCGACGGCGGCACGGTGGTGTACCACCCCGACGGCAGCAAGGATCTGTGGCGCGACGGCCGGCAAGCCATGCGCTTCGACCCGGACGGCCTGCCGACTCGCTGATCCGCCCCGAAGTCGGCGGGGCGCTAATGTCGCGAGATGGGATCGAGCGTGGCGCGGGTTGCGGTGGTCACGGACTCGACTGCGTACCTGCCGCCGGGGGTCGCCGAAGAGTACGACGTCAGTGTCGTGCCGTTACGCGTGACGATCGACTCCCGTACCGGAACAGACGGCATCGACGTGTCCTCGGCCGAGGTGACGCGAGCCCTTCGTGATCGCACCCCGGTCGCCACGTCACGGCCGACGCCCGCGGAGTTCGCCGCTGTCTACCAGCGCGCCCTGGACGGCGGGGCCAGCAACGTCGTTTCGGTGCACCTGTCGGCGGCGCTGTCCGGGACGTGGGAGTCGGCCGTTCTCGCCGCTCAGGACTTCGACTACGGCACGGTTCGGGTCGTCGATTCGCGATCGACCGTCATGGCCCTGGGCTTCGCCGTGCTCGCGGCCGCGGGCGCGGCCCGCGAAGGCAAGCCGGCCTCGGCGGTCCAGGACGCGGCAGTGTCCACAGTGGACAGCACCCGCACCTTCTTCTACGTCGACACCCTCGAGTACCTCCGCCGCGGCGGCCGCATCGGGGCCGGTGCGGCGCTGCTGGCCACATCGCTCTCGGTCAAGCCGTTGCTGCACGTCCTGGACGGCCAGATCGTCCCGCTGGAGAAGGTACGTACGTCGGCGAAGGCCATCGCGCGACTCGTCCAGCTCACCGTCGCCGCCGCCGGAACCGGGCCGGCCGACCTGGCCGTACATCATCTCGACGCGCCGGAACGGGCGGCGGAGGTCGCGGCTCGATTGCGCGCCGAGGTGCCCGGGCTGGGCGAGTTGCACACGTCCGAGGTCGGTGCGGTGATCGGCGCGCACATCGGCCCCGGAGTGCTGGGCACGGTGGTCGTCCGGCGCTAGCAGTGGCCCCGTTGAGCGTCGCTCTTGCGCGGGTTGGCCGAGGAGGAGATGACGTAGCGGCCGGTGCCGCGTCCGGGTCCGGTGTGCAGCACGACCTGATCGCCCGAGCGCGCGATGCACCCGCCCGATGCCGTGTTGAGGGTCGTCCACTCGAACCAGCGGATCCGGATGCGGGCCACGGTGTTGCGCGGCGCGGTGACGACGATGCGGGCGGCGTCCATCGAGACGAGATGCGCGGGGGCGCCAACGATCGGCGTGGCGCCGGTGACCGCGTAGAGCGTCCAGCGCTCGTTCTGCCAGACGCGGTGCAGGTACGGCAGGCCGTGCTGGATCAGCTCCGCCTCGCGATGCCCCACGCCGGTGAGCTTCGCGTCGGGAACGGCCACGTACTGCACGGCGTTCGTGGCGAGCCAGGTCCGGTAGGTGGCCGCGGTCGGCGAGTGCTTGAAGAACACGTCGTCGTTGAGTTTGGTATCGACCTGTCGCAGCCAGCCGCGCGCCAGCGGCACGTGCCGGGCCAGTAGCGCCGTGTCCCAGTGGCCGGTGATCTCGGGCACCTCGACCCGGCCGGTCAGCGCGCCCTGGCGGTGGATCGCGGTGACCAGCGGCGCGTAGTACGAGTTCTTCGTGGCCGGCACGCCAGCGAGTGATCCGATGGTGGACATGACGGGTGGCTGGGCCCAGAGCGCGGCAACCACTGCGATCGCGGCGATCCACACGCGCCATTCGACGAATGCGGCGACGATGGGAATCGCGAATACCAGGCCCAGTCGTACAGCGTTGCTGCCGACCGGGGAATCGACCGCGGCCGCCACGATGATGATGAGCAGGTTGACCGCGGCACCGATCTTGATGATGAGGTGCCGCTTCGGCAGCAACACGATCACCAGGGCGGACGCGGCGATCGCGCGGGCGAGGTCCTCGGTGGAGAACGTCATGTCCGCGCCGTCGGCGAAGTAGATCGAGATGATCGCCGTGGCGGCCGCACTACCCAGGCCGAGCACGACCGCGTCGCTGATCCGGCGCTGGACCAGCCCGGTCGCGGCGTAGATCCAGAGCCCGACCGTGGCCACCGGGCTGGCCGCGCCGGCCAGGAAGGCCAGGACGAACCCGGCCGCCGGACGCTGGTTCATGACGACGAGCACGGCGGCGAGGGCGCACACCAGCCCGCATTGGTAGGTGATCCGCCCGGCCGCGACATCGGCGACCTGACAGACGGCGAGCGCGATGCCGCCCCACAGCGGGCGCATCGGCGCGGCCCGTTGCATCAGCCGGGTGCCGAGCCACGTGCCGGCTATCGCGGTCAGGGCGCCGAGTACGCGTACCCCGATCAGACCACCCAGCCACGGCGCCCACAGCGAGTAGCCGAACTCCAGGCTGCCGCCGAACCAGCGCAGATCCACCGGCGTGGTCGGGTGCGCGTACGCGAAGTCGCTGTGGGCGATCTGGGCCGCGGTGTCCCAGCCGGTCAGTGGCGCCAGCAGGTAGAGACCGGCCAGCACCGCGGCGACCGCGGTGGAGATGAGCGCGGGACGGTAATCGGACGGGTTCGACCGCGTGCCGTCGTCGTCGGGCGGCCGGGCCCGGAGCGCTTCGGTGGCCGCCCGGGCACGGAGAACCTCCGGCCGGAGGATAGCGGCGACTCCCACGACCGCACAGTCTGTCATCCACAGGGCGGTTGTTCGTCCACAACCTGGCCGAATGTCGCCCGCGGGCTCGGCGTCCGCCCTAGTTTCGGCCCGTGCGTGAACGTCGAGGGCCCGAGCGGGGCGAGCGCGCTCGGGTGGCTCGGCGGGTCCGGGCGGTGCTCGATCAGCACCGCCCGGCCGACTCGCTACCGGTCGCAGGTCCGCCGGACTGGGGCGCGGCGGAGCCCCCTGACCGGGGTGCCGCGGAACTGCCGCCCGAACCGGAGGCGGTCGCCGATCCGGTAGCGGTCGCCGATCCGGCGCCGGTCGCCGGGCCGGCCAGGCACGCGACCGCCTGGCCGGGGCGGCTGTCCGGCTGGCTGCAGCAGCGCGGCATCCGCGTCGACCCGGGCCATCGCGGCGGCGTCGCCATGGGACTCGCCGCCGTGATCGCCGCGGTGATCGCCGGTTGGTGGGTGCTCTCGAGCCGGCCGCACGCGATTGCCGTGGCCAGCTCGTCGGCATCCCGGGCGGTGCCCACGAGTTCGAGCTCGACCTCGGGCGCGGCCCGCGTTCGGGTGGTGGTCGATGTCGTGGGCAAGGTCCGCCATCCGGGCGTCTATCGCCTGGCCGACGGCGCTCGGGTCGACGACGCGCTGCGCACGGCCGGTGGAGCGTTGCCCGGTGTCGACCTGAGCTCGCTGAATCTGGCCCGCAAGCTCACCGACGGCGAGCAGATCGCGGTCGGCGTGGCCGGAGCCGCCCCCGGCGCGGCCGCCGCGCCGTCGGGCTCCGGCGCCGGGTCCGCGGCGGGGCTCGTCGACTTGAACACGTCCACCCTGGCGCAGCTCGACACGTTGCCGGGCGTAGGTCCGGTGCTGGCGCAGCGCATCCTCGACTGGCGTACGGCTCACGGCCGATTCGATTCGATCGACCAATTGCGTGAGGTGACCGGAATCGGTCCGAGCCGATTCGACGATTTGCGGCCACTGGTGACGGTGTGACCGCCCCGGCGGCGCCGCCGGGCGAGTGGCTCGGGCCCGCGCGCGGTGTCGATCTGCGGCTGGCGCTCGGCGCCGGGGCGGCTTGGCTGGCGGTGATTGCCGGACTCGGGTGGTCGCCGTCGAGGGTCGCGGAGCTGGGCCTCTCGGCGATCGGTGTCGGTGCCTTGTTGCTCGTGCTCTCCCGTCGAGGCACCGCCGGTGCGGCGGCGGTAGCGCTGTGCGCCTTCTGCGTGGCGCTGGTGTCGCTGCCGCTCGCCGCCCGACTGGCCCAGGCCCGCGACTCGCCGCTGGCCGCCCTGGCCCGAGACCGGGTCGCTGTGACGGCCGAGGTGGTGGTCAGCTCGGATCCTCGGCCGTTGGCGGCCACCGGGCCTGGCGGCGGCGCGCGGATGGCCGTCGACGCGCGGGTCGTCTCGGTGGCCGTCGCCGGCCACGTGACGCGGGTGGGCGGTGCCGTCCTGGTGCTCGGCCCGGCCGGTGGATGGCGCGACGTGTTGCCCGGCCAGCGGGTGCGCCTGGACGCCCGCTTGCAGCCGCCGTTGTCCGGCGATCTGCTCACCGCCGTCCTGGAGGATCAGGCCGACCCGGTGCTGATCGGCCACCCGCCCTGGTGGCAACGCGCGGCGGGAACGGTGCGCTCCTCGCTACGCACGGCGTCCTCGGGCCTGCCCGAACAGGAGCGCGGCTTGTTGCCCGGGCTGATCGACGGGGACACGAGCGGCCTCGACCCGGTCCTGTCCGAACGGTTCCGCACCGCGGGGCTCACGCACCTGGTCGCGGTCAGCGGGACGAATTGCGTGATCATCGTCGGTGCGGCGCTGCTCCTGTTGCGACGGTTCGGAGCCGGCCCGGTGACGTGCGCGGTGGTCGGTCTGGTGGTGCTGATCGCGTTCGTCGTGGTGGCGCGACCGTCGCCGAGCGTCCTGCGGGCGGCCGTGATGGCGGCGATCGCGCTCGTCGCCCTGGCCACCGGACGGCAGCGCGACGGTGTGCCGATGGTGTCGGCCGCGGTGCTCGGGCTGCTGGTCTGGCGACCGCAGCTGGCCGTCGACGCGGGGTTCGCGATGTCGGTGCTGGCCACCGGCGCATTGCTGCTGATCGCGCCGGGATGGGCGGCCGCGCTGCGCCGGTGGCGGGTACCGCCGGTCATCGCGGAGTCGGCGGCGGTGGCCGCAGCGGCGCACGTCGTAACGGCTCCGGTCATCGCGGCCCTGTCCGGGCGGGTCAGCATCGTGGCGATCCCGGCGAACATGCTCGCGGAACCGGTGGTGGCGATCGTCACCGTGCTGGGCTTCTGCGCCGCCGTCACCGCGCCGGTGTCCCTGGGGCTCGGGGCGTTCTTCGCGGAGCTCGCCGGCTGGCCGTGCCGGTGGCTCGTCGGCGTGGCCGAGTTCTTCGGCAGCCGACACGGTGCGACCATCCCCTGGCCGAGTGGCGTCTTCGGCGGGCTGGCACTACTGGCCGTCCTGCTCGCGTTGCTGCAGCTGGGCCGGCGCTCGGGGGCCCGACGGGTGCTGGCGTCGGCCGCGGTGATCGCCGTGATCGTGCAGCTTCCGGTGCGGGAGCTGGTGTCCGGCTGGCCACCGCCGGGCTGGCTGCTCGTGGCGTGCGACGTCGGGCAGGGCGATTCGCTCGTGTTGCCGGCCGGCAACGGCAGCGCCGTAGTGATCGACGCCGGACCGGATCCGGTGCTGGTCGACCGCTGCCTGGCCGACCTGCACATCCACGAGGTTGCCTTGCTGCTGCTGAGCCACTATCACGTCGATCATGTCGGCGGAGTGGCCGGCGTCTTCCACGGCCGCCACGTTGCCCGGGTCGTCACCGGCCCACTGGCCGAGCCGGCCTCGGGCGTTGAGATCGTTCGCAACGTCCTCGGCGATCGCGGGCTGCAGGTGGAGCACGCCGTCGTAGGGCTCGGCCTGGACGTCGGCCAGGTTCACCTCGACGTGCTGGCCCCGGCGTTCGCTATGCGCGGCACGAGGTCGGATCCGAACAACTCCTCGCTGATCCTGCGAGCCACGGTCCGTGGTTTGCGGCTGCTGCTTCCCGGTGACGCCGAGGTGGAGGAACAGCAGTCCGTGCTGGCGGCGGGCGTCGATGTCAGCGCGGACGTACTCAAGGTCCCCCACCACGGCAGCGCCTACTCCGATCCGCGGTTCCTGCAGGCGGTACACGCCAAGTTGGCCGTCATCTCGGTCGGGCGGCACAACGACTACGGCCACCCGTCGCCGCTGCTGCTCGCCGAGCTCGGCCAGCTGGGCCTACCGGTACGCCGCACCGATCAGGACGGCGATGTGGCCGTCGTCGACGATGGCGTTCATGCGCTGAGCGCGGTTGTCCGTGGTAGGAGGGCCAGCACGGTCGGACTCGGTGTCACGGCACCGCGATGGCCGTCGGACGGGCATGCCACGATGAACGGATGGCAGCCAGCGCGCTCGACGACATCGACTTCGGCCGCGAGCTTCCAGCGGTCGTGTTGCTCGTCGGCGACGACGAGTTCCTTGCCGCCCGTGCCCTCGAGCAGGTCACCGCCGCGGCCCGTCGCGTCGATCCGGAGATCGACGTGCACGAGCGCGCCGGGTCCGACGTCGGTGATGGCGAGCTGAGCGAGATGCTCAGCCCATCGCTGTTCGGTGCGCGGCGCCTCGTCGTGATCGCGTCCGCGCAGGACGTCAAGGCCGCGATGATCGAGTCGGTCACCGAGCTCATGCGTGCTCCCGCCGACGATGTCTGCCTGGTGTTGCTGCACCCGGGCGGCGCCAAGGGCAAGGCGTTGTTGGCTGCGGCTCGCAGCGCCAAGGCGCTCGAGATCTCGTGCGCCCGGCTGACCCGTTCCGATGAACGATTGTCGTTCGTACGCAGCGAGGTGCGCCGGGCCGGGGGCTCGATCACTCCGGACGCCGCGGCTCTCGTCCTGGACGCGGTCGGCAGCGATCTGCGCGAGCTGTCGATGGCTGCGGTGCAACTGGTCGGGGATTCCGGTGGACCGGTCGACGCGGCGATCGTCGCTGAGTACCACCGCGGGCGGGCCGAGGTCTCGGGATTCGCCGTGGCTGATCGGGCCGTGCTGGGCGATGTCGCCGGCGCGCTGGAGACCCTGCGATGGGCGCTGTCGGTCGGCGTGCCCCACGTTGTCATTGCCGACGCTCTGGCCGACGGGGTGCGGACCATCACCCGGGTGACCGCCGCGGGCCGCGGCAACCCCTACGAGCTGGCCCAACAGCTCGGCATGCCGCCGTGGAAGGTGAAGCGGGCCCTGAGCCAGGTGCGGGGCTGGAGCGAGCCCGGGCTGCGGCGCGCGCTCATGGTGGTTGCCGACCTCAATGCCGACGTCAAAGGGGTGGCAGTCGATCCCGGCTACGCCCTCGAACGGGCGATCGGACGGCTGCGCGAGGCGCGGGCCGCCTAGCCGCGGTGGGCTGTGCCGCGGTTACAGGCTGTTGGCCCGCTCCGCCATCGCGGACTTCTTGTTGGCTGCCTGGTTGGCGTGAATAACGCCCTTGCTGGCTGCCTTGTCGAGCTGGCGGGCGGCGCTACGCATAGCGGTCTGCGCCGCCTCGCGGTCACCGGCATCAGCGGCCTCGCGGAAGCGACGGACAGCCGTCTTCAGCGCGGACTTGACGCTCTTGTTGCGCAGGCGCGCGTTCTCGTTGGTCCGGATCCGCTTGATCTGGGACTTGATGTTCGCCACGAAGGAAGCCTCGAATTGGTCAGTTACCGGATTGGGAGCCGTCCGTGCGTCCCCGTCGGGGCGGCGACACGTACGCCGGGGCGTGCGGACAACCACGCCAGGTTACCAGGGCTACACGATCGCCCCCAAATCCCGCGGTGATCAAACCCATTCCGCCCGCGTCCAGGCGGCTGGAAAGGGTCTTGATCATGAGCGGGACCAGTGCCTACTTGCCGCGAACCGTGACGAGCTCGAACTTCGTGTACAGGTAGGTTCGCACGCCGTCCTCGCCGCTCGTGACGTCCGCGATCGGGAGGTCGTCGCCCCCGTCGGTCGAGACGGCCAGGGCGGCGCCGTCGGCGAAGTACACGTTGGAGTCGACGGGCGCGATGTCGGTCAGCTGCACGACGACGTAGCGCCCCGAGAGCGACTTGACGAGCGTCCGCTCGTCATTGGGTGCGCCACCGCCCAGGGTCGACGGGTTCGGGTACACGGCCAGCACCTCCTGCCAGTCGTCGTCCCCGCCGGGGGAGGTGTTGACCAGATCGCCGACCTTCAGGTCAGCCGCGGCAACTCGATACTCGGTGATGGCTCGCTGATCGGTCATGCCCGGACTCCCTTCCGGACGGCGGCCGGCGCGGGCACGAGTGACGCATCGATTCGCTCGGTCATGCGGTCATCTTCTCCGACGCCGCCCGCGTGGTCACAGCCGGGCCGCTCTCCACCCGGCGCTCGACGACCAGAGCGCCGCCCAGGATGATCGCGACCGTGGCCAGCTCGGCGGCCGCCGACCAGTGTCGTCCGACCAGGAACGCGATCAAGCAGGCCAGCCCTCCGAGCGCGCGTGGCAGCGGCGGCCCGAAGTGCAGCGCCAGCCGAAAGTCGGCCGAGCCGAGCGCGAAGAGCCCGGCGCCACACGCGATGAGCCAGGCGCTGGCCGATGCCGCCTCGGCGAACAGGTCGTGGACCGCGAGGTGCGTCCCGGCCGCGATGAGCAAAATGCCGAAGATCATGAAGAAATGCGCGAGGAAGTAGCCGGTGATCGCCCAGATCGGGCGCTTCGACGGCGGCGCCACCTCCATGGCCGATGCCGCGCGGTCGTCGTCCCCGCCGAAGTACATCCACCACATGACCGCGGCGGCGAGCAGGCCCGCGAGGACGCCGACGGCCAGGCGGAACTCGACGTGCTGGTGCTCGCCGGCCAGCGCGATGCTGACGAGCGACTCGCCGAGCACGATCAAGATCACCAGCCCGTGCCGCTCGCCGAAGTGGGCGGCGTTGATCTGGAAGTTCTCCCCGACCCGGATCACGATCGGGGTGATCAACTGCACGACGACGGCGCCGCTCCAGAGGATCCAGTCGACGGTTCCGTGGGCCCAGGCCGCCGCGAGGACGAGCCCGGACGAGACCAGATTCCACGGCAGAAAGCGCGTGACGGGGCGGATCGCGGCCCGGCCGAGGTACACGATGAAGCCGACAGCGTGGACGAGCACGACCAGCAGGTAAGCGACGCCGAACGCGAGCCCGCTGTCGCCGAACGCCGACGGCACCGCGAGCGAGCACACGAAAAAGGCGGCCATGGCGGCGAGCAGGATGCCGCGCCGAGCGGGCGTGTCCGGGCCGCTGGCGTTGGTCAGCCAGGCGTAGCCGCCGTACATCCAGTAGATGATCGACAGCGTTAGCGCGGCCCGCGCCACGCCACTGCCGGTCGGGGCATCCACGACGATCGCGGCGACCTGGGTGATCGTGAAGACGAAGACGAGGTCGAAGAACAGCTCGAGCGTCGACACCCGGATCGGTGGATCGGCCGATGTGGCGGTGGTGGTCACCGCCACATCCTGACGACTCCGACTGTCAGTTGGCGACCGTGAAACGCTGCCGACGGTGTTGCGGGGTCTCGATCTCGTCGAGCAGCGCCACCGCGTAGTCGGCGAACGTGATGTGCTCGCCGGCCGGCTCGTCCAGGCCGAGCGAGTACTTGCCGGTGCGCTCGCCCGGTCCGATCTCCGGTGCGGGGGACAGGTAGGTCCAGTCCAGGTCGGGGCGGGCGTCCTCGCGCAGGAAGTCGAACGCCACCGCGGCGGCGGTCGCCTCGCGCTTGTAGATCGCGGGGAACTCGGGGGTGTCGAGCAGTCGGACGCCCGGTGCGGCGAAGAGGCTGCTGGCCCCGCCAACGACGAGCAGGCGGGTCGAGCCGACGCTGTCGGTCAGGCTGCGAATCACGTCGACGAACCCGTTCGGGTCGCCGGCCGGGTCGCGCGTCGGGCCGAGCGCTGAGACCACGACGTCGTGCGCCCCGGCGATCTCGCGGGCCGCGTTCGCGTCGGTCGCATCGCCGATCGCGAAGGTCGCGCCGTCCTGGACGGGCTGTTCGCGCCGAGCCAGGGCCGTGACGTCGTGCCCGCGGTGCACCGCCTCGACGACGATCTGAGAGCCGATATTTCCTGTTCCGCCGTACACTGCGATCTTCATACCGGGCATAGTAACCAAAGGTTACTGAGTACTTCAACGTGCTATGGTTACCTTATGGGTACTAAGGGCAACGTGTTCGACCCGAACTGCCCGTCCCGGGTCGTGCTCGACCGCCTCGCCGAGAAGTGGACCGGTCTGGTCATCCTCGCGCTGAGCGAGGAGACCCTGCGGTTCACCCAGCTGCGGCAGCGGATCGGCGGGGTAGCCCCGAAGGTGCTGACCCAGACATTGCGCTCCCTCGAACGGGACGGGCTGATTCGCCGACGCGTCTACGCCGAGGTGCCGCCGCGCGTGGAGTACTCGCTGACGCAGCTGGGCCGTTCGCTGCGTGAGCCGCTCGAGGCGGTGCAGCACTGGGCCGAGCAGCACGTCGGGGCGGTGATGGCGTCCCGTGAGCGCGCCGAGCAGAGCGCCTGAGGGGTCGCGCCCTCGATTGTGCAACTTCGTGCGGCCTGAGACCGCAGAAGGTTGCACGATCGGACTGGCCAGGGCATTCGCGCGCACATGGGACCATGGACGACGTCCCTGTATCGACGAGTACCGACGAGTGAAAGCTGCCCGTGACCCCGAACGCTGCCGGCCGGACCGACCCGGAACGCATCCGTAACTTCTGCATCATCGCGCACATCGACCACGGCAAGTCCACGCTGGCCGACCGCATGCTGCAGCTGACCGGAGTGGTCGAGGGCCGGCAGATGCGCGCCCAGTACCTGGACCGCATGGACATCGAGCGTGAGCGCGGCATCACGATCAAGGCCCAGAACGTGCGGATGCCGTGGCGCGACTACGTCCTGCACATGATCGACACCCCCGGGCACGTCGACTTCACCTACGAAGTGAGCCGGTCACTGGCCGCGTGCGAGGGCGCCGTGCTGCTCGTCGACGCCGCGCAGGGCATCGAGGCGCAGACGCTGGCCAACCTGTACCTCGCGCTCGAGAACGACCTGCACATCATCCCGGTGCTCAACAAGATCGATCTGCCGGCGGCCCAGCCCGACGTGTACGCCAAGGAGATCGCGCACATCATCGGCTGCGACCCCGACTCGGTGCTGCGGGTGAGCGCCAAGACCGGCGAGGGCGTCGCCGAGCTGCTCGACCTGATCTGTCGCGACGTCCCGGCGCCAGTGGGCGACGCCGACGCCGCTCCGCGAGCGATGATCTTCGACTCGGTCTATGACATCTACCGCGGCGTGATCACCTACATCCGGGTGATGGACGGACAGTTCACCCCGCGCGAGCGGATCAAGATGATGTCGACCGGCGCCGTCCACGAGTTGCTGGAGATCGGCGTGATCTCGCCCGAGCCGAAGCCGACCACGGGTCTGGGCGTGGGCGAGGTGGGCTACCTGATCACCGGTGTGAAGGACGTCCGACAGTCACGCGTGGGCGACACGGTCACCGACTCCGTCAAGCCGGCCAAGGAATCACTCGGCGGCTACCGCGACCCCAAGCCGATGGTCTACTCGGGCCTGTTTCCGATGGATGGCTCGGACTACCCGCTGCTGCGCGACGCCCTGGACCGGTTGCGTCTGAACGACGCCGCGCTGGTCTACGAGCCGGAGTCGAGTGCGGCTCTGGGATTCGGGTTCCGGTGTGGCTTCCTCGGGCTGCTGCACCTGGAGATCACCCGCGACCGCCTGGAGCGCGAGTTCGGTCTCGACCTGATCTCGACCGCGCCGAACGTCGTCAATCGGGTCTTGCTCGAGGACGGGGAGGAGCACGTCGTCACCAACCCGTCGGACTGGCCGACCGGCAAGAAGATCGCCGAGGTGTACGAGCCGATCGTCAACTCGATGATCATCGCGCCGAGCGAGTACATCGGCGCGATCATGGAGCTGTGCCAGGGGCGCCGGGGAATCCTGCGCGGCATGGACTATCTCTCCGAGACTCGGGTCGAGCTGCGCTACACGCTGCCGCTCGCCGAGATCATCTTCGACTTCTTCGACGCGCTGAAGTCCCGTACCCGGGGGTATGCATCACTGGACTACGAGGCCGCGGGGGAGCAGGCGGCCGAGCTGGTCAAGGTCGACATCCTGCTGCAGGGCGAGGCCGTCGACGCGTTCAGCGCGATCGTCCACAAGGACAAGGCCTACGCCTACGGGACGGCGATGACGTCCAAGTTGCGTGAGCTCATCCCGCGCCAGCAGTTCGAAGTGCCGATCCAGGCGGCGGTCGGCTCGCGGATCATCGCGCGGGAGAACATCCGCGCGCTGCGCAAGGACGTCCTGGCCAAGTGCTACGGCGGTGACATCACCCGCAAGCGCAAGCTGCTGGAGAAGCAGAAAGAGGGCAAGAAGCGGATGAAGGTCGTCGGGCGGGTCGAGGTGCCGCAGGAGGCGTTCATCGCCGCGCTCTCGACCGGCGAGACCTCGGTCGACGCCCCCAAGAGGTAGACGCCGCGGGCGGGGCCGGGCGGCGTCGATGCGAAAATGCGGTGATGCTGGAGGCGCTCGGCATCACTGAGCCGGACGAGACCGTCTACCGAACGCTGCTCGGCCTGCCCCGCGCCACGGCCGCTGAGCTGTCCCGACGCCTCGATCGTGACGTGCGCCGCTCGATCGCCACCCTCGAGCAGCTCGGCTTGGTCAGCCGCTTGGCCGGACGGCCGGCCCGCCTGGTGGCCGCCCGTCCCGACGTCGCGATCGACGTGCTGGTCGCGCGGCGCCGCGAGGAGCTCGGCCGGGTGCAACTCGACGCCCGGGCGCTGATGGCCGAGATGAACACCGACGAGCAGCATCGCTCCGACCGCATCGTCGAGGTCATCGTCGGCCGGCAGGCCATCGCGACCCGGTTCGAGCAACTGCTGCAGGGCGCCGAGCACGAGTTGCTCGTGCTCGACCGTCCGCCCTACGTCTCGGACGCTCGCCGCTCGGACAACGCGGTGCGCACCCTGCTCCGGCGGCGGGTCACGGTGCGTGGCATCTACGCGCCCGAGTCGCTCGAGCAGCCCGGTGCGATCGACGAGGCGCACGATGCGGCGCGAGCGGGGGAGCAGTCGCGGGTACACGCGAACGTGCCGATGAAACTGGCCATCGCTGATCGCTCACTGGCGTTGTTGCCGATGGCGGTCGACGACATGGTCGACAGTGCGATCGGGATCCACCCGTCGGCGCTGCTCGATGCCCTGGTGCAGCTGTTCGAACTGCTCTGGCAGTCGGCGATTCCCATCGTCACGGTGGCGCCCGCGGAGATCGCCGCGAGCGACGAGCAGCTGCTGACCCTGCTCGCCGCCGGCCTCAAGGACGACGCGATCGCCCGGCAGCTCGCGATCAGCAACCGAACGGTGAGCCGCCGGGTGGCCGAGCTCTTGGACCTGGTGCAGGCGCGAACCCGGTTCCAGGCCGGCATCCAGGCCGCCCGCCGCGGCTGGATCGAGTAGTTATCGCGCGACGGCGAAGGCTCGGATCACCGTCTGGGTGAGGGTGGCGCCGTCGCGGTCGGTGGCGTGCAGCCGCAGCGACACGAACCCGGTCGGGTGGGTGAGCACGGCCAGGTAGCGGGCGCCGATCCGCTGCACCGGCACCGCTCGCCAGTGGGCACCGTCATCGTAGGAAACGTCCAGCGAGGCTGTACTGATCGCGGCGGCCGTGGCGCCGGCCTGATGGCCGACATTCAGCCCGATCACGGCCGGGTGGTGCGCCGGCAGCTGGTTGTGCCCGTCCAGGTCGAGGTCGTAGTCGGCGGTGATCAGCGGCTGGGTGACGACCTGCCCGGCGGCAGTGCTGTGGGACCGGAACGTCCACTGCGAACTCGTGTGGGTGGACAGCGCCGCCCAGGGCGCGGCGTTGTCGACCTGGTAGTCGATGCGATAGCTCGTGTCGGCGGCCGGAACGGCGACGGTTCCGGCCGCCAGGTACTTGGTCTCGGCGATCAGCTGATCGCCGGCGAACATCTGGAAGTTCGTCGACAGCCCGTGCTCGAACTGGCTGGTGTAGGCGTCGGCGAAGTTGCCCGACGAATCGACGAATCCGGCCAGGTGCAGGCGCATGACGTCGCCGCTTCGCTGCAGCGGCTGCAGCGGGTCGAGTCCGGGGGCGATCGGCCCGGCGAGCCAGTAGTCAGAGGTGCGCTCGCCCGGACGGTAGGTCGTCGTGGCCGGCGTGTTGAGCTCCATGCTGGCGGCCGGCGGCTGGGGCCAGAGGTTGTTGTAGTGCGGCTCGGGGGTCTCGACGCCGTACGCCCAGCGCACGGAGGGATCGCCGACGTGATAGTCGATCCGGGTGCGGGGCGCACCGGTCAGCGGGTAGATCGTCGTGGTGGCGAAGGTGTCCGACGGTTGGAACGCGAACGCCGACTCGCCGTAGGTCATGGCCTGGCCGGGCTCGCCGTGGAAGTGCCGGGTCACGGCGGCGAGCCGGCTGAGTCGCGCGACGTAGTGCAGGTCCGACGGGATCTGTCCGTGCTCGGGGTAGATGAGCTCGTACTGGTACGGGCTGTCGACGACGCCGCGGGCGGTGACCGTGGCACCGTGCTTGCCCAGCAGCGAAAGCCCTTCGTCGTGCGACAGCCGTACCGTGGGCACCTGCAGTTTCACGCCGGTCTTCCCGGGATCGGCGTTGACGCCGGGGCCGTCGTTGTAGATCGCGACGAGTCGGGCGCCGGCCTCGGCGGCGTTGTTCGACTGGTCGGCCACCGCGATGGCGTCCGAACGTCGGACCAGGGCCAGCGCGCCGCGCAGGTTGCGGCCGGCGAGCTCGGCCGCGGTGGCGGTTCCGGCGTCGACGACGCGCAGCCGCGCCGTGCCGTCCAGGCGCGGGTATTGCGCCGACGTGTCGCTGAACCACACCGGGTCGTAGTACTCCGGGTCGAGCTGCGTTCTGGCCGCGGAGAACGTGATCGACGGCGCCTCGAGTCGCCACCGCGTGTAGGCGCTGAACGTCCCCAGCGTCACCTGCTGCGTCGGCTGCATGAAGAACCGCTCTTCGAGCTGCGCGCCGGGGTAGTTCACGATCTGGTCGGTGAGCGTCGCACCATTCGCCGGCGTACGGCTCACCGCGATCTGGGCGGCACCACCCATGTTCGCCCGCGTCTCGTGGCCGGGAGTGTCGACGGTGACCTCGCGAGCCGTGCGGGCGTCCAGGGTCAGGGTGGTGTCCTGGTCGATCGTGATCTGCGGGTTGCCGACCAGCGAGGTGTTGAGCACGGTGCGTTCTGTCACTGTGCTCGGCTTGTCGGGCGGCATCGTGAACACGAAGCCCATGATCGAGTAGGTGCCGACGGGGACTCGGACGCAGTCGCTCTGTGCCCAGGTGTCAGTCGTGCAGGGCTCGGCCGCGCCGCCCGGCCAGAACCGCTGCGCCGCGACGCTGCCGTCCCGGACGTCGATGACCCGGAATCCGCCGACGGCGGCGCGCCCGTCCCGGGCGATGCCCTTGACGTGGACGTCGTGCAT
>Ga0137412_10001142_pt1 | contig 20157 bp, 16 predicted proteins | sample CZODoug2_1_16fun_FD_122160 | JGI IMG/M metagenome (GOLD analysis project Ga0137412, IMG submission 122160) | Vadose zone soil fungal communities from Angelo Coast Range Reserve, California, USA - CZODoug2_1_16fungal (Hybrid Assembly) | ecosystem: Environmental > Terrestrial > Soil > Vadose zone...
CATCGGCGTCGTGACGAGTGTATTGATCGCCCGATACGTGCCGCGAGCCGGCCCCGTCAAGGGCGCGAGCCCCGCCCGCGAGCTGAGCGCGTTGGGTCGCAAGCAGGTCTGGCTGACGCTCGGCGTCGGCTCGGTGGGCTTCGGCGGGATGTTCTGCGTATACAGCTACATCGCACCGACGCTGACCCAGGTTGCCGGGTTACCGGGCCGTTACGTGCCGTTCGTGCTCGCCGTATTCGGTGTGGGCATGATCCTCGGCAATCTGGCCGGATCGTGGCTCGCGGATCGCGCACTGATGCGCACGATCGGCGGCGTGTTGATCTGGAACGCGATCGTGCTGAGCTCGTTCAGCATTGCCGCCCATCACGTCTGGGCGGCCACGATTTCAGTGTTTCTAATCGGCACGGGTGTTGCGATCGTGCCTGCGTTGCAGATTCGTCTCATGGATGTCGCCGAGGATGCACAGACGCTCGCGGCGGCGTTGAATCATTCCGCCTTCAACATTGCCAACGCGATGGGTGCGTGGTTGGGCGGTGCCGCCATCGCCGGCGGCTTGGGATGGGCATCGACCGGGTGGGTGGGCGCACTGCTCGCGCTCGCCGGCCTGCTCATTTTTGTGGTGTCGCTGGCCGAGGAGCGACGCAACGCGCGCGGCCGAGTGCGTTCACGACCGGTTTTGCCCGTGTCATCGACTTGATCGAACGCTGGTCCGATCTTGCCGAAAAGAGCGCGCAATGCTCGCTGCGAATAACGTCAGTGTCGAACGATCAGTGGAAATCGCCGGCCTTGACGCTGATCAATTGCGTAGGATCGATGAACTTGCGCAGCGCTTTCTGGACGTCGTCTGCGGACGCAGTTTCGATGTTGTGCTCGAATTGGGCGTCCCAGGTGTAGGGGCGGCCGAGATAGAGGTGGTCCGCCAGATCGCGCACGAGTTGATTATCCGAGGAGCGCGCGACGATGCGCGATTGCAGCAGGCCGGATTTCGCGGCGGAGATTTCCTCCGCGGTAAAGCCGCCCTGCAGGGCGCGGGCGATTTCTTCCTGAGCGTCCTTTTCGACCCTGCCGATGTTCTGCGGTGCACAGATGGCGAAGACGGAGAAGGAGCCTACCGGATCCTGGGAGTCGACATTGACACTGGAGACGACGGTGTAGCTGATTCCGTCCTGCTGGCGAATGCGGGTGGCGAGTCGGGAATTTAGGAAGCCGCCGCCGAGGATGGCATTGCCGATTTCCAGTGGCGGGTAGTCGGGATTGGTGTCGCTCAAGTTGAGGGCGCCGGCGGAGATGAATACCGCGTTGGACTTGTCGGGGGTGGCAATAGTTTCCGATTTGGCGGGGGTCGCCTTGTAGAGCCCGATGGCGCGCTGGTAGGGGCCGGCGCTCTGCCATGTGGCGAAAAGCTCTCGCAGAAGTTTCGTGGTGGCGGCGGGATCGAAGCTACCCACCAGCGCAATCTCTCCGTGAGAGGCGCCGTAGAATTGTTCATGAAACTGTTGCAAGTCTGCGGCGCTGATTGCGCCGATTCGCGCGACTTGCTCATCGAAGGTGGGTACGTAACGGAAATCATCCTCGCCATAGGCCGAGAGAGAGCGCCGCACAGCCTGCCCGGCGAGCGGTTGCGGCTCGGTGCGCGACGCTTGAATCTGTGCCAGCCGGGCCCGTTTGATCTCGTCGAGTTGATCGGCGGGGAATGCGGGATGCTGCAGCAGCTCCGCGGCGAGGCGCAGAACTTCAGACAAATTTTCCTTGGTGGTTTCGAACGCGACGGTGACGCCGCTGGCGCCGCCATTGACCCTGAGGGTCGCCTTGAGCCGGGTCAGCTCGTCCTCGAGTTGCTGACGGGTGTGGTTCTGGCTGCCGCGCATGAGCAGCGCGGCGGTGAAGGCGCCTATATCGGCCTTGTGCCGCAGAGACGCTATATCTCCGAAATGCAGGTTCAGCACAGCGCTGACTCGACCGCCCTTGCTGTTTTTCTCGAGGTAGGCGGTTTGCACCGATCCTATGGCGCCACGCGCGGTTCGCGCCTCGATGTTGGCCGGAGTTGCATCGAAGTGCTCGCCGGCTGCCACTGCGGTATTGCCTGTAAACCCACGCAGCAGCGCGTTGAGCGGCGGTGCTGCGGGAATGGCGGCGCGCAGCGGATGCTCGTCGGGAATGAAGCTGCCGACGGTGAGGTTGGAGGTCACGAGGTAGGTTGCCGAAACGCGTCGCAGATCGGCGAGCGTGACCTTCGTCATCTGGTCGCGATCCCAGAAGAGCAGGCGCCAGTCGCCTGCGGCGACGTTCTCACTCAAAACGGAAGCCACTTGCGCAGAAGAATTCATGAGACGCTCGTAACCGTTCAACTGCTGAGTGCGCGCGCGATCGAGTTCTGCGGCGGTAAAGGATTCGGTGGCGAGGCTGTCGATCACGGCGCCCAAGGCCTTGCGGGCGGCGGCCAGATCGCCGTCCTTGGGCAACACCACAGTGAAGATCATGGTTCCTGGGTCGTGAGCGCTGTTGGGGGAGACGCTGGCTTGAGTGGCGAGCTTGGTCTCAATCAACTGTTTGTAGAGCCGCCCGGAGGGTTTGTCATCGAGCATGCCGGCCAGGAGGCCGAGCGCCGCGCTGTCGGCTTGCGCATCGGCCGGGATGTGGAAGGCCTCCATGAACACTTTCTGACCGCCGGCCCGGCGCAATGTGATTTCGCGCTCGCCATCCTGGGTCGGCTCTTCGGTGTAGAGATTGGGCAAGGTGCGCGTGGGCTTCGGGATGGCGCCGTAGGTCTTCTCGATGAAATGAAGCGCCTGGGTTGCGTCGAATTTTCCGGCAACGATGAGGGTGGCGTCATCGGGTTGGTAATAGGTGTGATAGAAGGCTTGCAGGTGCTTGATGGACACATGCTCGATGTCGGCGCGGGCGCCGATGGTGGGATGGCCGTAGTTGTGCCAGAGGTAGGCGGTCTCGAGCACGCGCTCGCGCAAGATTCGCGCCGGATCGTTCTCGCCGCGTTCGAACTCGTTGCGCACCACGGTCATTTCGCTGTCGAGGTCTCTCTGGGCAATGAAGGAGTGCGTCATGCGGTCGGCTTCGAGGGCGAGGGCCCATTCGAGATTGGCCCGAGTCGCCGGCAGGGTCTCGAAGTAATTGGTGCGGTCTTCGGCTGTGGTGGCGTTCGCTTCGGCGCCGTGCGATGTCAGTTCGTCCGGAATTTTCGGATGCGTCGGCGTCCCCTTGAACATGAGGTGCTCGAGCAGATGCGCCATGCCGGTCTCGCCGTAGCTCTCGTGCCGGGAACCGACGCGATAGGTGACGTTGACGGAGAGCGTGGTGCTCGACTCATCGGGGTAGAGCAGAATCTGTAAACCGTTGGCCAGATGATATTCCGTGACGCCTTCGATACTGCGGATTTTTTCCGCGGGCTTCGGAGCGGTTGCTACGGCGGCCGGAGCGGCGATAAGCGCGGCGTGGCACGCCGGCCCGAGTGCGAGAATAACAAAGGTTCTTAAGAGGGCTGATTTCATACTGTGTGATCCGTCCTGGTGATTTTTTCTACTGAGCGGCGCACCAATGAGCGAACGCACTCGTACCTCATGTGTCCGCGTGCACCCGATGCACGATCTGGCGCAGATCGCCGGGTGCCCAGGCGCGCAGTAACAGCGCGTACAGGAGGAGTCCAAGCAGCCCACCGGCCAACAGTCCGGCCGGCGCGCCTAGCAGCGCGTCGATGCGCTCGCGCAGCATTAGTACCATGACGGCACTTCCAGCCGCGGCGCACAGGCTCGGCAGCTGGCTGCCAAGAAAGATGCGCGCGCTCACGCCGCACTTGCGCCGCACCAGCGAGGCCTCCAGCGGAATGAGCAGGAACGGACGCACCGCCATGGCGAGCGTCACCACCCCGAGGCCGTACGGCCCGAAGGCCAGCACAACAAGCACCACGCTCACGGTCTGCAGTGTGTTGACGAGAGCCTCGCTGTGCTGTTGGTTCTGCGACATGAACAACGCTCCGCCGCCGTAGAAGCTGACGGAACTGACACAGGACAGCAGCAGCAGCTGCGCGGGCACGATCGCGCCAAACCATTTTGGATTGAGCCATACGTGAATGAGCGTGGGTGCCAGCACCGCGCCCCCGAGGCACAGCGGGAAGCAGAACGCGCTCATCCTGCGCATCAGCGCGCGGGCGGCCTGATCGAGTCCGGTGCGGTCGGCAAGGAATCTGCGCAGCGCGACACGCGCCACAGCATACGGCGGCACCAGGATCACCTCGCGCAGAATGTCGCTGAGGCGCGCCGCGAGACTGTACAGCCCGAGGTCGGTCACCGTGAGGCTCAGTCCGAGTATGAAGCGCGGCAACTGCACGGCCGCCCACGCCATGGTCTTCGACAGGACCAGGGGCCCCGCGAAGCCCGCCAGCTCCCGCCAGTGACTGCTCGACAGGCTTAAGCGAAGGGGCAGGCGCGAGTTGATCCATAGCACCGCGACGCTGACCACGCGCTGCACGATGGCCTGCCAGACCAGCGCCCAGACCCCGGCGCCCGTGAGCGTCAGCACGATCCCCACCACGCCTCCGGCTGTGATGCCGGCGGTCATGCGTACCGTCAGCGGCATGAACTCCATGCGCCGTTTGGTGGCGGCCGTCGGCGCACAGGCAAGCGATGACACCAGCGGCAACAGCGCCATGGTTCGCAGGACGGAGGCGAGCTGCGGCTCGTGGAACAGTCCCGCCAGTGGCTCGGCCAGCAGAATCAGCCCCACACCGAGGATCGTCGACACGAACACCACCACGCTGTTCATGGTGGCGTAGTGCCCGTCATCGATGTCGCGCACCGAGATAAGGATCTCGGTCGTGCCGTCAGCGAGGACGGACTCGCAAAAGCCTATCAGCACCATGACGATGGCGATGAGACCGAAGGCGTGCGGTCCGAGCAGCGGCGCCTGGATGGCGAACACACCCATCGCGAACAGCTGCGTGTACAGGTTCTGGACGGTTACCCAGGTCGTGGGCGAGAAGCGGGCAAACAGCCTGCGGCTCATGAGCGCTTGCCCGTGACATAAGCGGCGCCCGGTAGCGTCATAACCGACTCCGACGGCCGAATAAACCAGCCGTGCGGCGTGGGTCTCATTTCCATAAGGCGGTGGTGGCCCGGCGATAATTAGGGCGGCTATGATACACTCGTCATTCAACGAAGACTCGGAAGGGGCTCACACCCCGGCTGCCGCGAGAGCCGTACGCCGATTCGGGGAGACTCAGCGCTTCGCCGCTGGTGACAACTAGACCCACAACGCCGCGCAGGAAGTAACGCCATGTCCAGCATCTTGAAAGTCGAAATGCCGCCGCTTCAGTCACTGCCCGTCGCGGGTCGACCCGATGACAGCGTGCCGCCGTTCAGCAGCGCCTCCCGCGACCTGTTCCGCACCTGCAACAATCAGCGCAGCTTCTTCTTCAAGCATGACCTGCAGAACAACCCCCTCATGGGCCTGCCGAGCCTGCTGGAACTCTCGCGCCGGCGGCCGCAGAACGGCGCGTACGCGCACTGGTCCAACGGGACCGTGGGCGTAGATGATCGCTGGGATGCAGGCCAGGGGCCGCGCTACAGCCTGAACGAGACCATCGCCAACATCGAGAACAACAACTCGCTGGTGGTGCTCAAGCACGTCGAGCAGGATCCCGTCTACGGCCCCTTCATCCACGAGGTGTTCGAACGCGTCATCGATCTCGCCGGCCCTACGATGCGCGACGACATCCTGCGCGGTCGCGGCACGATACTGATCGCCTCGCCACGCCGCGTGACCACTTATCACATCGACTCGGACCTCAACTACCTGTTTCAGATCGCGGGCGACAAATACTTCAGCGTATTCGACCACAACGATCGCACGTTGACGACGCACGAGGAGCTGGAGAATTTCTTCGGCGGCGATCTCAACAGCGCGGTGTTCAAAGACGGCAGGCAGAAGGATGCCAGCCTTTACGATCTGTGCGCCGGGTACGCCGTGCATGTGCCCTGCTTTGCGGCGCACTGGGCACAGAACCGCGACACGCCCTCGATCGCGCTCAGCATCAACTGGGACCTGAACTCCATCATGCGTCTCGGCCGCATTTATCGTCTCAACGGCAAGCTGCGTCACCGCGGCTGGCAGCCCGCGCCCCCGGGTACATCGGCGTGGCGTGACCGCATGAAGCTCGCGGCCCTCGATGGCCTAACCCTGGCGAGGCGACTCGCCGGACGCGCCAGCCAGGCGCCGGAGACCATGAACTCCTAGGCGCTCCGGCGCGGCGGCGCGCGGGCTATCTGCGACATAACGCACTGGCAATTTGTGAGCGGCTTCGCGTCTGTGGTAAAGACAGTCCCTTATGATTCGGCGCCGTCGAATACCGGGTTTCTTGTGAATGAATGCACTTTATAGCGATTTGCAATGGTTGCCCCGAACGCCGTCGGATTTTGGTGAACGGCTCAAGGGGCTGAGGAGTGCTTCAGGCCCCTTGGGTCGTGAGTTGCAGGTGCTGGCGCGACATTCGTTGGATTTGAACGATCTGACCAAGCTCGCCAAGGTGCTTGGCAAGGCGCGTCTCGACGGCAAGTCGGTCGACCCGCTGCGGCCGTTTAAGCTCGCGGTGCTCAGCAACTCGACCATCGATTTGATCGTGCCCGCTCTGGTTGCGAGCGCAATTCGCCACGGTATAGCGCTCGACGTAGTCCAGCCCTCCTACGACCAAGTCGCGCAAGAGGCATTGACCCCGGATTCCAAGGTCAACAGTTCGAAGCCCGATGCGGTGCTGCTGGCGCTCGATTACCGGGCGCTGCCCCTGAAAATGTCGCCGGGCGACGCGGATGCCGCGGCGGCCACCATACAAGGCGCCCTTGGTTACCTGCGGATGCTGAGGGACGGCATCAAGGCCAATTCCAATGCTGTCTGCATTTTCCAGAATTTCGCGCAGCCTGCGGAAACGCTTTTTGGCGCCTTGGATGCATCGCTGCCGGGAACGTTGCGAAGCCTGCTTGCCAACATCAACCATGAATTGGCTCAGTACGCGGCCGCCTCCGGTGATGTACTGCTGGATGCCGCGGGTATTGCCCAAACCGTCGGCCTGGCCGAGTGGCATAACCCGCGATTGTGGAACATGGCCAAGTTTTCCTTCTCCGAGGAGCTCATCCCGCTGTATGCCGATCACGTCAGCCGCGTGGTAGCCGCCCTTCGCGGCAAGAGCGGCAAGGTGCTGATCCTCGACCTCGATAACACGGTTTGGGGCGGAGTCATCGGCGATGACGGCATGGAGGGCATAAATATCGCCCAGGGCGATGCAGCGGGCGAAGCCCATCTCGCGGTTCAGCGCCTGGCGCTCGATCTGCGCCAGCGAGGCATCGTGCTGGCAGTTTCCTCGAAAAACACCGATGAGGTGGCGCGCCGGCCGTTCGAGCAGCATCCTGAGATGCTTTTGAAGCTCGAACACATCGCGGTGTTTCAGGCGAATTGGAACGACAAGGCCACCAATATTCAGGCCATTGCCGAGGAGTTGTCGCTGGGACTGGATGCCATGGTGTTCCTCGACGACAATCCTGCCGAGCGGGGTCTTGTTAGAAAGCTGCTTCCGGAAGTGTCCGTACCGGAATTGCCGCAAGACCCGGCCTATTACGCGAGAACGCTGGCGGCGGGCGGGTACTTCGAAACAGTGGCCGTTTCCGGCGAGGATTTCAAGCGCGCGCAGCAGTATCAGGACAATGCCAAACGCGCCGACCTGCAGAGGCAGGTGGGCGGTCTAGAGGCCTATTTGGCTTCTTTGGAAATGAGCATCACGTTTCAAGCTTTTGACGCCACCGGCAGAAGCCGCATCGTCCAACTGATCAACAAATCCAACCAATACAACCTCACCACGCGACGCTATACGGATCCTGAAGTTGTGGCGGCCGAGGATGATCCGACGGTCTTCACACTTCAGGTACGCTTGAGCGACATTTTCGGGGACAATGGCATGATAAGCGTCGTGATTTGCAGGCCAGGGGACGCGGGAGATTGGCAGATCGACACCTGGCTCATGAGCTGCCGAGTGCTCGGGCGAAAGGTGGAGCACATGGTGCTGCGCGAGATGCTGAAACACGCCCGGACTGCCGGCATCCTCAAATTGGTTGGAACCTACCGTCCGACGGATCGCAATAAGCTGGTCGTCGATCACTACGCCAAACTGGGTTTCACAAAGACCGCCGAAGAGGAATCGGGATTGACCCGTTGGGAGTTGTTTGTCGATGGAGCGGAGCCTGAGACCGCGCCAATGACAGTGGTTTCGCAGATCGCATGAATTTGCCGACGGACGTCAAACCCGCCTCGGGGGCGGAAGGAAAGATGGCGCGGCGCGACTGGATTCTGCTGCCATTCCTGGCGTTGTTGACGATAACTCTCATCTCCGTGTGTGCCGAACTGGTGGCGCGCCGCACCTTCAGCGAATCAGCAACCAGCCTTGAAAGCTGTCTCGTTCTGACCGACCCCGCAAGCGGTGTGCGCGGTATCCCCAACTCCGTGTGCTGGGAAAAATCACCGGAAAGCCCATTGGTAGAATACCGCCTTGACGGCGCCGGGTACCGTTCCGGGATGGAGTACGGACCCAAATCGCCGGGGACCTACAGAATCGTCATGATCGGTTCCTCCCTTGCCATGGGAGAGCGGGTGCCGTTCGAAGGAACTCTGGCTGCGCTTCTGCCCGTGGAACTTTCGCGACGCAGCGCTCGCAAGATCGAGCTTTACAACGAGGCTATGGCGTATGGCTTCGCGCGGAATGCGGCGTTGCGATTCCAAGATGCTCTGCGCGCACAGCCCGATCTGATCCTTTGGGTGCTAACGCCACTGGATGTCGAAAGGGCGGGATTTACTTATGTGAAAGACTCGTTCAACAAGCCCGCAGCTTCGGATAGTCCAATTGCTTCGTTGAAGAATGCAATCCTCAAAGGGATTCGCGAGCGGGGCGGCAGCATCGTTGTTGGAAACGCGTTGCGCCATTGGTTGTATGAGTTTCAGAGCCAAAGGCAGTACATCCGCTCCTTTCTGTTGAACAGACCCGATGAGGGTGAGGCCGGATTCTTGAAAGGGCAGTTGAGTCCGCAATGGCAAGCGCACGTCAGCGAATTCGACTCGTATGCTGCGGATATCGAACAACAGGCCAAGGCTGCGGGCGTGCCCTTTGTCGCGACATTCGCGCCAAATCGCGTACAGGCCGCGATGATTTCTCTGGGCGAATGGCCGCCGGGTTTCGACCCCTACCAGTTAGACAGGACGCTGCGGTCCATAGTCACCAGTCACGGTGGAACCTATATCGACATACTGCCGGATTTCCGCACCTTGCTCGGTCCTGAGCATTTGTACTATCCCTTGGACGGCCATCCCGATGCGCAAGGTCAGGCAGTTCTTGCAGAGTTGCTGGCCAAGCAGCTTGCAGGCGGCGCAATCCCGGAACTCAAGGCCAGTACTTCTTCAATGGCGGGCTCGAGTCAAAGGAACTGACCCTTGGATAGCGCATCCATTCAATTCGTGCTTTTCGGCCTGGCTACGGCCTTGATTTCCAATGTCAGCCGCTCGCGAAGCTGGCGTTCGATGGTTCTTTTTCTCGCCAGCATTATCTTCCTGGCGTTCCTGTCGCACTATCCGCTCGCCTTCGTGCCATTGGCCGGCTTTTTATTGCTGGGCTACGGAGGACTTCTGGTGGTTGGACGCGCTGGGTCTAGGTGGTTGGTCGCCAGCGTGCTGACCGTAATCTTTGCCTATGCTTGGCTGAAAAAGTATACCGTGTTGCCCGAAGCCATCTTTCTGCAGTTTCCCTACCTTACGGTTGGGCTTTCATACATTTTCTTCCGCGTGCTGCACCTCATCATCGACACTGGCGGGGGCGAGAGACAGCATCTCGGTCCGGGCGCGTATTTGCTGTACATGCTGAACTTCACAACTCTAGTTTCCGGTCCGATCCAGCGATATGAGGATTTCTCTCGTGACCAGTTTGCCGCCGAGCCGATCGAACTGGGGCCGCGGGTCGTAGGATTGCAGTTGGAACGAATCGTTCGTGGTTTTTTCAAAGTCAACATTTTGGCGATGCTGCTGCACGCCCTGCAGGAAGATGCCGTCGCACAACTCGTGCAGCCCTCGCCGCCGGCGCTCAAAGTATATGCCGCAGTCCGGCTTGCCGTCGTATATCCATTTTTTCTCTACGCAAATTTCTCCGGCTACATCGACATCGTAATCGCGATGGCCCGATTGATGCGCCTGCGCCTTCCGGAAAACTTTAACCGGCCGTTTTCCGCCTCCTCGGTATTGGACTTCTGGAATCAGTGGCACATGACGCTGTCCAACTGGCTGAAGACCTACGTTTACAATCCGCTGTTGATTGCACTCATGCGGCGCATTTCGGCGGTAGAAATGGAGCCGCTGCTCGGCGTGTTCTGCTTTTTCGTGACCTTTTTCCTGATCGGCATTTGGCACGGACGAACGTCGGAATTCATCATGTTCGGATTCCTGACGGGCTCGGGAATGTCGATCAACAAACTGTGGCAACTTGGCTTGATCCGCGCCAAGGGCCGCAAGGGCTATCGGGCGCTCGCCATGAATCCCGCCTACGTGAGTTTCGGCCGCGGCCTCAACTACGCCTGGTTTTCCTTCACGCTGTTCTGGTTTTGGAGCGACTGGGCTCAAATAGGCAGAATTTATCAGGCATTGCCCGCGTTCGAATGGCTGGGCGTGTGGCTGACGGTGTGCGTTGCGGTGACCGTGGTTTTGGCATCTTGGGAACGGCTGCGAGCCGCGCTGCTATCGATCAAATCGGCGCAGGGGCCGGTGCTCACCAGTCGCTATGCCCGAGTCATATACGCGTCCGCACTGGCCTTGACCGCCTTTGTCGTATCGATCTTGCTCAATCAGCCGGCCCCCGACATCGTGTACAAGGCGTTTTAGACGCGAGTGTCTATTCCTGCATCAATTCCACCAGCATTCCCACATCAGTCATCAACCAGGCAATGTGCCGCATATCAAAAGCCACTGCGGGCACGGGCCCGCTCAATAACATGGAACCTTGCTGGGTCAGATGCTCGATGGCCGCATTGATGTCGGGCACCGAATAGCACACATGATAGGTACCGCCGCCCTTTTTGAGGGTGCGGTCTATGGGGGAGTTCGGCCCGAAGGGCGCAACCAGTTCCAGTACCGTGTCGGCGGGTCCGCGGCTCAGAAAGCAAACGGAGACTTTTTGGATGGGATCGTCAAAGGGACCCGAGGTCAATTCGTAGCCGAACGAGGCCTTGAAGGTCGGCATGGCTTCGGCCAAATCTTGAACCGCCACACCAACGTGGTGAAAGGCAAACTTCATCATCCACTTTCTCCAGGGTATCTGCGACTATATAGATGGTTGGCGGGATAACGCCAGGAGAGTTATAAAGATGGAACAGTCAGAAATCTATTCCCGATTGACGGATATTTTTAAAAAGGTATTCGATGACGACATCGAAGTCACACCGGATCTATCGGCGAAGGACGTCGATGGGTGGGATAGCCTCACCCACATCCGCCTGATGATGACCGTGGAAAAGGCCTTCAAAGTGAAATTTTCCACCTCTGAAATCGGAAAATTGGAAAACGTCGGTAGCCTTGCGGCGTTGATCAAAGCGCGAGCTTGATGGTTGCGCTGTTTTGGCGCGAAGCAAAGATCGCATAGACCGGAGAAGTAAAGCCGAAGATCGACCGCCATGCGGGATTTGGTTACGATGTACGCATTGCAGGGAGCATTGACTCCGTTGAAGAACAATAACGCACGCCCAACGTCCTTTCGTCATGGTCCCCGGTTGATCCATCCATTGCCGGGCAATCAACGTGGCTGTTGATTTTTCTGTTGTCATTCCTACTTTTCGGCGGGTGGACCAGTTGCGAGAATGTATCGCGAGCGTCATTGCGCAGCCCGGGGTGACCACCGAGATCTTTGTGATCGACGACAGCGCGGAAGGCTCCGCGCAGCAAGTTGTCGAGTGCTTTGCCGATGCGCGTATTTCGTATGTGAAAAATCCTCAACCAACGGGCGGAAGGCCGAGCGTGGTCCGCAACCTTGGCTGGCCTCTCGCGACAGGTCGATTTGTGCACTTTCTCGATGACGATGACCTCGTGGTCGACGGGCATTACGCCGCCGTGAAATCAGCTTTCGAATCCCACCCAGACGTCGGCCAAGTCTTTGGCCGGATTGAGCCCTTTGGTTCCGGACTAAAGGCGCAATTGGATCACGAATGTCGCTACTTTGCCGACGCCGCCCACAAGGCCGTCGCGTGCGCGCGCTTCGGAACTCGGTGGGCGTATACCGCCACGATGCTGTTCGACTCCGCGCTGCTGGTCTGCAGTGCTTCGATCATCCGGCGCGCTTGCGTGGGGGCGCTCCAGGGATTCGATCCTGAAATACGTTTGATGGAAGACGCGGACTTTCACGTTCGCGTGATGCGCGAGTTCGGCGTACATTTCCTGAATCGGACGGCAATACGTTACCGGATTGGCAGTCCGTCGCTGATGCACTCGCCCAATCCCCCCCCATCGCAGCGCCAAGAAGAGATCAGCGCTTGCCGCAGAATGCAAGCCAAGTACCGCAATCAGCGCGGATTGCTTGAATATTATGCGCTGGCGATATTTACGCGCGTAGTGCTAAAAATGCTCTAACCCGTGGCGTGCGCCCGATCGCGGGCCCGTTGCCGCTGCCGAGTACACATACCACGGCTCAGGCATGGTGTCGGGATTCGCTCTTGGAATGGATCCCCTTCAAGTATTGCCAAGCGCCATACACCGCTGCGCTGCGGCTTACCATCAGCCGCGTCTTGATCTGACCGCCGAATCCGCCCAGGAAGCGCGCCGCGCCGCTCGAATACACCCCGTCTAGATCGAAAATCAGACCGCGCTCGTGAGCATACTTGACCGCCGACCAGAGGAGCATGTTGATGGAGCCGTTGTCCGCGGGGTCGTGATGGCGCGTCGACAACAGGTAATACATGGTCGTGCGACTCCACACCAGATACACCATCGATACCGGAACACCGTCTTGCCTACAAGCCGCAAGGATTTGTCCGCAATTGCGAGATCGGCATTCAGCGAAGAGAGCCGGAAAGCGCTCGAAGTCGATCCAATTGGTCTTTCCGAGCGCTTTGATATTGCTCAGATAGGCTTGGGCAAAAACGGTTGGATCATCCAGCACTTGTGCCGTGTATTTCTCCTCGGCCCGCCGAATATGCTGCCGCGTCTTGAAATGCATGGCATCCCACAGACACTGCGGTTCCTTGCGGCAGTCGATTTCAAATGTGTATCGCTGCGCAACCGCAAACCCGCGATCCTGAAAGGCCAAGCCGTCGGCGATTGCCAGACCATCGTCCATCGTGGGATCAAACTGCTGTTCGAAATGAGCAAACGGCGGTAGTTTGTCAATCAGCGCGCGCGTGATCGACAAGCGCCGAGTCAAACGTGTCTGCGGTTTTCCCGCGCCGGCATCGATCAACGGGCCGAGCAGATGGGTAAACGGCGGCATCCGCGAGAGTCGAAAGGGCCCGCGCCGTATCGGCAGGTAGGGAAAACGGCCCACAACCTTGCCCCCTTGCTCAACGACGACCTCCTCGTATCGACCATCGGTCGCTGCGGACAGCCACCAAGGTTCGTGGAATATCGAGTTGGCAATTCCCGCGGCACCTCTGTCCATAGCCTTAGCCTGCGTATTCAGGGACGAGAATGATGGTTTACTAAACTGGCCCGCGTGTCGCGCAACAGACGGGTCTGACGCGGTGAGCGGATTAGCATCGATATGCATTTCCGCAGTGTGCCACGCCCAAGGAATGAAACAAGAGCCGGAGTCCTACAAACCATTGACCGCCATCTTCGCGATTCAAGCCTGTGGACTCACAGCGAGGATTGCACTCGAAAACACCGGCTCAGAGGGTGTGCGGCTGGATCGATCCCCCCAGCGCTATTGCGCCGGCGGCGGAATTTCCTCGGGTTTCTGCCTGTTCAACGCCTTGGCCGACGGCCCCGTGAATCCCGGCGGCAACGTAGTATTTGGAGTGGCGCAGGCCGCCAAGGCGAGAATCGATGCCGCGACAGCCGCTGATTTGATAGGCGTCATGGTTGGAGCTACTCAATCAGAATTTGCGATCGTGCGTCGGGGACGTTTTCGACATCCGCCACCAAATCATTGCCGTCGAAATTGACTCGATATTGCACGTGGTCGGTAATCCAATAGAGCCATGTCTTGCTGTTTAAATTCGCCACATCATCCGCCGTCGGATAACCCAACGACATCAACGTCTGTTCGCGTGTCATGCCGCGGATCAGGCGGCCGTCGGCGATGGCGAGTTGAATATTTTTCGGGAACGTCTTAATCCTCTCGGACGGGTCGCCGGTCACGACCCAGCGCTTCAGGAACTCCGACATGCTGATTTCGCGGCTGTAGTCGTTGGCGATCTGCTGTTTCTTGTTTTCGATATCCACGTTCAGCTTGTGCTTACCGACACCGGAGACATGCACCGGCGATCCTACACGTACGCGATGTCTGTCCGCGCCTGGTGCGTTTAGATCGCTGATGTACTGGCCGTCCGAAAAGGCGTTGCAGCACAAAAATCCGTCGACGGCATCCGCGGGATAGGCGCCCTGCCCCACGATCGCGGCGGCGAGGCATAGGGTCATTGTTAGAAACTTTTTAAGCTCGAGAGTGGACGGGTGATGCGTGATGCGTTAGCATCTGATGCATGAGAACGACGCTCGACATTGCTGACGATGTGCTGCAGGCCGCCAGGGAGCGGGCTAAGCGGGAGCGGAAAACCATCGGCGAGATGATCTCCGAGCTCGCTCGGCGCGCGCTGACGACTCCTCAAGAGCCCCTCTCCGTGAAGGAACCTAAGGCAGTTTATGGGCTTAAGCCGTTCGCGCGGCGCGGCGGTATCGTCACGAATGAGTTGATCGACAAGCTTCGCGACGAAGATGCGTACTAGCCACACCCACCCACGCTGGTCTTGTGCGCGTCATCGCGCGACAAGTGCACTTGAGATCGGCGGACTTTAACAAGTGCGCGCCTTATTGGATGTCAATGTGCTGATCGCGTTACTGGACTCCGATCACACATCCCACGATTCTGCGATTAGTTGGTTCGCGAAGCATGCGCGGGAAGGTTGGGCATCATGTCCAATCACGCAAAACGGGTGCATCCGTATCATGTCGAATCCGGGCTATCCAAACCCGTTGCCGGTCCAAGCCGTCATTGAGCATCTGGCTGTGGCCTGCCGCCAAGATATCCATGAGTTCTGGACGGATGAAGTCAGTCTGTTGGATTCGGCTGTCGTGGATTCGACCCGAATTCATGGACCGCGGCAACTGACCGACATATACCTGCTTGCTCTCGCGGTTAAGCGTGAAGGAAGGCTCGTTACTTTCGATACCGGTATTCCGCTCGCCGCGGTCAGGAAAGCTACGACGCAGAAACTGTTGATTCTCTGAGCGGCCAAGCCCAAGAACGCGGCTTCTGTATCGTCCTTAGGCGCCGTATGCTCGACATTGCGCTTAGGCCTCGCGCCGTGCGGCCGGCGATGTCGCGGCGTCACCCAATCCACCGGGGAGTCTTGCCTGCCATGCCAACATCGGTATTTTATCTGGGCGGCGACTCCTTCCCCGCCGACCGCGGCTTGGAGGACGCCCTGCGACCTCTATTGACCGCCGATCAAGTGATGCTTGTCTCGCATCAGGACTTGCGCGATTCCGCCGCCAAGGCGGGGCTGGATTGGAGCCTGGAATCGCGATTGGCCGTCCTGGAACGCGCCGTTTCGTCGATGACCGCAGGTACGGACATCGTCCTCATCGGCAGGTCCTCCGGGGCGAGGGTCATGGCCCTCTTTGCCTCGAGGCGGCCGGTCACAGCAGTCATCTGCGTGGCGTATCCATTCAAAAGCCCCAAGCATGTACTGGAGCCCGAGCGTTTTGCCCATCTCGCGACACTTACAACGCCGACGCTCATCATCCAGGGCATTCATGATCCTTACGGAGGCGTCGATGTCACGGAGAACTACCAGTTGTCCCCGTCGATCCGCCTCGAGTTCGTCGATGGCACTCACGAGTTCGTGATAGACACTCCGCAGTGCGCCCATGTTCCGCACGTCATCCGTGCGTTTGCCCGCGAGGGCTGGCGAGATCCCGTTGATCAATCCGCGCTCTTCGATGAGGCGTATTATTCGAGGCTCTATCCCGATATCGCCAAGGCCATCGCTGCGGGTCCGGGCCTCACGGGCGCCGAGCACTTTCGCCTGATTGGTAGCAAAGAGCGGCGAAGATTCAGGTTATTGCCGAGCAATCGATTGAATGCCAGTGAAAAGCCAGGCCAACGGCACTGACGGTGTGCAATTACGGGCCCGTGGCGAAGCGATGAACGGAATCGCGCTAACGACCTCGACCTAGCAGGCGTTTAAAAATTGGCGTCCCTAAATAGAGAAAGTTCGAACCAACTCTTAGAAATCCTTGAAGAATGGAATGGCTACCTCGAACGCTAACGCGCCCTAGTGCTGCAGGAACGGCCGCCATAATATGTGGGTTTACACAGCGAAGTACCCAAGGGATTCAAGGGAGTTTCGGGGGTTACTACGCATTTGCACCTGGATGCCCGCCTCCAATCCTCAGTACGGGTTCACGCCGGCATTCGTAATTACCGAAGATCCGCGGCGCTCATCAGAATGGCAGATACTTCATCAGCCGCTCCGGGTTTCGATATCGCATGCTCCCCTCAATATCCAGTGCAAGCAGGTTCGCCTCAGCCAGGTCCCGCGACCCTAGGCTGGCGGTCAACTCGTCGATGGCCGTATAGCGCTCCGTGCAGCCGAGTTCGATACCCGCGCCGCAGATGGCCAAGGGCAGCACATCATTCGTGGGTCCACAGTTGGCGCCGCTGCGGCACGCCGCCAAGACCCATGCCGCAGCCATGATCGGTGCAGACTCCGTCGCCTTCGCGGTTGTAGCTTGCGACCAGCCGAAGAGCAACATGGCGTCGGCATTTCCCGTGGCGAGCGCGGTTGCGATCACCTGGGGCGGGTATTGGCCCGGCGAGTCCAAGGCGGCCGCCACCATGGCAACGGGATAGCGGCTCTCGACTGCGCGAGACCGCCAATACTCCGCCGGATAACCTCCCGGGCGCTCGGGCAGATCTTGGAACGGATTGTCGCTGCGAAATTTGCTGCAGTTCATATACTCCCGGCGCTCGAGTTCGAGGAACGCGGGGAAATTGGCCAGGTGCGACACGGCCTGGTCGGCGCTGTCGGCATCCCGGTAGAGGGCATTCGTTTCCTCACATCGGGCGAGCGCGCGGCCGATGTAATACTGCGCAGCGCCATCACCCGCGTAGGCTGCCTGTGCGGCCCCCGTCACGAATGCAAAATAGTTTGATCCCCCGGCATGAAACTGCGCCACCCAGTCTTTCTGGTTGGCTTGCCCCAGGCCAAGCGCGCGTACCGTATCGGTGCGGCGAATCGGGGTGTTGCGATTGCCGGGGGAGCCGAGAGGCGGCCGGTCAGCCGTGGCCGATGGCTTGCCGCTCGCGGCAGGCGCGGGCTCCGGTGGGATGCGAAAGCAAGCCCAACCGGAAACCGCCAACACCGCGACAGCAAGTGACCATCGGCCGAGGTTTTTCATGCGGACATCATTTAAAGTTTTCGCAGGTAAGCGAGCAGCGCCGGTATTTCTTCCGGGGTCGCCGGACGGTCCGCGTTCACGCCGTCCGTTGAGATCGCCGGTGGGAGCTTGGCTCCGGGTCCGCCGGCGGCCCTCACATTGATCAGTACCCGGTTGAAATGCGCCGTGTAGTGATCCACGACTTCCTCCAGCGTGGCGGCGCTGTTGTTGTGGAAATAAGGCGCGGTTTTGCTGATGCCGCGAAGGCCGGGCACATCGAGCTTATTCCAGTCGTCGGTGGCCGGCGGCCCGACACCGACAAATCCGGTCAGCAGCGCGCGACCGGGATCGGAACTGGTGCGCGTGGTGGTAGTCCCGTCTGGCAACGTGATCGAATACTTACGTACGTTGCGCGCCAGGCTCGCGGGACAGGGCTTGAAGACGAATCGCGGCGCCAATGGACCGGTGTCGACCGGACGGGGACACTGCGTGCTGATGTCATGGTAGCGAATCGCGGGCGCTTGCGGAGTCGACTGCCCCGGTCCGCCGTGGCACTGGCCGCAGGCTCGGGTGAAAACGACCTTGCCTGCCTGCTCGAGCTCATTGAGGGGCGGATCCGCATCAGGCAACGGCGTTACGCCGGCACTAACGGCGTTGGATAAGCGGCGTACGCCCGGCGAGGAGAACAGCACGTTCTCAAACGCGCTGAGGTCGTTCAGCATGCCCTGCTGCGGCGCGACCTGAATCTCGGCGTGAACGGTCAGCGCGGCGAGGGCCTGCTCTTGCAGCGTGGCAAAGCGCCCATCCAGCTGATACCCGCCAGCGGGGTTGGGACCACGTGGCCAGGAGTCGAGGCCGTCCGGCCCGGTGAGTTTTACGTTATTGACCGTTGGCACCATGCGCCAGACGTCCACCGACGTCTCGCTCGACGGCAGATTGGTTGCCGGGTCGATCAGATGCATGTTCGGCGGCAGCGGAAACGTGATACGGATCAGGGCGTTCTCGCGTAGATTGCTGAAATCGCTGGCGCTATCGCCGTTGATCCGATAATCGTTGGCGTCCACCGGGCGGAACAGCGGATCGTCGGCATGCGGGTTTACTAACCGCCGCGCTTGCAGATGTTGAAAGCGCGCTTCGACATTGGCGGGCGACAACTGAAAATGGTCACTCAGCATATGGCAGTCTGCGCAGGCTCTGCCATTGCCCTTGAGGCCGTGCAGCCGCCGGTCGAGAAAGTCGAACAGACCGCGGGCGACTGCAATGCAGCGCTCACCGTCGCAGTCGTCACCTACTATCGATTCGAACCTATCGCCGCCTGGAAAATGATCCTCGGCAACGGCGATCGAGCCTAAGCCTGCGGCCGCGAGGATCATCGCGCCGACCGACAATGAGACCTTAAAGAATGTCATGATAGCTCCTAGTTGAACCCTGGTTTGCCCCCGGGCGACGGACTGCCCCTCGTTCGGGCGTGACTCTCGGGTCTCACTGCATGAAAGATCCTTGGCGGATCGCTGAAAAACACTGATGTTTTCTGAATAGACGTATGGATACCGATAAACGCACCGTTTATGAGTTCGGTGATTTCTTTCTTGAGAGCGGCCAGCGGCGATTGTCGCGTCGCGAGAGCGGTGAACCGGGGGGAGGCCAACCGCTTGCGCTGACGCCGAAGGTATTCGATACGCTTCTCTACTTGGTCGAGCACCGTGGCGAGACGCTCGACAAAGACACGCTCCTCAGTGCGATCTGGCCCGGCTTGATCGTCGAGGAAAACAGCCTGACCCAGAATATTTCGACCTTGCGGCAGGTTCTCGGGGAGACGCGGACAGAAAATCGGTACATTGCCACCGTGCCGCGCAAGGGCTACCGGTTCGTGGGCGAGGTCACCGAGCGCAGCTCGCTTGCGGGACCCAGCGTTACCGCGACGACGCCCGCACCGGTCGTGGCGAACTCCAAGCGGTCCCTGCCTCCCTGGTGGATGAGTGCGGTGGCGTTGCTCGTGTTGGTCGCCATCGGGACCCTTCTTTTCGAGAGGGGCCGCGTCGGACATTCGGCACCGCCCGCGATTCAGACGCTCGCGGTGCTGCCGTTCAAGCCGCTGCTCCCTACCGAGCGCGACGAATCCCTCGAACTCGGCATGACCGAGTCGATGATCGCGAGCCTCGGTGCCCTTGGCGGGTTGACGATTCGCCCCCTGAGCTCGGTTCGCCGCTACGGTTCACCCGAGCAGGATCCGTTGGCGGCCGGGCGCGCACTGCGTGCGGAGTCGGTGCTCGACGGTGCCTTGCAACACCATGGCGACCAACTGCGGGTATCCGTGCGGTTGCTGCGTGTCGCCGACGGCCGGCAGCTATGGGCCAATCAGTTCAACGGAAATGTCGCCAGGATCTTCGACGTTCAGGAACAGATATCCGCCAAAGTGGCCGAGATTCTCTCGGCGCGATTCACCGCTGCCGAGGGGACACTGCCTACGTTGGGCGGCACCAAGGATTCTACGGCCTATCTTCTCTATGCCAATGGCCGCTACGCCTTGGCTCGATCCACTGA
>Ga0137412_10001143_pt1 | contig 20150 bp, 11 predicted proteins | sample CZODoug2_1_16fun_FD_122160 | JGI IMG/M metagenome (GOLD analysis project Ga0137412, IMG submission 122160) | Vadose zone soil fungal communities from Angelo Coast Range Reserve, California, USA - CZODoug2_1_16fungal (Hybrid Assembly) | ecosystem: Environmental > Terrestrial > Soil > Vadose zone...
TCTCTTTTGTCGCGGCCTCGCCCTTGCAACTGATCCCATTAGGTAGCCACGCACTGTGCGGACACGATGAACGCTTGTAAGTAAATGACGGGAGCGACGGAACTCGAACCCGCGACCTCCTGCGCCCAAGGCAGGCGTTTTAACCAACTAAACTACGTCCCCGGAAATTGACTAAAAATGCCTTCCCAATCCTTGCACGGCCTTGCATTGTCGTGCACTACCTTCCACTTCCTTCGACGTGACCGGGCAGCGTTCTCGACATTGGCCTAATAGACGCAAGCCGTTCGGTCTTCACTCGAAGGTTCTTAACCCCATGAGTGTGGTGCAATCCGGCCAATCGTAAAGTTGGCAAATAGTTGGCAAATTGGTTTTTTGAGAGATATTCCCCGAAAGGGGAAAGGTGAGAATAGCCTCGTATTTATTGGTTATTTGAATGGTGGGCCTGGGTGGACTTGAACCACCGACCTCGCTCTTATCAGTTCGAGTTCTACCGGCATTTCGAGCATTACTGGTGTGGATGACGCTCGGACTAAGCACGAAATTTTTCCTTCGCGCGCGCACACCGCTTGCGGATGAGGCCTGCGACCTCGTCAGAGACCTTGTCTGTGATGTTCATTTTGTCGAGAGCTTCGATCGCAGCTGTAGCCAGCTCGGGAACTCGGCGGCGGACGAGCGGTTTGGCAAGGCCCGCATCCCCCGCCAGTTGCTCGAAATCTTTTGGCGTGACTTTGTCCGATGAGTATTCACGCCCGATCCGCATAGCCATGTCGGTGTTCAGTTCCGGATAGTAAATCGTGCTGATCGCATCGTAGAGGGGCGCCAGCCTGATTTCCTTGCCTGGGTATACGAGTGAAAAATTCTTGCCGTGCGCGTCGTTGTTGCCAATGAGATAGTTGAAAATCGCGGCGTCCAGAAGATTCGCAAGATCAATGACCGGTGCGGTCGACACGTTGCGCAGCAGAGCGAAGCATTGCTTGAATGACGGCCCACCTTCCTTCTGGTATTTCAGTTCGGAGACGATGTTCTGCGCCTGGCAGAAATCTTCCTGATGAAGGCGCTCGACTCCGGGCAGGCCCTCAATCGTTACGTGCTTGCGGTCGTAACGTTCGACCTGTAGATACTCGACATCTTCGACTTTTCTGGTTTCCACTTTCGCCGCAGGAAGATTGATGTGCGCCGCAAGGGTCATGCACAGTGCTTCGTTAGACACTACACCTGCAAAGCGCTCGACCCTCGGCTTGAAGTGATCTCTAAGGCAGAACTGCGAGGTTTGCGGCTAAAACGAAGAACCTGGGTCAGCCACGCTGAATAGTCGAGGCAGGCGTGATCAAGCCGCAACTATGGCTGGGTCATGAGAATTTTTCCCACAATCGCCGAGCGCGAAGAGGAATCAGTCTTGATCATGATCAATCGTAGAAAAGCTTTCACTGTGTTAGGGCTAAGATTCATCCGATTAGCGATTACTTTGCTGCTCATGCCTTGCAGCAAAAACTCCAACACTTCTCGCTCTCGTTGCGTTAGCTTGAATTGCTGGCACACTCGCGACAACGGGACCAATCCGGAAAGTCCTCTTTCGAGAAGCATCGCTATGCTCGGCCGAAAAGGTTCTTTAGCGCCTGAATCAACGACGAAGGCCCGGCAGAAATAGCGCCGCCTGCCTGACCGGAACTCGGCGACAAAACGTGATTCACCTGAAGGGCGGGGGCTTATCAAGATCGATCGAATCTTTTCCGCGAGGAAGAGTTCCGAGCGCGCTAAATCTGCAAGCTTCTCTGGATAGCTCAGAATCTGAATGGCTTCGGCATTGAACGAGATGGGGTTTAGCAAAAAATCTGTCAGCATGAATCCCGCGACCGACTTAGGCGGAGTCAGTTTCTCCGTCAGGGATTCTTCTCTTTCACCAATTGAAACCTTTTTCAGCCTTCCCGGTTGAGGCACTAGGTTCATAGCACCTCGATTGGCATCGTCTGGTTCCAACTGCAATGTCTCCTGTACTTACTGTTGAATAGCTGAAACATGATTGGTGTACGCCCCCGATACTGCAATGAAACGCCAAACGCCGATTCGAGCAGCCCCGGCGCTTAAACCACACCCTCTGCGTTCGCAGATTACGAGAACACTAGTCTGTCGGGTGGGAAACGCAAACAGGGTGAGATACCCATTTCTGACTAGGTGAAAAACCCTACGAACACTAGGTGAATACCGTATGCCAAAAGATCCCACCGGAATAGATCGCAGCGGATGCGAAACCCAGAGCCCTTTTTCGGGTAGCACCATTTCTTGAGTGAGAGCATCAATTTGCGCTTGACAAGCACAAAAGATGGCGCTAAATAGTCGCAGTATAATTGTCACGGGTTCATCGGATCACTCGTTTTCTACAGGATCAAAGAAGCTCGTAGGCATCCGTAAATCACATGGGTCTGTGGCGAATCCTTCTAATTCTCCTCTATCTTGGACTGTGCGGCATCGCAGTTGCAGGCCAGGAAAACACCTCGGTCGCAAAATCAGAGATTACTTACAATAAAGATATAGCGCCCATTCTCAAAAGGCACTGCATAGCCTGTCATCGCCCGAACGACATCGCTCCGATGTCGCTGATGACCTATGACGAAGTGCTCCCTTTTGCCAGGATAATGCGGGAGGCCGTAGTTCAACGAAAGATGCCTCCGTGGCATGCCGACCCCGCGTTCGGCGAGTTCAGCAATGACGGTCGCTTGAGCGACGGGGAAATCGCGACCATCGACGCTTGGGTAAAAAACGGAACAAAAAGAGGTGAACCTGGAGCCTCCTCAGCAGCCCCCGCGCTCGCACAAGGCTGGCATATCAAGCCCGACGTGGTTCTAACCGTTCCGGAATTCGTGGTGACCAAAGCTACTCAAGACGACTACGAATACATCTACGTACCTACCAATTTCACCGAAGACAAATGGATACAGGCCGCCGAGGTGCTTCCCGGCGATCGTCGTGTGGTTCATCACGCCACCGTGTCGGTGATCGACAAGGCTGAAGTAGCGAAGCATCTGGAACAACACGCTAAGGCCGACCAGGGCGAAGACAAATATCACTACCGCACCGGAAAAGTGCTACACCTCCGCCCCGACGCTCCGGTGATTGATGACGGATGCGCAGCGCCGGATGGTGGGGGCGTTCCAGGCGAATCCTCAGGTTATTTGAATATCGTGCCGGCGATCTATCTTCCCGGGCATTTGGCGGAGACCCGGCCTCCAGGCTATGCGCTGCGAATTCCGGCCGGCGGCTATCTGCAATTTCAGATTCACTACAGCAATCATCACGGCCTGGACGTAAAGGATCGCACTAGCATCGGCTTGGTATTCGCACGGGAACCGGTCCAGCATGAGATTGGGCAATACGAAATTTGGAACAACATGTTTCTCATCCCTTCCAACGACGACAATCACCGTGTGACTTCCTGCTTTACTTTGCCGAAAGATGTGATCGCGGTGGCCTACACGGCGCATATGCATTTTCGCGGCAAAAACATGTTGACCAAGGCCATCTATCCGGATGGCCGTGAAGAGGTGCTCCTCTACGTTCCCCATTATGATTTTCGATGGCAGGAGACATATTTCTTGAAGAAACAGTTCTTGCTGCCCAAAGGCACGAAACTCATGACCGTCGCTTATTTCGACAATTCCAAGAACAACTTCCAGAACCCTGACCCGTCCAAAGCAGTTCGTTGGGGCGAACCTAGTGACGAGGAGATGATGGGCTTCTGGTTACAATTTGCCGATCCTCAGATGGTCGCCGAAAAGAGAGCATCGGCGCAGAAATGAACGGCACGGCGTTTTTCTCCACTCACGATCCCTTTGCACCATGAATTTCGGCCGCCGTAAGTTTGTCCAACTGGGAATGGGGGCCGCGCTCTCCTTTCACTGGAATCGGTTGCTGGCACAGGGTGTATCAAATCACGCTACCAAGCCCCTGCCGAGGCCCAAAGCTTCCGGGCGTCCCTTCAACGCCCATTTCGTGGACATCGCTGCTGCGGCGGGCCTGCGCGCGCCAGTAATCTACGGCGACGCAGAAATCAAAAAGTACATCGTGGAGTCCACCGGATGCGGCTGCGCCTTCATTGATTACGACAATGATGGGTGGATGGATCTATTTGTGCTGTCCGGCACTCGGCTCGGTGGCGCTCCCAACGGCGCGACCAATCGGCTGTACAAAAACAATCGCGACGGGACATTTACCGATGTCACAGAAAAAGCAGGGCTGCATTCGGTCGGGTGGGCTTGCGGAGTCTGCATAGGAGACTACAACAACGATGGCTTTGACGATATCTTTTGCAGCAATTTCGGGCAGAACGCGCTTTATCGCAATAACGGCGATGGAACTTTCACCCATGTGACCAAGGAGGCGGGGCTTTGGAACGACCAGCCCAGGTGGGGCGCCGGTTGCACCTTCGTGGATTACGACCGCGACGGACATCTGGATCTCTTCGTTTCCAACTATGTGCGGTTTTCCTTTGAAAATGCCGCTGCTCCGGGCGAAAACGCCAACTGTAGATGGAAAGGGATTCCCGTCGAATGCGGGCCGCGAGGATTATCCACGGGCCGGAATTCTCTATATAGGAACAATGGTGACGGAACGTTCACCGATGTAACTCAACGTGCCGGCATCACGCGCGCCGCGGCCACTTACGGGATGACTGTCGTTGCGGCGGATTTTGACGAAGACGGATGGCAAGACATTTACGTCGCCTGCGACTCTACGCCCAGTTTGTTATTCATGAACAATCGAGATGGAACGTTTCGTGAAGAAGGAGTGCTAAGAGGGGCGGCCCTGAGCGACGATGGCCTGGAGCAAGCGGGTATGGGGATTGGGGTCGGCGATTATGATCTGGATGGTCATCTTGATCTGTTCAAGACGCACTTCGCAGACGATGCCAACATCCTTTATCACAATGACGGAAAAGCAAATTTCGAGGACGCTACGGGATCCGCGCGCATAGGAGTTGAAACTCGTTATGTGTGCTGGGGAGCGGGCATCGTCGACCTCGACAACGACGGTCTTCCAGATCTCTTTCTGGTTACCGGGCATGTTTACCCGCAAGTTGAACGAATTTTGTCGCAATACCCCAATAAAACGCCGCGGGCCGTTTTTCGGAATCTGGGCAAAGGTGTGTTTGAAGAACTCATCCAGGAGGCTGGTCCGGGTGTAGCGGCGGCACACTGTAGTCGGGGGTGCGCGTTTGGAGATTTCGACAACGACGGGGATATCGACATCCTGATCGTCAATCTCAACGAGCCTCCTTCGCTACTGCGCAATGACGTCAGCGGGAATGCCAACTGGATCAAAGTGAAATTGGAAGGTGTAAAGTCCAATCGAAGCGCCATTGGAGCAAGAGTGCTTGTCCATTATGGAGGCAAGACACAGGCGCAAGCGGTCCTCAGCCAATCCAGCTTTTTCTCGTGCAGCGATTCGCGCTTGCATTTCGGTTTGGGGAACTCCCCTTCCGCCGACATCGAGGTGTATTGGCCGAGTGGACTGCACGAGACTTTTAAGCAGATTCCTGCTAATCGGCTCATCACCGTCAAGGAAGGGGTGGGGCCGGTACCGAACCGTGGGTGGGCCAAAGCGTAAGCGGCAATTCACAAATCCTCAAGCGCGCAGACGTCAATCCCAGTATCGTGGCCAAACCCGTATCTGCTGTTCTCCGTCCTTAAGCGCGGCATATGCCAGTGTTCGCTAATTCCGCACTGCCCCAGACGCAAATTCAGGCAAATCGGGGACCGGGAAGGCGTATGCAAAGCGAAACTCCAGACAGTACCGGCAATCCTCCCCAAACTCGTTTTTCTAATGCATCGCATTAAGAATAACGAAATTGTCCTTGACTATTGCGACGGGCGGGTCTAAGAAAGGGTCAAACGGGGTGGTCATTATGGCTTTTTACGGTTGCCCTTTTTATCGTCTGCTTTATTCCCAAATGGAAATCTGTCGCCGTCGGCCTCTGCAAGTGTCCCGGACAGTTCGATAACTTCTTGGGGAGGAAAGAAATGCCAAATCTCGGAAAGCTTGCGCTTATCTTTTTAGCTGCTGTAGTTATTTTGGCGCTCACGCCTACGGCCGGGTGGGGCCAGAACGTGTACGGAAGCATCACTGGAACTGTTACGGACACCAGCGGAGCTGCGATTAGCGAGGCTACGGTCACGCTGACGAATCTTGATAAGGGAGAAAAGCGCACTATAGAAAGCGACTCCTCTGGCAACTATACGTTGGTGAATATTTTGCCGGGCCGCTACAAGTTGGAGGGTGAAAGGAGCGGCTTTAAGAAGTTTGTGCGCGAGCCGATCGTGGTGCAAATCGAAAGCGGCCTGAGAGTGGATATCTCATTGCAAGTCGGAGCGCAAAGCGAGACGGTTGAGGTGACCTCCGAGACGCCCTTGCTCCAGTCGGAAACGCAGTCGTTGGGGGAAGTCATCGAACAGCGATCAGTCACGGAGCTGCCCCTGAACGGCCGCAACCCCCTTGCGCTGGTCGGTCTCGTGCCGGGCGTTGTACAACAGGGAACGCCTTCGGCTGGCAATTCCTCGGCCGGCAATCCCGTCGGCGCTAATCCCTTCGCATTGGGAGATTTTCAGATTGGTGGAGGTATGGCCGGGCAGAGCCAAATCCTGATCGACGGCGTGCCAACCAATGGAGCCTACCTGAACGTCGTCACCGTCATACCGACGCAAGACGCCATCGAAGAATTCAAAGTCCAGACGAACAACCTCGGCCCCGAGTACGGTCGTTTCGCCGGCGGGGTGATCAACCTCTCGACGAAGTCAGGCACGAACACTTTCCATGGTTCGGCATATGAATTCATCCGAAATAAGGTGCTGAATGCCAATGACTTCTTCGCTAACAGAGGCGGCACGAAGCGTCCTCCCTTCACACAAAATCAGTTCGGCGCCAACGTAGGCGGACCCGTTTTTAAAAACAAGTTGTTCTTCTTTTCGAGCTATGAGGGCTTCCGGCAGCGCAAGGGAAGTATCCTGACGACGTGGGTTCCTACTGCCGCTGAGCGCACCGGGGACTTTTCACAACCCGGATCAGCCAACACGAAAGACCCGGTAACCGGGCAGCCCTCAGTGCTTCCCATTTACGATGCAAAGACCAGTACCGGCTGCTCCGGCAACCCGCCGCCAGCTACCTGCAGAACGCAATTCTCCTTCGGCGGGGTACCGAACGTGATCGATCCTGCCCGAATCGACCCCACTGCCCAGGCGCTCTTGTCCTACTTCCCGATGCCTAACCAAACGGGCAACCCCGCCGGTAACTTTGTGACGAGCTATAGCACCGGCGGCAACGTCGACCAGTACAACGAGCGCATTGACTATGCCATGAGCTCAAGGCAGAGAATTTTCGGACGATACACGCAGTCCCATATTTTGTCGCTTCCCGACGCCCCTTTTCCGGATATATGCAAGGACCGCTGCACGGAAGATACCAAGGCTAAGCAGATTTCGCTGGGCGACACCATCGTTTTTTCATCGAAGACCATCTTGGACCTGCATCTGGGCTACACGCGGTACATCTACCTCCGCACGCCGTCGAGCCAAGGCATCGACTTATCGAAGTTTGGTCCAAACTGGAAGGCGTTAACGTCCCAGATGACCTACACTCACATTCCGGACGTGTGCGTCTCGCAGACCAACGGTGATAATCATTGGGGCAACGGCACTTGGTGCACTCAAGGAGTTGGAAGCGGCATCGGCGCATGGGACGATACCCTCAGCATCAACCCCATGGTTTCTCACATCATGGGAAAGCATAACTTGAAAGCCGGGTTTGAATTCCGCATGCTCCGCAACAACTACTATCAGAGCAACAATCCTGGAGGCTTGTTCTATCTTGACGCCCGCATGACGTCAGCAAACCCTACTGTCGGGACTGCTGGGTCGAACGGTTCATCGGGGAATGGCTTTGCTTCGTTCCTGCTCGGGTATGGCGATCACGGCAACGCGACCGAGCCCGCGAAAACGGCCGACCAGAATCTTTACAAAGCGTTTTACGCTGGCGACACCTTCCAGGTCACCAGAAGACTGACTGTGAACCTGGGATTTCGTGTCGACCTGCAGGGGGACTGGACCGAGCGCTTTAATCGCATCGTTGCTTTTAATCCGACCGAAACCAGCCCAATTGGGGCCGCGGCCGGGCTGCCGAATCTGAAAGGTGGGTATGATTTGGTGAGCAGCTCGAAGCACTCGAGCCGCAGCGCGTTTCCGTCCTGGAACCACGTCAGCCCGCGCCTTGGGGTTTCATACCAATTCGATAGGAATACGGTTATCCGAACAGGCTACGGAATTTTTTATCTGCCGGTTGATATCCGCTGGAACGATGCTCCCCACAACCTCTTCATTAACAGTTTCAGCACACCATGGCTAGCAGTGGCGTCGGACGGAGTTAGCCCAAAGAATGTGCTGTCAGATCCTTTCCCGACCGCGGGCGGCGGAATCACTCCGCCATTCGGGAGAAACCAGGCCTTGATCGATATTCAAGGAAATGGCAACGAAGCGCCGCTGCTTAACAATCCGGCACCGTACGCGCAGCAGTGGAATTTCGATATCCAACGTCAACTCCCTGGCAACACATTAATTGATATAGCTTATGCGGGCTCTAAGGGCACACATTTGCCCATGCACGATCAGACCCTCAACCAATTGCAGCCGCAGTTTCTGCCCAAGAGTGCTGCGGATGTGGCTGCCCTGAAGCTACAGGTTCCCAACCCGTTTGCCGGGAACTGCCCTGCGGGAACTGTCCCGGCCTGCACTGGGCCCGTGAAATCGGGAGGTGTAGGGACTAATCCGAAGGTAATGGCAGCGCAGTTGCTGCTGCCCTTCCCGCAGTTTGACAACGTGGCCATGGCCGAGCCCGATAACCGCAATTCCATTTATCATTCTATGCAGCTGAAGGTGGAAAAGCGCTTCGCAGCGGGCGCGCAGATACTCGCCTCGTACACTGTCGCCAAACTCATCGACAACACCAACTCGGAAATCAACTGGTTGGAAGCTTCTCCGGTTGGCTGGAACGACGCCAATGTTTACAACCTCCGCGGCGAGAGAAGCCTCGATGCATTCGACGTTTCCCAGCACTTGGTACTCGCTTCCGTTCTTGACCTTCCTTTTGGCAAGGGCAAGAAGTTTGCAAATAACCTCAACGGAATTGCCAACAAGCTCGTCAGCGGATGGGGCGTCGATACCATCATCACCTTCCAACGCGGCTTCCCGATTATCATCGGCGGGTGCCCGGGCCTGCTCAGCGAGTCCGGTGTCCCGAACGTGGGCTGTTCCCGCAATACCAGAACGGCCCCGTCGAAGCAGACTTCCGGCTCTCTGGATCAACGGTTGGCTCACTGGTTTGACACTTCCGTGTTCACGCATACCAACGATTACAGCTATGGCACCGATTCGCGTACCGAGCCGAATATACGCACTGACGGGATGAAGAACTTTGACTTTGCCGTCTTCAAAAACACCAAGTTTGGTCCGGATGAGAGACTGGGCGCCGAGTTCCGCGCAGAGTTCTTCAACGGGTTCAACCACCCGCAGTTTAGTCCGCCCAATAGCGGCTGTTGCGGTAGTACATCCTTTGGTCAAGTAACGAGTCAGTACAACCTTCCACGATTGATCCAGTTCGCGTTGAGAATAACCTTCTAGCCTTCTAACGTCAGTGCCCGGGCGGGCTCACACCCGCCCGGCGCATGATTCTCTTCTCTGGTATATTCGGCTTAGCAACCAATTTGCATGCGCTCCAGGGGAAACATTGCAGGGATTCTGCCTCGCCGAAATTCCCTTAACCCACACTTCCGCCCGAATTTTGCCAGCCTGATGCCCGGTTGTCCCAAGAATGGTCGCGCTAGAACAATCGCGCTTGTTTTTTTCATTATGTGCCTCATAGCGCCCGGATTCGCAACTTGTCAGACATCTGAGGAACAACTCGAGCTGTCTTTTCGGGCTGGCCAAGCAGCCCTAAAGCAGGGGGAGTTCGTCCGTGCCGCGGAAGAATTCAAGAAGGTGCTGGCGCTTGATCCAAACTTAGTTGAAGCTGAGGTCAACCTCGGCCTCGCTTACCAGAGCTTGTCTGAATACGACTTGGCGGTGCGCCATCTGACGAAGGCTCTGCGCGAAAGGCCGAACCTGCTCGGCCCCACCGTAATCGTAGGAATGGATTACCTCAAATTAGGCTCGCCGCAGAAGGCAATTCCCTTCCTCCAGAGTGCACTGAAGCTCGATCCTTCCAACCGTGAGGCCCGCCAGGCTCTGGCTTCGGCATACCTGGGCCAGGAAAACTTCCGGGGCGCGGCTGAAGAGTTCCGCCGGATCGCGGTGCTTGATTCCGATAAGTCCGAGGCCTGGTTCAAACTGGGGCACGAATACCTGGACCTGGCTGCGCGTTTGGCCTATAGGGGCGCGCATCTGTATCGCGATTCGGCTTGGGGGCATCGCTTTCTCGGTGATCTCTTATTTCAGCGCGACCGTTGGGAAGACGCTTCGCGGGAGTACCTGAAGGCCCTCGCCATTGAGCCGCGGCAGTCCGGCTTGCATACATCGCTGGGCCAAACCTATCTGCACGCGGGGAAATGGCAGGAAGCCGAAACCGAGTTTCACCAGGAGCTTCAGCTCGATTCTCAAAACGAGCCGGCATGGCTCGGTTTGGCGAATATGCAGGTGGCCAAGGGTCAATCCACAGCGGCGTTGGAATCCATCGGAAAAGTTTGGGAGATCTCTCCTGAATTTTTGGCTGTGCAACGGCAGTTTCCGGCAATCGAACTCTCCCAGGAGTCGGCCAAGGTCTTCCTATTGCGCCTGCAGGATGAGCCTGAAACGGCGGCCAAACATTTTTTGTTGGCTGCACTTCTTGTCGCCGCAAACGACAGCGTTCCTGCAAACCACCAATGGAAATTATTCCAGGCCGACTTCGCCGCATGGCAACAAGCAATTGCTGCGGCAAAAGGAGCCGCGGATCAGTACCCCTGCAAAGCCCATCATTACTCTCGCTGCGCAGAATCGCTGCAAGCCCGAAGGCAGGTGACCGAATCGGAGCGACTGCTTTTGGGTAAAACGCATTTTATTTTGCAGCAATACGAACTTGCGGCTGACGCGTTGGCACAAGTGCCAGGCGCCACCATCGAAAATGTCGAGGCCAGTTACTGGTTAGAGCGCACTTACCAAGCACTGGGCGCTGAAGTATATGCACGACTCCAGGAATCTTTCCCCGAGTCCTGGCGCACCCACCAGTTGCGTGCCGAAGGTTATATCCTTCGCCGGGATCTCGAGGACGCGCTCAAAGAGTTTCAGGTGGCCCTGCAGTTGCGTCCGAAGGAGGCCGAACTTCACGAAGCGCTCGGGGAACTATACGTCGACAACCATAGAGACGACGATGCGCAGAGTGAACTGGAGAGAGCATTGGAGCTGGATCCCTCACGTACCCACGCGCTTTATCTCCTGGGGCGCTTGTATGTGCAAAAACGAGACAACGAAAAAGGAGTGCCATACCTGCAGCGCGCTTTGCGGCTGCAACCGGATTTCGCTGAAGCCAGCGGCTTGTTGGGAACCGCGTACGTGCGTCTGGGACAATTTGCCAACGCCATCCCGAAACTCGAGAAGGCAGCTCCTCTGGACCACTACGGTAACGTGCATTATCAGTTGTCTTTAGCGTACCGCAAGCTCGGGCAAGCTGAACTCGCGCAAAAAGCGCTGGCGCGCTCGCAAGATCTCCGTCGGAGTTCTCTTGAACACGACCAGGCGGTGATCATGGGATCACCGCAGCCGGAACCTTAAGGAAGGTAAAGCCGCCTTTCCGCTGCAATGAACCTCACGCTGGACCCTGCAGAACCCATGCGCGGATGGACTGCGGTTCTAAAATCGGCCGCGTTGGCTAAGGCCTAGCATCCCTTGATGCCCGCTCAGACTGAACCGTACATTTTGTCTCGAAAAGATATAGCCGCTTGAGCGTTTGCTTTCGGCGAAGTGCAGCAACTCCCGCATCGTCAACGACGGTCGCGGTCAAATTCAGCGATTCCAAACGGCTCAGGCGGGCAAGAATCGGCACGCCAGCCGAAGTAACAGCCGTGTGCGCAAGATCAACGGCGCGAAGGTTGGAAAACGTCGCGAGCGTTTTGAGTCCAGCGTCAGTGACTTTCGTGCGCGCCAGTTCAGCATCCACAATCAGCGCCCCGATTACTTTTAGCCGAGCGATGGCACCATCATCGCAACGCTCTGGCGCGCTCACTGTTCGCAATATCAATCCATCCTGTGGATTTCGCGAGCGAGGAACCAGGTGCACCCCCAGCTCGTGCTCGAGTGAAGTGATCAGCGGCAGTTGCGAACGATAGTCTTTGGTAAGGGGCAACATCGGCTGCTCGGAGGCGAGAAGAGGCGGAGCTCCGTGCACTTCCATTGCGGGCAGGCTGCTTGATGCGCCCGAAGCGATCCATAACTCGATGACTCTGATTTCGGATGCCGTCAGCGGCGGTTTGCCGTCTGTCGGCATGAAATCCTTTTCTTCTGGTGACAAGTTTATACGGCGGAACAGTTCGCTGTGCTTCGGGTCGCCGGGTTTTATGACCTTTCCATCTTTTCCGCCGCGTATCACGTTTTCAAAACTATCCAGTTGGAGTTTCCCTTTTCTTTTTTGTGCGTTGTGGCAACTCGAACATTTGTTCTCAAAAATTGGAGCGACTCGCGCGGCGAAAAACGTGACGGATGACGCTGAACTACCGTTTACGTTCGTCGACGTTACGTTAGCAGATGTTACGGTCGCGGCGTGAATCGGAGGCGTTTTGCCTGGCACAGCGGGCACATGCAGCACGGTCCGCAGTTTGCCCGGCATGTACTTCGTCAGGAACGCTTCGCCGTGCGTCAGCTTGCCGCCTTTATCGGCGGTCCAAGCCAGAAGAATTAGTGTGAGAAGAAGGGCGACCCCGTAAACACGTTTGTCCCAGCAACGCAAGGCGAAGCATAGGAGCACTGCGGCGGCTAACGAAAATCCGCCCCACATGTGGCTGGTTACCAGTTTTCCTTCGTAGCCTCCGCTCCAGGCCAAGAGCCAGCCCAGAAACGCGGCCACAAAGGCAGCGATGACCGCGATGGTCAGAACAAATTCCGCCGACTCTCGCACACGATTCCACCGGCGAACCAAGCCTGCACATTCCAGCAGCGGAACCAGCAGTAAGAATGCGATGGGCAAGTGAACTACTAGCGGATGGAACCGGCCTACAAATTGGGTGAACTCGCCGTGTTCGAGGCCGTCAGGAGCGACATGAATCAAGAGCCAGCGGAGAATCAGGAGAAGAGCTGCGCCGATTCCAAACAGTAACAACCGGGTGCGCAAGACTATCAGCCTGAGACTCGCCGTAAGAGTGTAATGCGCCCGATTGGCAACCACTCGGCCACCAGGATGTTTCCGTCACGCAGGAAAATGGCGGCATGTGGCGTGATGAACTGTCCCGGCGTAAATTCGGCTCTCGATTGCTTTCGACGAGACCCAACTGTTCCGTTTGCGGCTTGGCCGTCTCCTAGTTGAGCGACCACTTTATGCTCGCGATCCAAGATGCACACCTGGCTGTCGAGGTCCGGGCAAACCATCCAATCGCCCTGAACATGAAAGTGGCAGGGCATTCGCAGATGGGCGTCATCCTTTATGGTGCGGAGATGAGTACCGCTGAGGGTGAAGGTTTGAACGCGCCGGTTCCCGCGGTCGGCCACTAGCAGCACGGGTTCTTTGCCTCGTTGATCGACCCACAAGCCGTGCGGCGTATCGAACTCGCCGTCTCCATGGCCCGGCCGGCCAATTTCGTTCAAAAACTTGCCGCTCAGCGAAAAGCGCAGCAGGTGATGCGAACCGTATCCATCCCCAACATAGAAATCGCCATTTGGCGCAAAGGCGACATTGGTCGGCACAAAATCGATAGGGCGTTCGGCATAAGCCGCATCTTCGCGAGGATAGCCATGCGACCAGACAGTCTTTCCGTCCAGTGTGGTTTTCACGATCTTGCAGCGATTGATATCGCAGTGATATAGAAATTCGCCGTCGGTTTCGCGGCGCAGGCCAAGGCCGTGAGCGCCGCCCCGAAATTCCTCGCCAAACGCGCTTACGAAGCGGCCATCGGCGTCATAAATTACGACCGATTCGCCACGCATGCTCGACTTGTTGACCGTGTGGGCCACATAGATCCGCCCTTGCTCGTCCTGGGCGAGTCCGTGCGTGTCTCCCCAGACCAGCCCATCCGGCGGCGTGAGCCAATCATGCACGCATTCATAAGTGTGAACGCCCGAACCAACCACCGGCAAACGCTGCCCGGACTTGTCCGATGTCTGCACGTAGAAACGAGGAATTGCGGCCGCAGCAGCCATTGCCGAGCAGGCAAGAAAAGACCTTCGCGAGGAAGATTTCATGACATTAGTTCCGGCACGATTTTCGCCGGAACGACTCCCGTCAATTTTTGTTCCAGACCCTGAAACTTGAACGTCAGCCTTTGGTGATCGATGCCCAGCAATCGAAGCACGGTTGCATTGAAGTCGCGCACATGCACCGGGTCCTTCACCACGTTGTAGCAAAAATCGTCAGTTTCTCCGTGGACGATCCCGGCTTTAGCGCCCCCACCTGCCATCCACATCGTGAAGCAACGCGGATGATGATCCCGTCCGTAGTTTTCCTTGGAAAGGCCGCCCTGGCTGTATACGGTGCGTCCGAATTCGCCGCCCCATAACACCAACGTGTCATCCAGAAGCCCGCGCCGCCGCAAATCCGTTACCAGCGCGTACGAAGCGCGATCCGTGGCCCCGCAAAGCTTGGGTAAATTAGGGACAGCATTCGAGTGCACATCCCATCCGCGCTGGTAGATCTGTGTAAACCGGACCCCGCGCTCGGCCATGCGCCGCGCCAGCAGGCAGTTGTACGCAAACGTGCCCGGCTGTCTTGCTTCGTCTCCATACAATGTCCAGGTGCTGTCCGGCTCGTCACCCATATCCGTTAGCTCCGGCAGCGAAGTTTGCATGCGGAACGCCATCTCGTACTGATGAATGCGCGCGTTAGTCTCCGGATCACCCACTTCTTCAAACGTCATTTGGTTGATTGCATTCACAGTGTCGATCAGCGTGCGCCGCGTTTCTCGACTCATGCCCTTTGGATCGCCAAGATATAGCACTGGCTCCCCTTGTGAACGGAATGCGACCCCGGCATATTCGTTTGACAAAAATCCGCTGCTCCATAATTTTGGCGAAATCGGTTGTAAGTCTGTGCCGGGTAACGTCAGCGAATTCAGCACCACAAACGTGGGCAGGTTTTCATTCATGCTGCCAAGCCCGTAAGAAAGCCACGCGCCCATCGACGGCTTGCCAGGCACCATATTCCCGGTATTCATCAATAAGATGGCCGGTTCATGATTGATAGCATCCGTCTGCAGCGACTGCACCAGTGCCAGTTCGTCCACCAGCCTACCTGTCCATGGAAGCAGGTCACTCACCCAGCGGCCTGATTTGCCCTGGCGAGTGAAACCCCAATGCGATGGCGCAATCGGAAAACGTGCCTGGCCGGCGGTCATGCCCGTCAAGGCCTGCGTGCCTCGCACGGAATCTGGAAGATCCTTATCATAAAGAGCCGCAAGTCCAGGTTTGTAGTCCCATAAATCCATCTGCGGGGGCGCACCGGACATAAAAAGATAGATCGCACGCTTGGCCCTTGGCGCAAAGTCCGGCACGTAATGCCCTGGCGAAATTGTCGGTGACTCGCTGGCCGCGTGGACCACTCGCGGTGTCAGACCGCCGCCAAACAAAGTGCAAAGGCTTGCCCAGCCAAGTGTCTTGCCCATGGCTCCGAGGAAATGTCTGCGCGTTGCAAGCCGCCGCCATTCCTCACGAAGTTCCAGCGGGACCGGAAGGTCGTAAACGGTCGGTCCTGCGCCTCCATGATCACAACACCTTCCGCAGTCGTCCTGAATGTTCGGTTTCATTTGTCTAACACTCATTTGTTTACCACCGCATCGAGATTCATCGCCGCGCTGGCTACCAGCATCCACGAAGCCAGTTCGTCCGGACGGATCCCATTGTCCCGGCTGCTCTCGCCCACCTTCAGAACTTCTTCTGCCCCGGACTTGTCTTGTGCATAGGCACTCTGAAACTTCGTCAACGCATTTTCAAGGACCGACTTTTCTCGCGCTTCCCACGGACGAGCGAGCAGCACTTCGCCAAGATAATTGAGCCGCGTACCGGTCTCGGGCGATTGACGTATCACTCGCTCCGCCAGTCGCCGCGAAGCTTCCAGCCATTGCGGATCGTTCATCAAGACCAAGGCTTGCAGTGGAGTGTCGGTGCGTTGGCGGCGAGTGCATGCGGCATCATGCACCGGCACATCCAGTGCATCCATATCGGGCATCGTTGCCATTCGTTTCCAAAAAGTGTAAAGGCTGCGTCGGTACAAAGCCTCGCCATGGTCTTGCGTATAGGCTTTTGTGTCGCTGCCTTGATGGCTTCCTGCTTCCCACACCCCAGCAGGCTGATAGGGTTTTACGCTGGGGCCCCCAATTTTCTCTACCAGCAGACCGCTGGTGACCAGCGCTGTATCACGAAGCATCTCGCCATCCATTCGATACCGCGGGCCGCGCGCCAGCAGGCGGTTCTTCGGATCGATTTCGAGCAATTGTGGAGTAACCCGTGCGGATTGCCGGTAGGCCGCGGACAGCACCAACTGCTTGTAAAAACGTTTCACGTCCCAACCGTTCTCGCGAAAATCCAGCGCGAGCCAATCAAGCAGTTCCGGATGGCTGGGCCGCCCACCCATCACTCCAAAATCCTCGGTAGTCTCTACTAGGCCTGTGCCAAATATCTCCGACCACATCCGATTGACGGTCACCCTGGCCGTTAGTGGATTTGAGTCGCTGACCGTCCACTCCGCCAGGCTCCGCCGGTCAAGCGGCGCATTCGCAGGAAGGGCCGGCAAAAAGTGTGGCACTCCGGGCCTCACGCGCTCCTTCCGCGCCCCGAACGCTCCACGAGTAAGTACGTCTGCGTAGGCTAGCCCCGGCCCTTCTTCGCTTACCAGAGTGATAGGGCCATCTTTCGAAAGTCGATCAAGTTCTTCATTCAACGGCGCGATCTGGGCGTTGAGCTTTTGTGTCGCTTCATCGCGTTGCGCAAAGTAGAACTCGCTAACCGTATGAAATTCGTCCTCCGACCAACCCGACATAGGTTTCTGCACGATCTCCGCCACATAATCCTCGACAGGAAGTCGCGCTGCTTCCTGCGCCGAGAGTGCGCGTTGGAAGAACCGGAAATCCTGGAAGGCAGATTGGCGCAATGGATCCGCGTCCGGATACATGCGGCCAAACTCCAGAGGCGCGCTGCTATGCGTGCTTCCCTGCAGCGAATCCTTGCCGACGGCCAGCTCCTGCGGTTGTCCATCGACATACAGCGTGACCCCCGCGGCCTTTCCCGAGCCGTCATAAGTAGCCAGAACGTGATTCCAGCGGCCCTCCACCAACACTCTCTGCTTTGTCTCCACTTGAATAGCGTTATCCGGCATTTCGTGCGCCAGAACGAATCCGAGCTTGCCCTTGCTTACCCTCAGTTGCCAGCCACCCAGCTTTTGTCCGGCATCCGCGACGGACAGAATTACTCCCGCAGGCTTTTCTTCGTCTTTCGATTCCAGCGGTCGCAAATTAGGTCGCAGCCACGTTCCAACACTAAATGCTTGATTTGCCTCTACCCCACCGGCATTCGGCAATTCCAGTTTGGTGCTGATTTCCATCCGCATATACGGCCAGAACCAGGTGCCTTCGCCCCAGATTACCGGCGCTCCCGTTGCCGAGATTTGTTTTTGCGATGCGCGGGGCGCTGAATCGACGAAAGTCGATCCTTTCTGCTCGTCGAAGCGCAACCTTACCGCGAGACGTTCCGAACTTACAGGAACTGCGATTGCCGTGCGCTCTAGCTTGCCTATCCACGCACCGATCAGTTCCCGAGCCTGTTCGCGGCGAACCGTCCGCTGCCGCTCGAGTTCGGAGCGTTTCGCCAGAACTTGCTCGTAAGCATCGCGGTTCTCTATTTTCGGAAGCCGAAGAAAAGGCGGCCAGTCATTGCGATCATCGTTTGACGGGATTTCTGTCAGATTGTTAAAGAAGGCGGTCAGCCGGTAGAAATCTTTTTGCGTGATGGGATCAAACTTGTGGTCATGGCAGTTTGCGCAGCCCACCGTTAACCCAAGAAACGCCGCGCCAAATGCCTCCGTCCGTTCCCTCTTGTTGTTGACCCGCGACTCTTCAATCAGCGTGCCGCCTTCACCGCTGCTGATGCCGGCGCGCAAGTAAGCCGAGGCCGTCAAGGTATCAAGCGTTTTCACCGGTAGCATGTCCCCGGCTAGTTGCTCCCGCACAAACTGATCAAAAGGTTTGTTCTGGTTGTACGCCTGGATCACATAGTCGCGATACGCCCAGATACTCCTGAAATTATCCAGATGCAGGCCGTGCGTGTCGCCATACCTTGCTACATCCAGCCAGTAGTGCGCTCGATGCTCCCCGTAGCGAGGGCTGGACAACAACCGCTCGACAACCTTCTCATACGCGTCGGGCGCGGAATTAGCCACGAACGCTTCCACTTCTTCCGGGGTCGGCGGCAACCCTGTCAAGTCATAGGTCACCCGCCGGATCAAGCTCCGCCGGTCCGCTTCAGGAGAAGGTGTCAATCCTTCTTTTTCCAGCCGCGCCAACACGAAATTGTCAATTCCGTTCCGCACCCATTCACCGCGGCTTACCGCTGGAATCGCCTGATGCTTTGGCGGCAGGAACGACCAGAGCTCCTCGTACTGCGCCCCTTGTTTCACCCACTCTCTCAGCAGCGCAATCTGCTCCGGCTTTAATGTCTTGTGCGCCTCCGGTGGCGGCATGCGGTCCTTCGCATTCTTGTTTTCGATCCGGCGGACGAGTGGGCTTTTGTCCGGGTTGCCGGGAATAATTGCCGGCTCATACTTCTCGTGAGCATCTTGATGAGGCGCGAAAGCAAATTCTCCTCGGTCCAGCCGCAGGCCCGCCTTCCGCCCCCCCGGATCCGGACCATGGCATGCATAACAGTTTTCCGACAAAATCGGTTGGATGGTGTCGTTAAAGGAGAGCTTTTTGACCGCTTCTTCCGGAGCAGGCGCCAGCTTTGCTTCGCCAGACCGAGCAGCAACGAATAGGCTCAGGCAGAGCCATCCCCCAAGCAAGTAGGAAACGCCTCTCTCGAGCAGCGATATGCGTCGTCGATCGCGCTGAGTCACCACCACTTACTCTCCCCGGGGCTCTCTACAGGCTACGACCTTGCGGTTCGCCCACTATATTACACCCACGCTCATCCCATTTCCGTACTCAAGCGAAACACGGTCGCTACCATCTCGAAAGAAAAATCCGTCTCCGATCGAACCGTTTGTTGGAGTTTGTGAGCAGTGGCTAGATTCTAGCTTCTGGGAGGAGCCGGGATTCAGTGCGTCCCGGGAGTCTGTGTTACATATGCTGGGTACTTATTGACATGTACCTAGAGATTGCAAACGGCGCATGAAGAATTTCTTATGATCTGCAAGTCCCGGCCCGCACCCTTCGTGTTCGATGGAAAGAATTGCCTGAAACCGTACAAAATGTCCGTAAGTCATTGAAAGATGGCGGACGGGCCTGTAAGCCGGAATCTTCGAACCGTCCTTTGCTTTCAATAAGTTGCCTGGAATCAACAAACACCGTCTGTCAATGAAGTCAGTTTGGACAGCAAAAACAGGTTTCATCGCACAGTTATGTCACAGTTTTTTTCACCTGGATTCTTGGCGTTGATTCGGTGATTACAAGCGCGTTTGTCGGCACTAACTCAACGGGCGAGCTAATGAATTCCGGTCAGCCCGCCATCCACTAGTTGGCTTTCCGAGAATACGGAACAGGCAGTACTTGAAGGACACTACTCCATGCTCTGAACCTGGGCTTTCTCCTCGGACACGAACGCCTTTGTCCGCATTAGTACGGGCAAATGGACACATCGTCCCTATGTTTATCTGGCGGCCAATGAAACGTGGTGTGTACGAACAGGGCAGGAAAAGTTGGAAAACCGCCGCCTCAGGTTGGTCAGCACCAAATCGGTAGGAAATCTGTCAGTAGTCCCGGACGAAGGACGCGCCGAACGTGGGAAGATTGG
>Ga0137412_10001144_pt1 | contig 20143 bp, 21 predicted proteins | sample CZODoug2_1_16fun_FD_122160 | JGI IMG/M metagenome (GOLD analysis project Ga0137412, IMG submission 122160) | Vadose zone soil fungal communities from Angelo Coast Range Reserve, California, USA - CZODoug2_1_16fungal (Hybrid Assembly) | ecosystem: Environmental > Terrestrial > Soil > Vadose zone...
GCCGGTGCGGTTCGGAAGAACACCCTGGTGAAGGTGCTCGGCGACGGCAAGCTGACCGTCAAGGTCGACGTCACCGCCCACAAGTTCAGCGGCAGCGCTCGCGAGAAGATCACCGCCGCAGGCGGATCGGCTACCGAGCTCTAGATCCCGCCACGAGGCGAAAAGCCCCGACGCACCTCGCACCAGAGGCGTGTCGGGGCTTTCTCGTTGGTTATGTCCCGTAGTTGAAGCAGCCGATACCGGGCACGCAACCGCCGCCGCCCTGAGGGCCGCCGTGGCCGCATGCGCCGTCGGCAGTGCAACCGCCGCCGCCCTGAGGACCGCCGCTGCCGCACGTGCCATCGGCCGTACAGCCCTGGCCGCCGCCGGCGTCACCACTACCGCAGACTCCGTTGGCGCAACCATCGCCGCCCGGGCTTGCGGGGGCGAATTGAGTGATCGAATTACCTGCCGCCCACGCGAAGTTCTCCGCGGCGGCCACCGGTGCCGAGGCGATTCCGGCCGCGGCGACACCCGCAAAGAGCAGCGGTGCGACGAATCTTAGTTTGGCTATCATGTTTCTGGTTTACCACCAAGATCAGGCTATTTAAACATCGAATTTTCAGCGAAATCCATGGCTCAGCTGAGCTGCGGAATCACGTCCGCAGCAAGCCGCTCCATCTGCTCGCGGTCGTCGCCGACGTTCACCCCGACCGGGTTGAGCAGGATCATCTGGGCACCGGCGTCGATCACATCGCGCAGTCCTGCCACCACGTCGTCGGGGGTGCCCGACACGGGAACGTCCTCGAGGCCCGGCATCTCGCCGTAGATGCGGTGCAGTCCGGCGACGACCCGCTCCCTTGCCCGCGCCGCGTCGTCGTCGACCGTCAGGTACACCCGCTTCCCGATGGGGAAGTGCGCCGGGTCCTTGCCCTGCTTCTCGAGCTCGCTGCGCACCACCTTGACGGCTTCGACGAAGTTCGCCGTCGTCGACGAGCCCGCGCCGAGGAAGGCGTCACCGTGCCGAACGGCCCTGGCGATCGCCGCAGGCGCGTTGGCCCCGAACCAGATCGGCGGATGGGGCCGCTGCACCGGTTTGGGTGCGATCGGCAGGCCGTCGACGTCGCGGAAGCGACCGTGGAACGTCACGGTGGGCTCGTCGGACCAGGCGGCCTTCATGAGTTCGAGGCCTTCGGTGAAGCTGCCGATGAACGTGTCGGGATCGACCCCGAACGCGGCGAACTGACGGAAACCGCCACCAGGGGCCACGCCGAAGTCGAGCCTGCCGTGACTGAGCCGGTCGACGGCCGTGGCGACGGATGCCAACTGCAGCGGGTCGTGCAGCGACGTCACCATCACCGCCACTCCGAGCCGCAATCGCGTGGTGCAGGCGGCGGCGTAGGCCAGCAGTTCCATCGGCGCGATCAGCGGCGCGGCGCCGATCGTCTGCTCGAGTGTCCAGCCGCCTTCGAAGCCGAGTTGCTCTGCCCGGGTCAGGTAGTCCTTGAATCCGGCCGCGTCGAAGCCGTCCACGTCGCGCTGGGGGAGGGAGATCGAGAATCGCACCCCGTCCACGCTACGGGCGAAACCGGGGTGGTGCCGTGATCGGTAGGCTCGCGGGATGTTCAGTCTCCTGTCAGGAATTCCAGGTACCGACGAGTTCCGTGCGATCGCGCGCAAGGTCGACACCGCACGGCACCAGGGTGTGCCCGATGGCTGCGTGCTCGAACTCGATCTGCAATCGGTGCCCAACGAGACGGGTGGATTCGATCCGCTGGCCGTGATCGCAGGCGGTGGCCGCCCGCTGCTGCTGCGCGACGCGGTGACCGCCATTCACCGCGCCGCGGAGGACGACCGGGTGGCCGGCTTGATCGCCAGGGTGCAGATCCCGGCGGCCGCGGCGGGGCCGGTGCAGGAGCTGCGCGAGGCCATCGCGGCGTTCAGCGACGCCAAACCCTCACTGGCGTGGGCTGAGACGTACCCCGGCACACTGTCCTACTACCTCGCATCGGCATTTCGCGAGGTGTGGATGCAGCCGTCGGGCACCGTCGCACTGGTGGGTTTCGCCACCAATGCCATGTTCCTTCGCGACGCGCTCGACAAGGCCGGGGTTCAGGCGCAGTTCATCGCCCGCGGCGAATACAAGTCCGCCGCAAACCTATTCACGCAGGACGGCTACACCGATGCCCACCGGGAAGCCGACAGCCGGCTGATCGAGAGCCTGCACGCCCAGGTGTTGGCTGCCGTTGCCGAGTCGCGGCACATCGAGCCCGCCGAGGTCGACGCACTGGCCGACAAGGCGCCGCTGCTGCGCGACGCCGCGGTGGAAGGCCGGCTGGTCGACCGGATCGGGTACCGCGACGAGGCCTACGACCGAATTGGCGAACTCGTTGGCGCACCATCGGATTCGGGTGACGCGGACGGTCCCCATGGCCCGCCGCGGCTCTACTTGTCCCGCTATCCCCGCGCCAACCTGTCGGTGCCGACGCCGCCGCTGCCGGGTCGCAAGGGCAAGCCCACCATCGCCGTCGTGACGTTGGCCGGGCCCATCGTCAGCGGACGTGGCGGACGCCAACTCTCGCCTCTTGGCACGTCCAGCGCAGGCGGGGACACCATCGCCGCGGCGCTGCGCGAGGCCGGTGCCGACGACGCGGTGTCTGCGGTCGTGTTGCGCGTCGACAGCCCTGGCGGATCGGTCACCGCATCGGAAACCGTGTGGCGAGAAGTGAATCGGTTGCGTGAGGCGGGCAAGCCCGTCGTCGCATCGATGGGCGCGGTCGCGGCGTCGGGTGGCTACTACGTCTCGATGGCCGCCGACGCGATCGTGGCCAACCCCGGCACCATCACAGGATCGATCGGCGTGGTGACCGGCAAGCTGGTGGCCCGCGATCTGAAGGACCGTCTTGGCATCGGCTCGGATTCGGTGCGCACCAACGCGAACGCCGACGCGTGGTCGTTGAACAAGCCGTTCACCGATGAACAGCACGCGCACGTCGAAGCGGAGGCCGACCTGTTCTACACCGACTTCGTGCAACGCGTCGCGCAGGGACGGGACATGTCCGTCGAGGACGTCGACACCGTCGCCCGCGGCAGGGTGTGGACCGGTGCGGACGCCCTGGACCGGGGTTTGGTGGACGAACTCGGCGGGCTGCGCACCGCGATCGACCGCGCCAAGGTGCTCGCAGGGTTCGACGCCGACACCGACGTCAAGCTGGTCAGTCTTCCCGGCTCGTCGTGGGTGGACATGCTGCGTCCCAAGCCGTCGTCGCAACCCGCCGCGGCATCCCTGCCGGAAGCGGTCGCCGCCCTGGTGGGCCGATCGGTCGCAGGCGTCCTCGTCCAAGCAGAGCGATCGCTGACAGGGGCCAACGCGCTGTGGTTGGGGGACTACCGGTTCTGACCTCGGCTACCCGCCTCGGGGCGAGCGAAGCGACGGGGAACCGACCAGCGTCGCGCTGAGGTAGCTCAGGTTGGCCAGGATGGCGCTCATCTCGTCGTCGGGTGCCTCGAAGCCGTTGGACAGGTGGGCCTCGCGCATCGGCAACGTGGACACGTCCCAGCCGGCCGCGGTCAAGTGCTCGACGACGTCGCTGCGGTCGCCCTCGTAGATCAGGTCGGTCATCTCGATGTCGGACCCGAACTGCTTCATCCGCTCGGACATGCGCTGGGCGCGCTCGTCGGAGAAGCCGCTCATGTCGGGGATGTGTTCGGTGGCCAGCATGCTGCCCGGCGCCGACAGCGCGGTGATGTTGTCGAACAGCTTGTCCTGGGCCTCGGGCGGGAGGTAGATCAGCAGTCCCTCCGCGCTCCACGCGGTCGGCTGCTTCGGGTCGAAGCCATTGTCCACCAACGCCTTCGGCCAGTCCTCGCGCAGGTCGATGGCGACGGTCCTTCGGGTCGCCGTCGGCTTGGCGCCGATACCCGCCAGCGTCGTCGCCTTGAACTCGATGACCTCGGGCTGGTCCACTTCGTAGACCACGGTCCCGTCCGGCCAGGCCAGCCGGTAGGCACGTGCGTCCAGGCCCGCCGCCAGGATCACTGCCTGCCGGACTCCCGTTGCGGCCGCATCGAGGAACGTGTTGTCGAAGAAGCGGGTACGCACCGCCATGCCCTCGGCGGCGCGCCGCACCGTGAACGCCGGGTCGATGTCGGCGAACGCGACGTCGCCGTCGAGCACGCGGGTGAAGAAGTCGACGCCGACCGCCCGCACCAGAGGCTCGGCATACGGATCGTCGATCAGCTTCTCGCGGTGGGCCATCGCGCGTTGCGCAGCGACCATCGTCGCGGTCGCGCCAACGCTGGAGGCCAGGTCCCAGCTGTCGCCATCGGTTCTTGCCATGTTCTTCCCCTAGTTCGATGTCGCCGAGAGATAGCCGTAGTTGCCGCCGAACGCCCTCATGTCGTTGTCGGGCGGTTCGAATCCGTTCGCGGCGTGCGCTTCATCGGCACCAAGTATGTCCACCTGCCAACCATGGGTCTTGAGGTAGTCGGCGGCGTCGTTGCGCTCTCCGGTGTAGATCAACTCGGCCAGGTTGACCGTCGAGCCGAGGCGCTTGGAGCGCTCCGTCAGCTGCTCTGCCCAGTCCGATGGCAATCCGCGCATGTCCATGTACTCCGACGCGACCCGGCTGCCAGGGGCCGACAGATCGGTGATGTTGTCGAAGAGTCGGTCCTGCGCCTCCGGCGGCAGATACGCCAGGAGTCCTTCGGCGCTCCACACGGTCGGCACGCTGGTGATGAACCCCGCTTGTAGCAGCGCCGCCGGCCAGTCGTCGCGCAGATCGATCGCGATCGTCCGACGCTGAGCGGTCGGCTGGGCACCGAGGCCGGCCAGCGTGCGCGTCTTGAACTCGATGACGTCGGGCTGGTCGATCTCGTACACCACCGTGCCCGCAGGCCACGCCAGTCGGTAGGCCCGCGTGTCGAGCCCAGAGGCCAGGATCACGGCCTGCCGCACACCGGAATCGGTTGCCTGACCCGATGTCGTCGCCGGGGCGACTCCGGTGATGAAGAAGTCGTCGAAGAAGCGGGTGCGCACGGTCATCTGCTCGCGCATCGCCGCACGGGTCACTAGCGGATCGGTGGTCTCGGCGGTCGCCGTGGTCTCGCCGTCGACGAGTTTGACGAAGGTGTCGATGCCCACCGCGCGTACCAATGGATCGGCCCATGGGTCGTCGAGAAGGGCGTCGGGGCCCTGGGACGCGATCGCGCGGAAGGCGGCGACTGCCGTCGCCGTCGCTCCGACACTGGAGGCCAGATCCCAGGTGTCGCCGTCGGTTCTTGCCATGGTGGTGCTCCTCTTGCTTTCGGGGTGGATGTCTTTCGGGTGGCTCAGATTCGGGTGGCTCAGATTCGGATGGCTCAGATTCGGGTGGCGGCGATGGACAGCGACGTGCGCATCGCCGCGGTTTCTTCGGTATCGGGGAACTCGCGGCCGTAGCCGGCCCACACTTCGGGCCTGGTGCGGGCGGACACCTGCCACCCACCAGCGGTCAGGTAGTCGACCACCGGTTTGCGGTCGCCCGGATAGAACAAGTCCGTCAGTTTGACGTCGAAGCCATGGTCGATCCAGGCCTCGGTCACGGCGTTGGCACGTTCACCGATGCTGGCCCCGGCGTTGGGGTGGTACTCGGTGGACAGTTGACTTCCCGGGGCTGACAGCGCGGTGATGTCGTCGAAGAGCCGGTCCTGCGCTTCGGGCGGCAGGTATGCCAGCAGCCCCTCGGCGCTCCACGCCGTCGGCTGGGCGGCGTCGAATCCGGCGCGGCGGAGCGCTTCCGGCCAGTCGTCGCGCAGGTCGACGGCGACGGCGCGGCGGTCGGCGGTAGGGGTGGCGCCGATGTCGGCCATCGCCGCGGTCTTCGCCTCGATCACCTTGGGCTGGTCGATCTCATAGACCACGGTGCCGTCCGGCCATGCCAGCCGGTACGCGCGCGCATCGAGACCGGAGGCCAGGATCACCGCCTGCCGCACGCCGCTCTCGGTCGCGTCGATGAAGAAGTCGTCGAAGAAGCGGGTGCGGACCGCCATCATTCCGGTCATCAGCTGGGCTGCGCCGCCGTCGTCGATGTCGGAGGTGGAGATGACTCCGTCGACGAGCTTGATGAAGAAGTCGATGCCGACGGCACGGACCAGGGGTTCGGCGTAGGGATCCCGGATCAGCGGGTCGGTTTCCTTGGATGCCAGGGCCCGTCCGGCGGCCACCATCGTCGCCGTCGCTCCCACACTGGACGCCAGATCCCACGAGTCGTTGCTGGTGCGCGCCATCGATCTCCCGAAGAACCTCGAACCGATATTAATTAGCCTGTGTAACGAGCTCACCCGACTGTACGCTTCGAACCTGAAGGACCGGTTGGACCGCGGTCACCCTGATCGGATGCGGGTCCACCCGGGGGTGACTGATACTCTCGTAGACTGTTTGACGCGCGACATTGCTGGCTGCGGGCATGCCCGTGAGCTGGCGGACCAACCGCGCATGACTTGACCAAAACGCTGGTAGGACCAGCCCCATTGGCACGCCGCGACAAGTGCTCGGCTGCGCAGGAGGAAGAGTGCTCTCGGCTTTCATTTCGTCGCTGCGGACGGCCGATCTCAGACGCAAGATCCTCTTCACGCTCGGGGTCGTGATCCTGTACCGCGCAGGCGCCACGTTGCCGTCCCCAGGCGTCAACTACCCGAACGTGCAGAAGTGCATCGAGCAGGTCCAGGGCGGTGACTCGGCGCAGATCTACTCGCTGATCAACCTGTTCTCTGGTGGTGCACTACTACAGCTGTCGGTGTTCGCCGTCGGCGTAATGCCCTACATCACCGCGAGCATCATCGTTCAGCTGCTGACGGTGGTGATTCCGCGCTTCGAACAGCTGCGCAAGGAAGGCCAGTCCGGCCAGGCCAAGATGACGCAGTACACGCGTTATCTGGCGATCGCGCTCGCGCTGCTGCAGGGCACCTCGATCGTGGCGCTGGCCGCCAACGGCGGGCTGCTGCAGGGCTGCTCGCTGGAGATCATCCAGGACTCGGGCATCTTCACCCTCGTCGTCATCGTGCTGGTGCTCACCGCGGGCGCGGGCCTGGTGATGTGGATGGGCGAGCTGGTCACCGAGCGTGGCATCGGCAACGGCATGTCGCTGATGATCTTCGCCGGCATCGCCGCTCGGATCCCGTCCGAGGGCAAGACCATCCTCGACAGCCGCGGCGGTGTCGTCTTCGCAGCGGTCTGCGTCGCGGCCCTTGTCATCATCGTCGGTGTCGTGTTCGTCGAGCAGGGCCAACGCCGCATCCCCGTGCAGTACGCCAAGCGCATGGTCGGGCGGCGCATGTACGGCGGTACGTCGACCTACCTACCGCTGAAGGTGAACCAGGCAGGCGTCATCCCGGTCATCTTCGCGTCGTCGCTGATCTACATCCCGCACCTGATCACTCAGCTGATCCAGAGCGGCAGCTCCAACCCCGGCAACGGCTGGTGGGCGAAGTTCGTCGCGGACTATCTGACCAACCCGGCCAGCCCGGCCTACATCGCGCTCTACTTCGGCTTGATCGTCTTCTTCACCTACTTCTATGTGTCGATCACCTTCAACCCCGACGAGCGCGCCGACGAGATGCGCAAGTTCGGTGGCTTCATCCCTGGCATCCGGCCGGGCAAGCCCACCGCCGACTACTTGCGGTACGTGCTGAGCCGCATCACGCTTCCTGGCTCGATCTACCTCGGCGTGATCGCCGTGCTGCCTAACCTGTTCCTCGAGATCGGTAACTCCGGCGCCGTGCAGAACCTGCCGTTCGGTGGCACCGCGGTCCTGATCATGGTCGGTGTCGGCCTGGACACCGTGAAGCAAATCGAGAGCCAGCTGATGCAGCGCAACTACGAAGGGTTCCTCAAGTGAGAATTGTTTTGCTGGGGCCGCCTGGGGCGGGCAAGGGTACGCAGGCGCAGAAGCTGGCCGAGAAGCTCGGGATCCCGCACATCTCCACCGGGGACCTGTTCCGCGACAACATCAACAGGGCGACCGAGCTGGGCCTCGAAGCGAAGAAGTACCTCGACTCCGGTGATCTGGTGCCCGCCACGTTGACCAACAGGCTGGTCGACGACCGCCTGAACGCCGCCGACGCCGCCGACGGCTTCATCCTCGACGGTTTCCCCCGCTCGGTGGAGCAGGCCGAGGCTCTGAAGGACATGCTCGCCGCGCGCAACACCACGCTCGACGCGGTGCTGGAGTTCCGGGTCTCCGAGCAGGAGCTGCTCGACCGACTCAAGAGCCGGGGTCGCGCCGACGACACCGAGGACGTCATCCTCAACCGCATGAAGGTCTACCGCGACGAAACCGCTCCGCTGCTGGACTACTACCAGGCCGAGCTCAAGACCGTCGACGCCATTGGCTCGTTGGACGAGGTGTTCGCGCGTGCCCTGCAGGTCCTCGGTCGGTGAACCGACGATCAGGCAGAGGTCGGTAGTCGATGATCGGCCTGCCTGGCCTTCGTGGCCGCAGGGTCGTCCCCCAACGAAGCGCTGACGAGCTCGATGCCATGGCCGCTGCGGGCGCCCTGGTCGCAAAGGCGCTGAGGGCCGTCCAGCAGGCAGCCACACCTGGTGTCTCCACGCTCGACCTCGACACCATCGCCGAATCCGTCATCCGCGAGGGCGGCGGCATACCGTCGTTCCTCGGTTACCACGGCTTCCCTGCGAGCATCTGTTCGTCGGTCAACGACCGGGTCGTGCACGGCATCCCGGCGGCCACCGAAGTCCTGGCCGCGGGCGATCTGGTGTCCATCGACTGCGGCGCGATCCTCGACGGCTGGCACGGCGACTCGGCGGTGACGTTCGGCATCGGTGCGCTGATCCCCGTCGACGAGGCACTGTCGGCGGCCACCCGGGAGTCGATGGAAGCCGGCATCGCCGCCATGGTGCCCGGCAACCGGCTGACCGACGTCTCCCACGCCATCGAGACAGGAACTCGCGCCGCCGAGAGGCGCTACGACCGCGCATTCGGCATCGTCGCAGGTTACGGCGGGCATGGCATCGGCAGGCACATGCACATGGACCCGTTTCTGCCCAATGAGGGGGCACCCGGCCGTGGGCCCCACCTGGCGCCCGGATCCGTGCTGGCCATCGAGCCGATGCTGACGCTCGGCACCACCAAGACCAACGTGCTCGACGACGAATGGACGGTCGTCACCACCGACGGGTCTCGGGCGGCGCACTGGGAGCACACGGTCGCCGCGACCGATGACGGTCCGCGGATCCTGACGCTCTGAGCACGGGCTTTCCCATCTAGGGCCAATTGCCGCCGCGCCACTGGCCGGAGACGCACTTGGCCGTCTACCGTGGGTTCACTGAACTTCGTGACCGTCCACAGCGTGTTAACTGTCGGAGGTTGGGAATGGATGATCCGGAGGCCGCCATGATGCGGGTTCTCTACGACGAGCACGCCGGCGCGCTGTGGCGTTACGTGCTGCGGTTGACCGGCGATGCCGCACGCGCCGAGGACGTCGTGCAGGAAACCCTGCTGCGGGCTTGGCGCCACCCGGAGGTCACCTACGACGCGGACAGGTCGGCGCGGGCGTGGCTGTTCACCGTCGCGCGCAACCTGATCATCGACGAGCGCCGCAGCGCGCGGTTTCGCAACGAGACTCAGACCGGTGACGTGGAAGCGGCGGCGGACCGAGCAGGGCCCGACGAGGTCGACACGGCCCTTGACCGATTACTTCTTGGAACTGCGATGACTCAACTGTCGGATGATCACTGTGCAGTGATCCTCCGTGCGTATTACCAAGGCTGGAGTGTGGCGCAGATCGCCGCTGATCTACAGATCGCCGAGGGCACGGTGAAGTCGCGGCTGCACTACGCGGTCCGAGCCCTTCGTCTCAACTTGCAGGAAATGGGGGTGACACGGTGACACAGTCTGGTGAATTCCGAGGATTGGAAGCGGTGGACGGCCACCGCTACGCGACGTGGGACGCAGCCTACGTACTGGGTTCTCTTTCGAGCGCCGAGCGCCGCGAGTACGAAGCGCACCTCGAGACGTGCGACCGGTGCCGGGCAGCAGTCGCGGAGCTCAGCGGCATGCCTGCACTGCTGTCACTTCTCGACGTGGATGACGTCCGCGGGCTGGAAGCCGAGCAGCCCATTCCGCCGCTGCGCCCCGAGGTGTTGGAGTCCGTGCTGGACAAGGTGCGTTGGCGCAGGCGCCGGTCGCGGTGGCTGACGTCGGTCGCCGTCGGATTGGCTGCAGCACTGCTGGCCGTCGGACTGGTGATCGCCGTGCGCCCCGGCATCGTTGGTCTGCAGAGCGGCACGGAACAGACGACGGCGCAGCAACTGCCGATGGACAAGTTGGTGGACACCCCGTTCAGCGCAAGCATCTCGTTGAGCGGCTTCGCCTGGGGCACCCGCATCGACATGGCCTGCACGTACGGCCAATGGTCGAGCGGCGAAGTTCCTCCGCCGAGCAACCTCGGCATGGTGGTCGTCGGTCGTGACGGTAGTCACACGCAGATCGCGACGTGGCTCGGAATGTCCGGCGCCACCGCGCTGCCCAGCGGTAACACCCCAGTTCAGAAGTCGGAAATCGCTGCTGTGCAACTGGTTTCGACCGACAACGGGAAGGTTTTACTCGAGCGTCAACTGTGAGTTCCCGCCTGCGGTGAACCCTGGCGGCACGCATGTCGTGTCACATACAGGGATCGGGAGGCAGGTGAGGAATGTCCAGCAAGCACAGGGTGGTCGACCACCTGGTCGGTAGCCTCGCGGCTCGCGGTGTGAGTCACGTCTTCGGCGTCGACGGCGCCAACATCGAGGATCTCTACGACGCGGCGCACGACTGCGACGGGATCACCGCGGTGCTGGCCAAGCACGAGTTCTCGGCGGCGACCATGGCCGACGGATTCAGCCGCGCCACCTCCGATCTCGGGGTGGTGGCGGCGACGTCTGGTGGCGGGTCGCTGAATCTGATTGCGGGGCTGGGGGAGTCGTTCACCAGCAGGATTCCCGTGTTGGCGCTCGTCGGACAACCACCGACGGCCCTCGACGGGCTTGGCAGCTTTCAGGACACCAGCGGTGAGGGCGGTTCGCTCGACGCCCATGCACTGTTCTCCGCCGTCTCGGTGTACTGCAAGCGGCTGCTGACACCAGCCGACGTCCTGACCGCGCTGCCCGAGGCAATTGCCGCCGCACGGACCGGAGGCCCCGCGGTCCTGCTGCTGCCCAAGGACATTCAGCAGGGACTGGTGGACGTGGGCTCCGGGTCGCTGGCGGCGCACGACGCGCGAGTGGGTGACCCGCACCCGATCCTCGACGAATTGCGCAGCGCGCTCGGCCCCGTCACCATCATCGCCGGTGACCAGGTCGCCCGTGACGACGCGCGCACCGAGCTCGAAGAGCTGCGTGCCGTGCTGCGGGCGCGAGTGGCCACGGTGCCCGACGCCAAGGACGTCAGCGGCTCACCAGGGCTCGGCGCGTCGTCGTCGCTTGGCGTCACCGGGGTGATGGGACATCCGGGAATTGGCGAGGCCATGGCGGAGAGTGCGGTGTGCCTGCTCATCGGCACCCGCCTGCCCGTCACCGCGCGCGCAGGCCTCGACGACGTCCTCGGGCGGGTGCGCGTGGTGTCGATCGGGGCCGAATCGCCGTACCTGCCTGCCACCCACGTTCACTCCGACGATCTGCGCGTCTCATTGCCGCAACTGACCAAAGGCCTGACTGGTCACGGCAGGCCGCACGGATTGCGGGTGCTTGACCCGTCGCCGCACGGCGAACTGCGGCCACCCGCCCACGACGGCCCTGGCATCCGCTACCGAGACGCGATGACCGTCCTCGACGACGTGCTTCCCGACGGCGTCGACGTCGTCGTCGACGCGGGCAATACCGGCGCGGCGGCCATCCACCACCTGCCCGTGCGGCGATCCGGCCGATTCGTGGTCGCGCTCGGCATGGGGGGCATGGGCTACAGCTTCGGGGCGGCGATCGGGACGTGCTTCGCGCGGGCGACGAGCCCGCGCGCAAAGAGCCAGCGGACCGTCGTCATCGCCGGCGACGGCTCGTTCTTCATGCACGGCATGGAACTGCACACCGCCATCCAGTACGACCTGCCCATCACGGTCGTGCTGTTCAACAACAACGCCCACGCCATGTGCGTGACCCGCGAGCAGCTGTTCTACGGCGACCGGTACAGCTACAACCGGTTCACGCCGAGCCGCCTCGGCGCAGGCCTCGCCGCGATGTTCCCAGGACTGCCGTCCGTCGACGTCACCGACTTCGCCGAACTGCCCGGCGCGGTGCGCGCCGCCCTGACGCATGACGGGCCATCCGTGGTCAGCGTCGAGTGCTCCGCAGACGAGATACCGCCGTTCGCACCGTTTCTCAGTACTTCACACCAGCAGTCAACACAAAAGGAGATGACGCACCATGTCGCTGCCCGCGCTTGACGACATCGTCGACCACACAGGCAATCCCGAACCCATCGACGGAGTCGTCCGGATCGAGACGGCACCGCGAGAGAAGGCCACGCCGATCATCATGGAGATGATGCGGTCGGTGTACCCGCACGACCAGGTATTCGGTGAGTACTGCACGGTCAACGACTACGTCGACTGTCCACCCGACGAACTGTTCGACTATCTCTCCGACACCCGCAGCCTCGAGGAGTGGACCTACAGCCTGCGAGGTTTCACGCCGACCGACGAACCCGGGCTGTGGCTGGCCTACGACCGGTTGGGCTCGGAGACCGAGATCTACACCCGCACGGTCGCCAACCGCGAAGCCAGAACGGTCGACTACCACTGCGCCTGGGACCAGGGCACGCACCTGTGGATGGTCTACCTGATGCGCGTCGTCGACGCACAGGTGGTGCTGAACAAGCCCGGCTCGGTGGTGCTGTGGACCAACTGCCATCACCCGTTCTACGACAACAACCCGTACCCCGAAGCGGCACCGTCGCAGCGGCCGGTATGGGTCGGCGACTTCTGGGACATGTTCGGCGCGGGGCACGAGCTGGAACTCAAGAACCTCAAGGCAATTGCCGAGTACCGGCACCACAACGGACTGCCGGTGACGCCGGCATGGATGAGATGAGAACCCCATGACCTCCCAGACGCCCGTCAGTCTTCTCGACGTCTCGACCTACCTTCCCGGCGAGCCGATCAGTGCCGACTACTACGCACAGTTCGCCGATTCCGACGAACTGCGCGACAACCTAATGTTCCGCGCTCCGAAGTTCCGCCACCACGTCGCGGAAGACGAGACGGCGATCGACATGGTCGAACGGGCCGCGGCAGGCCTGGTCGAGCGGCACGGCCAGGACGCCGTCGTTGGAGCGGACGTGCTGATCACCCACACCCAGATGCCGGACATGCCGTTCTACGGCGGTGGCGGCGGGATGGCGCATCGCCTTGGCATGAAACCCAATTGGGTGATCGACCTGCACAACGGAGGGTGCGCGGCGTTCGTGCTCGCCATGAAACTCGCACGTAATCTGCTGGCCTCGGGGGAGGGGCGCACCGCGCTCATCGCCGTCGCCCAGAATTCGGCGGGAACGGCATTCGACCAGCCGACCGTCCGACGCAAGGCGCAGTCGGCCGTGCCAGGAGACGGCGCCGCGGTCGGGCTGGTTACCCTGTCCGACGAGTCGCCGATCCTGGACATCGAGTGCCGGACCTACGGCGAGTATGCGGGTGACATGACGCTGGCCATCGACCCGCCCCGCAAGTGGTGGCAGGCAGGCCCTGGCGAGGCCTGCATCGGCTTCACCGAGGCCAAGATCACCAAGGTGCTCGCCAGGGGCAACCGACAGGTGCCCGAGGTGTCGTATGCGGTATGCGACCGAATCGGCATGCAGCCCAAGGATCTCGACCTGCTCGTCACCAATCAGCCCAACCGCGCCTTCCTGCGCAACTGGCGCGAGGCACTCGAGCTTCCGAAGGAGAAACACACCGACACCTTCGAAGATTGCGGCAACCTGTTCGCCGCGGGCATCCCGGTCAACCTGGACCGCGCGATCACCGAGGGTCGACTGAAGAAGGGTGACGTCGTGATGATGGCGGCGTTCGCGCACGCCGGGGACTTCGCGGGGGCCGCTGCCGTTCAGTGGGGAGGACGGACCGCATGAGCATGCACTACGCGCTGACCGATGCGGTGGACGCGCTACCCGACGCGGTGAACCCATTCGCGTTGTCGCTCAACGAGAACCCCTTCCCGCCGCTCCCGTCGGTGCGGTCGGCGCTGGTCGCCTCGATCGACGCAGCCAATCGCTACCCGGAGTTCCTGCCGGAGCGGATGCGGTCGCTGATCGCAGGCCGGGTGGGGGTCCGCGACGACCAGGTGGTGATCGGAGCGGGCGCCACGGGTGTGGTGATGCAGGTGCTGCATGCGGTCACCAGTCCCGGCGACACGATGGTGATGACGTCCCCGACGTTCGACGGCTACCCGATCTTCGCGCAGATGGCGCGGCTGAACTCGGTGACGGTGGCCCTTGACCGGCACGGCCACCACGATCTCGATGCCATGGCCGAGGCGGCCGCCAGGGCGCGGGTGGTAGCGCTGTGCCGCCCGCACAATCCGACCGGCACCATCGAATCGGCGGCCGACGTCGAGCGTTTCCTGCGCCGCGTGCCGTCGGACACGGTGGTACTCCTCGACGAGGCGTACGTCGAGTTCCTCTCGCCCGAGCAGAGGATCGACGCGCCGGCCCTGGTGGCGCGATACCCCAATGTCGTGGTGCTGCGCACGTTCTCGAAGGCATACGGTCTGGCCGCATTGCGCATCGGATACGGGTTCTGCGCGCCGGATCTGGCGCGGCGGTTGTGGACCATGCAGCTGCCGTTCGGCATGGGTACCACCGGCCTGGTCGCCGTCGCCGCTTCCTACGATGCGGAAGCCGAACTACAGCAACGCATCCGGGTGATCTCCGCGGAGGGCCGCTACCTGCGGGCGCGCCTTGCCGCGATGGGGGTGTACAGCACCGACAGTCACGCGAACTTCGTCTACCTGCCTGCATGCGCCCGGCCGTGGCAGGACGTGTTCTTGGGCCGCGGGTTGCGGGTGCGTGGCTACGCCGACGGCGGCGTGCGCATCAGCGTCGGCAACCGCCAGTCGTCGCGAGCGGTGCTGTCCGCGCTGGCTTCGGCCTGATTCTCCGACGCAACTGCCCCGAGATCCCCGCGACCGCTGCGCGGGTGCGGTAAGAAGAGGCGTGTCCTCTGAGCCCGTCAAGCGCGACCCGATCGCGTTGGCCCGCGACAACTGGGAGCGCTCGGGGTGGGGTGACGTGGCCGAGGGCATGGTGGCGGTGACGTCGGTGATGCGGGCGCACCAGATCCTGCTTGCCCGCGTCGAGTCGGCGTTGCGGCCCTACGACCTGAGCTTCTCCCGGTACGAACTGTTGCGGCTGCTGGCATTCTCCAGCGGCGGCGCGCTGCCGATCACGAAGGCCTCCGACCGCCTGCAGGTGCACGTCACCAGCGTCACGCACGCCATCCGGCGGCTCGAGAGCGACGGTCTGGTCGAACGCACGCCGCACCCGACCGACGGCCGCACCACGCTGGTCCGGCTGACCGATCTTGGCCGGTCGACCGTCGAGGACGCGACGGTGACGCTCAACAACGAGGTGTTCGCCGACATCGGGATGTCGGCGTCCGATTCGCGAACGCTGGCCGCCGCCATCGAGTCACTGCGGCGGCACGCCGGCGACTTCTGAGCCACTAGGCGCGCGGCTGTAACCCGGGGTCCTATCCCCAATCATGAAGAAGCTCGGCATCATCGCCATTCTCGTTGCCGCGAGCCTTGGATCGCCGGCCGCGGCTGCGGCAGCACCCGGCGGTCCCGGTGGCTTCGGCAACGCCCAAGACACCATCAACTCGTTACAGGCTCAGGGCTTCAACGTGCAGCTCAACGGTGCAGCGGTGTACCCGCTGTCGGGATGCAAGGTCACCGGCATCGAGGGATTGCACGATTCGAACATCAACTCGAATGGATCGATCATCGACCCAACCCAATTCACCACCGTTTACGTCGACATCTCCTGCAAGGGAGGTTAAGGAGCTGTGGGCGAAGGCAGCGGGATGGTCGCCGTGACGGCCGTGCCGGACCCTGGCCGTGATCGGATGTTGAGCCGGCCGCCGACGATCTCTGCGCGCTCGGCCATCGACAGCAGGCCGTAGCCGCCCATCTCGTCGCCGCCGAGCGGATGCTCGAGCGTATCGAAACCTACACCGTTGTCTACGATTTCGAGTCGGACGTGCTCGTCGCCCACCGAGAACGTGAGCTTCGCGTTGGTGGCCTTTGCGTGCTTGACGACGTTCTGCAGACATTCCTGCGCGATGCGGTACAGCGCGATCTCGATGTGGTCGGGCAGCCGGGCGTCCGCCAACTCGACGTCGACGTCGACCGCGGGGATCGAGCGCGCCAAGCTGGCCAGCCCGCCCGTCAGCCCGAGGTCGTCGAGCACCGGCGGGCGCAGCCCGTTGATCGCCGCGCGGGCCTCGCCGAGCGTGAGATCGACGAGCTCGCGAGCCAGCGCCAATTGTTCAGCAGCCGTGGTGGAATCGTCGCCAACGGCTCGGCTGGCGGCGTCCAGCCGGTAGGACAGCGTGACGAGCCGCTGGCTGATGCCGTCGTGGATGTCGCCGGCCAGCCGGCGGCGTTCGAGTTCCTGCGCCTGGATGACCTGCTCGACGAAGTTCTCGTGCGCACGATCGCGGGCCACCAGCTGGCGGTGCATCCGCGCCTGGTGCATGGCGCCCGCGATCAGCCGACCGATGACGAGGAGCAGTTCCACGTCGCGGTCGGCGAACTCACGGCGCTGCACGGTGTGCACGTTGAGGACGCCGACCAGTCCGCCTGGGTCGGTCTCCATCGGCACCGAGACCATCGAGGTGAAGTCCGAACCGCGCAGCGACTCGAACGGCTTGTACCGCGGATCGGACTCCTTGTCGTGGATGATCACGACCGGCTCGCGATGGCTGGCGACCCAGCCGGATATCCCCTGCCCCAAGGGAAGTCGAATCTTGCCGACCTCGCTATCGAAGGGTGGCGTCGCGCCCGTCAGGGTCAGCGAGCGTTCGGTGTCGTCCAGCACGTGCACGAAGCAGACGTCGGTGGCCGTCGCGGCGGTGATCATCCTGGCTGCCGCCTCGGCCAGCGGCTCCACACCGGGACCGCTCGACGCCGCCTGGATCAACTCCCGCAACAGCGCCAGCTCGCGGTCGGCGTCGACGAGGTCGCGAACGGCGTTGGGTTTGGCGGTCATTGGCGCCTCACTGGTAGATGCCTTCTCGCAGTGCGGTCGCGACGGCGCCGGTACGGTCACTGACGCCGAGCTTGCGGTAGATGGACCGCAGGTGGGTCTTGACGGTTTCGTCGCCGATCACCAACTTGTTGGCGACGCCCTTGTTGGACAGCCCGTTGACGACGAGCGACAGGATCTCGCTCTCGCGCTGGGTCAGCCCCTGCCGGGCACCTGGCCAGAACTCGTCGCGCTGCAGCCGCGCCGCGGTGTCGACGGCGCGCGCCGCCATGCTGGGGTCGATGGCCGTCTCGCCGCGGTGCACGAACTCGAGTTGGCGGACGAGTTCGTCGCTGCTGATGCTCTTCAGCAGGTAGCCGGAGGCACCCACCCGCAGCGCCTGGAAGAGGTACTGCTCGTCGTCGTAGACCGAAAGCATCACGATCTTGCGGCCCGGGTCCTGGCTGCGAAGGTCGGCGCACAGGTCCAGCCCGCTGGCGCCCTGCATGCGGACGTCGCACAGCACGACGTCGGGGTCCAGATGGGCGACGACGCTGAGCGCGCGCTCGGCCCCAACGGCCTGGCCGACCACCTCCACCCGGTCGCCGAACGAGGCCAGCATCGCCTTGAGCCCCTCGATGACCATCTCGTGGTCATCGATGAGTACGAGCCTGACCGGATTCATGCCATCACCCTAGATGTGCAGGTCACCACGCCTACCCAAGACGGTCCCCAAGATGGCTACCCGAATCCCCCGTTTGGGGGAGTCGGGCTAGGTGTGACGTAGGACACCCTGGTGAGCATGCCGGTCGCGTGTGAGGTGAGGACGTTCTGGTGGGATGCCGGGCGACCGGCTCATGCCGCCGTCGAGCCGTTGAAGGCAGTGATCTTCGACCTCGATGGCGCGTTGGCCGACGTGGAGCGCGACGGCCAGCGGTTGGCGTTCAACGCCGCGTTCGCGGCACATGGCCTGGACATCAGCTGGACGGTCGAGGAGTACGGCCGGCTGATGTGCATCGGCGACGAGCAGCGACGCATCGCGTCGGCCCTGCGCAGGCGTGGTTTCGGCCGGGTCAGCGCGGAGATCGCCGCGCACGTGTCCCGGACCAAGAACGATCTGTTCGAGGCATCCGTGCTGAACGGCGACGTCACCGCGCGGACGGGCCTCGAGGATCTGGTGAACAGCCTGTTCTTCGCGGGCGTGCCGATCGCGGTCGTCAGCACGGGTTCCCGGACGTGGGTCGAGCCCCTGGTCCGGCAGCTGGTCGGCGACGGCATCGCCGAGACCGTGGTGACCCCCGACGACCTCCCCAACCCCGGCCGTGAGCCCGACCTGCATGGGCACGCACTGTGGGAACTCGGACTCGCGCCCGAAAGCGCGCTGGCGGTGGCAGGCACACATCGCGGACTGCGGGCCGCACGCGCAGCGAAGCTGGCCACGCTCGTCGTCACCACCGGCTACAGCATCGGCGGTGACTTCGCCTGTGCCGCGGAGGTGCGGTCCGAGTACGACGGGCTGCTGTCCGCGGGCTGCGAGCTGATGCACCGGCGCTGGCAGACCACGGGCCGCTAGACATCTGAGTTCTCACCGTCGCTCCCCGAACCCGAACGTACGATCGTTCGATCGGGGGAGTTGGCACTCGAAACCTCCACTGGACGATGGAGTGGAGCCATGGCCAAGGGTGTTCCGACCGCGACCGATACCGTCTGCGGTGACGTCGACGAGGGCTATGGGAAGGTCGCCGACGCATTTCGGCGCAACCTGAGCAGTGGTCGAGAGCTTGGAGCCGCGGTCGCGGTCTACCGCGAGGGTCGGAAGGTCGTCGACCTATGGGGCGGCTACCGCGACGTCGATACCCGAGCGCCGTGGCAACAGGACACGCTCGTCAATGTCTTCTCGACCACGAAAGGTGTTGCCTCGCTGGCAGTAGCAGTCGCTGTCTCGCGCGGCCTGCTCGACTACGACGCCAAGATAGCCGACTACTGGCCGGAGTTCGCACAGGCGGGCAAGGGCTCGATCACCGTGCGACAACTGCTGGGGCACCAGGCGGGACTGGTCGCGGTCACACCGCCGTTGACGCGATGTCTCAGCCTCCCGCTCATGGTGGGCGACGCGCTCGTCGCCGTGCTCACGCTCTACACCGCCGCGCCCGACGGCTTCACACCCGATCAGGGGCGGCTCGTCCAGATCGTGACGCCACACGTCGCTAGAGCGATCGATGCCGCTGTCCGTACACGGAGCGCACGTCGCGAGACCGTCCGCACCGAGGAACCGTCCTCGCGGGACCTTCGGCTCGTCGCGTCGCGCTGAGATCGTCCCAAGCCAACCGTCCGGCGTGCCAAAAATGACGTCGCGGGATTCAGCGTTGTCGCGGCCTGAGAGCCTCACCCAAGTCGTGACACGTCGGGGAGCATCGGACTTTTATCGCGCGTCCGGCTGACTTCGCGCGTGCGGATCAGCGCGGGCACGAACAACTCATCTGCAAACTGCCAGTAAGCGACGGTTTAGCGCCACATGGATCTCTACGGCCCGCGATCGGGGGCTGGCTGCGTCTTTGCTCCATCTGGGTTAGACATTTTTCCTGTCACGCAAGGTCCTGGCGTTCAAAAGCACGAACGCTCAGGTGATCGTGCGTCAAAAGGTTTTTGCAATCGTGAAATCCGTCGCGAGGCGACTCGTTGCTATCGCGGTTGCGTTCCCACTCGTGTGGCTGGCCACTCAGTACCAGCAGACCGCTCACAACCAGCACAAAGATGCTCTTGCGCAATGCCCGATCCTTTCCAGGGGGGTGCCACCGCTTCAGTGGCGGGAGGGGTTCGGGCGTCGGGGTCGGCCCCAACCTGGCGTACAGATTGTTTGTGCCGCAACCTATTAGGGTTCACGCGCCCGACACAAGCCGCCGAAGGTCCGAAGTGTGCCCCAGCGTGTAACGAAACGGATACGCGGGCGGTTCAGG
>Ga0137412_10001145_pt1 | contig 20138 bp, 40 predicted proteins | sample CZODoug2_1_16fun_FD_122160 | JGI IMG/M metagenome (GOLD analysis project Ga0137412, IMG submission 122160) | Vadose zone soil fungal communities from Angelo Coast Range Reserve, California, USA - CZODoug2_1_16fungal (Hybrid Assembly) | ecosystem: Environmental > Terrestrial > Soil > Vadose zone...
GGATTTTCTATGGAATATGAGTTGTCCTATTTGTGGAGATTCCAAACGACGCAAGCACGTGGCTCGCGGGTATGTTTATCGGAAAGGCGACAAGCTGAACTATGATTGCAAGAATTGTGGTTCTGGCATGTCAGCGAAAAATTTCATCAAACATATTGATCCGGAATTATACCGAGAGATGCAACTTGAATTGTTTGCTCCAGTTAAACATTATGAATCTGTCTCGATACCTAAGGTTGATCGTCCTGTTATCAACGATAAAATCAGTCCATTTGATGGATTGATCAAGATTGTAGATCTTCCTAAGAATCATTTCTGTCGAAAATTTGTTGAGGATCGATATATCCCGCAACATGCGATGGAAGATTTGTATTTCACACCGCACTTCTATTCATGGTGTGGTGATGTGTTGCCCGGTCGTTACAAGATTCCAAAAAATAAACAAGATGATGAACCACGTCTTGTGATCCCAATGAGGAACCTGAAAGGCGAGATTACCTCTTTTCAGGGTAGACAACTTAAGGGTGAGGATAGGGGACAGAAATATGTGTTCCTTGCTCTGACCAAGGATGAGCCACTGATATGGGGATTGAACAATATTGATCCCGAGAGAAAAATTTATGTGTTTGAAGGTCCCATCGATGCAATGTTTATTCCCAATGCAATTGCATGTGGTGGAAGTGATTTGGCGGCTTCTATATCACGTCTTTCGATCCCAAAGGACCGATTCGTCATTGTCTATGACAATGAGCCCAGAAATGCAAATACAATTGCTAAGATTGAAAAAGCAATTCAATACGGTTTTAGCGTGTGTTTATGGCCTACCCTAAATGAGAAAGATGTCAATGATATGGTTAAGAAATTGATAAAAAACGGTCTTTCTGAAGCTTGTCAATATATTTTTGCAAAAATCAATCAAGGAATCTATACTGGGGTCGGCGCTACTGTTGCGCTTTCTTCATGGAAGAGGACTAATAATGGCGATATCTCCAGATCGAAAAGCACTCACCACTAGAATCCACAAATCTTTGTGGCAGAGGATCAAAACAAGAGCAGATAAAAATCATACGCGTCTCTCAAAAGAGACAGAGATACTTTTGATTAAGGCACTAGAAATTGTCGAAGATGAAGAGAAGGGTCTAGTAAATAAAGTGGCCTGAACATAAATAGGTTCAATACGATCATTCATCCAAAATCATGTTGAACCTATTGAGGAGCGACGAAAATGTCGAATGCTATTGCTGTCCGCAAATTATATCCCGGTCTCGGTCAGGCAGTAGCAGAAAGAACTGTTCTTCGGAAAAATGAGGATGGTTCCTTCGAAACATGGGGAGACGTGGCACAGCGAGTTGCTATGGGTAACTCGCTGCTGTCGTCTGATGCAGGACATGCATTAGATGAATATTTGCTATTAAACAAGCATATTGCTCAAGCATCGATCCTGATGTCGGGCCGCCATCTCCAACATGGTGATGAAACCCAACCGAATCGTACCCAAGAAATTTTTACAAATTGTTCCACTGCGGCGGCCTCTTATACGCTTTTCTATTTGCTACTCAATGGTTCTGGTGTTGGCCGTTGTTATGATGATGATCTGATTCTCATCAATTGGGATAATGCCCCGAATCTTCGTGTGGTTCTTTCCAATAAACATCCTGATTTCGATTGGTCAGCACATGAAGATGTGCGCGATGCTGAGCACAAGTATGGTATCGATTCCAAAAATGTAATGTGGTTCCGTGTGCCAGATACCCGTGAAGGATGGGCGCAGGCATTGGAAGTATGGGAGAATGCGGCTTTCGAAAAAATCCATAAAGACAAAATGTTGATTTTGGATTTCTCTAAAATACGTGCCCGTGGTTTGCCCATTGGAGGAATGCAGAATCGACCATCATCGGGACCTGTACCCTTGATGAATGCCTTCATGAAGGCGGCATCACTCAAGGGTTCTGATCTATCGCCATGGAAGCAGGCGATGTATGTTGATCACTATTTCTCTGAATGTGTGTTGGTTGGGGGTGCACGTCGTGCTGCTCGCATGTCAACCAAAATTTGGACAGATCCTGAAATCGTGGATTTCGTGCGTGTCAAGCGACCCATTGAATTTCATGGATTATCAGCCGAACAGGTGATTGAATATCGCAAGACAAAGCAACCATTCAGTTTCCTGTGGTCATCGAATAATTCAGTTGCTGTTGATGCTGAATTCTGGATGTTTCTCGACATCAAGCGTAATGATGAGAAGTATGGTTCATCACTGGCCAAGCATGCCCGGAAGGTGTGGAAGGAAATTATTGCTTGTTCATATGCCGATGGCACGGGAGAACCCGGTTTTCTTAATGTTGATATGCTTCATCGTAATGATGATGGATGGGACAAACTGATCAAAGAAACTTATGCTGGATCAAAGAAATATCATATCCGTGAAGAGACAGAACTTCTGATGTCGCGGCTGGCCAAGCGAGCCAAGCGCAAGAAGTACAATATGATCGTCAATCCTTGTGGTGAAGTGGCACTGTCAGTTCTGGGTGGCTATTGTGTGATCGCCGATGTTGTTCCCTATTTCTGTGAAACGCTTGATGAAGCAGAAGAAGCTTTCCGGGTTGCTGCGCGAGCATTGATTCGAGTAAATACGATGGATTCGTTTTACCGACTTGAAGTGCAGCGTACCAATCGCATAGGCGTTGGTATGACAGGGGTCCATGAATTTGCATGGAAGTTTTTCAAGATTGGTTTCCGAGATATGATCAATCCTGATTTTGAGAAGTATGCGACCATGGAGGAAGGCTGGGAAAATAATCCTGATTCTGATCCGAGAGTTCGTGCTGCGTCATTTTGGCGAACCATGGAAAGATTCAATATGGCTGTCAAGGATGAAGCAGATCTATATGCCAATAAATTGGGTGTTACTGTTCCTCATACCATGACTACGATCAAGCCCGCTGGAACCACGTCTAAGCTGTTTGGCCTGACCGAAGGATGGCACCTTCCTGCCATGCGATATTACCTGCGTTGGGTTCAATTCCGTTCTGATGACCCACTGGTGGCCTCCTATGGGGCATTGGGATATCCGACGCGTGCCCTGAAAACCTATGAGGGGACCACAATTGTGGGTTTTCCAACGGCACCCTTGATTTCCACATTGGGAATGGGGGATAAGATGGTAACCGCTGCTGAAGCCACTCCGGAAGAACAATATCGCTGGCTACAGCTTGGGGAACGTCACTGGATTATCGGCATTGGTGAGGATCGCGGTAATCAGATCTCATACACTTTGAAGTATGATCCAACCATAGTTGATTCAAAGCAGTTTGCTGAGATGATCCGTAAGTATCAGAAGACCGTGCGTGCATGTTCAGTCATGCCGCAAGAGCAACAATCATCATTTGAATATCTCCCTGAGGAGATGATAGATAGGATTCGTTATGAAGAAATCTCGCACTCAATCAAAGAAATTGTCAAAGAAGACATCTCAAAAGAGCATCTTGAATGTACGTCGGGGGCCTGTCCGACAGACTTCCGCGAAAACGAAGAAACAACAACCTAAGATTCCCGATGCCGTTACCGAGCGAAATATGGATGATAATCCTTATTCTCTCGATGAGGGGCGGGTTGCAGAATGGCTGGTAAAATTGAGTGGCGATATGGTGGGTGGCGGACCAGATCCCATCGGATTTCTTTTATCTTCCTATGAATATTTGATCATGGAACGTAAGGAACTAAAACAACATATCGCTGCCTTGCAACTCGATAATGATCGTCTACATACATTGATGGTCAATTATCAGAATGAGACTGAGCAGAATGTACAATGAAAGCTTCGTAAATATGCAAATCGATGCGTTGGAAAAACGCATTGGTGGTATCGCCATCGAGTTGGGCGCCAATCATGGCATGCATACTCGCAAGATCGCTGAAAAGTTCGATACTGTTTATGCCTTTGAACCTCATCCCGACAACATCAAGGTCCTACAAGGCGCTATCAAACATTATCCACATGTTGAAGTAATTGAAGCGGCAGTAGTGCCAGTTCCCGGCAAGGTGAAACTATATAATTGTCCCAATCCGGGTGGTCACACTATTTCTGAAGATGTCATGGGTCATCGGATCTGGGGTCACAATCCAGATTCCTATCATGAAGTGCAGGGAATTGTGCTTGATGATTTTTGTCGAAACAGGAAGATCTCATTTCTTAAATCTGACATAGAGGGTGCAGAAAATACGATATTTGATGGTGCTATCGAGACTCTTAAGAACAACAAGATGGATATCCTGATTGAAATTCATCGTTTTGTTGATTGTGATAGACTCTTCAAATTTTTTACTGATCTAGGATATCAGATTTTTGATATCGATGGAATTGGTAGGCCAACCACCTTTATCGCTGATAATCATTACATTGTGACAAATCGGGTGTAGGGATGGATGTCCGCATTCGTGATATGGAAGCCAACGACATCATCGACTGCATCAAGATTGTTGAGGAGAATTGGGACAAAGAAATCGGTATTCAGGCTTACCGGGAAATGTGGGAAATGTTTATTAGTAATTCGATTTGGCCCCCACATTATTATGTGGCTACTGATCAAAATGGAAAGATATTGGGATTTGCCGGATTCAAATCGACGTGGCTCATGTCAAATACCTTTGAATTGATCTGGGTGAATATTTCCAAGGATGCACAGAGACAGTCGATAGGAACCTTCCTCACCAATGTTCGATTGGAAGAAATCAAAAAAAGAGGAGGAAATTTGGTTCTCCTCATGTCTCAAAAACCTACATTTTTTGAACGATTTGGCTTCAAAAGTGTTCAAAATCTTGACGGATGGCATCTTATGACATATAAGATGGCACCCATCCAATTAGGACCAGACAATGCCAGACCAGTACTCAAAATTTAGAGTCGAGCATTTTGATTGTGCTTGCTTCTCGAAGGAGCATTCTATTCGGATGTCGTTTGATCCAAGCGAGGATGACATTCGCTTTCTGGAAATTTGCATCGATGTTCATTTTGATCCGGATAGACCATGGTGGCAGCGCCTGTGGCTCGCTGCTAAATACGTGGTAGGTAAGGATACTCATACCTGTAAGGCAGGGTATCTTCTGCGACCGGAGGATGAGCCAAGATTCAAGGCATTCTTCCGAGACTATGAATATGTAGTGTGGGTACTGAAGAATAATCCGAAGGGGAAAAATGAACCTATCAAAAAGGACGGTGTGTAGTCACTGTTCGGGCGAATTCGAAGTTGAGGCATCCGAGGATTATCCGATCATGTTTTGCGCTGGATGTGGCGCTGAACTTGAAGAGGACGATGAAGAATTGGATGACAGCGACGAAGAATGATTTACTAGATGACTTGGCTATTCGGGGGGAAGCCGGTTACTGAAGAGACGATTGAAGGTCACTTCGCTTTCACATACATCATCACCAATAAAATTAATGGGCGAAAATATATTGGCAAGAAGATACTGACATTCGCCAAGACACGCAAGCCGCTTAAGGGCAGACTTCGCAAACGTCGCTCCCGAGTAGCATCAGACTGGCAAACCTACTATGGTTCAAACAAGGAACTATGTGAGGATGTCAAAAAGCATGGTTCTGAAAATTTCGAACGCGAGATCATCCGATTTTGTCAAACCAAGTCAGAAGCTTCCTATTATGAAGCCAAACTTCAATTCGATTTTGATGCCATCCTGAGTGATTCATACTATAATTCGTGGATCGCCGTTAAAGTGCATCGAAATCGATCCCTTGACAAATCCTGATCGGTTCCTAGATAGTGGATCACCCGATGGAAACTTCGGGATCATATCAATCATTAGGAGACATTTTGTAATGGCTAATCTTACTGCAACTCAGAAGATGATTAACCTACTGCGCCGTCGTCCTTCGACCGCACAGCAGATTGTTAGTCAGTGTGGTTTTGCTTCCCGCTCATCGGTCACTTCTGTGATTGCTTCTCTCCGGGCCAATGGCTATGACATCACTGATGCTGGCCAGAACAAGGAAGGCCTGAAGCGCTACGCTCTGTAAACTTGCGTGGGTCGGCCAAGGATGGAAGAGGGGCCGGAAGGCCCCTTTTTCTTTGTTGACATCGTAACCGAATCTGTCTAGATTGTTTTTTGTGATGAAGGCTGTCCCCCAAAGCCCTCCTTCATTACATCGCGCGGGTGCCTAACCGGGATTAAGCCCCCACTCGGTGGCATCCGCGCTTCTCTTATTCGGTTGTCTTCTCGGATGTACAGATGACACCGTTTAAGGGTTAGGCCTTATCCCAAGGAAGCGGAAACCATTTTTGCCGTAATGACTTCGGTGGTTCTGCTGTCTTGGTGTCATTAAGCGCCACAACAGGTCTTTCAGGATCAGGCTTAGGCGGTACCGCTTTGGAATTCAATGGCACAATGACATTCGCCGCCTTCCATTTGGCCAACCATGCCTTGCGTTCTGCCAGCCCCACGGTGCCTCCATTTAACTTCTTGGTGACACCAACCACATCATCTTTGATGGCAAATGGTAGACATCCACAAATAATGAAATCGGCAGCGCCGCATTCGAGAAACAATTTCGGATCATTCACCAATTCTGGATGATTGATTAAATCGAGATTCATGCGATCACCTAATCGCGTGTAACCTTCTCGACCAGTGGTTTGTGACGCACCGCGACCACGGAAATTCCAGCCATCATTAGATCCTGTACGATTCCCCATACGGCCATTATAGACCTTGTTTGCAAGAGCCTGAGGATTGTGTTCATAGGGCTGAGCAGAAGCCACACTGGGAAAGCGGGATGGCCACACCTGTGTCATGCGAGAAGCAGTGTAATTGAGGTTCTCCACCACATCATGCCCGGCACCGCATTCGTGACTGACTTGTGCCATGAAATGTGCAAGCAGAAGCGGCGTGTTGATTCCATATTTGGCAAACACGGTTGGTGCACTATCAATCATTCCCTGACGAAGGCCCTTGATATATTGATCACCATTGGGCCATAACTTCATCAATGTATCTGCGAAATTCATGTTTCCCCCTAACTCGATAATGTTTTGTCTTGAAGTGTACGAACATATGTAGTCATACGATCAAGCACCCCTAAATCACGCAACGTCTTGAAAATGATATTATTCTGATCATACTCCCCGCCGCGCTTGAGACCAGCAGAGCGCATGTCTTTTAGACGATCTTTCAGCATCTTGAATTTATCCAAGGATGCATTCTTCGAAATTAGATGATCAATTTGGTCGATGAATTTCTGGACCTTTGATCTGAAGGCGGATGATTCAACATCAACTACCGGAGGAGTTTCCGGTCGTGTGATCCAATGATTGTTGCGGACAGAATAGACACCTTGACTCTTTGGATGTCCCTCGGAATAATCCTGCACATATCCTTCGACCGGAAGCCCGGCGATTTTGACGTGATGCTCCAGACCCCATAGACTCTTTTTGGTTTGAAGCAACTCATCGACCAATTCACGTTTGCCCAGTTTGTTTCGGTCAACCAGTAGATGAACATCAAGATCGCTTTTATCGGTATAATTGTAGCCAGCCGACCCACCGACCAGAATCACATCATCAATGAGGTTCGGTGGAATTTTGGCATAGGCCGCCCATGTATCGGCAAAAGACAATATTTTGGTGCGAATCTCCGGACGAAGTTGGTCATTTTCCCACAGAACAGGATTAAGTTCCGTGTGAAATCGTGCAGTTGTTTCAAAATCTTCAACCAAAAACCGAGCAAATTTCTTCATCCCACTATTTAGGGAATCAACTCCTATTTTAAGCGATTGAAACTGTTGACAAATATCAAATGCATATATATTTACATGACCGGAAAGGCTTTATGCTTAGGAGAAATCTATCTATGCCGAACGAATATCAGCTTGCTATCGCTGAAATCAGGCGAGCGCAAAAGCGGATCATCACGGCAAAAAAGACACTCGATAAGAGTGATGCTGTACTGACAAAATCAGCGCTTTTGTTGAAGGAAAAGGGCATTCGACCCTACCACAAGAAGAATGCTCTCCCGGAGAACGTGATGCCGACCGCCGCGATTTCAAATTTTATCAAGGGATCGAGCTACGCCAAAAGATCGGCGAGAAGGCGGCAGCGTCAGTGAAATTCATCGGAGACGTTCATGGACTCTACCAACAATATCATGCGATCATAAAAGAACATCCCGGAACAATTCAAGTCGGAGATATGGGTATCGGCTTTCGCCGATGGCCGCATGGTGAATGGCAGGCCAACCCACATTTCGATCTGATGGTGGCTCAAAATGCTTGGTTCATTCCCGGTAACCACGATAATCCCGATGTATGCCGTAACCACAAGCGGTGTATTAAGTATGGTCATGTAGAGACCACAGCAAAGGGTACGAAGATCATGTTTATCGGGGGTGCCTACTCCATCGATAAAGCACATCGTTACGAGGATTTTTCGTGGTGGCCCGGAGAGGAATTATCTCAGGCGGAGATGTGGGAAATTGCTGAGAATTATGAAAAAATCAAGCCAGATGTGATGGTGACCCATGATTGTACCATCACGACAGCGGAGGCGATGTATTTCAGTTATCATAAGTGGGATAACTCACGGACCCAGCAATTTCTACAATCTCTATGGAACACTCATAAGCCGCACACATGGATTTATGGACATCATCATAGGTCCTTCGATATGATGGTTGAAGGCACGAGATTTGTGTGTCTGAATGAATTGGAACTGAGGGAGTTTGATCTATGAAATCCACCAATAACATGGAATTGAAGCACACGCTCAAATGTTCAAAATGTGGTGATGCCAATGACATGGCCACTGGCGTTACATTTCCCGGCGAAGAGGAAGTTATGAGTCCGGGTGAAGGCGATATATCGATTTGTTCAGGATGTGGTCACCTGATGACTTTCACCAAACAATCAGGGAAGCTTATGCTCCGAGAAGCTACTCCGGATGAACTACGCGAAGCATTCGCTGATGCTCGCGTAGCTGCCATACTTCGATCCCGGGTACTATCTGGCTCTACCGTGAAAGAACGTCTTGATAGGGCGCTGAAGATTCATTAGCGGCGAATGGCCTTGATTGCAGCCACGACACCTACGGCTGCGGAAGCGCCAATGAAAAAGGATTGAAAAATTGCCAATTCAACCGTTCCCCATGGTTCAGGAAGGGCAGGAATATGCCATGAGCCAACTTGATGCTGAACAATCCATGGTATCCACCATCCCGCCTCCCAATCGATAACCCACCGCGAAGAATCAAGCACAACTTGCCATTCATGCCATACGAATGGAATCAGTATCAAGGCCATGAAAATCGTCATCGGCCCCCAATTCCCTTCCTTCATTCTGATTTGAGCATTTAGCTCATCGGCCTTGGTCGCCGCTGCGAGCCCCCCCGCTGCAATGGTACCCATGGTTTGTGTATCCACGATATGGGTTTGCAGTTGAGCATCGACGCGTTTGTTTAGAAAATCAAAAACTGGCCCAATTATACCTTTCAGAAACCCGAAAACCAACTCCCAGATCATGATGTCTCCCTTGCGTTTCCTGTATTTAGCTCTATATCGTATGAGATATTGATCAGGAGGATCGTGTGTCAGAGACCATTACAAAAACCCATAATATCAATGCTCAATTAAAATCGATTGTCGAAAGGATTGAGCGGTTGGAAGAGGAGAAGCATGGTATCGGTGATGATATCAAGGATGTGTATTCCGAAGCTAAGGGAAATGGCTTTGATGTCCGTACACTCAGAAAAATCATCGTTTTGCGTAAACTTGATGCCAACTCCCGTCAGGAGCAGGAAACAATCCTAGAAACTTATATGACCGCTCTTGGAATGGTCTGATGGGTATTGCATGGCACGATGATTCTGCGAAATCCAATGGTGGAACTGAACGACTGGGACGCCAACTTGAATCATTTGTTGATCCCAAGCTATTAGAGGAATTTCAGATTGTCATTTCTCGGAAGCGGACGGAACTCGATGAGTCAAAGCTTCGACTCTTTTGGGCTCATGATCTTTCAGAAGATCCTGAATCATCCCATCTTGCGAATGGTGGTTGGCGAAAATATCACCGACTGATTTTCGTATCGCATTTCCAGATGCAGGCCTATATCCGGAAATTTGATATTCCATGGTCGCGATGTCAGGTTTTACAAAACGCCATTGTTCCATTGACTCCTAATCCCAATAAGGAGATTTCCACGATCCGGTTAGTCTATCACTCGACTCCCCATCGGGGCCTGAATATTTTATTGCCAGTGTTTGACAAACTCTGTGAAACGAATAAGGATATTCATCTTGATGTGTTTTCATCATTCCGACTCTATGGGTGGGAAGATAATGACAAGCATTATCAAGAACTATTCGATGCAATGGATAAAAATCCTAATGTGACGAATCATGGCACTGTAAGCAATGATCAGATAAGGGAGGCGCTTCAAAATTCTCACATTTTTGCCTATCCATCAACGTGGCAAGAAACCTCATGTTTATGCTTGATGGAATCGATGTCTGCCGGTTTGTTGTGTGTGCATCCTACACTGGGGGCACTACCAGAAACCGGAGCTAATTGGACCATGCTCTATCAATGGGATGAAACACCAAATAAGCATGCCGGTATCTTCTACCAATCACTCGACACCGCAATTCGACTGATCCGGGATAATCAAGAAAAAACACACGGTCAGTTGGCAAGCCAGAGGGCCTATACAAATGTCTTCTATTCGTGGGATCTTAGAAAGCTTCAATGGAATGCTCTTCTCCAGTCGATGCTGGATGAGCCAAGGGAATTTGAAAAGGAGAAAGCCTACTTCAACTACAGGGCCTGAGTTATGATAAATACTATGCAAACACTTGGGGAACCTGAAATGGCTGAGAATGATCCAAAGGAAAGCAATGTTGTGCTATTTCCCGGATTTTCGAAAAATCGACCACCACAGTCTATCGAGGAGATATGTCGAACCGTTGAGTTGGCCAAAACAGTAAGAATAGAGGAAACTACCGAAGTCGCGATCCTCAACCTATTTGAAGACCTATTCAATAATGGTTTCGACTTTACTGATCGCGAAGATGCAAATAAGAATATGGCCATCCTGATCGAAACTTTGAAGGCGCTATTATGCAAGCATGATGGTATCGAACATTCATTCCATATGCTTGCGGAACAATATTTCATGGAAGACCCCATGGGGGACTTATTTTTTGTCGATACCGTAAAAGTTGAACCTTCGGATATTGATGAAGGGAGTGGTTGTTAACCTCATAGATTATGATTATCGTTGATTACTCGGGCATTATGTATAGTAGTGTCACGGCCCAGATTGGGTATGATCCAGAAATTGGTGCAGCTATCGATGAGGGCCTGATTAGGCACACGATCCTGAACACCATTCGCTATAACAATCGCGAATTTCGTCAGAAATTTGGCGAATTGGTTCTGGTATTTGATTCATCAACCTACTGGCGCAAGTCGGTGTTCCCAAATTACAAGATTCGACGTAAGAAGGCACGTGATGAATCCATGATAGATTGGGAATTGGTTTTTTCCACCACGAAGAAGGTCAAGGGCGAAATCATCGATCATTTCCCCTACCGAACGTTCGAGGTAGGAGAGGCTGAGGCTGATGATGTGATTGCCGAGTTGGTTCGGATTCATCACAATGAGCAAATTCTCATTATCTCCACCGACCAAGATCTTATCCAGCTTCAGGATGAATTGGGAGATCGTATCACCCAGTATGATCCTGTACGCAAACGTTATCTCACACATCCGAGCCCATCGACATTCCTGCTTGAGAAAATCATCAAGGGAGATGCCGGGGATGATGTGCCCAATGTCATGATGCCGGATGATACCTTTATTCAAGGTATCCGACAGAAGCCGATTACAGCCAAGCGGCTAGAGGAATTTGGTCGTGATCTGCCTAATGGTATCGGTACCGAGGAGCATCTGCAAAATTTCAAGCGGAATGATCTTCTCATCAATTTAAACCGTATTCCAGAGGATATTCGTCGTGGGGTTCGCAAAATTTATGCGCAACCCAACACCAAGACAAAAAAGCATTTGACTAATTATTTCGTAAAGAATCGATTGAAGAATCTTTACGAAGGGATCGCTGATTTTTAAAAGGAATATTTTTATGGAAGGGGATATTGTGCGTAAGGGGATCGCGGAAATTTTAGGCGAGGCTGCCAAAGAAAAAAAGAATGAAAACAAGGTTGCAGTGCTGACCATGAATGATAGTCCGCAACTACGCAAGATGATCAAGTATATTCTTGATCCGGAAGTTGTGTGGTGGGATATGCTCAAGGGCACTCCCGCGCCCTACAATCCAAATAAATATCTGGATGCAGAGGGTCGTTTATTTCAGGAAATTCGCTTAATTTATATGTTCGTTGAGTCAGGCGATGACTGGATCGGTCTCAAACAAGATCAGTATCTGACACGAATGGGACTTCAGAAGAATCCTCGCAAGAGAGAGCGTATTTGGATTCAATTGCTGGAAAGCATCACACCAGAGGATGCCCTGCTTCTATGTGCAGCACCACAAAAGCAATTTCCATTCAAGGGACTTACACGGAAAATCATTGATGAAGCATTCCCGGGACTATTAAGTCCTGAGAATCTATCGAATGGACAGGTGGTTCCACCACCGATATTGGCAGATCAGATGGAACCAGCACATGGAATTCCACCACAAATTGCTAATCCGGTGGAAGTTGATATCGACGAAATTCTTAAGTAGGGGGAAAGGACGTGGGTAAGTCCAAGCATAGCTATGATTATGATGATGAAGAAGAATTCGATTTAGCAGAACGTGATCGTAATCAGAGAGAAACGCGTCAACGCCGCCGCAAAGAAAAACAGAAGGCGTTGGATCCACAGAAGGAGGATTTGGAATGAGTGATTGGTTACCAAATGATCCTAATAAAGGTGTTCCAATTTCTGAATTGATGAAAAAGCATGGTGGCTTTAAGACTATTGTTGAGAAGAAAGACTGGTTTGATGACACTGCAAAGCCACGCAAGAAGAAAAATGAATCAGATTTCGATCCCGATCCGGAGGTAAAGGATGGCGATTTATAATTTCCGGAACAGGAAGTCTGGAAAGATTACTGAATTTTCAGGAAGCATTGCTGAAGCAGAGGCTCATGAAAAGGATCATCCTAACCTTGAATGGATGTGTGGTTCCCCAGCCATAGGAGATTCATTTCGAGTAGGTCTCCAAAAACCAACCGATGGATTTCGTGATCGATTGAAGGACATCAAGAAGAGTCATTATAAATCTAACATCAATACGTGGTAGAGGAATACCATCAAATTTTTTCTTATCTCGGGGGGATAAATAGCAGGTTGCTATGATCATTTTTTCTTTGACTGAGGGATTGGTCCATGCATTTATCACCGGGCGAAGCCCAATTTGCATTTCAATGGTTTCTTAATCGACTGATTCCCGATCAGGTTGAAAAACTTGATCTTGCAATCTATGTTAGAAAAATGGATATTGATTCTGGACGATGTTGGGCCTATCAGGATCATCCACGAAAATTTATTGTTGTGGTCAATTCTAAAAATAATTATCATAAAATGATTAGTTCAATCGCACACGAATGCGTTCATATTGAACAGTATGTCACCGGCAAGCTTAAGAAGATATGGAGAGATGACAGGGCTAAGCATGCTCTGTGGCGCAAGAAAATTTTTGTAGAGACCTATGAGGGTCGAACCTATCGTGATTCTCCATGGGAAAAGGATGCAAGGGTACGAGAAAAAAAGCTGATGTGCGCCTATCTTCGATTTAAGAAACGATCATCCACTTGACATTTTGAAAGATGTGTGTTACTATGATTGGTCATGATGGGAGAACATGATCATGGATGAAATGGATATTCCAGATTTTTTACAGCGGAAAGGTAAGATTTGGCCAATCGCCACATCTCTACCCGAAATGAAATCGAAGGCCGCTGAAATCCCCTTACCAGAAAATATAGAAGTCAATCGAAAGGAAATCATTGCAAAGGGAATGCGTGAAAATGCATCGCGCTACATCACCGAGATTAATGGTTTTTTTGATGACGTTGTTTTCCTAGGTAAGGATGTCGATTTCTCTCCCTACGAATATTTCCGTGTTAATGAAATTAAGGGTAGACATATCGATCTCATTATTGAGTTCTTTAGTCCTCAATTGAAAGAAATCGAAATTCGAAATTCAGATCCGCAATTGAAGGAAGCCTATCGCGGATACAAGTCTACTGAGATCAGAACCATCATCATGTTCTTTTCGACGTTGATTGATGATGCTACGCGATGGTGTGATAGTCAGAGTGCTGCCAAGGGGCCGCGCAAGAAACGTAGAGTGATTATCAAGCCTGAGAAGAAGGTCAAGAGCATCAAGTATCAGCGAGAAGATCGTGAACTGAAGTTGCTCAGCATTCCTCCAGAGAAGATTATAGGAGCACAGGAATTGTGGACCTATAACACCAAATACAAACATTTGACCAGATATGTGGCTCGAACGCGCACCGGACTTTCCATGAAAGGCACAACATTGCAGGATTTCGATGTTGACAATTCTTGTACAAAAGTGCTTAGAAAGCCAGATGAGATTTTGGGAGAAGTCCTGAAGTCAGGGAAGAGGAAGATTTTGGATAATCTCAAAACTAAATCTATTATTCCCACTGGGCGCATCAATGATAAGACGATCCTATTGAGGGCATTATGACGACTAACCCACCACCATTTAGAAGTTGGGGTGCTTATGCCGTTCTTTTATCATTGCGAGAAGCAGAGAAGAACATGACACGAGTTGATGATTGGCAAAAGGCCCAAGAGAAATGCTTTCAGTCTCTGAAAGAAGGGAAGTGTGGTTGTCATCGATGCATCAACGAACGGGATGAAATTGCTTGTCATATGGTAGTTTGCCCGGGGTGTGGAAACAAGCGCTGCCCTCATGCAACCAATCATAATTTGGCTTGCACGAACAGCAATGAGCCCGGTCAACCCGGAAGCATTTACGCCTAGATAGGAGTTTGTCATTTGAATGAATATGAAAACCTAATCGAGGCTTTGGTTGGTATGGCTGAAATTTCCCGACCAAGGTCGAATCCCAATGCATCACGGGAAGAAAAAATTCAGCATGGCATTTGTGATCTTCTGGAGGATGCCGCAGTTGCAATTGATGAATTAATGAAGAGGATACCAATCAAAAATGAGCAACGGGAATTCGAAGCCGCTTAGAGAGTCGGTAGCGACCGGAGAGGAAGGCAAGAAGATCAAGGTCTTTCTGTTCGAAGATGATCAGCAGGTTGCTGTCATAATCGTGAAGTCCATGACCGAAGCTGATGACATCATGGATCGGTGGAAAGATGGTACATACAAGTTACTGATGGGTTGAGGCATGAAACGCAGACGCGCCATCCAAACTCTATTCCGGCAGCACGAAATGGAACGCTTATCGGACTATTTTGGATGGGGTTCGATCCTGCGATACGGAGAAGATCGGTGGGGCACGCCCGAAAGTTATCCAATGGAGTTGATCAATCATGATCAAAAATGACGAATGGGTGCATGGCATAACCATATTCCCAAAGTATGGTGGGGTCGTAAAAGTAATAAGAGGACGGCGACCGGATGACATGTCTCCGATCCGGGTTGAAGTGTTTCTATATCCGATAATTGAAACGGTTGAGAAGTAACAACTTTATGACCGAAGAAATTTCATCGTTGATTATGATTCGTCCTGAAAAATATGACATCGTTCAGATTCATCCTTCCCATAAATGGGGCGGATGTTTTGCCATCATTGATGAGGTAAAGGATTGGGGATACCTTGTCTTTGTGAGTATTCCCAAGAATGATGGTGATCCACCGGGATTGGCATTCATTCTACTTCAACATGATGAATTTGAATTGGTTGGAGTCAAGGCCTATATTCGTTCCCGAGGATGAAGAATGATTTTGGCCAAGGTTTGGCCCCGGAATGATGTCCCGATCATTGACTTTAAAGAGGGCATAGGACGCAATAGGGGGCGGCTGGACGCGTTCTTGACCACGATGGGTAATGTAGGGTGCCGGGTATCCCCTAGATGATATCAGGATGGGAACCAATTATTATTGCCTGTAGGGGTTTACTTCCCGGAAAAAATAGTATATTCTGGGAGATCGAATCATCCTCAGCATGGCTGATTCCGGGCATCGAAGAAAATGAAGATTCTTGACTCTTTTTTGTTGACTCTATTCCGGAAAGGTCTTATGATTCCTCCATCGAAACGCCACACCATGGAGAATATCGATGGCTTTCCGCGATGCCTACCAGACCGTCACCGACCAGATCATTGCAAATCTTGAGGCTGGCACGGTTCCTTGGGTCAAGGATTGGTCCCGCGTCGAATTCGGCCTTCCCTGCAATGCTGTGACCAACAAGCCCTATCGTGGGATCAACGTTTTCTTGTACTTCACCTCAATGGCCTACTATTCCTCGCCGCGCTTCCTGACCTACAAGCAGGCCAAGGACGCGGGTGGCCATGTCCGTAAGGGCGAGAAGGGTCATGTCCTATATTTCTTCAAGCCCATGGTCAAAAACGAGGGCGCGGCAGATGAGCAGCGGTATGCCATCCTGCGCGAATACACCGTGTTCAACGTCGATCAGTGCGAGAACCTGTCAGATACCATCCGCTATGGCAGGACTGGCAAGCCGGGAGAGGTGCGGTGGCTGAATCAGGATCAGCGCAATGAACTGGCAGATGCATTCATCAAGTCCACTGGAGCTTCCTTCAAGGAGGGCAAGGGCCAGCCGATGTACATCCCATCACTCGATCAGATCAAGATGCCGAAATGGGAAGAATTCCATCACGAAACCGGCTTCTATCATACCGCATTCCATGAACTTACTCATTGGACCGGTGCCAAGTCCCGGCTGGATCGTGATCTGAAGCCCCGCTTTGACCGAGAAGCCTACGCGATGGAAGAACTGGTTGCTGAATTGGGTGCAGCCTTCATGTCCGCCGAATTCGGCTACAAGGTCGTCGATAACAGCGCGGCCTATATTGGCGGGTGGCTCATTGCGCTCAAGAACGACAAGCGAGCCATCTTCATGGCAGCAGCGGCTGCTCAGAAGGCCGTGGACTTCCTCCGGGGCAAGGCTCTGGAGGACACCACCACCGAGGAGATTGCGGCATGATCAATCCCACGATGGAAGATTTGGGGGAGAGGGTTGTCTATAATCCTCTTTTCCCGGGACTGGTAAATGGCCGGGGTGAACGTGGCATACTTGTTTCGTTCTCCCCCCATTATGCTCATGTCAAGTATGATGGTGATCGGTATGCGAAGGGTGTTGATCTGCGGGATCTGAATTTAGAGTAGAATCTTCAGATTAACACGAAAATTTCGACTTGTCAAATGGAGGAAACTAGTGATGCTGAGTATGATTGGTGTCTATCTACTTCTTGCCACCAGTGATGGGCAGATGGCCGGGGTTCAGCGGTATCCGACCATGGAACAATGTGATGCAGCGGCACAGTCTTACTCTCAGGACCCGAAGTATATCACTGTTCAGTGCCTGAACAATCCGATCATCACCGCCGCGCATGGGAACGTTACCCCATCCGATGTACTGGGAATTATCGGTAATGTGTTGCGACAAATCGAGAGACAACGATGAAATATGGCTACATCGCCTTGACGGCTCTGTCATTTTCCGTAATTGCTGCGGTGATTATTGGAGGCGGTAACCCCTAGTAGGTGTATGAATGTCGCGGTGGAAGCCAAGGCTAACCAAAGGTGATGTGATTGATCTGTTCCTGAGACGAAAGGAAGAGAACAATCGCATCACTTCGATTCAGTTAGCAAAAGAATTAGGTTGTGAATCGTCCTATGTGCGAGCAACGCTTGCCAGAGCCGGATATCCTCTGCCTCGGTCGAAACAGAAGGGACCATCCCAGAGCGGAAAAGTCAAAAAGCAGGCTTGACGGTCTCTGGAAGATTGGCTAGAACCTGATTGCTGCATGGTTCTCCAGCATGTTCCCCAACCCCCAGCCCCAAGTTGAAGGGCCATGCAGCACCCCCTTTCATTTCTGATCACAACGCCTAAATAAAACTCTCATTCAATCTGGAGTTTTTGATGGCAGAATATTGGGGTTGGCATCTTCTGCTGGACATTCAGTCCTGCGATATCGAATCGATCAAGTCAAAAGAGAACCTGAAAAACTTTCTGACTGTGCTGGTTAAGCGCATCGAGATGGTTTCTTTTGGGCCACCCATGATTGAACATTTTGCTACTCATGATCCTGAGAAAGCTGGATATTCGATTGTACAACTGATCGAAACCTCCAACATCACTGGACATTTCGTTGATAAGACTGGTGATGCCTATATCGATGTCTTTTCGTGCCTACAATTCCAGCCTGATGACGTGATCGCGGTGGTTCAGGAATTTTTTGCTCCACTCAAGATCACTGACAAAATGATTTTGAGATTGGCATGATTTGGATTCATGTCATCTGTGCCTGCTTTGGAGCCCTGATATTCGCGATGCCGATAATGTTCCCCAATACTGTTGACATTGTGGACATGAATCGCTAAATAGAGCTACTTGATATGGCGACAGGCGCCGTTCAGCTTCACCAACTAGCTACACATCGGCCGTATGGTAGAATAGGGAAAGCTTAGTGCGTGCTGGGTTCGGAGCAAATTCTGAATCGAACACATGAAAAGAGAGGTTCCGCCATGTTGAGTATGTTGATCGTTGATAGCGTTCGATAACTGTACAACACGGGAGGGCAGTACTCCCCGCCTCCACCATGAGCAGCCTACGAGTCTTCTCGATTGCTTACCCGTCGATGTAGACAAGCTGGGTTGGTAAGAACGTCAGGCCTCTCTTATGGGGGTTGGGCTGTTCTTGATGGGGGCGAAACAGGATCGATTGACAGTGAAGTGTTCGCTGGAGGTTAACTGGTTTGCCGACTACGGCACGGAAATAAATGTCGCCGCAAATGACAACAATGTGGATCTCGCCCTCGCGGCCTGATCTACTGGGCCATGGACTGGCCTAGAAACAGAAGGGGGGCTTTGGTCCCTCAGTCCACTTTTTGATCGGTGTGGTGTAACGGTAGCACAATGGTCTCCAAAACCGTTAGTAGAGGTTCAAATCCTCTCACCTTTGCCAATAGGAGTGATCATGAGTCATGCTGATGAAATGCGGATGAACAATGAGGCCGGTTGTGAATGGCCGACGTGCAAATGTTCGGTTCCGTATTATGCATTGTCGATGCATAATCGAATCAATTTCTGTGTGAAGTTGAAAGAGTATGATGATCAGCATGGCATCATCATGAAATATCGCGAAATTTAAGCAGGTATAGCTCAGTGGTAGAGTCCTAGTTTTCCAAACTAGTTGTCGTTGGTTCGATCCCAATTGCCTGCTCCAAAGTTCCTTCATTAAATTTTGATGACATCACGCTATTGCGTGATCATGAATCCTAAATACCCGTAGAGAACCGGAGGAGATCATGTGTATGTTCCGAAAGAAGAAACCACGGTTCGACATTGAATCAGCTTTATCAAAACTGGCAGATAGGCTGGACAGAATCGAAGCCAGACTTGCGTTAATACAAATTAGGGGACACAGAATAATGTCAGCAGTTGATGACCTGAATGCAGCTATTGGTGCTCTTGGCACCACCGTGACCGCCGCTGTTGCGGCGATTGAAGCGGAACTTGCGATCATTGCGAATGCACCAGCCGATGACTCAGCAGCGGTTGCTGCGGCCACGGCCAGCATTCAATCGATCACCAAGGCTTTGTCGGATGAAGTGACCAAGGCAACAACCCCGGTTGTTGTTCCGCCACCGGTTGTTACACCTCCAGCCGACGCCAATACTGCGCCGGTCGATACTCCTCCGGTGGATGGCTCAGCCCCTTCCGCTTAAGGATCACAAACACTATATAAAGTGGCGGGGGAAACCTCGCCATTTTTATTTTATTTGAGGTGATTATGTCAAAGACAGTCAATGCAGGCTAACGTAGAAATACTTACGATCATAGCCGACTTCCCCAATCAGATTGAAGGTATCGTTCGCTCCAAACGAATAGGTTACATGGAAGCCATCGAAATCTGGTGTGATCAAAATGGCAAAGAAA
>Ga0137412_10001146_pt1 | contig 20136 bp, 22 predicted proteins | sample CZODoug2_1_16fun_FD_122160 | JGI IMG/M metagenome (GOLD analysis project Ga0137412, IMG submission 122160) | Vadose zone soil fungal communities from Angelo Coast Range Reserve, California, USA - CZODoug2_1_16fungal (Hybrid Assembly) | ecosystem: Environmental > Terrestrial > Soil > Vadose zone...
CGAACTGCTTGGCGTACTCCGCGTTGAGCCGTTGCCAGCCGCCGAACTTCGTCGCCTCGGGGCCGACCATGCGGCCGACGGGAGTTCCGCTGAGAAAGTGATCCAGAACATCGAAACAAATGTGCCATCCGGCAGCACCCATTGCGATAAAACGGTGACCGATGTTGGTCCACAGCGTCAGGCGCGTGCCGCCACCAGAGGCCTCGAGTTCCCACCGCATATTGAAGCCACCCCACTTGTACTCAAGCACCTCGGAAGCTTCGGCTCGCGTTACGGTTGTTTCGGTAACGTGCGGCGCGGGCGCTCCCACCGTGGTGAGCTTGACCGTAGTTCCTGCCGAATCCATGCTCCCATCGGCTTCAAAGGGAGCCCACTCGCGTAGCTGCGCCGGGTCGGTAAGCGCTTTCCATACTTTTTCCGGCGAGTGGCGCAGTTCTCTGACAAGAATGAGCGTCCACTTTTCTCCATCCTTTCGTATCTGCGCCCCCCTGGCCGGACCGGGTGTGTACTGCTCGCGTTCGTTCACATCCTCCTCCTTAGTGGGCTCCTTAGCCGGAATAGCGTGCCAGCTGGGTGAGTTGAATGAGGTTGCCGCAGGTGTCTTTCAGCATTGCGATGGTCGAGCCGGTCACGTCGGTGGGCGGCATCGTGAACTCGGCGCCACGCGCCTTGATCCGGTCGTAGTCGCCCTTGATGTCGTCGGTGAAAAACATGGTCGCGGGCTGGCTCTGTTGCAGTATCGCCTGCTGATATGTTTTGGCCGCGGGGTTGTTGTTCAGCGCGAGCTGAAGCTCAGTGCCGTCCGGCTCCTCGGGCGAGGCCACGGTCAGCCAGCGATATGGGCCCTGACTGAAATCGGTCTTCTTGGCAAAGCCTAGTACCTCCGTATAGAAGCGAAGGGCCTTGTCCTGGTCTTCCACGTATACGCTGGTCACTTTGATTTTCATTTCGTTTCTCCTTTGTCACGTTCGCGGTTTGGGCCGCGTCGTCTTCTCCTTCTTTTCCTTTTCGTTGGTGTTGACTGATCCATTCGGTCGAGGTGGCGTTCGAGAGCATCTACGTGAGCGGACCAGAACCGACGGAACGGAGCCAGCCAGGCATCCACCTCCTGAAGTGGTTCAGGTTTCAGCCGGTAGAGACGGCGCTGTGCGTCCACCGTGGATTCCACGAAACCGGCCTCGCGCAGCACTCGCAGGTGCTTTGACACGGTCGGCTGCGGCATACGAAGTTGACGCTCGATCTCTCCAACCGACTGTTGTGACGAGACCAGGAGGCTCAATATCGCGCGGCGGTTCGGCTCCGCAATGATTTCGAACACAGATTCCACTCTCTTGATATACTCCACAAAGCATATACGTGTCAAGGTATATTCAGGCAGGGGCCCAGGCAACGGCAGCGCCTGGCGGCGTTCGCCTATCTTTGGGTTGACACCCTACCCAAACACCTGATACACAGGTTTTATGTCTACCCAAGAGGCCAGAGAACGGCTCGAACTGCTGCAGGGCACGCTGGACCTGCTCATCCTTCGCACACTTGTTTTTGGACCACAGCACGGCCAGGGCATCGCGCGATCCATTCAGCGGACATCGGACGAAGCGCTGCTGGTGGAACACGGCGCGCTCTATCCCGCGCTGCAGCGCCTGGAGGCGCAAGGGTGGATTGCCGCTCGCTGGGGAACTTCGGCGAACAACCGGAAAGCTCGCTTCTATACTCTGACCCAGTCTGGGCGAAAACAGCTTGTCAAAGAAAACACGCGCTGGAGGCGGCTCGTGACGGCCATCGGAAGGATTCTCGAACCGGAGGCGAAGGAGGGCTAGAGCTATGTTTGGACGCAAGCGGCCGGCGAACGACTTCAATGCCGAAATTGATGCCCATCTGCAGCTTGAGATCGAGCGGTTGCAGGAACAGGGCTTGAGTGAGGAGGAGGCGCGAGCCGCCGCGCGCCGCGCCTTCGGCAACGTGACGCAAGCCCAGGAGCGCTTTTACGAAACCGGTCGCTGGCTTTGGTGGGATCACCTCCGGCAGGACGTTCGCTTCGGCCTGCGGATGCTGGTCAAGAGTCCCGGCTTCACCGCTGTCGCCGTGCTTACTTTGGCGCTTGCCATCGGTGCGAACACAGCGATTTTCAGTGTGGTTGATGCGGTCTTGCTGCGGCCTCTGCCGTTTAAGGATCCTGCGAGACTGGTGTGGGCCACGGAGCATTTTGCGTTTGGCCCCTCAACGGTGGTCAGCGCGGACTTCCCCGCGTGGAAGGATCGCAACCACGTTTTCGAGGAAATCGCCGCTTTCGGCGGGACCTCCGGTGCAAACCTGACCGGCGCCGGTGAGCCGGTGCGTGTAACCGTCACGAACGTGACGACCGGGCTTTTTTCAATGTTAGGAATTCAGCCGGTCGCTGGTCGGGCATTTTTACCTGAGGAAGGCAAGCAAGGCCAAGAGCACGTGGCAGTTCTGAGTGAGACATTGTGGCGCAACCGCTTTGGCGCTGATCCACGGATTATTGGAGAGACGATTCGTCTGGACGGCGCCGGCTGCGTCGTGGTCGGAGTGATGCCGGCCAGCTTGCGTCCGCAAGCGGATGTGTGGACGCCGCTCGCGCTTGATGCGGATATTTTCTCGCCGCACTCTCCCCGGTGGATGATGCTGGCGGTCATCGGACGCCTGAAACCTGGGATTCCAATCAGCAAGGCGCAAGCGGACCTGCAACTCCTCTCTCAGGACATGGACAAGGAATACCCGCCGCAAGCCGCGCAGTTCCGGGCACACGAAACAGTGGAAGTGATACCGCTGCATGACATGCTGGTGCAGAATGTGCGTTCTCTTCTCCTGATCCTATTGGGGACCGTCGGCTTCGTTCTATTGATCGCGTGCGCTAACGTTGCCAATTTGTTGCTTTCGCGTGGCGTTGTTCGTAGCAGGGAGATAGCTGTCCGGGCGGCGCTCGGGGCCGGACGTCTCCGGCTGATGCGGCAATTGCTCACAGAGGGTTTGCTGCTGGCTGCGATCGGTGGCCTGCTTGGGTCGATAACGGGCCTTTGGGTAACGAAAATTCTGACAGAACTGATTCCTGCGACCCTTCCGGGCAGCGTTCGTCTTGACCCGCGAATCTTTGGTTTTTCCGCCGCCATTATCACTCTCGCGTCATTTCTGTTTGGTCTTGTCCCTGCCTTGATTGCCTCGCGCACGGAGGTGAATGAAACCCTTAAAGAGGGCGGACTGCGCTTGGGCACGAGCGCTGGAACTCATCGCCTGCGCGGGACGATGTCAGCGGGCGAAATTGCTTTATCGCTGATTCTGCTGGTTGGCGCTGGCCTCCTGGTCAGGAGTTTTTTGCGCCTCACCGAAGTCGATCTCGGTTTCGATCCCAATAGCCTGCTGATCGCGACGGTTGAGAGGCCTTTGACTGCGGCCTTTGACTCCCAACAGCACTCGGCGTTTTTCCAGGCCTCGCTCGAGCGCATCCACAACCTGCCCGGCGTCAAAGAGGCGGCGTTGACGCAGCGGTATCCGCTGGGTCCGCCCCATAATGCCACGATGATGCTGCATATCCAGGGCGCTGAAAACTTCCGGCCACCGCAGCCAATCTCGGTCACGGAGATCAGCCCGGATTATTTCCACGTGATGAGGATTCGCTTGGTGAAGGGGCGCACCTTCAGCGACAGGGATGTCGCAGGTGCTCAAGAGGTTGTCATAGTTAACGAGTCGCTCGCGCGAATCGTGTTCGGAGGGCGCGACGCGATCGGTCAACACATCAGCTTCAATCCGCCGCCCGCTCCGTGGAAGGAAGTGGTCGGCGTAGTCGCGGACGCAAGAGAAGCTGCCCTCGAGAAGGAGCCGGCTCCGGAAATCTTCGTGCCCTACCTCCAGCAGCCGTCTTTCTCCATGGCGTTCGTGCTGCGAACCGAATCCAACCCGCTGCTGCTTGCAGGAGCGGTCCGAGAGGCCATCCAAAGCATTGACAAAAATCAGCCCCTGTCCAGCACCACGACGATGAACGAGGTGATCCTGAAGTCCGTGGCGCCTCGGCGTTTCAGAATGTTGCTGATGGGACTTTTTGCGTTGCTTGCGCTGTTGCTTGCCGTAATCGGGGTTTATGGCGTGATTGCGTATTCCTCGACCCAGCGAACCCATGAATTCGGTGTTCGGATTGCCCTGGGGGCGGATCGCCAGGACATCCTCAAGCTCGTTGTCCGGCAAGGATTCAAGTTAGCGCTGCTTGGTGTCAGCATCGGTGTTGGCGGCGCTCTCCTTCTGACCCGTTTCTTATCAAGCCTGCTCTACGAGGTGAGTGCGCACGACCCGCTGACATTCTCCGGAGTGACGGCTTTGCTGATACTCGTCACCTTCGCCGCGAGCTACATCCCGGCGAGGCGAGCGATGAAGGTTGATCCGATAGTTGCTTTGCGGTACGAGTAAGCAGCGGCGCTCGCAGCGGACCAGAATAAAGCGGGAAGCTGGTGTCGGAAGCCCGGCAATCTGGCGCGTCCGTTACAGTCGCCGCCCAACCGGCATGGATAGGTGACGCTGCCCGTAGATGTGGCCGCCCCAGGTATTTTTTCGACACGACAACTCCCGGATGGCCGGCGACTCTTCCCTAATCTGTTTGTGGAACGTACCCCCATGATACAAGTGTAATCTCGAGCGCCGCGGTTTAAGCCGCAACGTGAGGGTTCACGTTGGAAAGAGGTCGAGCGCGGGCAGACCAAGTTCATGTCCAATATCGAATCGGCTGGTGCCGCGTAAATCCGTCCTAATGATCATCGCTCTTCTTGAGAAACTCCTTCGCTGCCTAAAACTCTCGACGCTTCGTTCCAGGGTCTGCGACCGTGACGAGCCTTGCGAAATACGACTTGGCCAGATCCTCTTTACCCTCTAGTTGAGCAGACAGTGCCGCCCGGTACAAAGAGTTGAAGCGATTGGGCGCTTCTTTTAGGGCGGCTTCGTAGGCCTCTCGGGCGGGAGTGCTCTGGTGCAGCTTCAGAGGCAGGTCCCCAAGTAGTTCGTTAGCCGGCATACTCTGTTCGTCGACACTGAATTCGTCAGACTTTACGGCTTCGCGCATTATCTTCACAGCCTCTTCGTCCTTGCCACGCACATAGGCTAGCCGGGCTAGGCATTGCGAGCAATCACCTCAACCGATTTCACGGAACGTAGGGCGCGCATGCAGAAACCCGCATGAATTGAACGTTCATCAGCGCCCCGGTTGCAGGGTCGGGAAACCTCACTTCATTTACCCTGGTCCGCATCTGGGCGGATAGAAGTTGAAAGCTTGCGTCGAGATCACGTCCGGTTCTTTTCGTGTATTCCTCGGCCTCCGCACCGGTGCGGGCGTCGTAGCTCTTTGCGCCAGGAGTACCCTTGGAGCTTTGCGGGTTGATGTAATTGCAATAGATGCGCTGGAGTTCGATCATCTTGCGAAGCTGCTCGCGCCAGTCGGCGTCGGCGGCAAGCCTCTTTCGAGAAATGACAACCGCCTGGTCCCACGCGGCGGGGCCGCTAATGCCGTCGTGGCCCAGGTAGACTTCGGTGCTGGCCTGCTTCTCACAGGAGGCATCGCATTTCAAGAGTCCCGCGTAGTAATCGGTTTCCGTCGAAGAGGCCTCCTCAACTTGAGCCGAGCGCGTTTGCAGATCTTCGTTCGTGTAAACTTTCTTCGGTTTGGCCTTGGGCTTCGGTGCGGTATCCGTCTTGCTCGCTGGCGCGGGTTGTTGCTCGAGCAGCGCCGGGGCAGGGCCAGCAGCGGATTGCGCGGACGAGCGCGCGGCCAGCAAGGCCAGTACCGCAAAAAGCGCGGCGGCTCGGAAAGAGATTCCCTGCAAAGCGCAGCTTCTTCGATCGCAGAGACTGTGGGCAAAACTCATCGTGGCCTCACGGATCATCCGCATTCGATTGCGGATATCTGCGATACACGGGCTGGGCACAAGGTGCACCTTGCAGCCTGTTTTCCTGGTAGATCCTGAACCGGAACACCACAGGATTGTCGTTGGTATCGCCCTTTAGCGCGCTTTGACGAGCATGCACGGCGTTTACTTGCTCCTGGAGTTCTCTGAATTTGACCTCGTATTTTTCTTCAATGTCGACTTCTAGCGGCGTGACATTAGCCGGATCTGCAGCCTTAGCGAGCTCTTCCTGCTTTTCAGCCTGAAGATCGCAGGTCTTGAGGTGAACGTCGTAGACGTCATGCAAAATTCTCTGCCAGGCAGCGTCCTTCCGAACCAGGTCAATTGCTCGCAATACATCGCGTCTCCAGTGCGGATTCTGTGCCGGATCGATGCGAATGGATTGCTGAAGGTTTAGGAAGCAACTTCTGTCGCAGTCATTGATCTGGCTGAATTCCGCGGATGAGAATCCAAAGCCGCCGCCGGAGCCAGTGAGGTCATCGTTGGTGATTACTTTTTTGGGTTTGGCTGCCGGTTTAGCCGCTGGAGCCGAAGGCTGCTTTTGCTGAGAATCCGCCGGCTGTTTTTCTTGGGAGGGCCGCTTAGGATCAGTCTGCAGCCAACCGATAGGCGTAACGCGAGGCGCGGGGCGCAGTCCACCACTCGCAAAGCAGAGAAGTAGCGCGACACAGCAGGCCGGCAGCACAGGGCACCTCATAAATATTCTCCCAGATAGCGTTCGGGGATGACTAAGACAAGTTTCCGGCGATGCTTGAGTGATTAATGATTCTCACGTGTGTAGGGGTAGGTGGGCGGTGAAGGTTTGGCTAGGCGGAGGAAAGGGGGCGTAGGTCGGGTACTGAGCGGCTGGCCTCAAGGTGGAACTTAACTAGAAGTGAGAGTGTTGGAAGTAGAGGTTAGAGGTTCGACAAGGACGTCTGTCTTGCAGGCGAGGTTCATCTTGTGCCGGGACGCCAGCCCCCTCAAGATGTCGGTATGGCTACGGAGGCCACGCGGCGGTTCCTGTGGATTTTTCTTCCGATTGCGGCGGTGCTGTCGGCGATTGGCGGTTACTGGATCAAGGGGCACTCGCCGCAGGAGAACGACCGAGCACTCGCGAAAGATTATCCACGGCAATTCGCAAGAGTCAGATCTGCTGCCGAAGCCATAATACAGCTCGACAATTGCCTGCTACTGTACGGACTGACGCACAACGATGGTTTCCCGGGCGACCTCGAAGCGGTGGGACCCGAGGGCAGCAAGTGCACTTATGCGGCGCTGCTCGACACGGCGAGCTGGTTAAAATACCGGTTCGTTTATTTCCCAACGGCAGAGGACCCTGAGGGCATAGCGCGAGGCTTTCTGCTGCAAGCCTATCCGTGGTACATGCCGGATGGCCAGCTGGCACCTGAGGGGACTCCTGCTGAATTTTTCGCCAACGAAAACGGCTTGGTGCTGGTACGGAAAGAGTTTGGGACGGCTCGAGAGCACATTGAGCCATTGCTGGGATTGCCGAAGACGCTGCAAGTGCTGAGCGCGAAGTTCACTTCGGGCAACAGCCTGTCGATTGATCAGCCGGGAATCCTCGCGGCGCTCGGTCCTGAAGGTTCGCCGGGATATTCGACGGTGCCGAAGGGATATGCGGGGCTATGGGCGGCACCGGACGACAACGCAGCCGTGGTTTGGACGAACCTGAGCGAAGGATATTTGTATTCGTACCGTCCGGAGCATGGGAGCACCCCGACGCGCTTCACGCTTGTGGCGCGGCCCGCCGGCATAGGCGTTTCGGGAATCGATGCGCCGATTCCGCGAGTCCGGGGTTATTTTCTGAACGAGAGCGGGAAAATCCGAGCCACGTATGTGCACCGCGAAGCCACGGCCGGTGATCCGGAAATTTCAAGTTGCGAGCGAAGCGGAGAGGATTGCGAGAGATTGTGGGTTTCGCCATCTTCCCGGAGGGAAGCCGTCAGAAATGGAAAGTAGAAAAATCGAAACTGGAGAATGGGATGCGAGCTTGCGCTTTAAGACGGTGGCATATTCTTAGCTAAAGGTGTCTCAATGGGGCCGTTTCTGTGCACAGGTACCAACGGAAACCTATGTAGACCAATAATCAAAATAAGCAAAACGGGGTGTTGATACGGGGCCTAGAACGGTTCATCTACAAACCCCACATTCTCCAGCCGGTCACGAACGAATCGTACCAAAATAACCGGCCAAATCTGTTTGGGCCTTGATTCACGCGTAAGGGCCTTATGATCGTATCAGCTCTGGTTCGGGTGCGATAAGAGTTCCCGACAATTACTTAAGGCGCCGAGGGTGGCGCTCGGTGCCGTTAAATTACAATCAGTTACCTCTGGCTGCCGCACTGGCACGGCAGAGGCTCGCAGGTTCTCCTAATCGGAGCTGAACCGGAGACGGGTCTCCGATTAGTTCAACTGCGCCTGGCTCGCTGTTTATCCACAAATCAATAAGAGCCCAATGCGGTGATTGAGGGCGGCCTGAGCTGGTGCACCAGCATAGGTCCTCGAAAACGCGCTAGTGTTGACCGAGCCGATCAAATCTCGGGGCTTGGTTCAAACGGCGTTCCGGGAAGTTCGCAGCGAACCCTTCGGTTCTCGACTATCTTAGGATGCCAGTAGCAAAAAGAAAAGCCCCGGCTCTGTAGAACGTGAGTCGGAGCCATTTTTTTGGGTCCAACATTGGGCCCAACTAGGCCCGGTTTTAGGCAGCTTTTTCTGGTTAAACGGTGCAGAATCAACGGTTATAGATCTGTGCATAAATAATGCAATGAATTAGCACAAAAAAGAAGGCAGTTCCGACTGCAGGATGCAGCCGCGTAGTTTGGCGGGCGAGACTTTGATCCGTTCGATCGAACGGAGGATGTCTTTCATGAGCTCATCGACATTCTTAGGGCAGCTGTTGGCAAGGTGCCTCTTGGCCAGCGACCACACTCCGTCATCGGGATTGAGTTGCGGGGCGTAAGAAGGAAAATATTCGATCGACAGACGCGGGTGTTGATGCAGGAGCTTCTGGAGCGGTTCTCCCTTGTGGGTGGAGGAGTTATCCAGCAAAACTAATGACTGCGCCGCGCAGGTGCCGCAGCAGCCCCGCAGAAAAACGCAGACCTCCTCCTGTCCGATGTTGTCATAGAAGAGTAGATAGTAAAGGCCCAGTTGCTGCCGCTGGGGGCTCAGCGAAATTCCGGATATGACGGAGATCTTGTCTTGTCGCCCCTGGCGATGACGATGAATGGGAGTTTGCCCTTCCGGCGCCCAGGTTCGGACCACCGAGGGGATCAAGAGGAAGCCGGATTCGTCGGCAAATGCGATGTGGGCACCCAGCCGCGCAGCGTTTTTTTTACCCGCGGCCAGTTCCTTTGTTGGTTGAGGATACCCTGAGCTGTGCCGAGGAGGGCGTAAGTCTTGCGAAACGGCGGACGTTCTTCGCCAGAGTCGGCACCCAGTTCCGCCGCGAGCGCTGCCTCTAGCGTACTTGGTCCGAAGGTCAGAACGCTGGCAGCGCGAGGACGCCGCCCTGGTCCTTGCCCGGGCCGGTGAACGTCGCGTAAATCGTCGTACCGTCCGTCGAAGTGGCGATGCCGTTGAGGCTTGCGTTGTCAACAGGGCTGTTGTCGAAGGTAATGCGTCGGATTGCTACCACACCGCCATCCTGACGCATGCGAACGATGGTGGCGTTGCCTCGATTGGCGACGTAGAACTCCGAGCCCTCGTCCAGGGTTGTGTTGCTGGCCCAGTTGATGCTATCCGCGTCCCTCTGAACGGGCGCAAGATCGACGGGCAATTTGAGCGAATCCGAGCTGATGCGACTAACCGAGCCCAGGCCAAAGACTTGATTGGGGGCGGTTCCGAAGACAACCAAGTTGATCACGGCAATGGTGTTGTTGAACGGCTCGGTGACAAAAAGTTGCCATGCCGCGCCCGGCGTTGCCGTGTAAGGATTCATTAGCACGCCAAGCCGAGGCTCGACACCCTGGTTCGGAGGATCCCAGGCCCGGCCCAGGAGTGACTCAACCGTGCCCGCCGGCGCCAAACCATCCAGCCCCTTGAGCGTGCTTTCCTGGACGATGGCGCCGTCGGCGGTGACAACGGAAAATACCGCCTTGCAGGAACCATCTGGGGATGGGCCGAGGAAAGCCGTTCCCACTGCTCCGGCGCTCAGCGAGCCGGGAATAACCTGCGACGATTGCGACGTCACCACGTTCCGGTTTGTCAGGCTGCCCGCGTAGACCCCGCCGATCAGGGCGTTGGGCGCCCCGGCGAGCGGCTGCCCGGTCGGATCAAGGATTGTGGATGAACCGATTCCCATGTCCCCAAACGGTGCGTTTGCCGGCCACAGGCGGCCAAAGGCGTTGTTGTTGGATAAGCCCAGGGGATTGCTGACGCCCGTGTACGCTGCGGTGTTTGCACTGCTGTTATGGACGCTGTTGTACCAATGGGGGCTGTTCGCGCTGTACATCTGCACGGCCCCGCCGAGAGTTGAAGACTGAACGCCGCTCTGTGCGAAATCCCCCGGAACGCTGAGGACCGCCGGCCCGCTTGGGTCGATCGACAAGAACGAGCCCTCGCGCCCGACGCCGCTCGCCAGCGGGGCGCCGAAGTTCGACCGGCTGCCGACCAGGACGCGCTTCGGATCTAACACCGCGCCGGGTTGGATATATGTGGCGAACAGGGTGGGTATGGGATGGGCGCATGCGGGCGGGACCGGGTTGTTGAGAAACGCGCCGACTTGCGAGATGGCCGACGCGCCAGGAATATTTACGGCAACAATTCGAGCGCTGACGTTGGTAATCGCCTGCGCCCGAGACGCTTGCCCTACTGCGACGCCGTGCACGAGAGCAATTCCGGCTGCTAGGACGATTACGCCAGGTAGGCTGATAATGAACTTCCGTACGTTAGTGGGCCAAGTGCCGAAGGCAATTTTTCTCTTTGCAAAGGTTGTTGACACCGGAGTCGATCCCAATCTCATGGTTTCTCTCCTCTTTGATCAGTCACGTTGCCATTAGCTATCGCCTTGCATGACGAAGTTGTATGTCATTGACGCTCGTCCATGCGGAGATACTCCAGGCAACGTGGTGTTGATCTTAGCTCCGTCGGTCTGCAAAGCGCCATTTGCATTTTCGAGTGTGAATATGGCGGGAATATAGGTTCCCGAGTGGCCGATTATCCACTAAATTGGGCCGTACCACTCAATCACGTTCCACAGGCCGACTTGGACGAAGCCGCCCGCGCGGCGGACGCTAGGCGTGAGGCTCTCGGAGCGGCGGTTGCCTGTCCGCTGAGATAAATTTGGGTCACCAGGAGGCCCCTCTTTTACTACGTCCCCGGCACGGATAATCTCAGCGTTGACAATGTAGCTTCATGGAGCTACATTGTAATTATGAAGAGCGTGGGACTTCGAGAACTGAAGAACCGTTTGAGCGAGTACGTTCGGCAAGTGCGGTCCGGCGAGGGCGTGCTGGTGACGGATCGCGGTGAAGTCGTTGCAGAACTCCTCCCGCCGGGGCAAGGACTCGATGAGAGCGGGGTTCCTTCTGGACTGATGGCACTGGCGAGGAGAGGGCAGCTGACGCTCGGCGCCTCAAATAAGGCGACGTTGTATCCAAAGCTTTCACCTCTCCTGAAGCGCCATCGTGCCGCGGTGCTCCTCGATGAGGAGCGCGGTACCCGGTGAACATCTATGCAGAATCTAGCGCGGTACTGGTGTGGTTGCTTGGGGAAGCGGCCGGCAGCCGCGTCCGTGAGGTGCTCCGCCGTGCGGAGCTCGTGATGGCCTCTGATCTCGTGCTCATCGAGTGTGATCGCGTGCTCATCCGCGCGGTCAGGCTCGGAGAAATCGATGAAGCCACGGCCTCCGATCGCCGGGCACACCTGAATGCAGCTGCTGCGCACTGGCACCGGTGCCGACTCAGTTTGGACATTGTTGACCGAGCAAGGCGTCCGTTTCCCTCGGAACCTGTGCGTACCCTTGTCGCGATTCACTTGGCATCCGCCTTGGCCGTACGTTCCACCATCCCGAGCATGGAACTCCTAAGTCTTGACGATCGCATTCGCCGGGCCGGTGAGCAGCTCGGATTCCGACTTCAACCCAGGTGACCAGCGGCAGGGCCTATAGGGGACATGCTCCCACAATTTCCTCTACTTGGGCATCGTGCAATGGGAGCCCGATGTCTTCAAATTTCTCGATGAATGCGTCAAGCGTTGACGTTGACTCGACGAGAAATTGACCGGGTTGATTTTCCGGACCTACCTGCCCACCACTCTCTCCAGTTATTTCAAGCCGACGAGACCAACTTTCCATGAACCGCCGCTCTGCCGCTTGAGCACACGCATTCCTTTGGATAGGACAGTAGGCCGTGACTCGGGCGCAATCCCAAGAGACCACATGATTGGTCGTGAACACGATCTACTTTGATTGGTGAACCCAGCAGAACGTTCCCCGAGGAAGAGCAGGCACCCTGGAACCCGCTTGAAAGTTTTCGACCATACTTGCTGCACTCTTTTGACATGCCCTTTGCGGCGGACAATGAAGATAAGAAAGTGCTTGACATCTGGAGTAGTGTTATAGTTCACTATTACAGTATAGGACGAGGGGTTCGTTGAGGCTGATTGATCGCAAGTGACTGAGCCAGTGAATGACCCCGACCCGAAATCAGGAAGAAATGAATTTCTTAATCGCGGTAGGGACGGGGATTGCTCCCCGCCCCCCGCACGGACCCGGACGGGCGCGATTAACGCATCCGGTTCTTATCGCAGGGAGAATGGGGACAGACAGAGGATCTCATGAGCACCCTCTACAACCATCGCCCACACGCGTTCCAACTCACGGGACACGATACGCCGGTACTGAGCCCGGTTCGTGTTTCGCTGGAACTCGTTCCCTTTGACCAGAGCCCTTCCCTCCATCCCCTCCGCGACGGTTGGCTGTCCCGTCTTGTTCGGAGACTTCGCGGGTACTACGACTCTGTACGACTGCCTATGTTCGTGCATCGTCAGATTACGTCCTTGGACTTGCTGACGCGATCCGCCCGACATCTGGCGGATAAACATAGGCTCTCCCGGTTCCCGCGCGAGGTGTCTCCGTACGTGCACGGGGTCTCTGACCGCGCGGGACTCTGGTGCACCTCGCGATATCGGTGCACCAGATGTTGCCTTCCGCTTTCTCCTACAGCGTCGGCGTCCCGGAGTGAGTTTCTTACGCGGCTGAATACCCGGCCCGCACGTTCCCCTGTCAACGCTTCGACGCCGCTCTTGCGAGCGGCTCCGCATGACTCGGGGCCGATGTGGGTCGCTAGTTCACATTCGTATGAATTTTGCATTCACTACACCTCGCCGGTTTAGCCGGCGCACAGGAGATTCACAAAATGGCCTCGAGCATCATTGTGAGCAACCCGGCTATCCTCAGCGGTGAACCAGTCTTCCGTGGAACGCGAGTTCCTTTCAAGTCGCTGACAGACTATCTGGAGCATGGGCGGACGCTGTCTGAGTTTCTTGAAGATTTCCCCAGTGTAACCAGCGCCGAAGCTATTGCGGCGATCGAAGAAGCCAGAACGAGCTTGACTGCCACTTTGAAATGAAATTGCTCTTCGATGAGTGTGTCCCCAGGAAGGTCAAATTCCTGTTTGCCGACGGCGGTCATGAATGTGAGACTGTTCGAGACGCGGGATTCAGCGGCAAGGAGAATGGGGCGCTGTTGGCGCTGGCTGAAGGGCACTTTGACGTCCTCGTCACAATAGACAGGAACATTCGGTATCAGCAGAACATGACGGGCCGGAACATAGCTATCCTGATCATCCGCCCAGCTTCGAACGATATCGATGACATCCGACCGCATGTTCCAAATGCTCTCGTCGCATTGCAATCCCTGAAGCCCGGCCAGATACTTGAAGTCGGGATCCTGGGGTAAGGCCCACTACGTATTTTTCAATGCGTGCGCGGACCGCAACGGTGTGAGATCGCTGTTGGTTGGTCAGCAGCGGCTCACGCAAAATCCAGTCATGCGATCGTCACGCGATTCGTGCGAGGATGACGCCGAAGCATTCACCGCAGGTTGAGTAATTCGTCGCCGCTATGCCACCCACTTCATTGTCAGCTTCTTGCGTTTTCTCGCGCAGTCCAGCAGATACAAATCAATCAGTTTTTGGTAAGGCAGTCCAGTCTCTTCCGCCAGTCGCTTGAAGTAGTCCACGACTTCCGGACTCAAGTTAATGCCCACCGCCTTTTTCTTTCTTGCGTACGGGTTCTTCAGCTCTTTCAATTTGGAGAAATCATATTCCTTCCTCATAGAAGCGCACCTCCTTTCTAGTCGCCTTACGGGCAGAAATAATCCTGACCACGGAATCGTTTTCCTTGTAACAGTGAACTACGATAAGCGTTCTTGCCGCTGAACTCACACCAAGTAGAATGAACCGATCCTCGTGCTCGGAGTGCTCCGGATCATAAAATAGGCGTCCATGCGGATCGCTAAAAACGCTCTGGGCCTCTTCAAACCAAATTCCGTGCTTGATCCGATTGCTTTTGTTCTTCCGTTCGTCCCAATCGAACCGCAGCATCTCTAGATAATATCTAGATACTTGGAATATGGCAAGGCGGTTGCGTTTCGATCTGGTCGACCTAGTCCCCTGGGCCTGCTTGAGGATGCTTGCGGCGTTGGCGGGATGCAAAGTGTAGAATACGGTCGTGGCTACGCCTGTCAGTTTGCCTATTTTAGAGCAAGGTGGCGTGAATCAGCGTTCACCCGCCCAGGCCAAAATTGCTCTCTTCCGCTCGCTGTTTCATGGACGAGAGGATGTTTATCCGCAACGCTTCGAAAGCCGTAAGACAGGCAGAGCTGGCTATTCGCCAGCTTGCGGCAATGAGTGGGTCCGGGGAGTTTGCGATAAACCGAGAATCAAGTGCTCCGAATGTCCGCACCAACGTTTTCTTCGCATAACCGACGAAATAATTCGTTGGCATCTCTGCGGTCACGACGACAAGGGTCGGGAATTCGTGATGGGCGTCTATCCGATGCTTCGGGATGAGACCTGTTTCTTCCTGGCCGCCGATTTTGACAAAGCAACGTGGCAGCAAGATGCGGGCGCATTCTTGGAAACATGTCAACAAATGAACGTGCCCGCTGCCCTGGAGCGGTCCCGGTCGGGCAACGGCGGGCACGTTTGGTTCTTTTTCAATGAAGCCGTTCCCGCCGTATTGGCGCGCAAGCTGGGTACACACATACTCACGAAAACCATGGAACGCCGCCCCGAAGTCGGTCTGGATTCGTACGATCGGCTCTTTCCAAATCAAGACACACTACCGGTGGGCGGCTTCGGCAACCTGATCGCGTTGCCTCTTCAGCGGCGGTTCCGAGAATTAGGTAATAGCGTTTTCCTGGACGAGCGATTCGCTCCCCATACCGACCAATGGGAGTTTTTGTCCTCGATTCGCAGAATCAGCCGGCAAGGAGTTGAGGAAATAGTCCGGCGTGCTGACGTAAAGGGCCAGATAATTGGCGTACGTTTGGCGCCTGAGAGTGAAGAAGATGAAGATACGCCTTGGAAGAGACCGCTATCACGGAGCCGGACAAAAGCTTCAATCGCTGGCCCATTACCGGAGAGCTTGGAACTCATCCTCGGCAATCAAATATACATTCCTAAAGATGCGTTGCCGCCTGCCCTCCGCAACCGGCTGATCCGGTTGGCGGCGTTCCAGAATCCCGAGTTTTACAAATTGCAGGCCCTGCGGCTTCCGACTTACGACAAGCCTCGGATTATTGCCTGTGCCGAGGATCACCCCAAGCACGTAGGACTGCCGCGCGGTTGCCTGGATGAAGTCCGTCAAACTTTGTCGGATCTGAACATCAAGGCGATGGTCCGGGACGAGCGCAACCCCGGCCTGCCACTGAAAGCGACATTCCAAGGTGAGCTGCGCCCCGAGCAAACCGTTGCCGCGCATGCCATGCTCGCCCATGATACGGGAGTGTTGGCAGCCACCACCGCGTTCGGAAAGACCGTGGTCGCCGCGTGGCTGATTGCGCAACGGGGAGTGAATACACTCGTATTGGTACATCGGCGGCAGTTGCAACTTCAATGGATCGAGCGCCTTTCCACCTTCCTCGGAATGCCGGCGCGCACTATTGGCCGGATCGGTGGCGGCCGCACAAAGGCAACCGGCTTGCTTGATGTAGCCGTGATACAAAGCATGGTACGAAGCGGTCTCGTCGACGATCTCGTGAGCAATTATGGCCACCTGATTGTGGATGAGTGCCACCATCTCTCTGCCCAAAGCTTTGAGCAGGTTGCCCGCCAGGCTAAGGCGAAGTTTGTGACGGGCCTATCTGCGACCGTCACCCGGAAGGATGGCCGGCATCCGATCATCTTCATGGAGTGTGGTCCCGTACGCTACCGGGGCAGTGTCCGGCAGGGTGTTGCAACTCATCCCTTTGAGCATAAGGTAGTGGTTCGTCCGACTGGTTTTCGTCCGCTACGACCAGCGGATCCTGATGTGCGGGTACAATTCCACAAACTCTATGAAGAACTAATTGCCGATAAGGAGCGCAATCGACTCATCTGTCAGGACGTCATCCATGCCCTTCGAGAGGGGCGGTCGCCGCTGGTGTTGACCGAACGGAATGAGCATCTTGACTCTCTGACGAAGCAATTGACCTCTGAGGTGCCGCACCTGATTGTGCTCAGAGGAGGGATGCGCAAAAAGGAGCTTGACGCTATTCAAGCTCGCTTGGCTGCGATTCCTGGTGAGGAGGCTCGGCTGCTCTTGGCAACCGGCCGGTATGTGGGGGAGGGCTTTGATGACGCCCGACTCGACACCTTATTCCTGACGCTGCCCGTCTCGTGGCAAGGGACGATCACGCAGTACATTGGTCGGTTGCATCGCCTCTTTCACAACAAGCGGGAGGTGCGCGTCTACGACTACGCGGATCTCAACGTACCGATGCTGGCGCGAATGTTCGACCGCCGCTGTCACCACTACGAAGGTATCGGCTACACGATTCAGCTTCCAGGAAGCGCGGTGCCGGGCTGGCCGGCAGATGTGCCACTCCCCGTCGATCCCGACTGGAAAAGCCAATATGCCGCCAGCGTGCGCCGCTTGGTGCGAGATGGCGTAGATTCCCCTTTGGCGAAACTATTTGTCCATGCTGCCGTAATCCCGCCCTCCGATGCCGATAGTTCCGATCGAGCGCGAAGTGCAACCGAGGCATTTCTCTATCGCCGATTGGAAACATTAGCCGAGACGGCCGGGAGGTTTCGCTTGAATGCAGAGCTGCCGATTCCGTTCGATGGCTGGGGCCGCATGGAAGTCGACCTGCTTTGCGAGCCGTCGCACATCGCCGTCGAACTTGACGGCAGGCAGCACCTGGGCGACCCTGAAGCCTACCGGCGAGATCGTCGCAAGGATGCTTTGCTGCAGGAGAATGGCTATCGGGTCCTCCGCTTCCTCGCAGAAGACGTCGGCAAATGTCTAGATCAAGTTCTGGACGCTATCCTGCGAGCCTTAGCGCACCAAAACACCAGAATCTGAGCAGATGACTAACCTTGCTTTGGGTATAGCCTCTCAACCCAGTTTCGGCGGGCCTCCTGGGCGGCGGTTCCGGCAGTTAGAATTGAGGCAGCACCGAGCGAAGACATAGCGGTGACTTGTTCGATGATGCCAGAGGCTTTCGAGACGATTAGGCAGCTAAGTCAACAAAAAACATAGCTTGTGGCAGCATCGTGCATGTCTGGCCCCCGGCACCACCCACGCGTGTAAGAGCCTCTTCCCCGAAGAAGTCTATGTTTCCGTTGGCTTTAAAGCTAACCTTGCCATTTTCCTCGACGCGTTCAAGTGTGAACTTTCCGATCTGCTCCGCGAGGAGTGCTCTCGCTTTATGAATCGCCGGCGGGTTCGCCACCAGCCCGCGTAAGCGCATCAACCGCGAAACAGCAAATCTCCTCAACTCCCCGAGTTTTTCTTGGAGCGATCCAGGACCGGGCTCAATCACCTGATTCATGATTTCCCGAAGCCGAGCCTCGCGCGCAGTGATCGCAGCCATTACGGTGGATGAAGTGTTCCCCACGGCGATCATTTCAACTAAGCGCCTCAGTTCCGTCTCGATCTGCTGCTTCTCATCCCGGAGAGCCTTGAGCCCTGACTCGAATGTTTCATGCCGCTGCCGAATCTCCTCTTCCAGCCTGCAAATCACGTAATCGATGAACTCCTCGCGGAGCACCTTGTCCTGTAACCCTGCCAGAAGTCGCTCCTCTATCTGTTGGCGCTGGACCCTGAGATTATTCTTGCAAACGCTATCGCCGCGCTGCGCATGGAGTGCGCAACCGTACTCCGACCTTGAGATTTTTGCTCTCCCACCCACCAGTGTGATGCTACCGCCACATTCTCCGCACTGGAGCAATCCAGAGAACAAGTAGATCTGCTTCTGCTGGCCGCGTGCCAAGCCCGAGCTCCCGATGCCCCAAAGTCTCTGTGTGGTCGCGAATCGACGCTCAACTGCAGCGAGCAGTTCATCTGAATTTGCTTGTCCGGAGAGCCACAGGGCGTATACAGATTAAAAGCGTTCGTCGTGGACCCTGGATAGGTCTACACTAGCCGGCTTCCCATTATTAATCGCTGTAAGCCTGCATCAGATCACTTCCGTGTGGCCGATTATTACCCTGGATTTATGCGGTTAGTTTCGAAAGTGAATCCGGCTCGCCTATTTTGCGCGTATTCTGGTGAATATTTAAGTGGAGAAGAATGAATAAATGTGATGTCCGGGGTACACGCTTAAAGAGGGACGGATGAGCAACGGAGAACCGCAAGCACAACCTGTCTCCCCATCGATGCAGATGATGCAGATGCTGTGGCCAGGAGCAATGGCGGTGCAGGCGATCCATGTGGCCGGCAAGTTGGCCCTTGCCGATCTTGTCGCCGGCGGCCCAAAGAGCATTAGGGAACTGGCAGATGCCACGCATACGCATGGCCCGTCGATGGCGCGGCTCTTGCGGGCGCTCACCAGCCTCGGAATCTTCGTCGAGGACACGACGAGCCGGTATCGACAAACCGCGTTGAGCGACACGCTCCGGAGCGATCATCCGGAATCTATCCGACCCTTTGCCATGATGCTGGGCGCGCATTTTGTGTGGAAACCATCCGGCGCACTACAGGAGACGGTTCGCACCGGGCAACCGTCGTTCGAACGGGTATACGGCGCCCCATTCTTCGAATACCTGGCCGGGCATCCGGACGATGCGGCTGTCTTCAACGCCGCAATGAGTTCCTCGCCAGGCTATCTGGCTGCCATCGTCGGCGCGTACGACTTCTCCAAGTTTGAACGAATCGTCGATGTGGGCGGAGGCCATGGCTTACTTCTCGCTGGAATCCTCGCTGCCAATCCTCGTCTGCGTGGCGTCCTTTACGATCTGCCCGGCGTAGTCGCTGGCTCTTCCGCCCTGGGGCAGGAGCCGATAAGCCAGCGGTGCGAAATCATCGGCGGAGATTTCTTCAAAGGAGTTCCCGCGGGAGCGGACGCGTACATGTTGAAGGGCATCATCCACGACTGCAACGATGAGGCTGCTTTGAAGATCCTGAAAAATTGCCGGCGGGCGATCCGCACGGATGGCACGCTCTTGATCGTCGAAGCGGTGTTGACACCGTCCACTGACCCGGCAACAGCGCTGATGGACATGTTGATGATGGTCTTGACGAGCGGCCGAGAGCGAACTGAATCAGAGTTTCGGTCCCTCTTACAGGAAGCGGGCTTTTCGATGGTGCAAGTGATTCGGGCAATGGGCGCGTCCATCATTGAAATCAGGCCCGTCTAGGGAGGCCCGTGGGAGGCGGAGGGCATTGAAGCGTAATGGGCCAAGTACGTTTTTACAGAAAATCCGGCAGTAGCGGTTGACGGGCAAACCTTCCGTTACGTAACCACCGCTCTCGAAAGCAGAAAGTAGAGAGATGATGAGAACAGAATTGCTGCGATTCGACGGCGCTGTCGAGCGGGATCCTGCCATCGATGCGTGGATGAAAGAGCATGCCGGTGAATTGGGAGCCATCGCGCATCAGTGGTTTGAGGTGATGCGAAAATGCGGGGACGAAGTCCGGGAGCTTTTGCATGACGGCTGTCCGGTTGCATGTTTGGGAGATGCGCCCTTCGGCTACGTCAATGTATTCACTTCGCACGTAAACGTGGGGTTCTTTCACGGCGCAGCGCTGCCGGATCCGGCCCGCTTGTTGCAAGGCACCGGCAAGTTCATGCGCCATGTGAAGCT
>Ga0137412_10000115_pt2 | contig 20135 bp, 23 predicted proteins | sample CZODoug2_1_16fun_FD_122160 | JGI IMG/M metagenome (GOLD analysis project Ga0137412, IMG submission 122160) | Vadose zone soil fungal communities from Angelo Coast Range Reserve, California, USA - CZODoug2_1_16fungal (Hybrid Assembly) | ecosystem: Environmental > Terrestrial > Soil > Vadose zone...
GCTATTTGCAGACAAGAAGGACGTGAAGAAAGCAATGAACAAAGCAATGAACAAAGCCTTATACCTCTCCACAGCGTGCCTCGCGCTGCTTTCACTGCTTTTCGTGGGAGTTTACTCAAGGAAAGCGCACGCGCAGGCACCATCGCAGTACCCGATTTTAGACGCTGTGGCCGGGAAACTCGTCCAGAAGTACCAGACTTCCACCTGCGAACAGTTGTGGGAAAAGAAGAGCCAAAAAGCTCCACCGAAACCGGAGGAACAGCGGGTGATTCAGTTCCTTCACAATGATCCTCAGATGCGCGCGGAATTCATCAACAGAGTAGCGGCGCCCATTGCCAATAAGATGTTCGAATGCGGAATGATTCCCTGATCGACTCAGGGCCCGCTTGGCTGTTCTAGGAGAGCCATGATGAACCGATGCAAAATTCTTGGTGTAGCGTCGTTGGTATCGTTGCTGGCTCTTTCCATGGTTGCCGGAACCGCGCGCGCCCAGAGTACGATGGCGGTTGCCAAAAAGAAAACTACACCGAGCAAGAAGCAGCCGGCCACGCCGCCAGTACCCGATCTGGAGCCAAAGGCGCTTCAGCTGCTAAAAGCATCGAGCGACCACCTTGCTGCTGCGCACATTGTCTCATTCACGGCGGTGGAAATATTCGAGCATCCGAGCCGCCACGGCCATCCGCTGGCCTATTCGACAAGGTCTGACGTCACGCTACAACGGCCCGACAAGCTGCGGGTGCTCATATCCGGCGATGGCCCAGCGTCGGAGTTCTATTACGACGGCAAAATAATGATGGCCTACGCACCGGCGGAAAACCTGCTTGCCGTCGCCAATGCGCCGCGCACGATTGACGCCACGCTGGAGGAGGCTTACCACTCTGCCGGGATCTACTTCCCCTTCACCGACTTGATGGTTGCTGATCCTTATAAGGACATGGCCCAAGGGCTGAAACTCGCCTACTACGTCGGCCAATCGCATGTGGTCGGTGGAACAACGACGGACATGGTGGCGTACATCGACAACGGTGTGTTCGTGCAGATGTGGATTGGAACGGAGGACAGACTGCCGCTGATGTTGCATGCGGTATTCCTCGATGACCCGGAGCATCTCCGCCACGAATTGCAACTCTCCAATTGGCAACTCGAGGTTGCCGTCCCGCCAGAATCCTTCGCGTTCGCGAACGCCGGCAGCGCGAAACGCATTCAGTTCGCGCACCCGCACCCGCAACCTCGCCCGGGGGCAAAGGCTCGGGCGGAAGCCAAGGCGCCTAACGCGCAGCAATGAAAATGAAAGAGGAACGACAGATGATGAAAAAGATTGCCGGTGGATTTGGAAGTCTGGTGATTGCGCTGTTCCTGTGTGGGAAAGCCTCAGCTTATTGCCACGCTAACGCCTTTGGAGGCGGCACCGCGCACACTTATGGGCACACATACCACAGCAACGCGTATGGCGGGAGTACGTCGCACACTTACGGCGAGGGCACGAGCCACACTAACGCTTATGGGGGTAGCACCTCGCACTCGTATTATGGGGGTACGAGCCACACCAACGCTTACGGCGGAACCACGACGGGGGCTTACGGGGCAGGCGCGGTACATACAACTCCATACGGAACAACAAGCTATGCCTCGGCGTATCACCCATCCACAGCGTATTACGGATACCACCCACCCACTACTGTGGGTTACTACCAATCGGGGTGCTACAACTGCGGCTACGGATCATCGGCTGGGGCTGCCGCCGTGGGTGCTGTGGCGGGCATGGCTGTCGGCGCAGCTGTGGCTTCGGCTAACACCAGTGCTGCTGCCGCTAACGCCAACGCCGCTGCTGCTAATGCCAACGCGGCGGCCGCGAACGCCAATGCCGTCGCCGCAGGCGGGTACACCAGCACCAGTTATGCGATGGGTGCAGTTTATGGCGCGTTACCCACGGGTTGTGCCTCACCCAGCATGCTGGGCACAACCTACTATGTCTGCGGCAATACGTGGTTCCTCCCATCTTACGGCGCGAACGGAGTGTACTACCGCGTGGTGCCGGCTCCATAAGGAGAACGCATCATCTGTCTACGCAAGATCTTCCACGCAAAATTTTGCCTCAGACCAGGGAGAGTTCAAATGAATTGGAGCACTGCAATTAGGTACCGGGCGCGTTCTGTGATCGGCAAGACCGTTTCGATCGGAAAACGCCTGATGATCGTCGGTGTGGCAGCCCTCGTAGCCACTGTCCCGATGCTTGCGCAGAGCAGTGATTTGCAGCAAAGGCTGGCGGCCGTGAAGCAATCAGCCGCGGAGAATCAGCAGAGACTGCACGAGTATCAATGGATCGAGACAACACAGCTCACGCTCAAGGGTGAGGCCAAGCCACTCAAACAGTCCCTGTGCCAGTACGGCCCTGACGGGGCGGTACAGAAGACTCCGATGGGGCCCCCTCCGGAACCTCCCAGCGGCCGCAGAGTGAAGCAGCGGATCATTGAGAAGAAGACGGAAGAGATGCAGCAGTACATGGGACAGGTGAAGAGCCTCCTCGGCATGTACGTGCCACCTGACCCGCAGAAAATCGGACAGGCGTATCAGGCTGGCAAAGTCTCATTGAATCCCGCCGGTGGCGGCGTGACTTTGGTATTCACGGACTATGCCCAGCCTGGCGATCAGATGACTCTCTTCTTTGACACGGCAGCAAGAAAGATCAGCTCGGTTAACGTAAACACCTACATGGACGATCCGAAAGACAAAGTCACCTTGACGGTTCAGATGGCCACCCTGCCCGATGGTACGAACTACGCGCAGCAGACGGTTCTTGACGCGACCGCGAAAAAGCTTCAGGTAACGACGACTAATTCTAGTTATCAGAAACGTGGCGCGTACTAACCCAAGGCGAGAGGGGATTTAGGTCGGGAAGGTTCGACCATATCGCCGAAAGCTCTGAAGGGCGGAGCATGAGATCGATTGCAATCAGCTTGATCGTGTTCGCGTGTGTGTTCGGGGGCGCGGTAGCTGGTATGCTGCTTCGCGCTCTTTTGCCCAAGGATCATCTGAGTGCCGAGTCGAAAGAAGTTGTAAAGGTAGGGATGGGGTTGGTCGCGACCATGTCAGCGCTGGTTCTTGGCCTATTGGTCGCGTCTGCGAAGTCATCATACGACGCGCAGAGTACCGAGCTGACGGAGATGTCGAGCAAGATCGTCGTTCTTGACCGCGTCCTCGCCCACTACGGACCAGAGACTAAGGAAGTGCGCGACGTCCTGCGCGGTACTGTTGCCCGCGTTCTCGATGAAATGTGGTCGAAGGACCGTAGCGGGGCTTCCCGATTGGAGCCGTCCAGCAACGCCGAAGTTCTGTACGACGAAATCCAGGGACTTTCGCCGAAGGACGATAAGCAACGCGCTAGCCACGCCCAGGCGTTGGGTTTTGCCATAGGTTTGGCTCAGACGCGTTGGTTAATGTATGAGCAAAGGGTCAGTTCGGTCTCTTTACCGATGCTGATCATCCTTATTCTATGGCTTAGTATCATTTTCATTAGCTTCGGCCTCTTTGCTCCTACCAACGCGACCGTGGTCGTCAGCCTCTTGGCCGCCGCGCTATCGGTTTCTGGCGCAATCTTCTTGATCATAGAGATGTACAGTCCTTACGCGGGCCTCATTCAAATCTCTCCCGCCCCACTGCGTTCCGCTCTCGCACATCTCGGTCAGTAGAGTCCTCGAAAATATTTGCGGCTCCAGTGAGACGGCGTTGGTGTGGGGGAACGAGTTAGGCCGTCTTGCCCTTGCTGGGACTTGACTGCGAATTGAGTGCTGAAGCCAAGCGCGCGGCAGTTGCGGATTCTTGAAAGCGGCGGCAACAGGGGGCTATCAGCGGGGCTAAAACAGCTACCACATAGCGGGCTACGATTTAACGATCACGGAAGCTAACGTGGAGTTGCCTTGGCTGTTCTGTGCGGCGTTCGCGAGTTGGGCCAATTCTGCTGTTGGGACCATAAAGGGCGAGAAGCCGCAATTCAGGCACACTAACAGTTCCGGGAACACCCAAACACTCGGTCTGTTCAGATTTGTGAGGCCCGTCAAATGGATATTCATCTCCGCAATATATTTCGTCAGGTTGTCCGAACCGCATACCTTGCAAGACATGAGAACCCCCGTCTAAGGACCCAGGTGAGGCATACGCGAATTTCCTTCGTGTGTTGAGGTCCACAGAAAGTGTGCAATACCTCAGTGTTAAATAGAATGAATTTGGTGTGAATAAGTCCACCACAACATATCTGTATGGCTTTCGGTTACAACATTTTTGATAAAGATCCAAATCTCTGTGGGACGAAAAGAGGAGAGAGTCCTCGCAGGTCTCCCTTCCTGTCCTGATAGCTGCGGCTGTATTGGCACAAGCCCGAGACGCTCGGCGCAGCGCGAAGCTGCCCTCAGCGGGCAGTGAGGGGAATAGAACAGGTCAGCGCAGCGGGAAGAATCCCTTAGAGCTGGCACTCCTGACAGTTGCTCGCTCTTCCCGCCTAGGCGACCATCAGTAGCCAATGAGCCGCAACAAGAGTTCGTGGGCCTTTGAGGCGCTGGTGATTCTCCCAGCGCTGGCATTGGTCGTTGCGGCGCAGCAGAGTAGCTCGCTGAGCATCGCGGGGCAGGCGGGGTCCGCCAAAGTCATCCAGGTTGATGGACGCAATTACGTTGAGGTGGAAGGATTCGCGCGCCTGACCAACGGTTCCATCAGCTTCAACGGTGGTGAAATTGTCTTAACCTTGCCGGACGCAACTGCAAACGCTAGTTCACCCGATTCTCCTGTTGCGGGATTTTCCAAGGACTTTGTGAGGGGGGGTATCGAGGCGATGGCGCAAGTACGGGAGTGGCATGCTGCCTTGAAAAACGCCATCGAGCACAGCTATCCACTTAACGAAACTTGGCTCGCTGCCTACCGCCGTCAAGCTCAGCAAGCTCTGCGCCTCGCCGGGGTTGCCGTAAACACAGCGGCCGACAAGAATGCTCTTCCGTTCCTCACCAACGAGTTCAACAACATGCGTCAGTTGAGCAACAACTATCTTCAGATGGCGCAGTCCATGACGTACATCACACCCGACGCCCTGGACACCGATCCTCTCGATCAGAAAATCAGCACCTGCGCCCATTCGCTGGCTTCCATGGCTACGGCCAACGAGTTTGTGGACGACGGCTCCTGCCAATAGTCCGGAAATCGATTAGTTTCCTCGCGTTGACGTGTTCCTGCGAAGTAGTCGGGCGACGATATGCGTACTGAAGCAGCCATGTCTTAGTAGTGCGTCTAGCGAAGCTGCAGCCCGCTGCGCCATCAAGTCGCCGTTCTTCAGATTCTTGAATGCAGAAGAAGGGTCGAGCCTATACCAACCCATCAACGGCATTCGCCTTGTCGAGGTGTCGGGTTGGCGCAAAGATTGCTCATGCAACTGACCGAGGGCCCGGCACAATGCGAGGGTGAGACTAATGGTATTGGACGCGGTCGACGACCCAGCTGGTAGAACTGACAGGTGACAAGAGGGCGGTCAAATAGTAAGAAATGAGAGTAAGGGCGAATGAAGGGCGAAAACAAAAGGTTATGCTCTGGATTGGACGCTTCGGACCGACGCATGAGAGAAGAATCGAAGCATAGCGCCAAGATTCTGCTCGCAGATGACTTCGAGCCGTGGCGCCGTTTTGTGGTCTCCCTACTTCAAAAGAGACCGGAATGGCAGGTTCTATGCGAAGTATCGGACGGAATGCAAGCGCTCCAGAGAGTGAAAGAACTCCGGCCGGATTTGGTTCTGCTGGACGTTGGCCTTCCTACGTTGAATGGGATTGAAGCGGCGCGATTAATTCGTGCCTGCGCTCCAGAGTCGAAGATCCTCTTTGTGAGCGTATACGATACGTTTGACATCGCAGAAGCGGCTCTACGCGCGGGCGGGCAAGGCTACGTGATCAAGTCCCGGAGCGCAAGTGACCTGCTGGTTGCGATAGAAGCCGTTCTTCAGCAGCGACTGTTCGCCAGTAGTACGTTAAAGGGCGACGATTTCACGCAGGCTTCCGGAGCCAATTCCGTGAGGCAGCGCGATACACCGATGCTCCGTTGTAAAGTGGGGCATCCTGTGCTCCCAGATTCAGAGACTCCTTCCGCCAGCTGACGTACCTTGGCTTCTGGAATCGTGAATTCTGTAAAGCCGCATCCATGTAGACCGGTAGGTGTGGGAACACTCAAACCGCAGGCCTTGTCGACGTTTTTCAGTCCACCGCGTTTACCGTTGCCGTTTGTCAACGTCATCCTCGATATCGAGTACGCGCGGGCCGGCTCCATTCGGCTCGGAATCCACGATCAGGTGCTGGTCAATCTTCGCGACAGCATGCGGTGAGGTCTGGTCTGTCAGCTTCGCGAGGCCCAAAAGCGGAATTTGCGAGTCGTCGCCCCGAATGAGTTTCACCTGTCAGTTTTGCCAATTGAAAGTGCCCAACGCCTGCAGCTAGCCTCGCAATCGGAGTGCGAGTTCCCAAACCGTGTGAGAGGTAGACATGAAGCAAAACAAGATGACAGCCGCAATCAGTGTAGTTCTGGTCTTTGAGGCATTTCTGTTGCTTTGTTGCATTGCCGTCGCACAGAGCAACAAAGTGAAAGGCGTGATCAATGGACGGAGTGGCGCCACGATGACGGTTCAGACGCAGGATTCAGGGAATGTGATCGTGGTCCTCACGCCCGCAACACAGGTAGAGGAACCGGAAGGAGTTTTTCGCAAGAAGCACTTGAGCATGACCGCTCTGGTTCCGGGGCTCGCGGTTGAAGTGAAGGGAGCCTTCAACGCCCAAAACCAACTGGTCGCCGACAACGTCACGTTCCATGGCTCCGACCTGCAGACGGCTCAAGATATCCAAGCTGGCTTAACTCCGACTGAACAGCAAGTTCAGCAAAGCCAGAAGCAAATTCAGGCGCAACAACAGGAAATTCGGCAACAGCAGCAGCAGCTTCAGGCGCAGCAGCAGGAGAGTACTGAGCACGCAGCCGCAATCGCGGCTAATAAGGCGGCGATCGCAGCGGCAATTGCGGCGGCGAACAAACGCTTCGGCGAACTGGCTGACTACAATATCTTGGGGGAGACGACGGTGTTATTCGGGAACGACAAGGTTGCGTTTGAGGATCAGTATAAGCCACAACTGTTGCAATTGGCCCGGCAGGCCAAGGGCATCACTGCCTACATAATTCAGGTGAAAGGGTATGCATCGAAGGTCGGCAGTGCGGCGCTCAACCAGAGGCTGAGCACTGAGCGCGCAGAGAACGTGACGGATTTCCTCGAACAGCAGGGCCAGATTCCGCTGACAAATATGCTGGCCCCTGGGGCAATGGGCACCAGTAGACAGGTGGCTGCGGATAGCACAGCAGAGGGGCAGGCTGACAACCGCCGGGTTGTAGTCAGAATCCTTCAGAATAAGGGTATTGCAGGCACGTAAAGCAAAACACGTCTATTGTTTGAATAGGGGCGTGAACGACGGCGGTGAACGCTAACGATGAACTGCTCTGTCAATTCTGACAGTTTTGGTGACAGCAAAGAACTTCTAGCATGCAATGCGCTTACTTTCGTGCCGGGAGGTTCAAGCGATAACTAGGAATTCCTGCGGAAGGACAGCCCTCAGCAAATGAACCCTTTGTTGGCTTACACCTATGAAGCTGCGAGGCACTGCCGGCAGACTTCGTCGGGACGTACTTGCTCCTTCGGGAGCACTGAGTTCGGTATTGCTAAGCAGGGTTCTTCAAGGCGACGGTTTATGCAAATGACCACGAGCGGTGTTATGGCCAGTGTGATCGCAGCAGCAGGGAGGCGCTTCGGCGCTCCGCTAACGGTTCTGGCGCAGAGCAAGCTCAGCCCTGATACGGCGATGCAGGAACTTGTGAAGGGTAACGCGCGCTTCGTTGCAAACCGTACGACGGCTCACGAGCACGATCTTGCAATTTTGAAACAAAACACCGTCGAGAGCCAGGAACCGTTTGCAGCGGTGCTTTCGTGTGCGGATTCCCGCGTACCTGTTGAGTTGGTCTTTGACCAAAGTATCGGCCATGTCTTTGTTACTCGCATCGCAGGCAATGTAGTGACCTCGGAGATCATTGCGAGCCTCGAATATGGAGCAGCGGTCTTGGGTACAAAAGTGATCCTGGTCATGGGACACAGCAATTGCGGAGCGGTGAAGGCCACGATACAGGCGAAGGGCGTTCCCGGGCAGATCAGTGCGCTCTATCCGCACATTCAGCCTGCGGTGGACCAGGCAGGAACAGACCTCGAGGCCGCGACCAAGACTAATGCCAAGATCCAGGCGGCTCTTTTGAGGCAAGCGTCCACTGTCATTGCCGACCTTGTGAAGGAACACAAGCTCAAGGTCGTGGCAGCGTTCTACGATATCGGCAGCGGTAAGGCGATACTGCTGGACTGAATTCATCTACGACTGACTTCTAAGGTGAACGACGTGCGGTTGGCCTTATTGCTCGTCGCGTGGCTGTTATTTCTGACAGTGTACGGCGTTCGAGACAGTGCTTAGCGTATGGGGAGGCGGTGAGGGTTCCGCTGCAACTGTGGGCGTTCATGCTCGGCGCGATTTCCTAACGAAGCTTACAAGCCTTGTTGTCTGGGGATTCTATGGCGGCGCAGTGGCCGACGCTAACGAGATTTGCCAGTCGCTGGGCCCGCGTTGGTCCCGCTGCACCGTAGGCATTCCAGCAGAACGACTCTTTGCCGGCACACGGCAGGAATCGCGGGAATGGTGCTGGGCCGCGTGCATCGAAATGGTCTTCGCATACTACGGGCACCGTGTTTCGCAATCGCGAATCGTGCGGGAAACATGGGGCGGCTTGGTCGATAAACCTGTGCACAAGCGCCAGCTTCTCGATGATCTTAATCGCGACTGGACGGATAACCGCGGCCGGCGATTCCGCTCGAATGCTGACGTGTTCGATAGGCCAGCGGCCGGCGTTCCGGATCTTCGTCGGAATCGGCCGCTGATTCTCGGCACGTTAGGGCACACGGTTGTCCTCACCGCGTTAACTCTAGAGATCGACGATTTCAGTGGGCGGTGGAACATCGCCGGAGCTGTGGTCCACGATCCGTGGCCCGGGCATGGCGCCCGCATCCTATCCGGCGAAGAGTGGCGCAATGTCCGCTTCGCCGTTCGCGTTGAGCTTCATGACATCTAAGATGTTATTTTGGGTGACGGGTGTTCTATTCGGTCTTTCGAGCGTCGCCGCTGAGATTGACAGAAATTCGCGGCGCATTCTTGCGGGTAAAAGACAGTACGTGCAGCACTAATAGCGGAATCCCACGGTGACTGCCACCAATTGCGTGTTGATGTTCTTGGTGGGCGCATAGTGATAGCGCGACTCTACGTAAAACCGGTATGGCGCCTCGCCCACCCTGATCGTGAAACCCACGCCGCCATTCACACCGAAGGCGGTCGAGCTCGAGCTTGCGATGGTCGCGTTACTAGTTATCACGTCAGATGTACATGTGAATCCCCACCAAAGCCACGTTGGATTACACGTGGTAGTGGTGCCCGTCGGGACCGGCTTCGAGAGGCTTGCGTTGCGGTAATACCACCCTCCGCCGCCGATGAAATACGTTCCAAAAGTCCTGCCGCGCAACTCGTAGCGATAATTCCCCGTAAAAGCAAAGAGATTGCCGTGCCCGCTAACCTTGGAGGATTGCAAAGCCGCTCGAACTTGTTGGAGAGCTTCGTTTGAGGCATAAAGTGAATTCCACATGAATTCGCCTATGACTGCGTGACGCCTGGTGAAGTTATACCCAGCGCCATAGTCCACACCCCAACCCCCACTCACAAAGCGCGCCGTTGGGTTCAGGGGCACGCTTAAAGGCATACCGAGATTGGAAGTAAAACTGGGATCATCATTTCCGGACTCAGTCTGGGCGTGTGTGCTGGAGGTGATGAGCAGCAAGCTCATCCACAAGAGAACTCTAATAGCAGTTTTCATGTCCCTTCTCTCGTACCTCTGGTTGCCGAAATCTGCTTGGACGGCCGGGTGGGGGGACACGACCGATGCTCTACGTTAGAGAGAGGCTTCGGCCGGGCACACTGTCAAAAATGACAGACTGAGCTGGCCCGAGAATTCCGACGGATGCGAATGAAGTGTGGCGTAGTTGTCCCGCGGCAACGACAGTGCAGTGCCTTCGTAGTTTCATGTTGAAGGTAGCGAGGGCTGCTGTAAGGGAGACATTACTATGCACAAATTGCGAATCTTAGTTGCCGACGATCACGGAGACGTGCGATGGGCCATAATCCGCTTTTTGTCGGAAGAATTTGACGTGGTGGGGTCAGCGGCAGACGGCAGAAGCCTCGTCGATGCCGCAATCACTTTGGTGCCGGATGTTATCGTTAGCGACGTTTCTATGCCGTTGTTGAATGGACCAGAAGCAATGGATGAGTTGCGAGCAACTGGATTAGATATTCCTTTCGTTTTTGTGAGTGCAGACGCGACTAGGGTCGAAGAGTGCATAGAGGCGGGCGGTATGGGATTCGTGCAGAAAACAGATATAGGGCATGAGCTAACGCGTGCCGTGGGCGCCGCGAATCGACGCGAGGTTTATTTGTCTCGAGGCGCACTTGGCGCCGGGTGCGGCAATTATGCGCCTACCTGGTATCCGGGTTTTCGTAAAGCCATTTCCGCTGTCTAACTTGGAGTGGCAATCGTTCAGCGAAGACCAATTAGTGGATCGCCCGGCAAAGTGATCAGGCTTATCCGGCGAGTCTGTGAAGCCGGTTGATCTGGACGACGTCGCAAAAGCAAGCGCATCGGGCGGGCATGGGGTTGGAACCGACTGTAAGTTCTGCCAGTCGGCACTGTTTCGTCCCAGTTCGACAATTAAGGCACGCCACTACCCGCGAAACGGCAGGGGCAATTTTCGTGCTGGAGCTGAACAATGAGCACCGCGGTTGCGGCAGTCACAAGTCGAACTCACGGCTGGTCCGCTGTTTGGGGGGTTTTGTTGATCTTGTTTGGGCTGCTGGCGGTTGCATTGCCGCTGGCCAGTTCGTTCGGCGTTGTTCTGGTAGTTGGCTGGATGCTGGTCTTCAGTAGCGCGGCCCAGATATTGCATGCATTTCAGTCAAAGGGTGTTGGTCACATTGCATGGAAGGTTCTCGTCGGAGTTTTGTACTTAGGTGTTGGAATTTATTTCCTGAATAATCCGATGTTAGGGGTTGCCGCCTTGACGCTCGCGGTAGGGTTTTTCTTTCTCACGGAAGGGGTAATGGATATTGCCGCGTATTTCAAAGAGCGGAAAGTCAGCGGATCGGGCTGGATACTGCTAGATGGAATGGTGACACTGATTCTAGGGCTCATGATATGGCAGCACTGGCCCGCCAGTTCGATATGGGCGATAGGAACGCTGGTTGGCATCAGCATGGTGATGACGGGTGTCACTAGGTTGATGATCTCCGTCGCGGTGCGCCGACTGGCTGGATAATCCCGAAATGGCATCAGTCGTCTGAGGTTAATTCCTACTAAAGCTAGATACGCGGGAGAGTGGAGAGGTTCCACAGGAGTGCGCCCATTAGAAGGAACGCCAGGGCGAGAAGGCCTATGCGGACCGACGTAATTCGGAATCGCTGACTGATGACGGTCAGCAGCAGCACCGTGGCGAGCAAAACGGTAACGCGCACGTACTGATCTCCGGCAATTCCGGCGGAACTCCCTTGTTCCAAACTCTCCGAGGCCCCCTTTTTCAATGTGGCGGCTTCCTCACTCTTGGTATTGCGGTACTCAGGCATGAATATTGGACCGGGCGGAGCATCTGCATTTTCAAACGGGCCGGCCATCATCCAGACAGTGAAGGCCGTTTGGTACTCGGGCCGAAAGCGTTGCTCGAACAGGCGCATCAGCTTTTGATCTCCTCGCGATTTCGCAGCGAGCCAGGCGTTGAAAGTCGCAGTGTCGTAAATAAGCTCCTGGCCTCCAATTATGGCGAGTTCTTCCGCCGAAATTAGTAGCTGGCTAGCTTCGGCGTAGAATCTCGCTCGGTGATTATCCCAGCGAGCTGCCTGGTAACCACTCCACGCCGTCGCAACGGCAACGAGCGCCAACATCGTTGCCTCTATGATCTCTACGACGTGCTCGAATCGAGAGTCAGGCCGCGGCACACCCGGAGCCTCCTCAGCTAGCCGATGAACTATTTCGACATTGTGTTGCGCTGCTTCGAGCATGATCCGCAAACCCCGGCGCATCGCGAAGAGTCCATGGTGCGTGCAATTGGGAAAGCCGAGCACTGGCAGAAATGTCAGTCAAGGTCTCGGAGTCCGATTTCGTTGGGAGACGCAGGAAGGTTCTCCTCGAAGTGGCTGTTAGTTCTGACAGTCTGAACCATTTGCGCAGTGCGGTAACAGTGGAGCGCTGCTTCGCAGGCAGAGGTGACAGATGAAATTCGACGAAGAACGGGTCGCGTGCTCTGTCTTGACCGTGATGCTTGGCATGGCGATTCCCTTCACCAACGGATCACCAGTGCCACGGCACTCACAACAAGCGCAGCAGTCACAATCTCAAGACGTCCAGGATATTGAGGAGCGGTCGGTCGGATTGGTGATTCCAACTCCGGAAGCTTCCGTTAAATTCCGACTGGCCGGTGGCGGATTTGTCGAGCGCACGACGGATGGAGGCGCTACCTGGGATGGGCAAATGGTTAGTCCGAACGCCAAACTCAATGCAGGAGCTGCTCCGGGTGCGAAAATCTGCTGGCTGGTCGGCAGGGAAGGCAGGATTTTCCTTACCAGGGATGGAACTAATTGGGAAAAGATTCGAGCGCCGGCGCAACTGAATTTTATCGGGGTTACAGCGCTGGATGGGTCGTCGGCGACGGTGACGGCGGTAGACAAAAGAAGATTCGCAACGGTGAACCGCGGCAAGGGTTGGCGGCCCGCATCGTAATGGCGGCGTCGAGCCACTTCACGCAGCTGACGCCTACTGAATGAGTTCACTTCAGACCATGAGATTGCACGGGAGCGAGAAAACATGATTTATTGTAAAAATGAGCATCGAGCCGCCAGGCAACGCCGATCCTGTCAGCCGAGCTGACGCATCGGACTCCGAGCGCAACAAGGCGAATCGCCGGCTGCGCGTGGTCTTGCTGCTTAGCTTTGGCAGTCTTCTTCTTTTTCTGCTCTACGCAGGAACGAGCGCGCTGCAAACCCTTCGCAAACTGCACGAAGTGGAGGAATCCGCACGCCACGAGGCCCTCGAACGGGAGCGAGTTCTCGCTACTGTCATCATATCTACGAACATTTACAGCGACCACGTCGAGGAATTTCTGCTTAGTCCGCAGCAGCCCGAGGAGGATCTTGCTGGAGAGATCTCCAGACGTGCGGATGCAGCGCGCACGGCACTGCAGTCTTATCCAGAAGATCGAAATCCCGAAGAGCAATCAATGATCGAGCAATTACAAAAATATCTGGCCGAACAAGACGGTGTTATTCAGAGGAGCAAAGATTGGAAGCCAGAAGAGCGCCAGAGCCGTGCTCAACAGGTAATCCATGAGCGCATCATTCCCCGACGGCAGCAATTCGTGGCGATCGCGCAGAGGGTCGAGGTGCTAAACGACAGCCAAATAGTGGCTGCCGAGCAGGGAGGCTTTTTGCAGTTCGATCGCCTGCAGAACCGTTTGGTGAGGATGCTGCTCCTCGCCTTGACCTCCGGCCTCCTGCTCGCGATTGCGAGCGCAATCTATATTTTGCGTCTGGAGCGTCAAGCAGCGTTTCGCTACGCGGAGTTGGCGCATAGTCGCCGCGAATTGCAAGAGCTATCCACGAGGTTGGTGGATGCGCAGGAGACAGAGCGTCGCTCAATTTCGCACGAGCTTCACGACCAAGTGGGGCAAGGGCTTGGGTTGCTGCTCCTGGACGCGGGCCGGTTATCGAAACAATTGGCGGGCGGTGACGATAAGAGCCTGGAGATCGTGCAGAGAATTAAGACCTTGGGGGAGAGGACGCTCCACGAAGTGCGCAATATAGCGTTGCTTCTGCGCCCTTCCATGCTGGATGACTTAGGACTGGTTGCTGCAGTGGAATGGTATGCGCGCGAAATGTCGCGACGCGGCGAGGTTGAAGTCGAAGTACGATCGGAAAGTGTGACAGAGGACCTGGCGGACGAACTGAAGATTTGCGTCTACCGTATAGTTCAGGAAGCGCTGAACAATGCGCAGCGTCACGCTCACGCCAAGAACGTTGAAGTGGCACTGGTACAGGCGGAGAGTTCCATCCGCGTCAGGATTACAGATGATGGCGGCGGCTTTGACACAAAGCGCACACGCGGGATGGGCCTGCTCGGCATGGAGGAACGCGTCAACAGGCTCGGCGGTAGGATTACGGTGGATTCGCAGCCGGGTGCGGGTACCAAGATAGAGGCCGAGCTACCACTTACCGGGAAGAACGCTCCGGGGACTGATGAAAAAAATCAGAATCCTGCTCGCTGATGATCACACACTGATTCGAGGTGGTCTGCGGCTCCTTGTCGAGCAACAGCCAGATCTTGTTGTGGTGGGAGAAGCCGAAGATGGAAGGGCGGCGGTGAAGTTAACGGCCTCACTCAAGCCAGATGTGGCTGTACTCGACGTTGGCATGCCGAACCTTAACGGCATTGAGGCCGCCAAACAAATAACCGACGGGGGGGCACGCACGGCCGTAGTCATATTAAGTATGCATCGAGATGAGACCTATATTCTTCGGGCGCTTAAAGCCGGCGCACGTGGGTACCTGCTCAAGGATTCCGCGGAATCGGATCTAGTGCGAGCGATACGAGCGGTTGCTGAAGGGAAGTCTTTCTTTAGTCCCGCCGTGAGCAAGGTGCTACTGGAAGACTACATGCGGAAATTACGGCGCACCGGCGGCGAAGACTCCTACGACCTGCTGACTCCTCGTGAGCGCGAAGTATTGCAACTGATTGCTGAGGGCAAGTCGAATAAGGACGTCGCCAACATGCTGCATCTAAGCGTCTACACGGTGGAAACACACCGCGCGAATATCATGGAGAAACTGAAATTGAAGAGCATTCCCGAGCTGATTCTTTACGCCGTACGGAAGGGAATCATCTCCTGACCCTTCGCTCCTTGGCGAATTCCTCCAGCGCCTGGTTGTTCTTTGGCATGCTCGCTGCGTTTTAGCCGCTTGCTTTTAGCCGTACCCCATCGCCGGTATGCAAAATACCAACCTGCCGGGATACGCGTGATAGCGCGTGCGAACGTCCAATGTGTGAGGACAAAAGCCAGCCTTGCAGGCGGCGGAAAGTTGAATCGGAGGAAAAATGAGTGGAATTCAGTTTTTGCGCAAGTCCAGGGCGCTAGCCCTCGGGACCGCGTTGGCCGCGGGCGCCGGTGGTTACGCGATAGCTCGCGTTACACCGAGTGTAGCCGCCGGAGGACACGTTCGTGCGTCGATCAAGATCGCCGATCCGAGTGAGGGACCCAGCAAATTGGGTTTCGCACCGATCGTGAAGCAGGTTCTGCCCAACGTGGTAAACATCTCTTCGTCCAAGGTTGTTCGGACGCCCAATCAACTCGAAGGAATGCCGTCGGATCCATTCTTTCAGCAGTTTTTTGGCAAGCATTTCGGATCTGGATCGGAGGTCCCCAAGCAACGCCGCGAGCAGAGTCTCGGCTCAGGTGTGATTGTTAGCCCGGAGGGTTACGTGCTAACGAACAACCACGTGGTGGATGGGGCGACGGACGTGAAAGTGACGCTTTCCGACAAGAGAGAGTTGAAGGCCCAAGTCATTGGGACAGATCCGAAGACAGACGTCGCAGTTTTGAAGCTGGAAGGGTCAAATTTTCCGGCGATCACGCTGGGAGACTCTTCGAACGTGCAAGTTGGCGACTATGCGCTCGCAATCGGCAATCCATTCGGAGTCGGTCAAACGGTCACAATGGGCATTGTGAGTGCCAAAGGTCGCGGCAACCTTGGGATCGAAGACTACGAAGACTTCATTCAGACCGATGCTCCAATCAATCCGGGAAACTCGGGTGGAGCGCTAGTCAACGACCGCGGCGAACTTGTAGGCATCAACACGGCGATCTTGTCGCACGGCTCCGGAGGAAACGAAGGGATTGGATTCGCAATTCCGGCGAACCTGGCACGCGATGTGATGAAGCAAATTCTGGATCACGGCAAGGTGACGCGGGGTTACCTAGGCGTTGTGATACAGCCGATCACTCCAGCCATGGCAAAGGCACTTGGACAAAGTGAACTCAAGGGCGTACTGGTGGGAGACGTTAGCCCCAAGGGGCCTGCACAAACCGGCGGTGTGGAGCGCGGCGACGTCATTCTCGATCTCAATGGCAAGGCTATCAATGATAGCAATGAGCTGCGGAACACGATCGCTATGATGCAACCGGGACAGACAGTAACGCTAAAGGTCTCCCGCAATGGGAACATGCGTGACCTCAACGTAAAGCTCGGGGAACTTCCGAGCGCGAAAGAGGAAGCACGAAATGAGCGCAGCGATAACTCGAAGAACACGCTGGAAGGCGTAAGTGTTGAAAACCTGGATGCCGAGACCGCAAAAGAGCTCGGACTCCCGGCTTCGACCAAGGGAGTGATAGTGACGGACATCGACCCGTCCAGTCCGAAGGGGGATTCTGGCCTTCGCAAAGGCGACGTGATTCAGGAGGTGAATCATCAGCCAGTACACAACGTCGCTGAGTTCGAGCAGGCGCTGCACAAAGCGGGGAAAGAAAATGCACTGTTGCTGGTGAACCGCGGCGGTACAACACTCTTTATCGCGTAGCAATCAACACAGAATAGATAAGCCAAAACCGGTTGCGTCGAAAGACGCAGCCGGTTTTATTTCGTGAGGTTCTGCGCGCCGTTGCATCAGGCGTATTGGGAGATATAGCTGTCATTTTTGCCAGTTTCCTTGATCTGCTTGTCTGGCGGACATTTGGATGGGGACCGTGAGAGACAGTGGCGACACTGCGGTGACACCGCTACAAGAGGGCTTAACAACATGTGGCAGATGAAGAGCAGGGCCCGGATCGTTGTGGAATACGTGATCAGCGGATTATTAGTCACCAGCTTCTTGATAGCCGGAAGCGTCACAGGTTTTTCCAACGACAGGACAAAACCGGAAACAATTGATGCTAGTGCGATGGGCACAAGCACGCAACTCGGCCAAGTCGTCGGTATCACCGTAATTATTTACGAATACTCGACTCCTTCCGACCGTCAGGTGTTGGTCCAGGCGTTTGACAAGGGTCAAAATCAGGGGCTGGTTAACGCGCTGACGAAGATGAAGGCAGTTGGCCGCATCTCGATCACAGGGACGCTTGGCTATGATTTGAGCTACATCAGGCTGATCCCCACCCCTACGGGGCGAAAAATTCGGTTCATTACCAATCGACAGCTCACGTTCGGCGAAGTGTGGGCCGACTCTCAATCCACGGCGTTCAAGTTGACCGCCGGCGAACTCGATTTAAATGAGAGCGATAAGAGTAAGAGCACCGGCGTGCTGTATCCAGCGGCCCAACTAGTGATCGACAAGGAAGGGCAATTGCAGATTGATCTAAACCAAAATCCCTGGAAGTTGGTGGACCTGATCGACTGGAAGGGAACGCAAGGCGTTAACTAGGCGGGCAGGGCCAAAGCATTGGAACATCAACGATCGCAGGGCGCGCATCAGCCCAAGCTGTTCGGCCAATTTCAGTAGCAGCGAAAAGACCAGGTTGCTCCAAATATTCCACCGGGCCGTGCACATCGGAAACGCTCTACGACAATGGAGTGTTGTGACGGTGGCGGCAACTGAGAGTCTACTATGGTCTACGGTCGGAGCTTTCATCTCAACATAGCTTTGTTGATGGCTAGCACTGTGATTCCTAGTCGCGTTAATGCTCAGGCACAGGATGTAACGCAGCAAAATCAATCCGTTGCGGACGCTGCCCGGCGTAATCGCGAACAAAAGAAGAACCTCGTGAGGCGTGCCAGAGTGATTAGCGACGATGACTTGGACAGGGAGTACTTCAGGTCCGGTCAAGAGGGCCTCAACGTGGGCAGCGCTCCCGCGCTTCAGACAGCAGCTCCCGGCGCGAGCGCCGTCGCCGCTGCGGAATCCGCTGACGCGGCAGCGATCGCGTCGACGGAGGCGCCAGTTCCGAACAATAAAGAAACGAACGAAGATGTTGAAATCGCCGTGGCGAAGGCACGAATCGCCGGAGAAGAAATAGATCTGGACCTGCAGAGGCGCGCGCTTGCGCTGAACGAGGACACAGTTTATTCCAACCCTAACTACACCGACTCGCATGCTGGTAAGGCGAAACTCGAAGCGGAGCAGCAACGGATTAATGAAAAACAGCGGCAGATCGAAGACCTGAAAGGCCACCTTGCCGCGCTGCAAGAGCGCCGAAAGCAAGCGTCGGAACCTCTACCCAATGAATGACAAATAGGAGGATTCGCTCACGCCTAACTTCGCTCATGCTTTAGTTAAGCAGACCGGTGTTGCATCGAGCTAACGAAAGAAACTCCAGGCCTATGGATGCTTCCTCACTGTGTGCCAGAGACACAAGCGGTTGCTGGTAAGTCTTATATAACTTTCGGGACATCCTACTGTGCGACGACAACATCCAGTTCACCTGTGGCAAAGTTAATTTCTGCCGCCCCGCACTCAGTGGGATTGCCATTGGCATCGAACTTGCACCCGAAGGCTGCGGACTGCTTGGTGCCGCATTGTCCCGCATTCAGACCGACGAGATACCACCCCGACCCAACTGGCTTCGCAGCTTGATTGCCTTTGGCGTAGAGAGCCTCGAGAATGCTGCCACTCTCGGCCTTGCCATTCTGGCAAGTAAAATCGTCTTCCCGGTACGTATATAGAACGCCTCGCTGAGCGTCGTACAGAAAGTCGGAGGTCTCGACCGAGCCGTCATTGTCCACATCAAGCTGCTCAACCCAAAAAGATGACGGCTGTGCTGTCCTGATGGCGGTCTTGCCCTTACCGATTGAAGTCTTTTGTGCTTTGTTCTTGGCCGTCGCGGGCGGAGTTGGCGAACCCGCCTTTTCCTTCAAAGTCGGCCCCACAGTGACTTTAGGGGCGGATTGTTGCGTTCCTTGTGGATAACCTGTCGCGACGATGCTAAGTCCTGTTGTGAGAGCCAAACCCGCTATCAGAATCACGTTCTTCATCGGCGATCTCCTTACTCCTTTCGACAATTTTGCTCGAAGCGGCCATCGTGCGAATTTCCGGCATCAAGGCCACCCGTAAGAACCATTTTCCGGTTCTCAGGCGCGTGGCCAGTTGGGGTGTAACGGCACCCATATGTTAGAGAGGCCTGTAGATCAGCAAAACTGGCAGAAGTACGAGTCAAAAGGTCGGGTGATCTCAAGGTTTTGAATTTGCGGAGGAGGCCTGTTTCGTCTCCGCAGCTACAGACTGTTTCACCGGTTTAGCAGTCTTCGCAGCCTTTTTTTCTGCATGACCTGCAATGACAAGATATCCCGAATCGTTTCCTGCAAGCCAGAGTTGCTTCAGCACGAGAGTGTTTCCGTACTTGCTAAAGATCACCTCAGTTTTCTTCCTGGGCGCGTCAGTCTCGACGAGCTCCGCCATGACCATTACCGAATGTGAGCCCGCCATGTTCGTGATTTGTAGCACTCCGGAATCGTCTGGATCTTGCTCAATCTTGTAGCTGCCTGCAGGCAAGGTCGCCTCACCAGCAACGAAGGAACTGGATACGGCGAAGGTCATGCCGCCAGAATCTAATTGTGCCTTGGTTCCGGACGCAGATAAGCAGCCGGCAAACAACAATAGAGCAAATTCCCTAAAAAAGAGCTTCTTCATGTTGCCTCCCCATATAGAGATCGAGCGTGAAGATCGCGGAAGCAACGCACGCCCTTGCAACAGTTTGTAAACGCGACTGAGGAGCCCGCCAACTGTCATTTTTGCCAGTGTCCGTGCTCCGTGCCTTTGGCCGATGCTCTCCTGCGCCTGGAAGAGAACTTTGGAGGGGATGCATGGACAGCGCTTTTGCAACGTGGATTGGACGCCCTGTGGTCTTGCAAGTAGCTCTTGGAGAATCCAGGGTCGGCGTGCGAGGAATGTTGCTAAGGGATGGCGCAGACACCCTAAGGGTAAGGCTTGTGGAGGGCTTCGACATCGATATTTACAAGGAAATGGTC
>Ga0137412_10001147_pt1 | contig 20127 bp, 19 predicted proteins | sample CZODoug2_1_16fun_FD_122160 | JGI IMG/M metagenome (GOLD analysis project Ga0137412, IMG submission 122160) | Vadose zone soil fungal communities from Angelo Coast Range Reserve, California, USA - CZODoug2_1_16fungal (Hybrid Assembly) | ecosystem: Environmental > Terrestrial > Soil > Vadose zone...
CGCAGTTTGTCGGCGATGATGCTCGGCGTCGACTGCTGCAGAAGGGGCTCGATCACGTTCGTCATTGGTTACCTCCGAACAGCGTGCCCAGCCCCGGCAGGGCAGGGACCGGTCCGAGGAGCTGCAGACCCTTCCAGACGGTCACCTGGTTGGCGGTGAGGACCGGTTTGCCGATGGCCGCCTCCAGCTCCGGAATGATCGCCAATGTGTGCATCGCGGTGTCAGGGACCAGGACGGCGTCTGCGTCGGGATGGTCGGCCGCCATCACCATCGCGACCACCTGCGCGGGCTCGAGCGTGCCGACCTCGGCCGCGGTGATGATGCCGTGGCTCCCCATCGATACCACCTCGATACCGCCAGCAGATAGGAACCGGACGAAGTGCTGGGCCACGTCGTCGGGGTAGGACGCCGCCACGGCGACCCGGCGCACGCCGAGGTGGTGCGCCGCGTCGACGAAGGCGATCGACGTGGACGACGCCGGCACACCCGCCGCGGCGGCGACGCCGGACGCCTGGTCCCGTGCGCCGTCCGGACCGAACACGAAACTGCCGGATGTGCAGGCCCACATCACCGCATCGGGTTTCTCGGCGGCCAGCTGCGTGGCGCCGTCGGCGAGCCGCTCTGCACGCCCGAGGTCGAGCAGGGCGTCGACTCGGTGCGCGTCCTCACCGACCGAGGTGATCACGACCGGAAGCCGGACCACGCCGCCGACGCGGGACTCGAGCGCAGGGAAGTCGTCCTCCGCGCTGTGACCGGGGTAGAGAAGGCCCACCGTGACCATGCGGTCTCCCTGGTTGATCGTCGTTTGAAATTGATCGCGTTGTAATGGCTAGGTTGAAATAGGTAGATTGTTGACAATGGTAACGCCCGCGTCGTACGACGTCCGCCGCCTCGCCAAGGCGCTTGAATCGGAGGTTCGCGGGTCGATCGGCGCCGACGTCCGCACCAGGGCCTTGTACGCCGCCGACGCGTCGAACTACCGCGACGTTCCCGACTTGGTCGTCGTCCCAGCCGATCGGGAAGACCTCGCGACGGCGGTGACGCTGACCGCCGCCGCGGGTGCGCCGGTGACCATGCGCGGCGGCGGCACGTCGATGGCAGGCAATGCGATCGGCGGCGTGGTGATCGACGCCTCGCGGCACGTCAACCGGATCCTTGCCATCGACGGCGATGCCAGGACCGCGATCGTCGAGCCGGGCGTGGTGCTCACCGACCTGCTGGCCGCGGCCGCACCGCTGGGGCTGGCGTTCGGCGCCGACCCGTCATCGGCCAGCCGCGCGACGCTCGGCGGGATGATCGCGAACAACGCGTGCGGCGCGCACTCCGTTGCCTGGGGCACCACCGCGGACAACGTCACCTCCCTAGACGTGCTGCTCGCCGACGGCACCAGCTGCACGGTGAATTCCGTTGGGAACCGCGAGGAACTCTCCAGCGGGCCGGGCCGGGAGGGCGAACTGCACCGGCAGCTGCAGGCCTTCGTGGACCGGCACGAGTTGGCGATTCGGCGCCGGTTCGGGCAATTCACCCGGCAGATCTCGGGATACGCATTGCACCGGCTGCTGCCGGAGAACTCCTACGACGTCACCGGGCTGCTGTGCGGGAGCGAAGGCGGTTTCGCGACGACGCTGCAGGCGACACTCTCCCTGACCCCGCTGCCCGCAGCCAAGGTGCTGTGCGTGCTCGGCTTCGGCGACTCGATCTCGTCGGCCGACTGCGTGCCCGTGGTGTTGCGCCACGATCCGCTCACGATGGAGTCGATCAACGTCGACCTCGTCGACCGGCTTCCCGCCGAGGTGCGCGCCGCCGCGATCGAGGCGGGACTGCCGGAGGGACGCGCGTGGCTGCTGGTGGAAATGGGTGGGGAAGACCAGGTTTCGGCCCAGGTGGCCGCCGAGAAGATGCTCGAGGAGCTCCGCGACTCTGGGTCGCCGGCCACCGCGTCGCTGGTCACCGACCTCGGGGCGCAGCGGGTGTTGTGGCGGTGCCGGACGGATGCGGCAGGCCTCGCCACCCGCCGGGCCGATGGCGCCGAGGCATGGGGTGGCTGGGAGGACGCCGCCGTTCCGCCTGCCCGTCTTGGCGACTACCTGCGGGGGCTCGACGAACTGCTTGGCAGGCACGGATACTCGGGGGCGTTCTACGGCCACTTCGGTGAGGGCTGCATGCACATGCGGATCGATTTCGACCTGCTCAGCCGGACCGGCCTTGCCGTCTACCGCGAGTTCGTCGAGCAGGCAACGGATTTGGTGGTCTCACTCGGCGGCTCCGTCTCCGGCGAGCACGGCGACGGGCGCGCGCGCTCGGAGCTGCTCGGCCGCATGTACGGCGCGGACGGGGTTCGCCTGCTCACCGAGATGAAGGACATCTGGGATCCGGGCCGGGTGATGAATCCCCACGTCATCGTCGACCCGCCCGCGGTGGACGCCGGCATCCGGCATGACGGCCCTGCCAAGGACCGCAAGCCGCTGACGCTGTTCACCTACGCCGACGACAAGGACGACTTCGCCCAGGCACAGCGCCGGTGCGTCGGAATCGGCAAGTGCAGGCAGAACTCCGGCGGCGTGATGTGCCCGAGCTATCAGGTGACGCGCGAGGAGCTGCACTCGACGCGCGGGCGGGCGCACCTGCTCTGGGAGATGCTGCAGGGCGATCTGGTGACCGACGGCTGGCGGTCGACCGAAGTGCGGGACGCGCTCGACCTGTGCCTGTCCTGCAAGGGATGCCTGTCGGACTGCCCGGTCAACGTGGACATGGCGACCTACAAGGCCGAGTTCACCCACCATCACTACGCCCGCCGGCCCTGGGCCCGCCCACTGTCGCACTGGTCGATGGGCTGGCTGCCGCTGTCATCGCGGATTGCCTCCCTTGCGCCACGACTGGTCAACCGGATGGCGCGGCTCCCGCTGACGAAGCGGTTGGGCGGGATCGCTCCCGAGCGAGAGATCCCCAGCTTCGCCGAGCAGACGTTCACCTCGTGGTTTGCCGGTCGCACCCACGACGCGGACGGTGCGGCGGGCACGGTCCTGTTGTGGCCCGACACCTTCACCAACCACCTGGCACCCGAGGTCGGCAAGGCGGCGGTCGAGGTGCTGGAGGCCGCGGGGTATCGGGTCGTGCTGCCGGAGAAGCCGGTGTGCTGCGGGCTGACGTGGATCTCCACCGGTCAGCTGAATCGGGCCAAGAAGGTGCTCGGGCGCTCATTGGCGACCTTGGCGCCTGCGCTGAGCGCAGGAACGCCGATCGTCGGGCTGGAGCCGAGCTGCATTGCGGCCCTACGACATGACGCTAAGGCGCTCCTGCCGGACAATCCCCTCGCTGCCGCGGCCGCCGCCGCGACGCACACCTTCGCCGAGTTCCTGAACGGGTCGGGCTGGCAACCGCCCCATGTCGGTGGGGAGGCGCTGGTGCAGACCCATTGCCACCAGCACGCCGTCGTCGGCTTCGACGCCGACCGAGCGGTGATGGCAGGCGCCGGCATCAAGGCGACCGTGCCCGACTCCGGATGTTGCGGGCTTGCAGGCAATTTCGGCTTCGAACGCGGGCACTACGAGGTGTCGAAGGCCGCAGGGGAACGGGTCCTCTTGCCTGCCGTGCGGGACGCCGCCCCCACCACGGCGATCGTCGCCGACGGCTTCAGCTGCCGGACGCAGATCACCCACGGCACGTCTCGTCAGCCGGTGCACCTCGCCCAGCTGCTCGCCGGGGCGCTGCGCCGTGAAGTCAGCCAAGCAGACGAAGAGCCGTAAGGGCGTAGGCGCGGGCCGCAACGATCAGTTCGTCGATCGCGACCGATTCATCGGCGCGGTGGGCCTGGCTGGTGGCCGAGCCGGGTCCCAGCACGACCACCGGGATCCCGAGATCGCGGGCCACGAATCCACCGTCGCAGGCGCCCGTCCAGCCGCCCGGCGGAAGGCGGGGTCCGCCCACGTCGGCCAGTGCGGCGTCGACGGTCTTGGCCAGCTCGGAGTCGGCGGGCGTCTGGAACGCAGGCATCTCCATTGGCATCGCGACGTCGACCGTCAGACCACGGTCGGCCAGCCGCAGACCTTCGACACGCACGCGAAGATCGTCGAGCACGGACGCGGGTGACTCGCCAGGCAGCAGCCTGCGGTCGGCGACCACCACGCATTCCGCGGGCACGATGGAGCCGCCGGCACCGCCGTGGATCTGGCCGACGCTCCAGGTGGCAGGCCCCAGCAGCGGGTGGGGCCGCCGAGCGAGCTCGGCGTGCATCCGTTCGATCTCGGCGACCACAGCGGAGGCTCCGTAGATCGCATTCGCGCCGTCCGCGGGATTGCCTGCGTGACAGGCCTTTCCGTGCACTTCGATGCGCGTGTAGGACGCACCGCGGGCACCGATGATGGTCTGCATGTCGGTTGGCTCGGCGGTGATGCAGCCCAGGAAGGGCGGCTGCGTGGAATCGACGTAGGCGCGGATGCCCTTGCCGGTCTCCTCCTCGTCCATCAGGGCGGCCAGCTCGACCGGGCCGCTCAATCCAACCCCGCGCAGGGCGGCCAGGGCGGCCAGAGATGCGGCGAGGCCGCCCTTCATGTCGGAGGTGCCGCGGCCGTACATGCGGCCGTTGTGCACGGTGCCGCCGAACGGGTCCGTGGTCCAGCCATCGCCGACCGGGACGACGTCGGTGTGCCCGAGCAGCAGGACGCCGGGCCCTGCGCCGCCCTGCAGTGTGATGCGCAGGTTGTTGCGGTCCGGCTCGACCGCGGTCTCGACCACGTCCAGCCCCAGCTCGACAGCAGCCATGTGCAGCACCTTCACCGTCGCCGCCTCACCGCCTGGCGGATTCTCCCCGGTCGCCCTGACCAGTTCCGCGGTCAGGTCGACCAGCGTTGCTTCGTCGATCCTGTCCAGCACGGCCTGCTCTGCGGCTGAGACGCCCATCCACTCAGCCCTTCGCCAGCAGGTCGACCGCCCGTCGGAGACGGGCGACTCCTTCGTGGATCCGGTCCGGCGGGGTGGAGGCGAAGCAGAGACGCAGGGCGTCGGTGAACCGCCCGGACGGGGAGAAGGCGGCGCCGGGGATGAACGCGACGCCCTCGGCCAGTGCCCGGTCGAACAGTTCCGTCGCGTGGACGCCGTTGTCGAGCGTCACCCAGAGGAAGAATCCGCCCTCGGGGTCGGTCCATCGGGCGATGTCGCCGAAGTGCTCGCGCAGCGCCGCGTGCATCGCCTCCTTGCGCCGCTTGTATTCGGCCCGCTGGGTGATCAGGTGGTTCTCCAGGTGCCCGCCGGTGAGGAATCCGGTCAGCAGGCGCTGCGCCGGGAGGTTGGTGCACGTGTCCATCGCCTGTTTGGCGTTGATCAGCAGCGGTTGCAGCTCGGGCGCGGTGTCCACCCACCCGACGCGCAGGCCAGGGGCGACGATCTTCGAGAACGTCCGCACCGAAAACACCAGGGGGTCACCGGCGCCGAGCTCGCGCAACGTCGGCAGCGGTTCACCCGCGAATCGCAGCAGACCGTACGGGTCGTCGTCGATCACCATCGATCCCCAGTCACGGGCGAGGTCGAGCAGCCGGTGCCTGCGTTCCAGTGAGAGCGTCACGCCGGACGGGTTCTGGAAGGTCGGGATCGTGTAGATGGCCTTGGGGGTTCGGCCCGCCGCCGCGACCAGGTCCTCCAGCCCGTCGACGACCATGCCGTCGTCGTCGACCGGGACCTCCAGCAGGGTGGCGCCGTACGAGAGTGCGGTGGCGCTGCCGTTGGTGTAGGTCGGAGACTCGACCACGACGAGGTCGCCGGGGTCGACGAAGATCTTGAAGAACAGGTCGAGGCCCTGCATGCCGCCTGCGGTGATGGTCAGCCGGTCCTCGGTGGTCTCGTCGCTGGTGCCGCTCAACGTCTTTAGCAGGGCCGCGTGCAACGGCGGGTCGCCTTCGGTGGCGGCGTAGTCGTAGGCGTCGGGAGCGCTGAGCTCGATGGCCGCGATGCGAGCCAGGATCTCCGACGGCACCGCCTCGGCCGCCGGACTGCCCATCGCGAACCGGACGATGTCGTGGGTCTGCTTGTGCAGCAGCGACGTGCTCGAGTCGATGACCGACCCGACCAGGCCGGCAGCCCGCGCTGCGTACGGAAGAGTTGCCGATGTCACGTGCTACCTCCAAATCGCGAGTTCACGAGATACATCGGTCAGGCGTTCAACCCCGTTGGGGGCGACCACGATTGGCTCGGACAGTTCGTAACCCCAGCCGTCCATCCACATCCCGAGGATGATGTGGAAGGCCATGCCCGCCGCCAACTCGGTGGTCTCCCCGCGCCGCAGGCTCACGGTCCGCTCGCCCCAGTCGGGCGGGTAACCGATGCCGATCGAGTAACCGATGCGCGAATCCTTGGTCAACCCGTGGGGCCGGATCACGTCGTCGAACGCCTGATGGACCGCGTTGCCGATGACGCCGGGGCGGATCGCCGCCAGCGTCGCGTGCATGGCTTCGGCGATGATCTTCGCGGTGTCGGCGAGCCGGCGTGGGGGGTCGCCGAGCATCACGGTCCTGGCCAGCGGCGCGTGGTAGCGGCCGAACGTGCCTGCCAGCTCGATGGTGGTGGCTTCGCCGTCGCGGAACGGCTGGTCGGTCCAGGTGAGATGTGGGGTTCCTGCCGCTTCACCGGTCGGCAGCAGCGGCCATAGGGCGGGGTAGTCGCCGCCGTGTTCTGGGGTGCCGGTCACCTGCGCGGCGACGATCTCGGCGACGAGGTCACACTGCCTGCGACCCGGCCGGAGCCCGTCGCAGGCGATGCGCATGGCGCGCTCGGCGAATGTGCCTGCGATGCGCATCTGGCCAATCTCGTAGGGGGACTTGACCAACCGGACCCAGTTCACCAGCTCGGCCGAGTCGACCAGCCGGTTCGTCGGTAGTCCGTTGTCGAGGGCGAGATAGCCGCGCGGTGAGAAGAAGTGTGCGTCGGCCTCGATGCCGACCCGTTCACCGGCGGGCACCAGCTCGCGGGCGGCGGTGGCGATCCAGTCGAAGGGGTGCACGTCCGGCCGGTGCACCAGCTCCTCGGGGTAGCCGTGGATCTGCTCGGCGGGCAGGTTGCACGTGTAGCCCGCGCCTGCCGCGTCCTGTGCCCTGGAGAACAGGTGGAGTTCGCCTTCGGCGGGGACCAGGAGGCATTGCGGCGTGTAGAAGGACCAGGCGTTGTACCCGGTCAGATAGAAGAGGTTCGCCGGGTCGCACACCACCAGCGCGCCAAGGTCGCTTTGCGTCATGCGCTCGCGGACCCGACCCAGCCGCTCTTTGTACTCCGTGGGGTCGGCGGTCATCGCGCCAGCAGCCATTGACCGGGGCCGACGGCCTTGTGCCCAGCCATGGTCGATGCCGACCACATGGTCACCTGGTTGGCGGTCAGCACCGGCTTGCCGAGCTCCTCCTCCAGCGGGGCGATCAGGTCGTATGTCGGCAGGTTGGTGCAACTGATGAACACGCCTTCGGCGTCGGGGCGATCGGTGTCGCGGACGAGTTGGGCGGTGACGTCGTACGGCACCGTCCAGATCCGGGAGGTCAGCCCGAGCCCGGCCGTCGCGACCACGTCGACACCGGCCTCGGCGAGGTAACTGCTCAGCCCCGCGGTGAGGTCCGGCGTGTACGGCGTGACCGTGGCGATCCTGGTGATGTCGAGGTGCCGCAGCGCGGCGAGCAGGGCGCCACTGGTGGTCACGGCGGCGTGGGCGCCTGCCTCCGTCATCGCGGTCACCAGTGCAGACTCCCCCGCGAGGCCTCCGACAAAACTTCCCGACGTACACGCGTAAGCGGTGACCTCCGGGGAGACGGCAAGGAGATCGGTCGCGCCCCGAGCGAGCAGCGCCGGGTCGGAGATGTGAATGGCCATCTCCATCGTCGCGGCCAGCGGGACGTAGGACATCCGGGTCACGTGCAGGGTGATGTCGGGCGACACCCAGCGCCACAGTTCCCGGTCGAGGGCGAAGTCGTACGGCACGACGACACCGATCCCGGTCTGCTCCAACGGCGGGGACTGGTCCATGGCCCCAGTTTGGTGGGACACCGGGTCAATCGCAACTGATTGTTGACAATCGGACAGTTGCGTTCCTAGCCTCGAACTCGTGCCGACGCCCCGCGAATCAGCTGCGGCCACAGGTCGCACGGTCAACGATGGGCACCCAGTCGTTGCGGTGCTCTGCGCACGACCCGATGAGCGGCCGCCGGGTCTCGAGGGACTCGACGTGGACTTCCGGTACTGCGCCGCCGACGGGTTGGCCGAGGCTGTTCGCGGCGCGCGCGCCATGTTGCTCTGGGACTTCTTCTCCACCGCGGTCAAGGACGTGTGGGCCGACGCGGGCACCGTCGAGTGGATCCACGTCACTGCCGCCGGTGTCGACACCCTGCTCTTCGACGAGCTGCGCGACTCCGACGTCGTGGTGACCAACGCGCACGGGGTCTTCGACCGGCCGATCGCGGAGTACGTGCTCGGGGCGGTGATCGCCTACGCCAAGGACAGCCACCGCAGCCTCGACCTCCAACGGCGCCACGTTTGGCAACACCGCGAGACCCGCCAGATCACTGGCGCCAAGGCCCTCGTCGTCGGCACCGGTGGGATCGGCAGGGAGATCGCACGGCTGCTGCGCGCGGCAGGGATGGACGTCCGCGGCGCGGGACGCAAGGCGCGCACCGACGACCCCGACTTCGGCGAGGTCGTTGCCAGCGGCGACCTTTCGGCCGAGGCCGGCTGGTGCGACCACCTCATCCTGGCCGCACCGCTGACCGACGCGACCCGCGGCCTGGTTGATGCGGCGGTGTTGGGCGCGATGAAGCCCGACGCACACCTGGTCAACGTCGCCCGCGGCCCGCTCGTCGACGAGTCCGCCCTTCTCGCAGCGCTGAGCGAAGGCCGGATCGGCGGTGCCACGCTCGACGTGTTCACCGTCGAACCGCTGCCCGCCGAGCACCCGCTGTGGGATGCGCCGAACGTGACGATCACCGCGCACATGTCGGGTGACGTCGTCGGCTGGCGGGACACCCTGGCCGCGCAGTACGGGGAGAACGTCCGGCGTTGGCTGGCCGGCGAACCGTTGCTCAACGTGGTGGACAAGAAGCTCGGCTACCTTCCCGGAGCCGGGCTGCCGGCGACATCCAGCCCCGGAGCCGGGCTGCCGGCGACATCCAGCCCCCGAGCCGGCTGCCGGCGACATCCAGCCCAGGAGGGACGGCGTGATGATCCCGTCGGCGATGGACCTCGTCGAGGCGTACCGGCGCGGGGCGCTCTCACCGGTCGAGGCCACCCAGTCCGCCCTGGATGCGATCGACCGGTACGACGACCAGGTGAACGCCTTCGTTCTGGTGGACGCCGAGGGCGCACTCGCGGCCGCGAAGGAGTCCGAGATCCGTTGGCACGCAGGCGAACCGCTGGGCCCCGGTGACGGCGTCCCGACGTCGATCAAGGACGCTCTGTGGACGCGTGGCTGGCCGACCCTGCGCGGCAGCACGCTGATCGACGAGGCCGGCCCGTGGGAGGAAGACGCGCCGAGCGTCGCGAGACTGCGGGAGACGGGTGCGGTCATCCTCGGCAAGACCACCACCCCGGAGTACTCGTGGAAGGGCGTGACCGACTCGTTCCGGCACGGCGTGACCCGCAACCCCTGGAATCCCGGGACGACGTCGGGCGGGTCGAGTGGCGGCAGCGCAGCCGCCGTCGCCCTCGGCATGGGTGCATGGTCGGTCGGTACGGACGGCGGCGGTTCGGTCCGGATCCCCGCGGGTTTCACGGGCACGGTCGCGCTGAAGCCGACCTACGGGCTGGTCGCGCACTACCCGGCGAGTGCGTTCGGCAGCTTGTCCCACGTCGGCCCGATGACGAGGTCGGTGCGGGATTGCGCGGCGCTGCTAGACGTGATCAGCGGCTTCGACGCCCGCGACTGCACGGCCATGCCGACGCCGATGAGGTCCTTCCTTGACGGGCTGGACGACGGGGTCGCTGGCCTACGGGTCGCGTTCTCGCCCGACTTCGGGTTCGTGCGCAACGACCGAGAGGTCGACGCCGCGGTACGCGCCGCGGTCGACGTAATCGCCAGTGCCGGAGCCGAAGTCGTCGAGATCGACCCGGGATTCGCGGATCCCGTTGAGGCGTTTCACGTGCTCTGGTTCTCCGGGGAGGCGCACGTGTTGCGGGGCTACGGCGATGCGGTCGACGACCGGGTCGACGCCGGACTGCGGAGGACCGCGGCGATCGGGGCGGCATACTCCGCCGCTGACTATCTGGACGCGACGGCCGTCCGGATGGACCTCGGTGTACTGATGGGCAAGTTCCACCGGACCTACGACGTGCTGCTCACTCCGACGCTTCCGCTGCCCGCGTTCCCCGCCGGGCAGGACGCGCCGGACGGTTGGCACTCGCAGGACTGGACGAGCTGGACGCCGTACACCTACCCGTTCAACCTGACCCAGCAGCCCGCACTGACCGTGCCGTGCGGGTTCACTGCGGCCGGACTGCCGGTCGGCCTGCAGGTGGTCGGTCCGCGGCACGCCGACGCGCTGGTCCTGCGGGTCGGCCAGGCGTATCAGTCCGCCACCGACTGGCATTTGAGAAATCCGGCACTTCTGACCGAGGAGATTCGATGACCAGGTTCATCACGGTGTCATTGGACAAGCGCGGGGTGAGCTGCGTTGCGCGACTGCTCGACGACGCGGCACCCCGGACCTGCGCGGCGGTCTGGGATGCGTTGCCGTTGTCGGCCCAGGTGTACCACGGCAAATACGCGCGCAACGAGATCTACACTCTGCTACCGGTTTTCGCGCCGGCTGACCCGGGCAAGGAGAACATCACGGTGACCCCAATCCCTGGCGACCTGTGCTGGTTCTCGTTCGACTCCGACGACCTCGGCAACCCGGCATACGGGTACGAGAACGCCACGGGCACCGGGACGACCGGAGCGATCGTCGACCTGGCCCTGTTCTACGGACGGAACAACCTGCTGATCAACGGTGACCAGGGTTGGGTGCCCGGCAACGTCTTCGGCGCCATCGTCGAGGGACTGGACGAGATGACCGCGGCATGCCAGGACCTCTGGATGGGCGGCGTGCGCGGCGAGACCCTGAGCTTCAGCCGCCGGGATTAGCCTCTGAGACACTCTCCGCCAAAGCCGCGACGGGCGCTGCGCTCCATCAGCCGCGGTGCGATGGCCCGATGGGCATGCCCGACAACCGACCAGACCGCTCGGGCGGCTCTGTGACGATAAAACAGGTAGGTCGTTAGGACGGCGCGCCGGTCAGTCCGACGCAATAGCAACATGCCGCGCATGAGCGGTCCGTCTGCTTGCAACAGGACCACATCGGTCTCCGAACGCATAATCGTCCAGCCGATCGCGTGGTCGGCGGATGCAAACGGTCCCAGACGGAATCTCAGCACGTGCCGGTGTGCCCACAGCACGAGAAACCCCAACGCACCCGGGTTCGCGCCCAGCCCGTCACGGAACACCTGCTCGGCGCTGCGCGGGTCGCCGTCGCGGATGCCGACTTCGAATGCATCGGCGTAGTCGGGCCTGACATCGTCGAGCAGCGGCTCTGGTGCCAGCAGCGTGCGTTTCGCCTTCAGCTGCGCCATGCGTCCACGTTAACATACGTACATGTACGTATCTAAGGATCGTCCACGTCGCACGCAAGCCGAGCGTCGTGACCACACACGGAACGCGCTGCTCGAGTCGGCTGCGCGCGGCTTCTCGCGATACGGATACGGATACGTCACCCTCGAACAGGTCGCTGCCGCAGCCGGATACACCCGTGGTGCGCTGTACCACCAGTTCCAAGGTAAAGAGGATCTCGCCCTCGCGGTGGTGGACTGGATCGGGGCCACCTGGGACCTGGAGGTGTGGGGCGTGACCACTGACGCCCCGGCGCCTGCCGACAGGATCATCGCAGTGGCGCGCGGCCACGTGGTGTTCTGTCGGCGTGACATCGCGCGCGTGCTGATGGCACTACGGGTCGAGTTCGCAGGGCGTAAACACCCTGTCGGCGATGCGGTTACAGCGATCACTACCGATGCCACCCGGCGGCTCGCATCGCTGGTGCGCGCCGGGCGACGAGACGGCACGATCCCACCCGGACCGTCGGCGGCGACGCTAGCGCTGGCCTGTATGGGCACACTGGAGGGATTGGCGATCTACACGGCCGGTTCGCCGCACGACGAACTGTTGGCGGAGCGGGCCATGCGGGGTCTGCTTGGCACGCCCGGTTGATCCTCAGCGGCGCACACCTTCGGCGCCACCCCGAGAGCCTGCCGAGATCCTGTGAAAACCCAACGGGCGGCGCGTCATCCACCGGCATGCAAAGTCGGGAGGGTTACCGTGGCCACGTGCAAGATCCGTGCAGGTACACACCAACGGATTCCGTGACCCGACGGAATCTTCTGCGGTTTGCCGCGACAGCCCCCGCCGTGCTCGGCCTGAGCTCCCTTGCCGGAGCCGTGGCCGCACCGAACGCGGCGGCCGCGGCAAGCATCGCCGGGATGATCGTCTTCCTCGATCCTGGCCACAACGGTGCCAACGACGCCTCGATCAATCGTCAGGTTCCCACTGGCCGCGGTGGCACCAAGGAATGCCAGACCACTGGCACGACCACCGGCGGCGGCTTTCCCGAGCACACCTTCAATTGGGATGTGGTGCTACAGATTCGGGCTGCTCTTGACCAGCTCGGGGTGCGGACCGCGATGTCACGGGGCAACGACAATGCCCTCGGGCCCTGCGTCGACGAGCGCGCCGCGATGGCCAACGCACTGAACCCCGACGCCATCGTCAGCATTCACGCCGACGGTGGACCGCCGGGGGGTCACGGATTTCACGTCAACTACTCGAACCCTCCACTGAACGACGCTCAGTCCGGGCCCGCGGTGCAGTTGGCGACCATGATGCGCGACCAACTGGTCGCCGCAGGCCTCACGCCCTCGACGTACATCGGATCCAATGGTCTGTACGGGCGCGCGGATCTGACCGGCCTCAACCTGGCGCAGCATCCGTCCATCCTGGTCGAGATGGGCAACATGAAGAACGCCAACGACGCCGCTCAGTTGGAGAGCGCGGGCGGCCGCGCCGCGTACGCCGCTGCCGCCGCGCGGGGAATCACCAGCTATCTGAGCCACAAGGCCGGGGTGGCATAGCGCCTCAATGGTGGGCGTGGTCGCCGACGGCGCTCGGTCGATCCGATCCGCTGGCTGTCTTCGCCGCCGGACGTACCCGGCGCTCGACGACCCAGACGACGAGCCACACCGTGCAGGCGATCGTGATGATGAGGAAGCTCGGCGGCAGGTTGAACATCGCCGACAACCCAACGCCAAGCCACACCGATATCACGCTGATCACGGTGGAGACCAACATCGCCGCTGGCGGCTTCGGAGTGAGCATGATCGCGGTCGCCGCAGGGGTGACGACGAGCGCGAAGAGCAGCAGGGTGCCCACCGCCTGGACCGCCATGGTGACGGCGAGGCCGAGCAACGCCATGAAGATCATCGACAGCAGGCGCACCGGCAAGCCCTTGGCCTCCGCGACTTCCACGTTGACCGAGGTGTACAGCAGCGGCCGGTAGATGAAGCCAATGCTGGCCGCCAGCACCAGCAATAGCACCGCGAACGTGATCAGCTGCTCGTGGGAAATCGCGAGCAGGTTCCCGAACAAGACGTTCGTCATGGTGCTCGAACTCTTGGTCGCCAGCGAGTTGAAGAACAGCCCGAAGCCCGTTGCCAGCGCCAGGATGGTTCCCGTGGCCACTTCGCGATCGGCGCGGCGAGTGCCAAGCACACCGATGACGAGCGCCCCGCCGACACAGAACACTCCGAGACCGAGCGCGACCGGTACTCCGAGAAGCACGGCGCCGGTGGCACCGGGTAACCCGATGTGCGCCAATGCATGTGCGGCGAACGCGGTGTTTCGGACGATGACGAAGTAGCCGATCAGACCGGCAGCGAGCGCGACGATCGTTCCGCCGATGAGCGCATTGCCCATGAACGGCGACGTGAGGATCTGCCACCAATTGTGTTGGTAGCCCATGGCTACGACCTGCGTCGTCATCCGGAGCTGCGCATGTAGAGCCCGCCCTGCGGTGTGCGGATCACCTGGATCTGGGTGCCGTACAGATGGCTGAGCAGGCTTTCGTCCACCACGTCGTCGAGGACGTCGAAGTGGGCGTGCCCGTCGAGCAGATAGATCGCGCTGCTCAACACGCCCAGTAGAGGATTCAGGTCGTGGGCGACGACCAGGATGGTCACGCCGAGATCGTCGTGGAGACGATCGAGCAACTGGACGATCTCGCGCTGATTGCGCAGATCCAGGGATGCCAGCGGTTCGTCGAGAATGAGCATCTTCGGGCGGGCGACGAGCGCCTCGGCGATCGCGACGCGTTGGCGCTGCCCACCGGACAGTTCCGAGAGTCGCCGACGGGCGAAGCCACCGGCGCCAACGGCGTCGAGGACCTCGGCCACCCTGCGTCGGTCTTCGCGGCTGGTGCGGCCGAATGCCCACCGGGTTCCGTTGAGGCCCAGCAGGATTGCGTCGCATACCCGGATGGCCTCACCCGACGCGGACGCGTAGTTCTGCGGCACGTAACCGATGGACGCGTTGACCTCGCCTGGCGGCTTCCCGAGCACCTTGACACTGCCCGAGGCCGCAGGGAGCAATCCCAGGATCACCTGCAGCAGGCTGGTCTTGCCCGATCCGTTCGATCCGATGATCGCGACGATGCCGCCTGCGGGCACCTCGAAGGTCCCCTCGGACCAGATCAGCCTCCCGCCGCGCACCACGCTGACGTCGTCGAGCGCGAGTGCCGGTGCGGCGGGTTCGTGATCAGACAGCGACACCAAGCGCCTTTGCCAATGCGTTGAGTTGGGCGACCTGCCACGCCTCGAACGAGGTCGTTCCCGGCGGCACCGTCTCGGTCACCTCGACGACGGGTACCCCTGCCGCCTCGGCGGCCGAGCGGATCTGCTCGGGTACCGAGCCCTCGGTCTGGGTGTTGTAGATCAGCACGTTGATCTGGTGATCGGCAAGGGCGCGACGGAAGGCGTCCAGATCGGCAGGCGACGGGTCGCTCTCGTTGGCCGACGCGGTCTGATATCCCGACGGCGTCTTGTCCGCCAGCCCGACGGCTGCAGCCGTGTAGTCGAATACCGTCTCGGTGGCTGCGTAGGTCTTACCCGATGCACCGGCCTTGATGGCACTGACCAGCTTGTCGTAGGGCTCCAAGCTCGTCGTGAACGCCTTGCGCTGATCGGCGAAGTAGCTCTTGGCGTCGGGCGCCAGCTTGTCGAGTTCGGCCGTGACGGCATCGGCAACGGCGACAACCGCAGGCGGGCTGTACCAGAGGTGCGGGTTGGAGCCCGCCGCCGTCTTGGTGACCACGCCCGCGTCGACCACTGGTGCGTTCGGCGCCGAGGTCGCCGCGAACTTGGACGCCCACGGGTCGTAGTCCGCGCCGTTGAGGACGACGAGCTGGGCGCTCGCGAAGGTCGCGGCGTCGGCGGGCGACGGCTCGAAGTCGTGGGGGTCGACCGATGAACTGGCAAGGACCGTCGTCACCTTGGCGCACTCGCCGCCGAGGGCAGAGACGATGTCGCCCCACTGATCGACGCTGACGACGACGTTGACCGGTGTGGTCGGGCATGCTCCGCCCGACGCGCCGCTGGTCGACGTCGCGGCAATGGTGGTTCCGCTGTCATTCGACGAGCATGCGACCAATCCAACGGGAACTGCAAGCGCGAACACGGCGGCGGCCAGAACGCGGCGGCGGGGCGAAGTCATACGATAACGATAACCGTTACCAACTGCATGGCGCGAGCGGGTCCCGCTGGCGCCGCTTCACTGCGGCTCGGTGAGCTCCAGCTGCACTTCGATGAGCCAGTCCGAGCGATCGTCGTCATTGGTCTCCAGATAGATCTCGCGCCACCGGCCTGACTCGATACTCGCGGTCAGTCCCCGGGCCTCGGCCCACCGGCCCACCGCCTGGTGCGCCTCGGCCGCCCCATCGATGGCACCTCGACGCACCACCGATGCCACGGAGGCGCCGTCGAGCACGAACGTCTCGAGTCCCGGCACGTCGCCGGTGGGTGCGAGATAGCCGGCGCAGATGCGCACGGCACCATCCGTGCAGTCACGCCACGAGATAGGCGAGGCGCGGTCGGCACCTGCTGCCTCCACGAGCTCGATGACCCGTTCGAACAGCGCCTCGACGTCCTGCGTGTCGTCGTCGGCAGGCACGGTGACGTGCAGGCCCACGACGCGTTGCGGCGCGACCTGCTTGACTTCGACGTCGGTGACGGGCACGGGTATCTCGCTCTCGATGAGTCGCATCCGCCCGCGCACCCGATCCAGGGTCTGCCGGTCGTGCAGCAGGCGGGTCTCCAATTCAGCTGCCCGACAACGGAGCATCTCACGCAGCTGGTCGACCTCGACCCCGTCGGTCAACAGCTCGCCGACCTGTTCGAGTGAGAAGCCGAGGTCCTTCAGAGCGACGAGCCGGTTCAGCCGGGCCAGCTGAGCGGCCTCGTAGGCGCGGTGTCCGGTCGTCGGATCCACGCGCGACGGCACGAACAACCCGATGCGGTCGTAGTGCCTCAGCATCCGGACCGTCACGCCGCCCAGTTGGGCGAACGCTCCGATGGTGTACATGGTCTCCACCATCGCCCATGACACTGTGTCAGGTGCAAGCCAGACCGGCCTGCCTAGGGCTTCTCGGAGACGTGGCAGGACGCACCGTGTTGGACGCAGCCTGCGGTCCCGGTCTGTACGCCGAGGAGCTGACGGCCCGCGGCGCAACGGTGATCGGCTTCGACCAGAGCCCGCGGATGGCGGAGCTCTCGCGGCAACGGGTTCCCGCGGGCGATTTCCGTGCACACGATCTAGCCGACCCGCTGGACTGGCTGGCCGACGAATCGATCGATTTGGTCCTGTTCGCATTGGCGCTGGAGTACGTGGACGACAGGACGACGGCGCTGCGCGAGCTGCGGCGGGTGCTGCGCCCCGACGGGGCGATCGTCTTGTCGCGGCAGCATCCGACGGGCGACTGGCTTCGCCACGGCGGCAGCTATTTCGACGTTCGAGTCATCGACGAGGTGTGGAGCAAGGGATGGCGGGTTCGGTATTGGCTTGCACCCCTTGCGCGGACGTGCGAAGAGCTGCACGAGGCGGGCTTCCTCATCGAGCGGTTGCTCGAGCCGCGCCCAACCGAGGACGCAGCCGAGATCGATCGCGAAGCCTACGAGCGGCTGACGAGTGAACCGACGGGCTTCCTCGCCATCAGGGCCGTGCCGGACCCGCGCCCGCTCAGTCCTCGAGCCGGAAGTTGAACACCGACTCGTCGAACCTGTTGTAGCTCTCGTAGTCCACCAGGTCGTAGAGGTCGCGCCGGTGCTGCATCCGGTCCAGCTCGGAGGTCAGTGATCCCTCCGCCTTGAGGGTCTCCAGCGCCCGCTCGGCGGCGCCCATTGCGATGCGCAGCAACGAAACCGGCCAGATCACGACGTTGACGCCGACCTCTCGCAACTGGTCGGTGGTGAACAGTTCGCTCTTGCCGAACTCCGTCATGTTGGCCAGCAGCGGGACGTCGACGGCCGAGCGCACCGCAGCGAACTCGTCGAGCGACTCCAGCGCCTCGGGGAAGATCGCATCGGCGCCGGCGTCGACGAGCCGCCGCGCACGGTCGATGGTCGCCTCGATGCCGTCGACCGCCCGGATGTCGGTGCGCGCGACGATCACCAGATTCGGGTCTCGCCGGGCATCGACCGCCGCGCGGATGCGCTGCGTCGCGGTGGCCTGATCCACGACCTGTTTGCCGTCGAGGTGACCGCACCGTTTGGGGTTGACTTGATCCTCGATGTGCAGTGCCGCCAGCCCGGAGTCCTCGAGCTCCTGGACGGTGCGCGCCACGTTCATCGGCTCACCGAATCCCGTGTCGGCGTCGGCGAGTGCAGGCAGCTCGGTGACCCGTGCGATCTGGCGGGTACGCGTGGCGACCTCACTCAGCGTGGTCAATCCGATGTCGGGAAGACCGAGGTCGGCGCTCAACACGGCACCAGAGACGTAGACGCCGTCAAAGCCGCTTCGTTCGATCAGCTTGGCGGACAACGGGTTGAACGCCCCAGGGAACTGCAACAGGTCGCCCGACTCGAGGCGTTTGCGTAGGTGGGCCCGTTTGTCTGCCGGTGTCGTCGTCGCGTACAGCATGGTTCCCCCGGGTCAGAACAGCCCGGGCCGGCCGGCCGCGGGCAATGCGCCTGGCAGCGCGGTGAAGGTCAACGTTCGCACCTCTTCTGGACCGAGTTCGGGCAGGCGCAGGGCCAGTGCGAGGAAGCGCTCCACTTCCGCCTCGCCGAGCACCGGCGTGGCGAGGCTGCGAAACTTCCGCACGTAGTCATCGCGTCCGAATGGTCGCGCGCCACTGGGATGTGCGTCCGCAACGCTGATTTCGTCGACGACCTGGCGGCCGTCGGCCAGCGTCACCACCACTCGCCCGCCGTAGGACTGGTCGGCACCCGCCGCGTGGTAGCGCTCGGTCCACACCGGATCTTCGACGGTCGAGATCTTCTGCCACAACGCGACGGTGTCGGCACGTGCGGCACGCTCCGGGGTGTAGGAGGCTTCGTGATGCCAGGCCCCGTCCTGAAGCGCCACCGCGAAGATGTACGGCAATGAGTGATCGAGGGTTTCGCGCGACGCGGCGGGGTCGTACTTCTGCGGGTCGGCAGCACCGGAGCCGATGACGAAGTGCGTGTGGTGGGAGGTGTGGATGGCGATGCTCTCCACGCGTTGCGGGTCGCCGATATCTGGGTGCTCGCGAAACATCTTGCGGGCCAGGTCGATCCACGCCTGCGCCTGATACTCCGCCGAGTGCTCCTTGGTGTAGCTGTCCAGGATCGCCCGCTTGGGCTCACCGGTCTCCGGCAGCGGAACGTCGTAGCGTGCGTCCGGCCCGTCGAGCAGCCAGGCGATGACGCCATCCTCCCCCTCGTAGATCGGGGACGGGCTGGTCTGCCCGCGCATGGCGCGGTCGACGGACTCGACGGCGACCTTCCCTGCGAAGGCAGGGGCATAGGCCTTCCACGACGAGATCTCACCCTTGCGCGACTGCCGGGTGGCCGTGGTGGTGTGCAACGCCTGCCCGATCGCTTGGTATATGACGTCGGCGGGCAGGTCGAGCAGCGTGCCGATTCCGGCCGCCGCGGACGGGCCGAGGTGTGCCACGTGGTCGATCTTGTGCGCGTGCAGGCTGATTGCGCGAACCAGGTCGATCTGCAACTCGTACCCCGTTGCGATGCCCCGCACGATCGCGCGCCCGCCCGCCCCGACGTGTTGAGCGACCGCGACGATGGGCGGGATGTTGTCCCCCGGGTGGGAGTAGTCGGCTGCCAGGAACGTGTCGTGGAAGTCCAACTCCCGCACCGCAACTCCGTTGGCGAACGCCGCCCATTCGGGGCTGACGCGCGCATTCGCGTCCAGGCCAAAGACGGATGCACCGGCCCCTCCCGCACTCGGTGGATGCGCGACGGCCTGCTCGCGCGCCGCCGAAGGCGCCGCGCGTCCGACCGATGCCGCCGCGACCGCCGCATTGTCGAGGACTCGGTTGACGATCATCTCGGTGACTTCATCGGTCACCTCGACCTGGTCCGCGGCGACCTGAGCCATGGCCCACGCGAGCTGCCCGTCCCTCGGCAGCCCTTCGTCGCTGCGGTGCACCCGCACCAAGTGGTTCCTCATGGGTGGCGTTCTTCCCTTCAGTCAGCGCCGAGGCCGGTGTAGCCGTGGCGGCAGTGATCGAGGCAGTTGTGCAGATGAACGTGGGTGGCGTGCACCGCCAGGCTCGCGTCGTGATTGGCGATCGCCGATGCGATGAGGGCGTGCTCGAGGGCAGAGGCAGCCAGGCGCGCCGGTGATGCGCCGGCCTTTCGTCGAACTCTGGCGACGTGCGTACGCAGCGTTTCGAGGGCGTCGACCAGGTAGGTGTTGCTCGCGGCGGCGTCCACCTCGTGGTCGAAGCGGCGGATCAGGGCGTAGTAGTCGATCACCCGCTGATCGGTCACGTCGGGGTCGAGCAGCGGGCTGTGCCATGTCCGGAACTCGCGGGCGTACTGCGCGAAGACGTCCGGGTCGGCGTGCCGTGCGGCGAGTTGGGCGGCCTGCGCCTC
>Ga0137412_10001148_pt1 | contig 20125 bp, 14 predicted proteins | sample CZODoug2_1_16fun_FD_122160 | JGI IMG/M metagenome (GOLD analysis project Ga0137412, IMG submission 122160) | Vadose zone soil fungal communities from Angelo Coast Range Reserve, California, USA - CZODoug2_1_16fungal (Hybrid Assembly) | ecosystem: Environmental > Terrestrial > Soil > Vadose zone...
CTGGCGGCGCCGGAGGCAGTGGCGAAAGCTGTCGATTCCATTCAAAGTCACAGCACGGCGAACCCATGCTCCTTCGCGCAGCGCGGTGCACTCGCCGCCCTCAAGGGCGATCAGCAGCCGATTGCGGACATGCGCGATGAATTCGATATGCGCCGCAACTACATGTTTGATCGCATCTCCAAGATTCCGAACGTGACTGCCGTCAAACCGCAGGGAGCGTTTTACGTGCTGGTGAATATCAGCCAACTCGGGCTGACCTCGCAAAATTTTGCCGATCGCCTTCTTAGTAAGGCGAATGTCGCAGTCGTGCCAGGCGCGGCCTTCGGCGACGATCGCACCGTTCGGCTCAGCTACGCCACTAGCATCGATATAATCAAGAAAGGACTCGATCGCTTCCAGGATTTTTGCCGGACGCTATAGCGAGGCCTGCGAAACTTGGTCATCCCGAGCAAAAGCGAGGGATCCCGTTGAAATGAGCTTTCAGGTTTCGCCGCGGGATCCCGAGCCAGACAGGCGTTTTCGCTCGGGATGAGGTTATGACCGGTTCTCTGGCTTTCGTTTTCCACGCGCTTTTTGGGCGACATCCAGAGCGTTGTCATTCTGAGTCGCGCAGACGACGAAGAATCTCTCGACATACAGAATCAGCGCTCCACTCGCGAGGTTCCTCGCTTCGCTCGGAATGACGAAGGGCACTGGCTCACTCGCCCTCATTCTCCACGCGCATTTGCCTTTCGTGCGGCATCCCGAGCACGAATTCTTTCGCGAAGAAAACTGGCTATTCGAAGCGATCAGCGAGAGCTATGTGCCGCTCCTGCAAATGACACGGCGCCTGCTTCGCCGAGGCGTTCGTTTCAAACTCACTCTTTCGGTTTCGCCCACCCTGTGCGCCATGCTAGCCGATCCGCTCTTGCGCGACCGCTACATCAGACATCTCGATTTGCTGATTGCGTTGGCGGAGCGCGAATGCGAACGCAATCGCGCCGAGGAAAATTTGATGTCGCTCTCGGAGTTCTATCGCGAATTTTTTGCAGAGACACGGCGCACCTTTGTCGAGGAATGGGATTGCGATCTGCTTGGAGTTTTTCGGCAGCTCCGCGGGACTGGCGCGGTTGAGATAATGGCCAGTGCGGCGACGCATGCGATTCTTCCGATTTTGCAGCAATCGCCGGGGGCGGCGAACGCACAGATTGCGATCGGGTGCGATCAGTTTCGCGAGACATTCGGCGGCGAACCGAGTGGGTTTTGGCTGCCAGAATGCGCTTACTCCGCCGGCTTCGCAAAGTCGTTGCAGGCGGAAAATATTCGCTGGTTCGTCGTCGATGCCCATGCGTTTGAACAGGCCGTGCCGCCAGCGCGGCGCGGAACTTTCGCACCATGTTTTACAAGGGCGGGGCCAGCCGCTTTCGCTCGCGATATCCAGGCCAGCCGTCAGGTTTGGAGCGCACAACAGGGATATCCCGGCGATCCGACTTATCGCGATTTCTATCGCGATATCGGTTTCGATTTGTCAGCCAAGGAGCTTGCACCGCTACCCGGAAACGACTTTACGGGAATAAAATACCATCGCGTCACCGGCCGCGGTGTTGCGAAACAAATTTATGATCGCGCGGTCGCGGAAGAAACGGCCCGCCGGCATGCCCATCATTTTATCGAGAGATGCGTCGCCGAACTTCAAAGTCTGCAAGCTGATGATTGGAATCCAATCATGACAGTGCCTTTCGATGCCGAACTCTTCGGACATTGGTGGTTTGAAGGACCAATTTTTCTTGAGCACCTGATTCTGGCGGCGGCGGAAAATAAATTGCCGCTGACCACGCCGAGCGAATTTCTCGAACAAAATCCGACCCAGCAGGTGACGGAGCCGGCGACCTCCAGCTGGGGTGATCAAGGTTTTCTTGATGTCTGGCTCGATCAGAAATGTGGCTGGATTTATCCGCATCTTTTGACGGCGAACAGCCGCATGACCGCGCTGGCAAAATCGTGTGGCCGGGAGGCAAGGGCTGATGATGACCGCGTCCTGCGTCAGCTCGCGCGCGAGCTCCTGCTCGCGCAGTCTAGCGATTGGGCATTTCTCATTCGCAACGGAACGGCGAAGGATTACGCAACCCAACGAGTGACCGTTCATCTTTCACGCTTCCAAAAACTGGCGGAGCAATTTGAGAAAAAGAAGGTCGATGCCGAATTTCTCGCCCAGTGCGAAGAACGGGATAATCTGTTTCCGCATGTGGACTGGCGGCGGTTTCTCTCGCTTGTTATTCCGCGCGAAGTCGAGGACTCTCTCGATATTCTGAAGAAGAGAAAATAGTAAGAGATGTCTCGACTCTGCTCGACATGACAAAAACGGTCCTGCCGCTCACGATCGGGCTGCTGGCTATCTCATTCTTGCGTGCGCAAGAAATCTCGCCTTCACCCAATGCAAGTGCGACCCCGGCACGAGCGGTTCGGATCAGTTTTGTTCCGCCCCCGCTCGAGGGCAAAATTAGTCTCGGGGTCTATAACGAGTGGAGTCAACTGGTGCGGGTGTTACACCAGGAAGCGGATTTCGATGAGTTCGCCATCGGGGCCGATGCGCTCAGCACCAAATGGGACGGAAAGGATGATTACGATTACGATTTGCCGGCGGGAAAATATGCCGCCCGGGGTTTTCAGGTTGCGCCGATGAAGATCGGAGCCGAAACGACTACAACCGATGCCGCCGCGGCGGGTGCCATTTCTGTGCGTATTAAATTGGTAGCAAATCCATTGGAGAATAACGAACGGCCCACCGTCGATATCTGCGCAGGTTTTGATGATGACGACGTTTATCTGCAAACAATTGACGGCCTGCCGTTGGTCACAGTCGCAAAGCGCCAGGATGCGAAAAGCGTGTCGGTGGCCGCGGGGCGCGACAACAAAAGCGTAATCGTTTTTTTAAGTAACGGCACGAATGTCCGCCAGCTCGAAGTCAGCGGCATTACCAAAATGATGGGGTTCGACTGCGGCTCATTTGAATTGAAATAGGCCTGAAACGTCCACCCACCTGGGTAGGGCGAGACTCTGTCGAGCCATCGGAGTACCTTTAGGATTTCCTCCGGCTCCGCGGAGCGTTGCCCTACCAACGGGAATCCGGAACGAAATATGAACTGGCACGCTCAGCACCTGATCAACCGATTGCTCGCCAGCGCGCCAATTCTTTGTTAGTTAGCGCGCGATGACTGCCGAGCTTCAACATACGCTTGCGAAATCCGCTGGATTCAGTGGCACCTCGCTGCACACCGGCGAAAAGGTAACGCTCAAGTTGCAGCCGGCGCCGGTCGATCATGGAATTAAATTCAAGCGCAAAGATCTGGCAGACGAGCCGACCATTGATGCGAACATCGCGAACCTGAAGACGGTCGAACGCGCCACCACGATCGGGGAAGGGGCGGTCCGGGTGCACACGGTCGAGCATGTGCTTTCCGCGCTGAGTGCGATGGGGGTGGATAACGCGATCATCGAGATGACCGCGAACGAGCCGCCGATTGGCGATGGCAGCGCCGCGCCCTATGTAGAGGTAATCCAAAGAGCCGGCACGGCCGCGCAGGAAGCGCCACGCCGATTTTTCGATGTGCGCGAGCCAATTCATGTCGAATCAAAAAGCGGCTCGCTTCTCGTGCTCCTGCCCGACGACAAGTTTCGCGTCTCCTGCACCCAAGCGGGACCAGACAATCGCTTTACCCAATTTTTCTCAGCCGAAATTTCACCGGCACTCTACGAGCGCGAAATTGCGCCAGCGCGCACTTTTGTTTTCTACGAGGAAGTCGCGCCTTTGATGGAGAAAAACTTGATTAAAGGGGGCAGCTTGGAAAACGCCATTGTGGTTCGGGGTGACGCCGTCCTGAGCAAGGAGCCGCTGCGTTTTGCCGACGAATTCGCGCGGCACAAAATTCTCGATATCATCGGCGACCTTGCGCTCATCGGCACTCGCATTCGCGGTCATATCATTGCAGTGAAGCCCGGTCACGCCGTCAACGCGGAGCTGGCGCGGGCGATCGTGAAACAACACGCCAAGATCACGGCACTTTCCGTTCCCCGCACTTTTCCCCCGGGAGAAGGTGGTCTCGATATTAATCAGGTGATGGAAATTCTACCGCATCGCTTCCCATTTCTGATGGTCGATCGCATCCTGGGTTTCGAAGGGGAAACGAAATGCACTGGTCTGAAAACGGTAACGGTGAACGAACCGTATTTTGCCGGGCATTTCCCCGGCCACCCGGTAATGCCTGGCGTTCTCCAGGTCGAAGCAATGGCGCAGGTGGCGAGCATTTTACTGATGAAGCTAGCGAAGAGTGCGAGCCGCATCGGTTATTTCATGAGCGCTGATGAAGTGAAATTTCGCAAACCAGTTTTTCCAGGCGACACGCTTTTCATTCACGCGGAATTGATCAAAGCGCGCAGCAATCGGCTCGCGAAAGCGCATTGCAGCTGCGTGGTGAATGACGCCGTCGTTTCCGAAGGCGATCTCATGTTCACATTCCTAGACAAGTGAGGAGAATGACGAAGCATAAATGACGAATGACGAAAGAATGCCGAAGCACGAATGTCGAAAACCTTCGTCATTCGTCATTCGCCATTCGTCATTTTAATCATGAGTGGCGTCGAAATTCATCCGACTGCGATCGTTGATCCAAAAGCAGAGCTCGGCGCGGAAACAATTGTCGGTCCGTATTGCATCGTCGGTTCCGAAGTCGTCCTCGGTGAAGGATGCTGGCTACAACATCATGTCACCCTTTGCGGGCCGATGCGGGCGGGAACGAAAAATAAATTCTATGCTTACTGCTCGATCGGACAGCAAACGCAGGATTTGAAATACGCGGGCGAACCGACTTATCTGGAAATTGGCGACGAAAATACCTTTCGCGAGTTCTGCACAGTTAACCGCAGCACGAAAGCTGATGGCAAAACGCGGGTCGGCAATCGCGGAGATTTTCTGGCCTACAGCCACATCGGCCACGATTGCACGGTGGGCAATTCAGTGGTGTTCTCGAACAACGGCACTCTCGCTGGTCACGTCGAGATCGGCGATCATGCGGTCATGGGCGGACTCACCGCCGTGCACCAGTTTTGCCGGATCGGACGATTCGCCATCACCGGCGGTTGTTCCAAGATCGTCCAGGACGTCCCGCCATTCTTGATCGCCGACGGAAATCCGGCCGAGATTCGCGGAGTCAATCTGATCGGCCTCGAACGGGCCGGCTTCACGCCCGAAAGCATCAAGGCGATCAAGGAAGCGTTTCGGCTGATTTACCGATCGAAATTAAACACGCGCCAGGCAATCGAATCCGTGCGCAAACAAATCGGGCCGCGCGAAGAGATCACGCAGTTGATCGAGTTCATCGAAAAAAGCGCGCGCGGGATTGTTCGGTAGAAGACCGTCATCGGCTACTACGGTGCTGATTTGGGCGTGAGGTCGCTTTCAATTTTATGCAACAAATTCGATGCAGGCGATTCCGGGACGATGCGCAAGACCCTGCGAGCAAGATCGAGGGCGCGGTTCGGTTTGCCGGATTTTATGAAAGCGTCGCATTCTTCCAGGACACATCGGATGATGTCATCCCGCTTGGAATAGGCGCCGCGGGCCTGCTCCAGCGCCGCGATTGCAGTGGAAAATTTGCCGTCGCGCATTTCCATTAGTCCAACGTCCTCCAGCATGGCGGCGTTGCGGGTGCGACCGGCAGTAATCCGGGCTTGAGTGCGATAATCGGAAGGCCCCAGGTCGCTGTTCTTGATCGCGAAATCATGATAGGCGCGCCATCCGGCGGCGGATTTCGGCGAAGCTTTCGAGTCGATCTGGGTCCAGTTGAGATAGGGACGATAAAGTGGATCTCCCACCGCCACTCCCATCCAGGAGAGCCCCCGCGACGACATGAATACGCTTTCGGCAAAGGTGAAGCCGTGGAGCAAGCGATCGTTGAGAATATCGAGATGCGCGGTCAGCTCGAGATAGGGCTCGTAAACGTTGCCGACGGTTGCAGCGGCGCCCCGCGAGACCAACGGACCGGCCCAGCCTGAATTCTCGTCACGCAAGGTTGCGGCGCTGTAGGAATGAATGTGCGCGGCGATCGCGCCCGGAACAAATTTAAAGCCGGGCTGATTGAAGGGACCGGCAATGTTGCCGGCATACCATCCATAATAAAGAGCGCAGTCACTCATTGGAAACGCATCCGGAAAAATCGTGGGCAGATCATCAAACACCACCGGCACGCCGTCCTTGTGACATTGATCGACGATCGCGCGCATCCAGGCGTCGCCGACTTCCTTGCCGCCACTGGTTTCATGGGAGCCGTCCACGAATGCGCGTCCCCATAAGCCGTTTTTTTCCGCCTCGAGCGCGTCCACAATCATTCGTCGGACTGTCGCGCTCGCTGGAGCATCGAGCCGAGTAACGAGGAGCAGAGGTGCCGCAGTTACCTCGGCAACGGGACGGAATCCTTGAAAATAAGGATTAGGAACCACACCCGAGATTTGCCTGGTGAAGAGACCGAGTACGCTCAATTCCGAATCAACTGAGGCCTCGTTCCGGCTTTGAATCGGACCGCCTCCAGGAGTATCACCCTGATAGGGCGTCGCCACGGGCCGAATCTTAAGAGGCATGCCCCTAATGAGAGCGACGAAGTGAATCCCAAGGGTCTGCACCCGCTTCTCCCCATCGGCCGTTTCGTGAACGTGCCACCATTGCCGTTGCTCGAAAATTTTCCGCAACGGCTCAGCAATGGTGGCATCGTATTCTTCCCGCGAAATTTCCTCCTGAGGCGGACAGTCGAGTCCGACCAGATGATCATCAGCGATCGCGCGTTTCCCGGCATAAAATTTCGCGAGCGCTTCGGAGTCGGGAACGGCCGTGTTAAAAACAACAATGGTTTGAGCCGGCAAATTTTCCGCTGTAGCGCGGTCGTTGCCCAACAGGAAAACGAATAGGACCACTAGAATCCGCAGGACACCAAAGCGGAAGGATCGCTTGTAGCTGATTTTCATTAAAAGCTTAGCTTCAATCCGTCGTAGGCGATGTGAGTGTGCGGCGGCAGAGTTTGCTCGAACGATTGTGCCAGCTCATGCGCAATGTGGATGAAATAGGTTTCTTTGGGCTGAACGCGGGTGGCCACTTCGAGCGCCTGCCCCACGCTCAAATGAGTCGGGTGCGGCTTCTCCCGCAGCGCATCGATGATCAAACATTCAACGCCGAAAATCGTTTGCGCGATTTCATCCGGCACGGCGCTGCAATCACTGAGATAAGCGATGACCTTGCGTTCGTGTTGGAACACGGGGCTCTGCCCTGTGCGCCCAGCGGACATTTTGTCCGCTGCCTGAGAAAGCACGCCTTCGTTTCCGGTCTTCGGTTCAGCGGGGTGCAACTCCGCTGGGCGCACAGACTGCAAGTCTGTGTTCCAGTAACTGCGCGAAAAGAGGTAGCCATTCACCTCGGCCTTGCCGTGCGGCACCGGCAACGGCGTGATTTTGGTTTCGCCTAAAAAGAAGGGTCCGTTAACAAGATGCGGCTCGGGTTTCAAATAACCGGGAAATGGGTTGGTCCCTTTAAAGGCGAACATAAAGACGCGCTCGAGATCCGCCATTGTCTTGGCCGAGGCATATACGGGCATCGAGCCGCGTTGCCAGGAAAAGCGCCGCAGATCGTCAAACCCCATGATGTGGTCGGTGTGCGAGTGAGTGAAAACGACTGCGTCGACCCGGCGGATATTTTCGCGTAACGCCTGGGTGCGGAAGTCCGTTCCGGTGTCGACAATAAAGGCGGTCTCGGGCGTTTCGATATAAACGGAAGAGCGCAGGCGTTTATCGCGCGGATCGGGGGAGCGGCAAACGGCGCAATCGCAGCCGATCATTGGCACGCCTTGCGAAGTTCCGGTGCCGAGAAAAGTGAGCGTGAGTTCGGAGTTGAGAGTTGCGGGTGGAGAGTTCAAGATTTTTCGGCGCGCGCACTGTCAACTCTGAGCTCTCAACACTCAACCGATGCTTCTCCAACTCCTACGAATCAAGAATCTCGCGCTGGTTGAGGATTTGGAATGGGAAATTTCTCCGGGGTTCACTGCTATCACAGGCGAAACCGGCGCCGGCAAATCAATCATTATCGGCGCGCTCCAGTTGTTGCTCGGCGAGCGTGCCGACAAGTCTCTGATCCGGACTGGAGCGGAGATGTGCACGGTCGAGGCAATTTTTCAGGGCAATGATTTCGCGAAATGGAATGCGCATTTCGAGGAATCGGGGATCGAACCATGTGATCCCGATTTGATTTTGAAACGTAGCCTTTCTCTTTCCGGAGCGAACCGTCAGTTCATCAATGGATCGCCCACCACCCTGGGGAATCTCAAGGAGCTTGGTGACGATCTGGTTGACCTCCACGGACCGCATGATCATCAATCACTCCTTTCACCCGATCGACAACTCGATTTGCTCGATGCCTTTGCTAATGCGGATGAACCGCGGGAAAAATTCGGGAAAATTTTCCTGCAACTGCGCGAGCTGGAAGCGGAACACGCAGCGCTTAATACGGTGGAGACCGCACGTGAACAGGAGCTCGATTTGTTGCGACATCAGGTCAACGAGATCACCTCGGCTAATTTGTCGGCCGAGGAAGAAACGCAGATTGAGTCGCGTTATCGCCTCGCGAGTAACAGCCGCCGGTTGATTGAGATTGCCTCCGGGGTGGCAACGAAACTTTCCGAAGCGGACGATGCGATCTTGTCGCGCCTCGGTGAAACGCAAAAGCTATTGCACGAATTGGAAAAGTTGGATCCCGCGATGGCGCCGGCGGCGAATACGCATGAAACGGCGGTGGTCGAGTTATCGCAGATTGTGCGCGATCTCAGCCGCTACGCCGAGGATCTCGATCTCGATCCCGAGCAATTGTCCGCCATCGAGCAGCGAATCTCGCTCTTTGAGTCGTTGAAACGAAAATACGGAACAACAATTTCTGAAGTTATCGCTTTTGGCGAGCGGGCGGCCGAGCGAATGCGGAAAATCGAAGGACGCGATGAAGAATTGCAGCGACTTACTAACGAGATCGCGACACTCGAAAACGACTTGCGGCAGGCGGGCGAGAGATTACGGAAACTGCGCACGAAAGCAGCACCCAAACTTTCGGAAATGGTCCGTCGAAATTTGCGCGACCTCGGATTCAAGCAATCGCAGTTCGAAGCAAGAATGAACGAAACGCAAGCGGCGCGGACGTCCGGTTTTGATGCGGTGGAACTTTTGTTTTCACCCAACCCGGGCGAGCCGCTCAAGCCGATGCGCGCGATCGCCTCGAGCGGCGAAATTTCCCGATTGATGCTGGCGATCAAATCCGCCCTGGCCGCGCAGGATGCAGTGCCGTTGCTTGTCTTCGACGAGATTGACGCGAACGTCGGCGGCGAAATCGCCCACGCCGTCGGCGCGCGCATGCGTGAGTTGGCGAAACGCCATCAAGTGCTTTGCATTACCCATTTGCCGCCCGTGGCGGCGGCGGCGACATCCCAGTTCGTGGTGATGAAAGAAGTAAGAGGCGGTCGCACCTTTACTCAATTGCGTGAAGTAAGCGGCAAAGCGCGGCGCGAAGAGATTGCGCGCATGCTCGGGGGAAAGAGTGATGAAGCCCTCAAACTTGCTGCCACCATGCTGGATCAACATTAGCGTCATCCCGAGCGAAGCCGAGGGATCCCGGGGCGTAATCTTTAAGCTACCTCTACGGGATCCTTCGACTGACGCTCGGGATGACGTGATTTTGCGCTGAATCGTGACTGGTCGCGGCTAAAGACTGCGGCTACAGGTTCGAGGTGCTGAATTACATTTGGCTCGCGCTGGTATTGCTGGCGGTCGCGATTGGCGGTTGGAACGATCGCTGGAAAGAAGTTACAGACGGCGCATTCGACGGTGCAAAAACCGCGGTCACGATTGCGCTCGGTTTGATCGGCGTGATGGCGCTCTGGCTGGGAGTGATGCGCCTGGCGGAACGCGCCGGACTCGTGCAAAAACTTGCGCGCGCGCTACGGCCAATCATGCGGCGGTTGTTTCCCGATGTGCCAGCGGAGCATCCAGCAATGGGTGCGATGCTGATGAACATGGCGGCGAACATGCTTGGCCTCGGGAACGCAGCCACGCCGCTCGGTTTACGGGCGATGCGCGATCTCGAATCACTCAATCCGCACCCAGGCGCCGCCACCAACGCCATGTGCACATTTCTCGCGATTAATACGGCATCGGTGCAACTTATTCCGACGACTGCGATCGCGATTTTAGTCGCAGCAGGATCGACTAGGCCGACGGCAATAGTGGGCACGGCACTACTAGCGACTTTGTGCGCTGCAACCACTGCGATCATCGCGGTGAAAATTCTGGAGAAATTGCCGTGGTTCGCACGCCCTGTCGCCGCGGTCGTTGGCCGCGGCTCAGGAGAAAATGCTGCTGCAACTAAAGATCTTAATTCAAAGACGACAGGCGAAAATCGTTCGAGCAATGAAGAAACCGCGGCCGGCGACCGCGGCTACAGGGCGCAGCCAACATTATTGGGACGCATCGCCACCGTCGCTCTCCTCATTTTCTTCGCATTCATTTTTGTACGAATGGTTTGGCCACCGGTCTTCGGCAATCCGATCACCGACAACGCGAATGCTTTTGTCCGAGGCGTGAACGCGCTTTCGCTGCTGGCGATTCCTTTCCTGCTTAGCTTCTTTCCGATCTATGCCGCAGCGCGCCGGATCAAAGTTTATGAGGAGTTCGTCGAGGGCGCGAAGGAAGGTTTTAATGTTATCCTGCGCATCATTCCGTTTCTGGTCGCGATCCTGGTTGCCATTGGAATGTTTAAAGGCGCGGGCGGAATCGATTTGCTGACGAAATGGCTGACACCTGTCCTCGGGCCATTGCATTTTCCGCCCGATCTCCTCCCGCTCGCATTAATGCGGCCTTTGAGTGGAAGCGCGACTTTAGCGATATTGACTGAAATCGTACATCGGCTTGGTCCGGATAATATCGTCAGCCTTACGGCAGCGACCATTTACGGAAGCACGGAGACCACGTTTTATGTCGCTGCCGTTTACTTTGGATCGGTCGGTGTGAAACAGACCCGGCACGCGATTCCAGCAGGCTTGCTCGCGGATCTTGTGGGCGTGATCGCCTCGGTAGCGATTTGCCGCGCGATGCTTTGACGACCCTGGAGGGCGGCGGAGCTTGCCTCTCCCAATCCGCGCCCGTTGTAACAGTTTTAAGGTTTTTAACGTCAAGTTACGAAAGCCGCTTCATTTTTCCCTAGCCAGGTACGCGGTGGTTTCTCTATCGTCACATTTTAAGAATGATTCAGCGGGATTATCTCATTATCGGCGCAGGTATCGGAGGGGCATGCGCCTGCGAAGCAATTCGAAAACACGACAAGCGTGGGAGTGTGACATTAGTAGGCTCTGAAGCCTACCCGCCCTACAAGCGCTGGCTGCTCTCCAAAAGTTTCCTCCGCGAAAAGACGCTCGTCCCCAGGAAATATGCCGAAGTGGATGAACGCTGGTACGCCGCGCATAAGGTCGACGCACGTTTCAATACCGCGGTGACACAACTAAACATCGATCGCCGGGTAGCGGTGCTGGGCAACGGTGAGAGCGTCGAGTTTAACAAAGCTTGCCTCGCGATGGGCAGCCGTCCAGGGCGGCCGCCGGTTGCGGGTGTCGGTTTGGGTAACGTCATTTACCTGCGCAGCATGCGTGACGCGTTTGCTCTGCGGGAAATGGCCGAGCACGAGAAAAACGTGATGGTGGTCGGCGGCGGATTGCTCGCGTGCGAGGTGGCCGCCAGCCTGCGGCAAATGAAAATGAAAGTAAGCGTGATGCATCGGCATAGCACGCTCTTGAATCGGTACCTCGATTTCGAGACAGCGACGTGGGTAACCGGCTATTTCGCGAAAAACGGGGTGACGTTGCTTCTGGGCGAAAGCTTAAACGGCTTTGAAGGCAAAACGGTTTTGCGAAATATCCAAACCAAGAGCGGAAACCGAGTCGCGGCGGGATTGGCAGTGGTGGCGTGTGGAGGGGAGCCAAACCTCGATTTGGTGCGCAACACCCCTCTATCCGGGCCACACGGTTCCCCGGTCAACGATTATCTCGAGACCGAAGAGAAAGGAATTTACGCAATTGGTGACCTGGCGTTTTATCCTGACCGTCTGATGGGTGGAATGCGACGGCAGACGCATTGGGAAAATGCGCGCGAACAAGGTCTGGTGGCAGGCGCGAACATGACTGGCAAAAAGCGAATCCGTTACGAACAGCTGCCTTATTTCTGGACGGAGATGTTCGATTTGCGACTCGATTTTGTCGGTGATTTTACCATGCAACCGACTCGGGTGGACCTTACCGGGACGCACGCCAAGAAAAAATTTACCGCGCGTTATTACCAAGGGGACAGATTACGAGGCATTTTGATCTCAGCGGGCACACCGAAGCAGGTTGAGTCCGCAAAAACCGAACTGAAACGGGCCCTGGGCAAATAAATTGCTAGTAATTATAAACAGGGCTCGGGTTCGGCGCGCGATCTCGAAAGGTCGAGAAAATCGCGGTCACCCCCGAAAGGGTGTGGGCATGAAGCGGGCTGACTTTGAAAAAATCCGCTCTATGCTGACTCTTGGTTCATTCGCTTTCGCTTGCATTACGATTTTTGGTTGCGTTTTGTGGGCATGTGCGAAGGACACAGACCAGACATAGACGCGTATGCTGCATCAGGATGACCTGAAGTGGATCGCCAAGACGTCCACTGAGCTCAATACCGTTTTGCACCAAATCGCCCGTTATGCCGACCTAGCGAAACGGCAGAAGGGCGACCCTGACTACATCGATCAGCTTAGCCAACAGGTGGAAATAGCCACACAGGCGGCCCAGGCATTGCTTCATCGCGTAATGTCCATGATTCTCGAGAATACTTCGGGCAAAATACCGAGCCCTAGGGTCCCGACGGCGACCTCATCGGCGCCCGGGGCAGCGCTGGCCGCTGAAGAAGTATCGACCGAAGCGAGAGGCCCAAGGATTACACCGGAAATTCCGATCCTGAATCCTGAGGGCGCGCGCGAATTGGTCCTGATCGTCGATGATGAACCGGAAATTGCGGAGTTCGCCTCCACAATTCTGGCCGAGGAAGGATACAAGGTCATGATCGCCCGGGACGGTTTCGAGGCACTGAAAATCTTCCAGCAAATCCATCGTGAAATTGGCCTGATCATACTGGATTTCTTCCTGCCAGTGATGGATGGGGACGCTGTATTCGAGGAATTGAAGGCGATCAACCCAGGCGTTGATGTCGTGTTGAGCAGCGGATTTGCCGAGCAAAACAAGATCGGCGCCATGCTGGCGCAGGGGCTTCGCGGGTTTATCCCAAAGCCCTACACCCGCGAGAAGCTGCTCCAGCAGGTTCGCTCGACCCTCGACGCGCCGCGTCGCCCGATCCGGTAGTCGCTCCCAGTTGACGTCCGGAATGGGCGCCACAGGGCTCTGCCAGATGGAGGTGAACGCCCCCAAACAGACGGGGCGACGCCTAACGTTCGGCTCGCCCATGGCATCAATTTAGCTGTTCAAGCCGCGGAACCGCATGGCTCGCATCGACGCTTTTTTTAAATTGATGTCGGAACAAAAGGCGTCCGACCTCCACCTCTCTACCAATAATCCGCCGATGCTGCGCATCAATGGCGACCTCATCCGGGTGGATTACCCAGCTCTCAAAGACGAGGAACTCAAAACCATGGTTTATGAGATCGCGCCGGAGACAAAGATCAAACTATTCGAAGAGAATCTCGATGTTGACTTTGGCTACGAAGTGCCGGGCGTTGCTCGTTATCGCGCCAATTTCTTTCAACAAAAATACGGGATTTCGGCGGTTTTTCGTTTGATTCCATCGAAGGTGTCGACGGTTGACGATCTGGGATTGCCGCCGGTGCTGAAAAAATTCCCGCTGCTAAAGAAAGGTCTCATTCTGGTTACCGGTCCAACCGGCTCGGGAAAATCCACCACTCTTGCCGCCATGATGGACTTCGCCAACCTCCAGCGGCACGACCACATCATTACAGTGGAAGACCCGATTGAATTCGTGCATCGCAGCCAAAACTGTCTTGTGCAACACCGCGAGGTCGGGGTCCATACCCGCTCTTTTGCCAACGCCCTCCGTGGAGCTTTGCGTGAAGATCCTGATATTTTGCTCGTCGGCGAACTGCGCGATTTAGAAACGATTGAGCTCGCCCTGACCGCGGCTGCAACCGGTCACCTTGTTTTCGGAACTCTCCACACCTCAAGCGCCTCCAAAGCAGTAGATCGTATCATCGACGTTTTTCCAACTAATCAGCAGAACCAAATCCGGGCCACTCTCGCGGAATCGCTCAAAGGGGTCATTGCGCAAAATCTTTTCAAAAGAATCGACAAACCCGGCCGGGTCGCCGCACTGGAAATTCTGGTGGTCGACATGGCAATTGCCAACCTCGTGCGCGAGGCCAAGACGCACCAGATCCCGGGTATGATTCAAGTCGGGAAAAAGAAGGGCAACCAACCGCTCGACGACGCGATCATTGATCATCTTCGTCACGCCCGCATTTCGCCCGAGGAGGCGTACGACAAGGCAATTGATAAGAAAAAATTCCGGCAATTCCTCAAGAACCCCCCGGAAGATTGGACGGAGGAATAATGAGACTACCCGACCTCGACAAGATCCTTTCTGCAATGCTGCATACGCACCCCGGCATTTCAGATTTGAACTTTTCGGCGGGGCATCCGCCGCAAGTGGAGTCTTTTGGCGAGCTAAAGCCCGCCCTGATCGATCCCCCGATCGACATCCTCACTCCGTTCCAGACCGAACGAATCGCACTCGCGTTGATGCAGGGCGATCGGCGACTGATGTACGATTATTTAAGCGGCGGCTCCTGCGACCTTAGTTATTCGTTGAGCGATGAGGCGCGCTTTCGCGTGAATATTTTCCGCCAACGCGGAAATTTTGCGGTTGTTCTGCGTCGGCTGGAGGCCACCGTTCCCACTTTGGAAACACTTCACCTCCCCGGCATTTTCAGGGAAATCACGAAGGAAAAAACGGGACTCGTGCTCGTCACCGGTGCGACCGGAAGCGGTAAAACCACCACTTTAGCGGCGATGCTCAATGAAATTAACGCAACTAAGGCGGTGCACATCGTGACGCTGGAAGATCCGATTGAGTTCGTTCATCCATTTCTTAAGGGGACATTCAATCAGCGCGAGCTGGGCCAGGATTTTAACAATTATGCCAACGGCCTGCGGGCGGCGTTGCGGCAGGCGCCGAAAGTCATTCTCGTGGGTGAAATGCGCGACCGTGCCACGGTCGAAATCGCGTTGATGGCGTCAGAGACTGGTCATCTTGTTCTGAGCACGCTCCACACCGTCGACGCCGGCCAGTCGATCAATCGTATTCTCGGTATGTTCACCCTCGGCGAAGAGCAACAACTGCGCGTCCGCCTGTCCGATGTCCTGCGCTACGTCGTCAGCCAGCGGCTGGCGCCGAAAACGGGCGGTGGTCGTCATTTGCTCATGGAAATCATGGGGAACAATTTGCGAACCAAGGAAGCAGTCGCCCTCGGGGAGACCGAGCATCGCAATTTCTATGAAATCATCGAAGCCAGTTCACAATTGGGCTGGATGACTTTCGATCAATGCATTCTCAATGCCTTCCAAAACGATTTGATCAGCGAAGAAACCGCGAGTCTTTATGCCTCGCGCAAAGGCACCGTTGCCCGCGGGATCGATCTCATTCAAAAAACGCGCGGCGTGAACAGCGAACTTGAATCCGGTCTGCGCATGGACGTCCCGACCAACGCTTTCGTCTAGGCCATGGAAAAGGACGATTTACAGTTATTCGAAGCCGGCGAAAGCACTGCGCTGGTCTGCATCGATCACGAGCAATACCAGAAGATGGTAGTGCCGCAGTTGACCGATCTGAAGTACAAAGTCCACGTGGGCCTTCACGAAGAAGATGTGCTGCTCAAGCTGCGCACTTATTCTTATGACGTCATTGTCGTTTACGAAAACTTCAAGGGCTCAGCTCTCGCGACCAATCCAATCCTGCAAAAGCTCGTCTGCGAATCCGCTGCCCAACGGCGCGAGCAATTTGTTGTCTTGCTCAGCCATCTCTTTCCGACCAACGATTCCATGGCTGCGTTTGTTCACAGCGTCGATCGAATTGTTAATATTGCCGATCTACCGAACTTCAAACCAGTTCTCCGCCGAGGGATGACCGAACATCGGGAGATGTATCATTTTTTCCAATCGACGTTGAAGACGGTCCAGACGATGTAATCTTGCCGCAGGATCTTGCCGGCGCGTCCAAGGTGCGACGGTTGCCTGAGCGCATACACCTCACCATGAAAAAGACGGGATGGGTCAATTTTGTCTGGGACTTGGCCGGAAACGAATTGTCATCGATTACCACGCCGAGGCAGTACCGCTTGAGCCTGGTCAACGCCGCGGAACGCGAGCAATTGCAAGCCGTGATCGAGAAATCTTTCGTGCTCGATCCCGGTTGGAACGCGGCGCTGCACATGATTGACGCGCAGGTCAAAAGCTCAATCGCCGCTGCGTTCGATTCGGAATCTGCCAACTGGCTGGCGCTTCAACATGGTGCCCGCATCGTTGGTGGTACTTTGCTAATGACTGACCTGGTGCGCCGGCGCAACTTCTCCCGGGCCCGTGTATCCTGATGGAATATCGGAACCGCGGTCTTGGTACTTTGTTGCTCTGCTCTGCGTTACGCCATTTGCGAGGTGCCGGGATGATCCGGGCCTGCGCCAAAACCCGAGAGAACTCACCAGCTGCGCGCTTTTTGTATCCGAAATTCGGCGGCCAATCCTCCCTGATCGAGCCGCACCTGGCAGCGTGATCCACAGCGCAGTCCTCCTGGCCGTGGGCCAGCAGGCATCTTGCCCGCTGTTACCACAATGGTCTAATATTCCGGCGGCGAATAGGTGTTAAAGGTAACCGCGTCGGCTGAGCCTCGGTTACTGAACTTGTGTCGCGTACCTGCAGAAATCACAATCACATCGCCTTCTCGCAAAGTGACTGTTTCATCCGCAATCTCACCTTCCACTTCCCCGCCCAAGACTAACAAAACCTGATCGCTTTTCTGATGACCTTCCGGTTCGCTGCCGGATGATTTGCCCGGTTTCAATATCATCACAGCCGTCTGGGTTCGCTTTGTTGTTTGCAGCACTTCAAACCAATCGCTCGCTTCGCGAATATTTTTTACGTTCATTGGTCGTTCTGCGGTTCGAATCCGCCCCGCGGCGTGATCCCTTCGGCCAGGTCTACGTGAAAGGTTTGCTTCATCTTGTTCGGTCCGAAGGAAAATTCCGCGGTGTAATCCCCGCTCGACATTAATTTTTTCGGATCATCCCCACCATATTTCGTCAGCACATCGTCGGTCGGACGCAGATCCCAATTCAAACGCGTGAATCCTGCGACGCCGGGCGCCTTCAAATTCGCCACCGGCGCACCGGTTGCATTTGTGATCGCGATTTTAATTTCATCACCGGTGAAATCCTTCACCCACACCGTGAACAGCGCGCCTTCCGCGGGATTGGCGCCACGATAAACGCCTTTGCCATTCCACTCCGAAAATCCGGAGGGCGCGTAAGCACCGTTCACCGGACGCACGCTAAATAAATGCGCTGGTTTGCTCGCGATTTCCGGCGTCAATTCACGGAACGGCCGCGCGTCATCCAACACGTAGATGCTTCGCCCATGTGTCGCGATTACCAGATCGAAAGTGCGCGGATGAATCTGCAAGTCGTCCACCCGCACCGGCGGCAAATCGCCAACCCGGACCCAGTGCACCCCCTGGTCGAAAGAGGCGAACGCGCCGAAATGCGTGCCCGCATAAAGCAGTTTCGGATTTACCGGATCTTCGCGGATTACTTCCACCGGGTCGTTCGCCGGAAGGTCGCCGGTAATATTCGTCCAGGTCTTCCCGCCGTCGGACGTACGCGCCAGCATCGGTCGATCGTCCCCTACCCGATACCCGCTTGCGGCGAGGTAAGCGACATTCGCATCTTGCGCGCCAGGTTCGATTCGCACGATCCATTGGTTGCGCAACGGTTCGGGCAAATTTGCCGTCAACTCTGTCCATTTTCCACCATCGTCTTGCGTAACCCAGAGGCGGCCGTCGTCAGTCCCAGCCCACAAAGTTCCAGCGCGCACTGGGGATTCCGCCAATGAGTAGACGACGCCATAAACTTCCGCGCCGCTCCCGACCACTCGCGTTTTGTCCGGCTCGTTCCGCGATAAGTCGAGACTGATGACCGCGTAGTGCTCCGCCCGATCGGTCAGGCGAAAAACGTGGTTGCCGCCGAGGTAAAGCACGCCCGGTTTGTGTCGGCTCATTATTAGCGGTGAATTCCAATGGAAACGCGTCGGCTCGCGTCCTTCCGGCGATTGCGGTTTCAAGATGCGCAGCTCGCCCGTGCGCATGTTGAATCGATGCACTACGCCTTCCTGGTTATCGCCATAAAACGTGTCGCGATCAGCCGGATCGAACAACACATAAAACCCATCGGCGCCTGTGAAGGGCGTCCAATCAGAATTGCGGATGCCTTCCTTGCTTTGCACTGCGCTTGGGCCGACCCAGTTGCAATTATCCTGCAATCCACCGGCGATCCGGTAAATCGGGCGCGAGTCGTCTAACGAGATGCGGTAGAATTCGCCAGCTGGGATCCGATTCAAATGTTCCCAGCCTTTGCCGCCGGCGTAGCTTTGATAAACGCCACCATCGTTTCCGTTAATCAAACGTAAAGAGACCGGCGGTTTCGGTGGCTTGTTCTTGTCCTCGGGTTTCGGCGGTTTCGGCGGCGGCGCACTTCCATTTTGAATGGCCAGCGCGTGCATATCCGGATGCAATTTGTCCGAAAGATCCTCGCGGAAAGTTTTTCCGCCATCATCCGAAACGAGAAGTGCGAAGCCGAGTAAATAAACCCGCTGATCGTTCGCGGGATCGATCCGAATCTGGCTGAAATAGAATGGGCGCGGATCGAGATCGCTGGTGCGTTTCCATGTTTCGCCCCCATCCTCCGAACGAAAGACACCGCCGCGTTTACTGTGAATATCGGTGAAATCATTTGCGCCACCTTCGTCGCTCTGCACTACCGCCATCACGATCTTGGGATTCGCCGCTGTTACCGCGAGACCGATCTTTCCCGTTAGCGTCGGCAAACCATTGCTGCATTTTTTCCATGTCCCACCGCCGTTCGTACTCTTGAAAATGCCGCCAACGTCTTCTCCATTTGTCGCGGAAATACCGTAAGCGAAACTCCACGGTGTGCGGCGTCGCCCATAAAGCGCCGCGTAAATTATTTCCGAATTGTCCGGCGCCATCGCGACATCAACGCAGCCCACGCGTGCGTTCTGCGACGCGGGCGCAGTCAGAACCGATTTCCAGGATTTTCCCGAGTCAGTCGTTTTGAACAAACCCCGGTCACCCCCATCGGCCCAGAGATTTCCGAGGGCGGCAACATAGGCCGTTTCGGGACTTTTCGGGTGAACGACGACACGTCCTATGGCGCGACTGTTCTCCAGCCCAACGTGCTGCCACGTGCTCCCACCATCGCTCGAACGATAAACGCCATTCCCCCACTCCGCCGAATTACGGTCGGTTGGTTCACCAGTCCCCACCCATACAATATCGGAATCGCCCGATGCGATCGCGACCGCGCCAATTGACTGCACCGGTTGCTTGTCGAAAACGGCATCGAACGTCACGCCATTGTCATTGGTCTTGAATAAGCCGCCGGTTGAAAGCCCGACGAAAAAGATCGCGGGATTGCGCGGATCAATCGCGATATCTGAAACGCGCCCGCCCATCGCCGCCGGCCCGATTGATCGCGCCTTGAAATTCTTAAACAGGATGTCGGTCAATTTCGGCGGGGCGACCTCCGGTGCGGACGAAGACGCCGCGGAGGGAGACGATGGACTTGTTGTAGGCGTATCCGACAAATTCGCTGTTTCAGGCGTGGGCGATGTAGAAGGGCGGGTGGCGGCAAGCGTGGCAGATGGTGCTTGGGCCAGGGCACTCCCGTAGCAAGTAAGAAGAACGACGGCGGAGGCGATTGTTTTCACAGCTCTATATTTCGGCAGGACCCGGTCATTTGTCG
>Ga0137412_10001149_pt1 | contig 20119 bp, 12 predicted proteins | sample CZODoug2_1_16fun_FD_122160 | JGI IMG/M metagenome (GOLD analysis project Ga0137412, IMG submission 122160) | Vadose zone soil fungal communities from Angelo Coast Range Reserve, California, USA - CZODoug2_1_16fungal (Hybrid Assembly) | ecosystem: Environmental > Terrestrial > Soil > Vadose zone...
CAGTCGCTTCAATGCCAGCTTCGTGCTGGTGAAGCCACGGACCCAGGCGAGGGCGGTATCCGTGTCGGGGCCGTAGTAGACGGGTTGTCGGACATCGGTGAAAGCAACGTCGACGAACCCTGCCGCGTGCAGCAGCGCGGTCGTAGTCGTCGGATCGGCTAGTGAGAATGCGTCTGGAGCCCCGGGGGCGACGGCCGCCGTCCCGTCGTGCGCGGTGAGAACTTGGTCGATGGCGACCTGCCATTCATTGTGTTCCTTGGCCTGCCAGACCATCATCACCAGCCGGCCGGCGGGGCGCAGCGCCCGACCGATGTTGGCGAACGCGGCGATGGGGTCGCCGAAGAACATCGTGCCGAACCGGCTGATTGCAAGGTCAAAACGATGGTCGGGAAAACGGTGCACCTGAGCGTCGGCGCACTCGAAGACGATGTTGCGCAGTCCGTCTTCCCGGGCCAGCCGGCGGGCCTGTGCAACGGCAGGCGCGGACAGATCGACCCCGAGCGTGCCGCCAGCCGCGGCGATGCGGGCAGCCTGACGAGTCGTCTGCCCGGTCCCGCAACCGATGTCGATAACGTGGTCGCGGGGCCCGACTCCACAGGCCAGGCGGAAGATGTCGTTGTACAGCCGGAGCTCGGCGTCGTAGTCGACCGCGTCGGGTTGTTGGTCGCCCACGGCTCCGAGTGCCGCCCTCGTCGCTTCGCCACGATCGGGATCGTTCGGTTGCATACGCCCATCGTGTACCCCGGCATAGTCCTCAGGGGTATTCGCTGGGGACCGCTGGCACATCGCCCGCGGCCCTGTGAGCGGCTGTCCTTCAAGTGCCGCGTCCTGGTCGGTCGACGATCGTGCGTGCCGGTACACGGTGTGCCCGGGTTCTATTCGATGTCGCAAGGCGCACCTGGTGCGCGACGATGAGTCACCACCTGGCATGACGGACCCCGGACCCACCGGCCAGGTTTTCGTGGGTCAACGCCTCGGCGAGGAGGTACTCGTGCTGTTTTCAGCGCCGCCGCGAGCCCGAACGCGTATCCGAATAGCGATCGCGGCCGCCACATTGGGGCTGGTCTCGGCGTGCGGATCCACGGTCACGGAGACGCCGAACTCGACCGGCCAGGTGGCGGATGGGCCGCTGGCGCAGAAGTTGGCCAGCGAGGTGAGCGATGCTGGCGCACTGGTCCATCTTCAAGCGTTGCAGAAGATCGCCGATGAGAATGGCGGAAACCGCGCCGCCGGGAGCCCCGGATACGAGGCAAGTGTGAACTATGTCGTCGGTGTGCTGCGGGCCGCCCGCTACGACGTCAGCACCCCAACCTACGAGCTGTCCGGGGAGGACAGCGGCGGCGCTGGTCCGGCGCCGCCGCGCAACGTCATCGCGCAGACTCGCGGCGGCGACCCGGCGCACGTGGTCATGATGGGCGCCCATCTGGATTCAGTCCCGAAGGGTCCGGGTGTCGTCGACGACGGTTCCGGGGTGGCTAGCTTGCTGGAAATCGCCACTCACCTCGGAGCTTCGCCCCCGGTGCACAACGCTGTCAGATTCGCTTTCTTCGGCAACGAAGAAACTGGCTCTCAAGGCTCAACCGGTTACGTCAAGAGCCTTACCACCGAAGAGCGCCAGAAAATAATGCTCTACCTGAACGTGGATATGGTGGCTTCCCCGAACGCGGGCTACTTCGCGCAAGGCGGGAAGGGTGACGATAAGTCGGCTGCCGGTCCGCCCGGTTCGGCCACGGTAGCCCGTGTCCTCGCCGCCCAGCTTGCGAAGACCGGGGTGAGCCCGCAAATTATCGAGTTCGTGGGAGATGACGAGTCGCCGTTCATCGACGCCGGCATTCCCTCCGGAGGAGCCGAAAACGGCGACCGCAAAAAGAAAACCCCAGAGCAGGCCCAGGCCTGGGGCGGCCAGGCCGATGAAGCGTACGACCACTGCTACCACACCGCCTGCGACCGCGTAGACAACGTCAACCGGGACGTGCTGAACCACTACCTCCACGCGCTGGCCGGGACGGTCGCCCAGTTCGCGACATCCAACGAGAAACTCTCCCGCTGAGGCCAAGCCTCATCCCCATTCAGGCAAGATCTTTGAGATCAACTCACAAAGATCGCCGGACCCGCCCGGACCGCTTCGCGGCGGCGCTGGCGATGGTGCGAAGACCCGCCTCGAGGGGACCGGATTGGAAGTAGCGCAGCCAGATGACGGCGACTGTCATGGTTGCCGCGGTGGTCGCGGCGAGGAGCAGCCATTTCTGCCCGTTGTCCTCGCCGGTACCAAAGGCCCAGACCGCGAGCAGGTGCCCGGTGTAGGCGGTGAGTGGCATCGTGCCGACGGCGAGTACCGGATGAAATACCCAATGCGCCCGGTTACCGATGATCAGGGCGAGGCCGAGGACCGCGAGGGCGCACCCGCCGGCTCCGAGGATTTCCATCGGGGTCCCGGAATGCGGCCCCGCGGTGAGCAGCCAGGCCCAGGATGTGGTGGGGACGGTGCCCGACTCGGCAACGGCGACATCGTGCAGCTGTTGTTGACCATTGGCGATGGAGCCGGAACCGATGATGGTGGCCAGGCCCCCGAAGTGAACGGCGAGCGCGGAGCCCCCGTAGCCGACCGCTGATAGGACGGCGCCGACGCCCAGTAACCGGCGTTGCACTGATCGCGCGGACAGGTCCAGGCGCCCCACGCTCAGCCCGACCAGCGTGATCGGAAGAACCGTCAAGACTGGATAGGCGCCGTTGATCACCACGCTCACGATTCCGTCGACCAGGCCGTTCCACGATGTCGCCGCGGATAGGCCAGGCGCTGGTGGCGTGGAGGCCGGCGTGAGCTTGAGGAAGCCGCGGATCAGATAGGACAGCACTGGGCCGCCGATGGCCAGCGTGCCGGCCAGCAGGATCAACGTTCGCGGCCGCGCCCGCAGCAGCGGCAGGGCCAGCACGAAGAGCACGGCATAGACGGGCAAGATCACCTCGATATCCGCGACCAGCGAGGTGAGCGACAGCCCGAGTACGAGCAACACGCCGGCTCTGGCCGCGATCTTGATTCGAGACCGGCGCAGCGTCGGTCCGTCGGCTCGCCGGACGCCGCCGGAGATCAGCGCTAGCGATACCCCGGCCAGGAACAGAAACAGCGCCGCGGACCGGCCATGAAAAATGCTCAGCAGTTGACCGCTCGGTTGGTCCGGTGCCGGGCCGAGGTGGGCGGCGAACATTCCCAGGACCGCGATGCCCCGGGCCAGATCCAGGCCCCGGACCCGCCTCGACTCTGCCTCGCGCCGGCGCAATTCCGCGCCCCGCCTCCGGCCACCTCCCCACTCCGCGACCGGTGATATGTCCCGAGTGTTGTTGTCTCGGGCGGTGCGCGGAGTGCTGGTGCGCATTTTGCTGGCGGGATTTCCTCCCCACCACTCGCGTTCTGGGACTTCCTCGCCCTTCATGAGGAAGGAGTCGGGCGCGATGATGGCGCCGTCGCCCATTGTCACGCCGTAGTGGATGAAGGCGCCGACGCCGAGGGTGCATCCGTTGCCGACGGTGATGCGGTCGGATTTGAAGGCGCCGTCCTCCTGGGAGTGGCACCAGATCTTGCTGCCGGCGTTGAGGGTGCAGCCGTCGCCGATGGTGACGAATGACCTCTCGGGCAGGTAGCAGCCGTCGTCGAAGACCCTGCGCCCGACCCGGACACCCAGCAGTCGCCAGATCATGTTCTTGAAGGGGGTGCCGTTGAAGATTTGGATGTAGTCCGTGACAACTACCTTCCAGAAGCGTTCGTGCCGCCAGAAGGCACGGTCGTAGATCGAGCGGCCTGAGGGCAGCAAGGCCATCAGTCCTCGGAAGGCGCGGTCGACCAGCACGAAGTAGATCACGGTCATTAGCGCGGTCAGGACGCTGACCAGCGCGACTACCGGCGCATCGAGCGAGTCGTAGAGGTCGGCGCCGATCAGGGTGAGCAGCGTGACCATGAAGAGATAGATCCACCGCACTACCAGGTACAACCCGATGGTGACGACATTGTGGGCGGCCTTGGCCGCGACGCGGCGGCGCAGCTCGTCCGGGCTTTGCACGTCGAGCCGGTTGTCCCGCTCGACGGAGCGTGGGATTTCGAAGCTGGGCGAGCCCAGCAGGCCGACACCTTGCCGGACCTTCCCGTCCAGAGGGACCATGACCTTGGTGCCGAGCAGGCAGTTGTCGCCCGTCCTGCCTCCTGAGGGGTAGGCGATGTAGTTGCCGAGGAAGTTGTTCGCTCCGATCGACACCGGAGTTACTCGGAAGGACGTGCTGGAGAACTCGGCGTTGATCATCGACAGCCCGTCGGCGATCACGGTGCCGCTGCCGATCGAGCTCAGGTACGGGGTCTCGTGCTTGACCGCCATGCCGAAGTTCGATCCGGTCTGCACGACCCGGAACAGGCCGTACCCGAGCCAACGCAGGTACCCGACGATGTAGGAGCTGTCACCGAAGAGATCGGTGAAGAACTTGACGTTGGTCATCCGCGCGATCGTCCGGTGCAGCCAGTAGTGGAAGCCATACAGGGGGTAGACCTTGTTCGGCTTGATGGCGAGGCTGAGCAGCCGAGGGACGGTGGCCACGACGAGCAGACCGACGAGCACCGCGCCGAAGAAGAGCAGGTAGGAGGCGGTGAGGGCTTCGGCGTAGAACTTCAAGCTGGTCAAGGCCAGTGGCTGTGGCTGCAACAGCGCGACGAGCCCAGGGACCGCGGCGAACACCAGGAAGGCGCCGCCGACCAGCAACGGGGTGGCCACAACCAGCAGGTTCAATAGCTGCAGGACGGGGAAGAGAATCCGGCGCGGCGACCGGCGGGGGCTGGAGCCGGGCATCCGGTACTCCACCGCGGTCCGCTGTGCTGGGGAGCCGTGCCAGTGTTCACCGGCGGGCACCGCCTGCCCGGTGTGCAGCGAGGAGGTGTGGCCCAGCTGCGCCCCGTCTCCCATCGAGGTTCCGATGTCGAGCACCGTTGCCTCGCCGACGAAGACGTCCTTGCCGAGGCTGACTGGGCCCGTCTGGATCACCCCGGCGTGGGCCCGGTAGCAGGTGAACGAGGAGTCCTTACGGATGACCGTGCCGGCTCCGATGGTGAGCAGGTCGGTGCACACCGGCATGGTCGGGGAGAAGATCGTCGCGCCGCGCCCGATTTTCGCACCCAGCGCCCGGAGGTAGAGCACATAGAGCGGCGAGCCGGCGAACCGGGCCAGTGGGCTGGATCGGATCAGTGTTTTGACGATCCAGAAGCGCAGGTAGGCCGGGCTCCATAGCGGGATCTGCTGGGGCTTCCACCGGCCGATGAGCAGCCATTTCGCCACGATCGGCAGGGTGCACATTCCCGCGAAGCCCACGCCGCCGAATACCAGCGCCCGCAGGTAGATGTGGAGCAGACCGGTTGCCTCGGCGATCCACTCGTAGCCTCGGATCGCGCCGTACGCGGCAAGGTAGGAGTAGCCGAGGAAGAGCAGCAGCTGCAGCGTTCCGCACAGGACGTACCACGGGGTGCCGGCGGCGGTCGGGACCTCGGTCGGCGGTGGGGTCGGAGCCGAGGTGGAGGCGGTCGAGGAAGCCGCGAGCGGCGCGGCCGAGGGCGCCGAGGTTGTGAGCGCGGGCGGTGCGAGCGCGGTGGCCAGGCTCCGGATGGTGGAGTGCGCGTAGACGTCCTTCATCGACACCGACGGCAGATCGGCCCGCTTCCGCGCCCGTGCGCAGAACCGCGCCATCACCATCGAGTCAGCGCCGAGGTCGGTGAAGAAGTGACCATCCACCGATACCCGCTCGACATCCAGGACCTCGGCCAGGACGGTAGCCAGCTCGAGCTCGGCGCGGGCGGCTACCTGCTCGGCAAGCGCCGGCACGGCGAACGCGGTAGCCAGGCTCCGGATGGTGGAGTGCGCGTAGATGTCCTTCATCGACACCGACGGCAGGTCATCCCGCTTCCGCACACGTGCGCAGAACCGCGCCATCAGCATCGAGTCAGCGCCAAGGTCAGTGAAGAAGTGGCTATCCACCGACACCTGCTGCACATCCAGAACTTCGGCCAGCACCGCGGCCAGCTCCAGCTCTGTGGCCGGCATCGGGTCGGGCGGGCTGTCCGGGCGGGGTGGAGCTTCAACCAGGTCGGAGAGTGCCTGGGCGATTCCGGGAACCCGCAGCAGCGCGGCCTCGATCTCGGCCAGGTCGCTCCGGTACCCCCGCCGGTTGGCCGTCGGGTCCACCCGCCCGTGGTACTCGAGCTCTTCGTCGATGGTGACTCGGCCCAGGTCGCCGGTGCGGTAGATCCGCCCGGAGGGGTTCCCGGGGATGCCCAGGAAGTCCGGGATGAACGCGCTCTCGGTGAGGTCGTCGCGATTCACATAGCCGCGAGCAAGCCCGATTCCGGCGATGCCGATCTCGCCGATCTCCCCGTGCGGCAGCGCGCGGTACGGGTCCTGCACGTCGAGGATAACCGTGTTGTAGGTGGGCAGCGGGACCCCGAGGGTCGTCGGCTCGCCCGGGTGCAGCTCGGTCCAGGCGGTGGTCACCGTCGCCTCGCTCGGCCCGTAGGCGTTGACGAACCGCCGCCCGGGCTTATGCCAGCGCGCGATCAAATCCGGCGGGCAGGCCTCCCCGGACACCAGCAGGAACCGCAGGCCGGGTAGATCGTCCTCGATGGTGGCCAGCAAGCTCGGAATCGTGCACATCGCCGTGACGCGGTGCTTGGTCAGGAACTGGTGCAGGTCTTGGCCCACCAGGGTGGCCCCGGCAGGTTTGGGCACCACGGTCGCGCCGCGGAACCAGGGCAGCCAGGTCTCCTGGATGGAGAAGTCGAACGCCAGCGGAAGGCCCTGGTAAACGCGGTCGCGGGGACGGATGCCGTACACCTCGGCGGCGGCCTTGACGAAGTTGCAGATGCTCGGGTGATCAACCGCCACGCCACGGGGCCGTCCGTCGGCCTCGGGGGTATAGATGATGTAGGCGAGCTGGTTGTCCAGGATCCCCCGCTCGGCGTCGATGAGCCGTCGGGAGTTCTGCTCGTCGATCAGCGGCGCCGCCTTGTCCAGCTGCACCAGCTCGGTGCCGCTCGCGGTGAGTAGCTCAATCCGCCGCACCCGGTCGTTCACGTGCGACATGGTCAGCACGGTGCGCACCTGGGCGTCCTCGACGATGTACGCCATCCGGTCCGCCGGGAAGCTCACATCCATCGGGACGTACGCGGCGCCGATCTTCAACACGGCCAGCATCGCGACGTAGGAGTCGGCGGGTCGGTCGAACAGCAGCCCGATCCGGTCGCCGGCGCCGGCACCGTGCAGACGCAGGTACCGGGCCACCTGGTTGGCCCTGGCGTCCAGCTCGCCATAGGTCAGCGACAACTCGTCGGAGTCCACCGCGAACTGCCCCGGCGCCCCGTACGTGTGCACCCAATCGCAGCTGTCCTCGAATAGGTGGTCGAGCCGCTCGTCCCGGCGGGCTCGCCAGCCCTGCGCCTCGTGCCGGTCAACCAGAACCAGCTCAAACAACGACCGTGCCGGCGCAGCGGCCGGCTCAGCGACCCGGACAGAGCGCTGCTCGGGCAGTTCCTCCCGCCGGTCCAACAGCTCGTCGTCGCCGCGACTCGCGGGTTGGCCGGTCGCCCGCAGACGATCGGGCTGCCTCACTGGGCTCATCAGGTACTCCTCAGCCATCCCGCGTCAGCGCGGATCCGCCCCTCAGACACTCGCCGGTCGCGACAACTAGGATCGCCTGTATCCCCGAATTGCAGCGATCACCCCGACCTACGGCGGTGTTTCTATAACCCAAAGAATGGCCCGCGAAGGCGATATCATCGATGGGGCGCTCCCCCCTGGGTCCGAGGGTTTACCCCCCACCATTCCGGCCATTGACCTGCGAAAGTAAGCTCCCTGGTCGCGGAAGGTAAGCGGACGGTAAAAAGGGGTGCGGAAGGTTAGAGGACGGTAAAAAGGACAGAAGGTTAGAGGACGGTAAAAAAAGGCATGCGATCGCCTATCGCCGTGGCGGCTTATACGCGCAGCGCATGCACTTCCCGTTGCGTCGCCCTGATCAACGCCGCCATCACCGACGGATCACCACGGCGGGCCCGCACGGCCCATCTCTCGACTCGGCGGGGGTGCCTACCGGGCGGGCACGGTGATGGCGGCCGTGTGCAGGGCGCCGGCGGTTTGAAACTGGATGAACATTCGGTAGTCGCCACGTTCGGGCAGCTGAGCGTGCACGGTGAGAGTGGGTCCGCCGTGATCACCGGACGCGGAACTGTCGGGGTGCAGGTGAGCGAACGCGAGGTCGCCTTGGTGGATCGCGGTGACGTGGGCATAGGTGTCGAGATATGGCTGCAGATCGGTGACGGACTGCCCGTTCTTGGTGACGGTGATCATCAGCGGGCTCTCGCGCCCGGCGGCGAGGGCACCGTCTAGCGCGATGGTGTAGCCGTCGACGTTCGTGCTCTGGCTGGACGGGGGCAGCGGCGCCAGCGCGGCCTCGTTCACCCCCGGGACAGTTACCGGGGTGGACAGCGTCAGCGCCCCACCAGCGGCGTCAGTGTGGGGCACGAACTGCACGTAGATGCGGTAGGCACCGCCGGTTACCGGGGTGATGGGCGCGGACCACGTCCCATCGGGACTCATGCTCGGGTGTACGTGCTGGAACCCGGACAGGTCGGAGCGGATGAGGTAGAAGTGCATGAGCTTGGTCTGCTCGGGATCGAACTGGGTGACCGCGGTGCCATCGTGGGTGATGGTGAACGTCGCGGCGCCCGGGGTCGTGGTTGATGGGGGTGTACGCAGTGTCAGGGTGTAGCCGTTGACGGTGTCGGCAAGGCCGTTCCCGGACGTCATCGGCATGCCCCCCATCCCGCCCATCCCGTTCATTCCGTCGTTCGGGGCCGCTGAGGAGGCGGGTAGCGGCGAACCCGGTGTCTGGGGTGCGGCGGTCGAACAGCCAGCCACCAGTGCGGCGGCGCTCAGCGCAGCGAGCAGAGCGACGGTCACAGTCGTGGGCCTGGGTTCGGACTTGAGGTGCATGATCATCCTTGGGTGCGTGGGGCGTGCACAGTCCGCGCCGGCGCTATCTGGCGCGGGCCGGGCTGGCCGCCACAGCGAATGTGCTGCTGGGCGGTAGGAGAAATGCGGGTGGATGTGGCTGCCGCAACGCGTGACCGGCGCGGATGACCGGGCACGGAGACGGGACGAGCCCTACCCGACCTGGCAGTGCTTACCGAATTGTCAACCGGGGCGAGCGTGGCGATTTGGATCGCAACAATGCCTGTGGTCACGGTGGTGTCCGCTATGTCCAGTTTGTCGCTCGGTGGGCTACGGGCCGGCTTATCCGGCGAGCTGATAGCCGGCGTCGGCGACGGCGATACGAATGCGCGAGTCGTCGATCGGCGCGTCACTGGTGACCCGGACCGCTCCGGTGGACAGATCGACCGCTACATCCGAAACGCCGTCGATCTCGCGGATCTCCTCGGTGACCGACGCAGCGCAGTGCGCGCAGGTCATTCCGGTGACCGTGTAGGTGTGCTGGCTCATGGGCTTTCCTCCTGTGCTGCTCGCGGCGTACTAGGTGTTATGGCCTGATCAGGATCTGACCAGGCGCGCGTCGTTCTCCTCGATCACCGGCTTGGCCCCGGCATACGATCCATGGGCCTCATGGTTACCCCCTACAGGTATCGTCGTACACCCTAGGGGGGTATTCAAGCAAGGAGCCCGTATCTCAGCTCACAGCGGCGGTCGATCTCCGTCGCCCGTCAGGTCGCCGATATGGAGAAGGAGTCAGCGTGGGTGTCCGAATCGAGGCTCACCCCTCCCGATACACCACGAGCACTGCACCCGGGCCTACTCGGCTGAGCGGCCGACCACCTGATTCACCGCGAGACGTCGACCGAGCGCCTCGGAGGCGTCGGGGAGCGAGTCAGCGTGGGGGACGCACCCCGGCCAGGGTGACGGTGATGAGCCGGCGGACCGCGTCTTCGGACTCGAGGCCGCGGGCCGCGTCGAGGGCGTGCAGGCAGTAGCTGGCGAGTTCGTCCGGCACGACGTCATCCCGGACCTCGCCGGCGCGGGCGCCCTCGGCCAGCAACTGCCGGATCATGTCGTGGAGCTGGCCTTGCGCGTGGGCGACATGCTCGTCTCGATGCAGAAACGCCACGAGTTCGGTGTCGTGGTGCCGGCGGGACCGCTGGGAGATGAGGGCGTAGGCCTCCAGTACGGCGTCGAGTCGATCGCCAGCCTCGCCATCGCGGTCTCGGACTTCGGCGAGATATGCCAGGTGGCCACTGATCTGACGTTCGTGCCAGGCGCGCAGGATCGTCTCGACGTCGGGGAAGTACTTGTACAGCGTCGCGCGTCCAATGCCGGTCTGTTCGGCGATCCGCGACATCGTCACCGACCGCAACCCGTGCTCGCTCACCAGCGCCGCCGTGGCGTCCTGGATCGCCTCACGCACCTCACGGCGATGCGCCTCGATCGTCTCGTTCCACAGCCTCGGCACTCGCCTACTATACGCAACGACCACAGTGGATACATTACGTATTGACTGTAGACAGAGTGTCTCGATAAATTGGTCATCGCCGCGAATACGAGGACCGCGGCAACCATCTGGTCCACCTCGCCAGGACCTGAGCAGGCGAAGGGCAGGCGCTGAGAAAGCAGCCGGGCGGAGCCGTGTCCAATGCGTCTCTGATCGACGCGCGAACCCGCCCCGGCTAACTCGGGAGAACGCTCGGAAAGGAATGCGATGCTGACCGCCCAAGCCCGCGTCGAGACCGAACGCCCCCGCCGCTACCTCGCCCAACTGTGCCGGCACGCCGACCAAATGGGCCAGCGCCATCGGCCGGGTGCGCCCGTCAGCGGTCACCAGCACCCGATTCGCGAGGTGCGGGCCCACGTCGAATGGTCCGACACCCACGGGATCATCAACCTCATCCCCTGGGGCACCTGCACCGTGGAGGTCACCGCTCGCGCGCTCACCCTCCGCGCCGAAGCGACCAACGAGGAAAACCTGCGACGGCTCCAAAATCTCGTCGCCGATCGACTCGAAAGTTTCGGCAGACGCGACCACCTCACGGTGATCTGGCAACAGCCCACAGCATCAGCGTCTGAGCACGGCGAAACACATTCCGCGGACGAGCCCCGCGCGGCCGGCCCAGAGCAAGCAGACGTGGCCGGACGAGGGCACCGCGCAACGATCATCCTCACCGGCGCCGGCGCGTTGGGCATCGCCCTGGCCGTTGCCGCGCACATGGGGTTGGGCGCGGCCGCGCTAGGGGCGTCCCGGTGGCTGGGGTGGACCGCCCTAGGCCTGGTCATCGTCCCGGCCATGATCGTCCTAGGCCACGCGCTCGCCCCGGCAACCGTCATCGGCCTGCGCCACCTTGCCGCCCGCCGCCGCAAGATCTCACACCGCTGATGGCTGCAATGCCTGCAGTTGAACGCTCCGAGCAGCCCAAGTCTCGGGCCACCGAGACCCTCGGTGGCCTGCGGTGCTGCGCACCCGCCCCGCGTGCGGGTGGTCGTTGGGGTATTCGCCGCGACGTTACCGCCGCACTCCGATCGTGACTGCGCCGCCGTAGGGGTCGATCCCGTTGAGGACGTCGGAGGGGATGCGGAAGACGCGGCCGGGCGCGGCGGGCCACCAGAGGCGCTTGGTGGCAACGGTGCGGCCGTCTTGGCGTAGCACGACTGTCGGTGTGGGGATGTACGTGTCGGTCCAGAGGAGGAGCCGGTTGCGGGCGGGTGCGGGATCGCCGGGTCTGAGGTAGTGCGGGGCGACCCAGCGGAACGGTGGCGCGGCACGGAGTTCGACCCGGTTGCTGGCGGGTTGGTATCCGTCGAGGTGGGCGCGGACGTGGCGGGCGACAGCGGCGCCGTCGAGGGCGGCGATGTCGGCGGTGTCGACGGGGTGCAGGAGGTTGCCGATGGCGAAGACACCGGGTTGGTCGGTGCGCATTGCGGTGTCGACGAGTGGGCTTTTGCTGGCGGGGTCGAGGGGGATTCCGGCGGCGCGGGCGAGCTCGTTGTCGGGGATCCAGTCGCCGGTGAGGACGACGGTGTCGCAGGCGACAGTGCGACGCTGCCCGGTGTCGAGGTTTTCGATCTCGACGGCTTGGACGTCGGGCCGTCCGATGATCCTGACGAGTTTGGTGCGGGTGGCGAGTTTGGTGCGGAACGCGACTCGGCCGGGCCCGTGGAAGGCCCAGTAGGAGTCGGGTCTGGGGTAGGTGGTGGTCATGAGCACAGTTGCGCAGCCGACGTGGCGCAGGGTCATGACTGCCGACCAGCTGACCAGTTCAGCACCGACGATGACCGCTCGGCGGCCGACGGTGCGGTGTTTGAGGTGGACGAGGTTCTGCAGATGCCCGGTGGTATAGATCCCGCGTGCCCGGTCGCCGGGGATTAGGCGGGCGGGTCGGGGGCGTTCCCGGGCGCCGGTGGCGAGCACGACGGCACGGGCGTCGACGCGGATGCGACCTTCGGGGGTGGTGACGTTGAGCGAGCGTTCACCTGCCCAGTCGGTGGCCATGGCGCGGGTGAGGATGGTCGCGCCCGCGGCGGCGGCTCTCTCGCGCAGGAGACGGGCGTAGTGCGGGCCGCTGACGAACTTGCGCATGTCGCGGATGCCGTAGCCGAGGTGGTCGCTGTGTCGGGGGATGCCTCCGGCCATGTTTTCGCGTTCCAGCACGAGCACGCTGCTGGTGTGGGTGGCGAGCTCGGCGGCGGCGGAGAGTCCGGAGGGTCCGGCGCCGACGATGACGACGTCGGGAGTGAGGACCCGGGCCGGGCCGGGCCGGGTGGCGGTCGCGGTGGGTGCGGGTGTGGTCATGGTCAGGCCTGCGCTTTCGTGGCAGCGCCGCCACGGGTGTCGAGGAGTTCGGAGACTTCGGCTCCGCAGAAGAAGCCTTGGCAGCGGCCGTTGTGGGCGCGGGTGCGCCGCCGCAGTCCCTCCAGGGTGGTCGGTGGGATCGGCGTGGTGAAGGTGTCGCGGATCTCGCCCGCGGTGACGCGTTCGCAGAAGCAGACGATCGTGCCGTAGGCAGGGTCGGTGGCGATGCGTTCGGTGTCCTGGTATGGCCGCAGGAACGCTTCCCCGATGTTGGGCATGCGCGGTGGGTCGGGCAGGTCGGTGCGCGGGGTGAGCTGGAGTTTCCCGCTGTCACGCAGCAGGTCCTCGATGTAGGCGGCGACGGCCATGCCGGAGGTGAGGCCGGTGGAACGGATGCCGCCCGCGACCACGTACTGCTGTTCGGCGTCGAGTTCGATGAGGTAATCGGCCAGGTCGCTGGCGGCGCGTAGCCCGGCGTAGGTGGCGGTGACCTCCTCATCGAGGAGTGGTGGGCACAGTTGACGGCCTTTGCCGATCAGGAACGCGAACCCTGCCTCGGAGGTGCCGGTGTCGGTGCGGTCGGTGAGGTCCTCGGCGGTGGGGCCGAGCATGACGTTGCCGTAGACGGTAGGACTGACCAGCACACCCTTGCCCCGGGTGCTGGGCACCGGCAGCACGATCTTGTCGACCAGCGGTCGGGCCTGCTTGTCGAACACCAGCAGTTCCCCACGGCGGGGGGTGATGTGGAAGCGGTCGTGGCCGAACAACCGGTCGAGGTTGTCCCCGCCGAGCCCGGCGGCGTTAATCACCCAGCGGGCGCGGATATCACCGCGGCCGGTGTGCAGTACGGTCAGCGGGCCGTGCTGGTCGGTGGCGGCGCTGACCTTCTCGACCCAGCGGCTCAGCAGCAGGGTGGTGCCGCGCTGCACGGCGTCTGTGGCCAGGGCCAAGTTGGTGGTCCAGGTGCAGATGGTCGACTCGCCGGGCACGGTGAGACCGCCGAGTGCGCCGGGCCCGATGTGGGGCACCTGCTGGTAGACCCGGTCGGCGCTGATGATCTCGGTGTGCGGGTAGCCGTTGTCGTAGGCCTTGGTCTGCAGGCCGGGCAGCGCGTCGAGTTGTTCTTGGTCCCAGGCCACCAAGATCGCCCCGGTCGGTTCGACCGGGATGCCAGTGGCTGTGGCGTAGGCCGCGAGCAGGTGGTAGCCCTCGTGGACCATCCGGGATTCGAGGGTGCCGGGTTTGGCGTCGAAACCGGTGTGCAGGATCGCGGTGTTGGCCTTGCTGGTCCCTTCGCCGACATCGTCGCGTCCATCGACCAGCGCGACGGACAGGTCATAGCCCGACAGAACGCGGGCGATGGCGGACCCGACAATGCCTGCGCCGATGACGGTGACGTCGAAAACGGTCTCTGCCGCGGTGGGATTCATGAGGTGGAGTCCTTGTCAGGCGGTGGCGGCGGCTACGGTCCAGCGCGCGCGGAAGTCGGCGGCCTGGTCAGCGGACCATCGGGGGATGTAGAACAGGCTGGGCTGCCATCCGACGACGGCGTCGGCCAGGCTCAGGCCGGGGTCGGCGGCGATGCGGGCCAGCGCGGCGGCCCCGAGCGGGGTAGCGTGCGCGGACGGGTAGACCTCGATCTCGATCTGCATCAGGTCGGCGACGGACTGCATGAGGGTCTTGCACTGGGTGAGTCCGCCGTCGACGCGCAGCCGAGTCAGCGGCTGGTGCAGATCCCGGGCGACGGACGAGCCGAGCTCGGCGACCTGCGCGGCGATGCCCTGCAGGATGGCAACGACCAGGTGCCCGACGGTGGTGGACAGGGTCATGCCGCTCACGGCGGCCTTGGCCTCGGGTCGCCACCACGGCGCGCCGAGCCCGGCCAGCGCGGGAACCGCGAGAACCCCGCCCGCGTCGGCCGCGGCGACCTCGTCCATGTCGGCGGCAGTGCTGATGTAGCCCAACTGTTCCATCCAACGCACCGCCGAGGCGGCGGTGTAGACCTGCCCGTCGAGGCAGTAGGTCGTCTGGTCGCGGACCTGCCAGCCCACCGAGGCGGCCAGGCTTGTGCTGGAGCGGGTCGCGGTGGTGCCGGTGTTGGCCAAGAGGAACGCGCCGGTGCCGAAGGTGCATTTGGCCTCCCCCGGCGCCAGGCAGCCCTCACCGATCAACGCGGCCTGCTGGTCGACGACCAGTCCGCCGACGGCGACGGTGCCGCCGAAGACGGTGGTCGACCCGACCACGGCGTCGCAGGCCACGATCGTCGGCAGCTTCTCCTCGGCCAACCCGAACAGGTCCAGCAGTTCGTGGTCCCAACCGACGGTGTCCAGGTCGGTGGCCAAGGACCGGCTGGCGGTGGTGGCGTCGGTGACGAACTCGCCGGTCAACTGGTGGACCAGCCAGGTATCCGACGTGGTCACCACCCCGTCGCGGGTGACGTTGCGGCGCAGCCACGCCAGCTTCGGGGCGGAGAAGTACGGGTCGAGCACCAGCCCGGTCCGCCGGGCAAAGGTGTCCTTGTGCTCCCCCAGCGCGGCGCAGATGGCTTCGGCGCGGCGGTCCTGCCAAACGATCATGTCGGACAGTGGACGTCCGGTGTCCGGGTCCCAGGCCAGCACGGTCTCTCCCTGGTTGGCGATGGTGACCACGTCGATCGGCAGGCCGGACTTGGACACCGCAGCCCGGCCCGCGCCCACGACCGAGGCGAGCAGTTCGTGCGGGTCCTGCTCGACGCCGCCGCCAGGCAAATAGTTCGGGCGCACGGTGTGCTCGGACAGACCGCGCAGGTTCCCGTCGCCGTCGACCACGATGGCTTTGGTGCCTGAGGTGCCCTGGTCGATTGCCAGCACCGTGGTCATCGCTGTTCCCCTTCCTGGGTGCGGCGGCCGTCGGCGTCGAGATCGGCGTCGATGGAATGCATTTCCGGCATCGCCAACCCGGCCGGGCCGCCGCGACGGGCCAGCAGGATCACCAGGTAGACCGCGCCGAGCGCGACCATGACCAGGATGTAGAGCCAGGAGTTGACGAACGAGGCGTCGCGGAACAGGGCCAGCTCGAACACCAGCCACAACACCGCGAGCACGATCACCGGCGTCTCCCACCGGCCCAGGGTGAAGCCCTGGCTCGGTGGCAGCGACTTGCGCTTGACGACGTAGAGCACCACCGTGGCCGCGTAGATGAGCGCGGGCAGCAGGGTCGCCGCGGAGAACAGGCTGAACAGGGCGTCGGTCTGCAACGCGAACACTGCCAAGATCACCTCGGCGACCAGGAACACCCCGGCGGTTGCCGCCATCGGCGTGCGGTAGCGGCGCGAGATGGGGTGCCAGAGCCGGTGGCCGGGGAAGCGCTCGTCCCGGCTCATGGCCCAGACCAGCCGGGTACCGGTCATCAGGATGACCATGCCGCAGGCGAAGATGGAGATCACGACCAGCACCAGCAGCGCGGTGCCCACGTAGCGACCCAGAACGCGGTCGATGACATCGGCGATCGGAGTGTTGGACCCGGCGAGCGCGACGGGGTCACCGGCCAGCACCGTGATAGCGATCAGGAACAAGAAACCCAGGATCCCCGACGCCAACACCGCCTGCACCATCGCGCGCGGCACCACCCGCGCCGGTTCCTTGGTCTCCTCGGCCAGGTTGGCCGCCGACTCGAACCCCACGATGGTGAACGCCCCGAGCAGGGTGCCGATCATCCACGGCCCGACGTGGGTCAGAGTGCCGACACTGAGATAGCCCTCGACCGGGACGGTGCCGGTGCTGAACAGGTTGCCGAGGTGGAGCTCCCGCGCGACCGCGCCGACAATCAGCAACAACACCACCAGCAACACCATGCCCAGCAGCTCCGCGGACACCGCGAAGTTGTTGACCCGCTCGGTCCAGTGCGTCGAAAACCCCACCAGCAGCGCCTGCGCCAACAACACCACCGCCGTGACGACCCAGGCGTTCACCAGGGTGCCCCCGTAGGTCAGCAGCACCGGCAACACGGTGGAGGCGATCGTGTAGTCGACCGCGACCACCACGACCGCCAGGAACGAGAACGACGCCCAGCCCATGATCCAGCCCAACACCGGGTTCGCCAGGCGAGACATCCACTGGTAGGAGTAGCCAGTCACCGGGATCCGGGCGGCCAGCGAGCCGAAGATGTAGGCCACCATCAGCTGCCCGACCACCACCAGCGGCCAGGTCCAGATCCCCGCGGGGCCAGAGCTTTTCAGAACCGAGCCGTAGGTCGTGAAGATGCCGGTGGCGATCGAGACGAACGCGAAGGCGACCGCGAAGGAGGCGAACCGGCCGGTGCCGCGGTCCAGCTCCTGGGTGTAGCCGAACTCGGCCACCGCGGCAGCCGCGCCGTTCGTGCCCGTGACGGTCGAGCGCGGGTCTGGTGACCGGGGGTCACCGGGGGGTGAGGAATACTGGGACACGATCGGTCCTCTCCTGTGCTGTTGACAGCGGATGAGTGTGGATTGATCAGAGCTGGGTGGCGTTGCAGCGCCGCCCAGCTCACCTTTCGTGGTGACCCCGCGGGTCGCGGGGGCAATCAGCGTTCAGCCGACCAGGATCCGGCCGCCGGCACCGGTGATGGCGGTGCTGATCGAGGCGGGTGGTTCCTGGTCGGTGATCAGCCCCGTGACCGAGGGCCAACCGGCCACCCGATAGCGCGCGACACGGCCGAACTTGGTCGCGTCGGCCAGCACATAGGACGCCGCCGCGTTGGCGACAATGGTTTTGCGGACCAACGCCTCGTCCAGATGGAAATCGGTGAACCCCGCCCGGGCATCCACCCCACCCGAGCCGAGGAACGCGATGTCCGGGTTGAGGTCGGCGAAGAACGCGTGCGCGATCGTGTTCGACAACGCCAGGTCACCACCGCGCAGCCTCCCCCCGCACACCAGCACCTCGAGGTTCGGGCGCTCAGCCAGCTCAATCGCGGCCAACAGCGAACACGTCGCCACCGTCGCGGTCAGATCCATCGGCAACGCCCTCGCCACGCGCGCCGCCGTCGTGCCGACGTCGATCACGATCAACTGGCCGGGCTTGACCAGAGCGGCCGCGGCGCGCCCGATCCGGTCCTTCGCCTCGCCTTCCGAGGCGGCTCGCTCGGCGAACGACGCCTCCTCCCCCGCCGGGCGAGACTGCGCCAACGCAGCCCCGCCATGCACCCGGGCCAGCAAACCCTGCTGCTCCAGCCCGGTCAGGTCCCGGCGGATCGTCTCCCCCGACACGCTGAGCGACCGCGCCAGCTCCTCGGTACTCACCACCCGGGTGCCCCGGAGCTCGTCGAGGATCCGAGCCCTCCGCTCAGCCGCTAGCATCAGCGACCACATCCGAGGGTTTCTGTGGATTCATGTGGCTAAGTATGGATACTTGTGGAGAGTTACACAAGCCCCCACGAGGGGTCCGATCCAGCGACGACCAGCCCGGGCTGCACTGCGACGACTTGGGCCGGGCACAGGTAGGTCTGGGTGCTGCCAGCGGTGTGTGGCAGATCAGGTCAGGTCGGGGTGGCGGTGGCGGACTGGGCTGGCCGTCTCGAGCGCGGCGCCCAGGCGCAGGATCGTCGCCTCGTCATACCAGCGGGAGACGAGCTGAACACCGATCGGCAGGTTCTCGCTGGTGGCCCCGAACGGCAACGAGAGTGCGGGCAGGCCGGTGAGGTTGAACGGCACGGTCGCGCGCATGATCCCGCGCGCCGGGACGGTCACATCCCCCACTTGGAACGTCGATCGGGCGTGCGGTGGGGCGGGAATGGGACACACCGGGCACAGCAGTGCGTCGTAGCTCTCGAAGTATTCGGCGAACAGTGAGCTGAGCGCGTCCACGTGCTGCTGTGCCGCGACGTAGTCAGCCAGTGTCACCTCCGGCGCGGTGATCGTGCGTTGGATCACCGGGTGCACCTCGGATTCGTGGCCGGCGGCGGCCCGCCGGAAGTACGGCCCGATCTCCGCGGCGAACAACACCGCGCTCAGCGCGGTCCCGTCGACGGTCCGCAACCCGTCCAGTGGGGCGGGCTCGACGACACAGCCCAGTGCCCGCAATGCGTCGGCCGCGGCCAGGACGGTGGCCGTGACCTCGCGGTCCACCGGGCCGAAGGCGGGCGAGGTCGCACAGCCCACCCGCACCCCGGCCACCTCGCCGGCTTGGTCAGTGGTTGGCGGGGAGTGCCGCACGTAACCGTCGACGCCGTCGGGACCGGCCAGGATCGCCAACGCGGCCGTGATGTCCCGCACGCTTCGGGCCATCGGGCCGACGTGCCAGTAGCGGCGGGGAACCTCGGGCCAGTGCCCGGAGATCGGTATGCGCCCCCGGGTCGCCTTCAGCGCGACGATGCCCGTGTCGTGGGCCGGCCCCCGCACAGAGATGGCAACGTCGCTACCCAGCCCGAGCGGCGACATGCCGGCGGCGATCGCGGCCGACTCGCCGCCGCTGGAACCGCCCGGTGTCCGCTCGCCGTCCCATGGATTGCGCGACCTGCCGACAAGCGGGTTGTCGGTCTCGGTCCAGTAGGAGAACTCCGGCAGGTTCGTCTTGGCCAGCGGGATTCCGCCGGCCGCCCGCAACCGGGCCACAGCGGTCGCGTCGGCCGAAGCGACATGCTCCCGGAACAGCGTCGACCCGCGCGTGGTCACCACACCGGCCACGTCCAGCGAGTCCTTGACCGTGAAGGGCACACCGTGCAACGGGCCCACCGCCGCGCCCGCGACCACAGCATCGTCGGCCGCACGCGCCGCGACGAGCGCCTGATCGGCCAGCACCGTCACGGTCGCGTTGACCCCCGGGTTGACCGCCTCGATGCGGTCCAGGTGCGCCCGCACCACCTCCACCGCCGACACCTGTCTGGTGCCGATCAGTTCCGCCAGCTCGGTCGCGTCCCGGTAATAGATCTCGATCTCACCCATCCACAGGCACCCTTCAACCGAACGGCAAGATCACGATACCCACCGAAACGGCAGCGACGCGCCCGCTTGTGGGAGATGACCGGTCAGGGCTGCGCTCCACAGCACCACGTGCGTCGCTGCCGAGCTACCCGCCCAGGTCCGGGTGGTAACCGTGGCGGGGATCGATGGGGCGCGTCAGGCCATCACGGTGCTCCCGCCGAGCCCATTGGGGTGACGCGAACCGACCGCGTAGCGGTCGCGGTGGCACGGACTTCCCGGAGGATCGGAGCCGGGCCTTTGATGAGCGCGGCCGCGCGCTCGGCGAGCGCGATGGTTGGCGCATTGGTCGCGCCGTGCGGCACGGTCGGCATCACTGAGGCGTCCACCACCCGCAGGCCCTCGATGCCGCGCACGCGTAGCTCGGGGTCGACG
>Ga0137412_10001150_pt1 | contig 20107 bp, 15 predicted proteins | sample CZODoug2_1_16fun_FD_122160 | JGI IMG/M metagenome (GOLD analysis project Ga0137412, IMG submission 122160) | Vadose zone soil fungal communities from Angelo Coast Range Reserve, California, USA - CZODoug2_1_16fungal (Hybrid Assembly) | ecosystem: Environmental > Terrestrial > Soil > Vadose zone...
CGAGTCAGCCGACGACCGCGATTGGTTCGACCTGGCGGTCACCGTCCGAGTCGACGGCGAGGAGGTGCCGTTCCAGCAGCTTTTCGTGGCGCTGTCGACCGGCGAGAGCCATCTGATTCTGCAGAGCGGTACGTATTTCGGCGTCGATCGCCCCGAGTTCCGGGAGCTTGCGGACCTGATCGAGGAGGCGCGGGCGCTGCACGACTCGCCCAGCCACACGCTCCGACTGAGCCGCTTCCAAGCCAGCCTGTGGGAGGAATTGGATCGGCTCGGCCTTATCAGCGGGCAGGCCGCGGAATGGCAAAAGTCGGCCCGCGCCCTGACCAGTGGCGCCGGGCCGGCGGATCTGCCGGTGCCCGACGGTCTGCGAGCGACGCTCCGGCCATATCAGATCGCCGGTTTCAGCTGGCTGGCATTTCTCTTCCAGCACGGACTCGGCGGGATTCTGGCCGACGAAATGGGCCTGGGCAAGACCCTGCAGGCGCTGGCGTTCATCTGTCACACAAAGGACAGTGGCAATACGGACGCACCGTTCCTGGTCGTGGCGCCGACCAGCGTGGTGTCCAACTGGGTCTCCGAATGTCGCCGGTTTGCCCCCGGGCTGACAGTCGCGGCGATTACCGAGACACGGAGCCGCCGCGGGTGCGAGCTCCCATCCGTTGTCGCCGGCGCAGATATCGTCGTCACGTCCTACACGCTGTTTCGGCTGGAATATGAGCAGTATGCGGCGGTCGGTTGGGCCGGCCTGATCCTGGACGAGGCGCAATTCGTCAAAAACTATCAATCGCGCGGATATCAATGCGCGAAGAAGCTCCCCACGCCGTTTAAGCTCGCGATCACCGGTACCCCGATGGAAAACAACCTGATGGAGCTGTGGTCGTTGCTCTCCATTACGGCGCCGGGATTGTTCGCGAGTCCGATGCGATTTGAAAAGTACTATCGGGAGCCGATCGAGCGGGGCAACGACAGCGACCGGCTCGCTCAGCTGCGGCGCCGGGCCAGGCCGTTGATGTTGCGCCGGACAAAGGAAAAGGTGCTCCGCGAGCTGCCGGACAAGCAGGAGCAGGTCATGGAGCTGACCCTCAACGCGCGTCATCGGCGGGTATATCAGACACATTTACAACGCGAGCGGCAGAAGGTGCTCGGCCTGCTCGGCGATCTCGACGGCAATCGGTTCGAGATCTTCCGGTCGCTCACGCTGCTGCGGCAGGCAAGCCTCGACGCCATGCTGATTGACTCCACGCATACAAAGGTTCCGTCCACGAAGTTGGACGCACTAATGGACTTGGTTACCGAGATCGCCAGTGAGGGGCATCGGACGCTTGTCTACAGCCAGTTCACCCGCTTTCTGGGCGGCGCTCGGCGGCGGCTGGACGCCGAGGGGATCGAATACTGCTACCTGGACGGCTCGACCCGCAACCGCGCGGCCGTACTGACCGAATTCAAGGAAGGTACGGCCCCGGTATTTCTGATCAGCCTCAAAGCGGGCGGGTTCGGGTTGAATCTCACCGAGGCCGACTATTGCATCCTGCTCGACCCATGGTGGAACCCGGCGACCGAGGCGCAGGCGGTCGACCGGGTGCATCGCATCGGGCAGACCAAGAAGGTCATGGTCTACCGACTGGTCGCCAAAGACACCATCGAGGACAAGGTAATGGCGTTGAAAGCGAAAAAGGCGGCCCTCTTTAGCAACGTCATCAACGACGGCGAGTTCGCCTCCGGAAAGCTCACCGCGTCCGACATTCGAGGCATGCTCGCATAGCGTCCGCGTCGACGGTGGTCCACGTCCGCTCGAGAACGAGGGCGCGCTTCTCCCGCCGATCTTGACCTTATTGCTGGACAAAACGGACAACAGCCAGCGATAAGGTCAAGATCGATACGGGAAAGTCACTCATGATCAAGGAACGGGCGGACGGTCGGGGGCAGGACTGTCGAGTTCCTCAGCAGCCGAGGGGCCAGGCTGCGCCATGATCATGAGGCGCCTACCGTCGGTTTTCGTAGGGTCAGCCACTCACGATCATGAAAAGCGCCGCGAGCGGTCCCCATTTTCGACTGATTGGCGAGACCCCCGACCTCCATCACTCATGATCGACATCGGTTCTTGGTCGCTATGGCAGCCACATGCCGATGTCGATCAACAGAGTTGGGCAACCTGGGTCGAACTGTGTAGCGCTGCTTGGCGTGCCGCGCGGGCTGGTGCCGACCCTCGCCGCTCGGATATTCCGTTTTACGTACGCGCCGATCCCCGTGCACGATGCGCATTATGGGTTCCACCCGCGAACAAGACGAGGTAGTCGTCGCCGCGATCAACGGGCGCGCCAGCATCTCGCTCCGAGTGACCGGCCGCGCTCGGCACGGAAATCTCGGTGGCGCGATCTTCGCCGAGTGGGCGGACGGTCGACCGGCCGTGGTGACCCGCTTTCTCGGGTCGTTGGCCGAGGCGGAGCGTACGGCCGAGGTCCTTTCGTACGCCCGCGCTCGGGGTGCGCCCGTGCCGCGGCATGAGCTGGTCGTCGACCTCGGCGATCGGGTGATGTTCGTGCAGGAACGGTTGCCCAGCATGCCGGATCGGCTGACCCCGGCCCGGGTCGAGGCGATTGTCGAGATCAACGATCGGTTCGCCGGCGCGCTCGCCGATCGGCCCGACGTGCCGGTCTGCCCGCTCTACCTGGATCCCGGTGATGATCCGCGTTATGAAATTCTGGCCAAATACAGTCCGCGTAGTCGCCGTATTCGGGATGCAATCGTCGAAATCGCCAACCACAAGTCGCCCCCAGCGCCCGACACCGACCTGCTCCATGTTGACCTCAGCGCGGCAAACGTTCTCTTCGACGAGAATGACGCTGCCGTCGCAGTCGTCGATTGGAATCTTGGCGTCTGCCGTGGCGATCGACTTTTCGCCCTTGTGAAGACCCGTTTCGATCGGGAATGGTTCGTTCGAGCACCGGACGCCGACCCGGTCGAAAATGCCGCGGCCACTCATTTGGACGAGATTCTCGCCGCTCGGATCTCGGCAGATGTCCTGCGCCGGTATTGGGCGGCCTGGCTGCTCTACCAGTTGCATCGGGCATTGCCGGGCGAGTCCACCGCGGTCATCGACTGGCATCTGGACCTGGCCGAAGCTCGCCTGCGCTAGGCCCCGCCCTTGACAAGCTATCCGGCGAGATCGATTATTAGCGACATGGCTAAGGAAACGGTTATCTGCACCTACCGGGTTCGTGCGGGCGCCGAGCCGCCGTTCGTCGAGCTGCTGCGCCGCCACTGGTCGACGCTGCATGAGCTGGAGTTCGTGACCGACGAGAGGCCGCTCGTGCTGCGCGCGGTCGCCGAGCCCACCTACGTCGAGATGTTCACCTGGGTCGAGGGCGGCTTCGCCCGGGCGCACGAACACCCCGACGTACTCACGATCTGGGAGCAGATGGATCCGCTGCTCGAGGACCGCGACGGCCGGCCGAAATGGGAATTCCCGCATTACGTGCGCGCATTGATCGACGCTTGACCGCCAAGGGCGTCCGGGATCTCGACGAGCTCGACGCCGTTTTCGCCGCCCTTGCACACCAGTCCCGGCGAACCATTCTTACCGTGCTCCAGCTGCGCGGCGGCGAAATGACATCGGGCGCGATTGCGGGGCGTTTCGACCACTCGTGGCCCACGATCACTCGCCACTTGCGGGTGCTCGAGGACGCAGGACTGGTCCGGGTGGCCCTGCGTGGCCGCGAGCGGGTATATCGGCTGGACATCGAGCGCCTACGAACCGTTGCCGGAGCGTGGATCGACCGATTTAGCGCCGGTCCGGGGTAAACCCAGTGGCGTCGGCGCGTCCGGCGACCCTAGTGTGGTCGTCGCTGACCAGAGAAAGGGTGCGCATGTCCGGCAAGATGCACGCCGACGAAATAGATATCGGCGTCGATCTCGTACGCCGGTTGCTCGGGGCGCAGTTTCCAGAATGGGCCGGGCTACATATCGAGCCGTTTCCATCGGCCGGCACGGTGAATGCGCTATATCGGCTCGGCGACCAGATGGCGGTGCGGCTACCGCGGCTCGAGAGTGGTGTCGCAGACGTCGAGAGGGAACACTACTGGCTGCCGCGGCTGGCCCCGCTCCTTCCGGTACCCATTCCGCTCCCGCTCGGCAAGGGCACCCCGACGGCCGACTATCCCTGGCCCTGGTCGGTCTTCCGTTGGCTCGACGGCGAGAATCCGACCGAGGGTCAGCTCATAAATCCCGATGCGCTGGCAACCGATCTCGCCGAATTTGTCACTGCCGTACGACGCATCGACCTGCCCGACGGTCCGGCCGCCTATCGCGGCGGCCCGCTCACGTCGCTGGACGGCAGTACGCGCACAAGCATCGCTCAGTTGGCCGGCCTCGTCGACACCGAGGGCGTGACGGCGGCGTGGGATAGCGCCATGCGGGCGCCGGACTGGGACGGCCCGCCGGTGTGGCTGCACGCCGACCTGATGCCGGGTAATTTGCTGACGCTCGACGGCCGGCTGAGTGCCGTTATCGATTTCGGCACACTTGGCGTCGGCGACCCGGCCTGCGATCTCATTCCGGCCTGGAATCTGCTACCCGCCGGCGCACGCGAGATATTTCGTGCTGCGCTGCAGGTGGACGACGCAACCTGGGTCCGCGGCCGCGGGCGGGCGCTCTCGATGGCGCTGATCCAGCTTCCGTACTATCAGGACACGAACCCGGCAATGGCGAACAACGCACGATACGTAATTCAGGAAGTGCTCGCCGATCGAGCGGAATAGCGCCCCGATTCTATTTCAGACACGGCGCGTCGCGGACCAATCCTGCATGATCACGGCGGTGGAGAGGTGATGAGATGCTGCTCGTCGCGGTTGACGGCGCGTCGCCCGGCGTAGGCAAATCTACGCTGTGCAACGGTTTGGCTGCCTCGCTCGCGGATGCCGGGCATCGCGTCGACCATTTTCGCGAAGAAGAGATACTCACCCGGCCCGAGTTCACTGACGTGGCCACGCAGTTCACCACGACCAAGACCGTCCGGCCGGCGACCTTCATCCAGGCCGTGACCGACCTGCTAGGCAACGCAGACGCGAACGGTACCGAGATTGTCGTCGCGGACGCGTTGTTGCCGTTCATTCCCTCGCTTCTCGTGTGGGGTTACGAGGAGTCTGCAATCAACGAATTCTTGACTGAATTGTCGGCGGCGGTAGTGCAGACACGCATCGCGTTCGTGTACCTGGACGGCATTGTCGACACCAGCCTGGCCCGCGCCGAGGCCCGTGAGGAGCCCGGTTGGCTGGACTGGCTTGTCGACAAGCTCGGGCAGGTCGATCGGGCCGCCACTGTCGACTATCTGGCCGCTCAGCGCGACCTGACCCTGCGATTGGTCGCCGCTCAACCGTGGGACCTGGTCGTGCTGGATAATGCCGACCAACGCTTGACGGCCAATCTGCTGGCCGAGGCTATGGCGCGATTGGAGCGATAAGTGCGACTGAGTCCGGACGTGGCGCGGGAGCGATTTGCCAATGCCCGGGTGGCGCGGTTGGCGACCGTATCGGCGGATCATGTACCGCACCTCGTGCCGTTCACATTTGTCGTATTGAATGACCTGATCGTGCACGCGGTCGACCACAAACCGAAATCATCCACAAATCTGCGCCGGCTCCGCAATATCGCCGCCAATCCGCACGTATCGGCTCTAGTGGATGACTATGCCGAGGACTGGACGCAATTGTGGTGGGCCCGGGCCGACGGCGATGCCGAGATCTGGCCCGCCGCCGAGAACGACGTCTTGGACGCTTTGGCGGCCAAATACCCGCACTATCGCGAGACCAGGCCGACCGGCCCCATTGTGGCGATTCGAGTAACGCGGTGGTCCGGCTGGAGCGCGAGTTGATCGAGCTCTTCCCCGCCACGCTTCCCATCTACGACAGCCTTTCCAAGACGGCGGACGGCCGCACCTGGCTGGCCGGCCTGCCCAATCTAGTCGCGGAGCTGGCCGCGGAATGGTCGCTTACGCTGCACGAGCCGTTTCACGGAGGCACTGCGTCCTGGGTCGCGCCGGCGACGATGCCCGACGGCAGAACGGCCGTACTGAAGGTCTCGTGGCCGCACCGGGAGGCGCGGGAGGAGGCGACCGCGCTGCGACTCTGGGACGGTGCCGGGGCCTGCCGGCTTTATCGGGAGGACCGGGACCGGTACGCGTTATTGCTCGAGCAGTGCGTGCCCGGAACGCCGCTGACCAGATCCGAGGATCCGGTTGAAGACCGGCTGCTGGCCGCGGCGGACGTATTGCGCCGGCTCTGGCGGCCGGCCCCTCCGGATAGCGGGTTTGAGACCGTGGCCGACGTAGGCGCGGAATGGGCCGCTACTGCACGCGAGCGAATGGAACGGCTGAAGCCGCCGTTCGACCGCGGCCTGGTCGAGCAGGGAATCCGGCTGCTCGAATCACTCCCCGCAACCGCAACACGCAACGTCATCGTGAACGGTGACTTCAACCCGGGCAACGTACTGTCCGCCGACCGCGAGCCGTGGTTGGCCATTGACGCCAAGCCGATGGTGGGCGACCCCGGTTACGACCCCTCCCCGCTACTGCTGCAGGTCGACTCTCCGCTGGAATACCCCGACCCGCGGCCCGTTTTGAGGCAACGGTTTGACTTGTTCGCCGACGCGGTTGGCGAGTCGGCGGATCGGCTGCTGGCGTGGTCGGTGGCGCGCGAGGTCGAGGCGGCACTCTGGTACGCCAGTCGGGACGAGCTCGACGATGGAATCGGGACGATGGGCAATGCGAGAACACTTGCGGGCTTGCTATAGGCGACTAAGAAATACGTCACCAGCGCCGTGATTCGACGCAGTGGCGAGGTCGCCGTAGGTCAGGCCGGTCAACCACAGCCCATCGCCGGGCCCGGCGGCCATAAAGAGATTGCCTTCGCCCGAGTCGTCCAAACCATCGTTGCCGATCGTGCCGAGTTGGCCCGTCGACGCCACCGTCCCGTTGTCGGACAGCGTTGCCGCGATGAGATCGGTGCCCCCGATCTTGGCAGTCAGCTTGCCGTCGGTGCACCCGGCGATAGTCACATCACCATCGGACCGTGCCGCGATATCGAAGCCGGCGTCGTCGCCGGCCGTGCCGATCTGCCGCGTCCATACGGTGTTGCCGGTGCCGTCGAGCTTGGCAACGAAAAGGTCCGAGCCGCCGGCATTGTGCCCGTCGAGCGCGCCTCCCGTGGACCCGACCACGATCGGATCGCCCGCGGTGTCGACGGTGACGCCGTTGATCTGATCGTCGGCCGGAGTGCCGATCTGGCGCAGCCACCGCCGGGTGCCGGCGGAATCGAACGACGCGATCCAGCCGTCGGTCGCACCGGCCGCGGTCCCGCCGGGCATCGCGCCCGACGTCACGCCGGCGACATAAACGCCATGTGCGTCGGTGGCCAGAGCCAGCCCCTTGTCCTCGCCGGCCCCGCCGAATTGCCTGGTCCACAGCACATTCCCGGCCTCGTCGACCCGGGCGAGGACCGCATCCTTGTCGCCGGAATTGGCAGTTCCGCCGATCGAGCCCTTCGTATAGCCCGCGAGATAAACCCCGCCCGCACCGTCGGGGGCAATTGCGTACGCACGGTCCGCCTGCGTCGGATCACCGAACTGCCGAACCCACGCCAACGAACCATCGGCGTTGACCGCGGCGACCAACATGTCATCGGCCGCGTTGCCGGGATGCGCACCATCAAGATTTCCGTGCGTATAGCCGGCGGCATATGTACGGCCACCCGCACCAGCAACCACGCCATAAAGCCGGTCATCCCCCGTGGTGCCGAATTCCGTCGTCCACTGGGTGGCGCCGGTCGGCCCGCGCCGGGTAACCACCGCATCGAGCCCGCCGGCGTATCGTTTGCCGTCGATAGATCCGGCGGCGGCCAGCCCGACCGTAGTGCCGGTCGCATCCGCGACCACACCACCGGCTCGATCATCGCCCGCGGTGCCGATCAGCTGCCCCTCAAGCAGAGTGGGCGCACTCGTGCCGATATAGCCGAAGACGTCCTGCACGCCGGCGACGAACGCCGGCTCCCAGGTGTCCCAGTCGTGGCCGCCGTTCAGCACCCGCCATTCCGCGGTGACCCCGTGCACCTGGATGAGTTTGTTGTACGCGACGGCTTCCTCGAAATCGAGCGCGTGTTTCGCGTCCGCGGGCTTCGCGAAGTAGTTGTCATCGTCGCCGACAGCCAGGAAGAAATGCACCGGCAGCTTGGGATCAAACCGTTTGAGCAATGCCGGATAATTGAGCTGCTGGTATCGGGACTCGACGAACTTGCGTTTCCCGACTCCGTACGCGCCGTAGTCGCGCACCGAGGAGTCCGATGGCGGCGACGGTGTGTAAACCGCCGGGCTCAGCACAATCGCGGCGGCGAAAACGTCCTGATGCGCCAGCCCGTAACGCAACGCTCCGGCGCCGCCCATCGAATAACCACCGATCGCGCGCGCCCACCGACTGGCGACCGTGTGATAGGTGGCGTCGATGTGCCGTACAAGATCCCGGGTCAGTGCCGTCTCTACCTGCTTGCCGGGGTAATCCGTACCGGTGTAACGGGAGTTGACGTACCAACTACCGCGATCGCTCCACGGCGCATCGGGCATCACCACGATAACCGGCGGTATCGCCCCGGTGTCGATTAGCCGGTCGAGATCGGTCTTTTCCTGTGTCCACGCCGCCATCGAATCGCCGCGACCGTGCAGCAGATACAGCGTGGGATAACGGCGTTCCGGCGCGGCGGCGTAGCCGTACGGCAGGTAGATCTCGTAGTCGATCGGACCGGCTAGCGCGGCCGAATAGGTCGATGCTGAGGAAATTTCGCCGGCATGCACGGCCTCCGCAACCGCGTCGCCACCCAGCCCGGTCGCCGCCGTCGCAGCACCGGCCAGCAGCATCAGTGTGGCCGCGAATCGTAGAAATCGTGCCTGCATCGTCGCTCCAAGGGCTTCGGTGGAAACGTTTCCAAACGTCAGCCAGGAAGAATCCTGCTACCGTGCGGCGAGCGCTGTCAAGGGTTCCGCTGACCGGTAACGGCGATCGCGGCGTACGTTGCGACCGCAAATATCAGTGCCGCGTCGATTTCACACAGCAGTTGCAGCCCGAGCCGGTCGGCGGCCAGCCCGAAACCGGCATACACCAGCAACGCGGTTCCGTCGGCCAATACCTCGACCACCGAGGTCACGGTGGCCCGGGCCGCCCCGATCATGGCGTGCTGGACCCGGGCCTCGGCGACCAGCTGGCTCACCTGGTAGGAGCCGATACCGATCCCCATGGCGACTATTCCGCCGACCGACCCGGCGATTGCGCCGCCGCCGATCAGTGCCGCGGCAATGATCAACGGCGTGGCCAGAGCCGCGCATCGGCCGGAGCCGACCATCGCGGAGGCGACGATCGAGGCCAGCGTCGGAATCAACACCAGCAATGGAATGTCCGCTGCCCGCACGCCGGCGTTCTTGGCGAGCAGCGGCAGGAACTCGTCGACGGCGAGCAGCCCGCCGAGCCCCGCCACCACGACCAGCCGCCGGAGCTGCGGGCGGCGTACCACCTCGGAGATGCCTGCCCGCAAGGTCGCAACGTAGGCGCCCAAGCCGGCCGAGTCCGACAGTCGCGGCGCCGCCGGAAAGGTCAGCGCCACTAGTGCCTGCAGGAGACAGACCGCGGCCGATATATACCCCACCAACACGTATCCGCCGGCCGCGAGAGCCGGCGTAGCGAGACCCGTCGCGGCCAGGCTGCACGTCTGGCCCACCGCGGCCGCTCGGCCGTTAAGCGCCGTGTAGCGGTCGGTTTGTCCGGCCGCGGCGAGCTCCTCGAATACCAGCGCCTCAAGCGTTCCTGAGGTCAATGCGCTTTTGACCGCCCACAACAAGAAGCCGACGGCAAATGCCGGATAGGCTGGTTCGGCGACCCACAGCGCAAATCCGACGCCGCGTAACAGCGCGCCGCAGCACAGCAGCCAGCGCCGAGACAGCCGATCGGCCAGCGCACCGGCCGGAAGCTGCAGTGCGACGTTTGCGCCGGACCACAGCACAAACAACGATGAGATCTGGCCCGGCGACAACCCGTGCGCGGCAAAGAGAATCGTGTAGACCGGGTACAGCAAAATCGCGTCGTCGAGGCCGGAAAACAGCAGTAGTCGCCGGCCGATGCGCCGCGCTGGGTCAGGTGTGGATCAACGTCGTCGTCTCATATCAGCGACTCTAGTGCCCTGGGCTGGAGTAGTACCTGGTTTGCCGATGAAAGAAGGCAATCGCGGCGGCAAAGAGGACGACGCCGAGCACCGGGGAGCAGCCGGCGAACCAGATCGGGACAAACAGCCCGCCGGAGCGACCAAGAAGGATCGCGGCCGGGAAGTACGCGGCAAGCGCCAGCGGCAGCAGAAAGGTAAGCAGGTAGGAGACGGCCCGCGGCAGGATGTTGAGTGGGTACGGACCGAAGGTCACGTAGACGTTGTCGGCGACCGCCATGAGTGGCTCGGTGACCAGGAGCCGGAAGGAGAGCGCGGAGATCGCGAGCATGACGGCGGCCTCGACCAGGGCGCTGCCGATCGTGGCCGCGAGCAGGTACGCCGCCCGCGCCACCGTCCACGAAATGGGCGCGGCGATAGCAGTCACGGTGACCAGGACGCTGGCAAAGACGATGTCGCCCACGGCGGTGACCTGAAACCGGCGCGTCATCAGCTGCAGCAGCGGGTCGATCGGGCGCAGCAGATACCGGTCGAACTCGCCCCTGCGGACGACCTCGTCGGTGTCCCACAGCTGCCCGAACCCAAGTCCGTGGATCGCGTGGCCCATGGACCGGATCCCGTACACGAACGCGACCTCGCGAAAACCCCAGCCGCCGATCGTGCCAAACGCATGGATCACCACGCCGACAAAGGCCAGCGAGACCGCCTCATAACACAGGGCGCCGAATGCGGTCATGAGAAAGTCGGCCCGATACTGCCGAGCCGCCGCGAATCCCATCCGCAGCAGGATTGCGTACTGCCGAAGCATCGACGGCACGTACGTCGGCTCAGCCACCCTGGATCACCACGCGACGCTGTGCCCGGGACCAGACCCAGCTGCAGAGTCCGAATAGGACGATCACCCAGCCCGCCTGCACACCAAGTGCGGCGAGGAGCCCGCCGGTGGGCCGGCCGAAATAGATCGACAGCGGCGTGAAAGTCGCCGCCTGGAAGGGAAGTACGTCGGCGATCGTGCGCAGCCAGCCGGGCATGAACCACAGCGGAATCACGGTGCCGGACAGGAAGGTCCGCACGACCCCGAACAGCATCGTGGTGCCACCGACCTCGAGCGTCCAGAACGAGGACAGGCCCATGAGCAGCGTGATGAGCTGCGACACGGCAAAGGCGAATACCAGGCTGAGCACGAATGCGGCCGCGGCGCCGGGACCGTGTGCGGGCACGAGGCCGCCGAGCGCGAAGCCCATACCGAGGCCGATCACGGTCTGCGGGATATTCGCCGCGACGTTACCGACCTGGGTTGCCAGCGTTTGGGTGAGCAGTCCGATCGGGCGTAAGAGATCGACGCCGATGAGCCCCTCGCGCACCCGGGAGGCGATCGACTGGCGCGGCCACAGGTCCAGAACCGACGCGACGGTGAGGCCGAGAATGACATATGCCACGGCGACGTCGACGGATGTGCCGTGCACTGTTCCGCTGTGGCCGCGGTAAATCGCCCGCCACACGACGGTGTAGAGCGCGATTTGGGCGGCCAGAATCATCATCGTCAGCAATGTTGGGCCGCGGTATGCCCATGGCGTGCGCCAGCCGATACGGACCTGGCTGTAGACCGCCCGGATCGCGGTCATTGCTCGTCGTCCGGCAGCCCGCGTTGTGTATAGATGTGCCCGATTACGGCGTCGATCCGAGGTTCGACGACGCTGAGGTCGACGACGTCGTACGCCGCGGTCACGGCGGCGATGATGGCCGGCGCGCGGACCCGGTCGGACCGGAACCGCACCGTCACGACCGGTCCGTCCCGCTCGACCTGCTCGGCATCGGGAATGCGCACGTCGGCGGGCTCCGCGAGAGTGATCACCAGCTCGCGGTATGGCGCGTATCGAGCCATGAGCCGGGCCAATTCGCCGTCGTACAAGACCTTTCCGTGGTCGATGAGCACGATGCGCCGGCAGAGTTTCTCGACGTCCTCCAGGTCGTGCGTGGTGAGCACGATTGTGGTGCCCTGCTCGACGTTGATCCGCCCGATGAATTCCCGAATTCGCGTCCTGGCCACCACGTCGAGGCCGACGGTCGGCTCGTCGAGATAGAGCAACGCCGGCTGGTAGAGCATGGCCGCAACGAGATCGCCGCGCATCCGTTGCCCGAGAGAGAGCTGCCGCACCGGGCTGTCCAGGATCGGGCCGAGCTCGAGCAGCTCAACCAATTCCGCCTCGCGCCGGTTACCGGTGCCGGCCGGTACGCCGTAGAGATCACGGATCGCGCGAAATGACTCGCGCAGCGGCAGATCCCACCACAATTGGCTGCGCTGGCCGAAAACGACGCCGATATTGCGGGCATTCGCCCGGCGCTGGCGCGACGGATCGAGACCGGCCACGGTGACGCGTCCGCTTGTCGGCGTGAGAATGCCGGTGAGCATCTTGATCGTGGTCGATTTCCCGGCGCCGTTCGGCCCGAGGTATCCGACGAGCTCGCCCGCCCCGATGGAGAACGAGACGTCCGATACTGCCCGCACCTGCTCATAGTCGTGACTGAAGAGCGTCCGGACGCCGCCGAGTCGGCCCTCCTTGCGGCGCACCCGGCGGAATTCCTTCACCAGATGCGCGACCTCGACGAGCGGAGCTTCCTCAGGCATCGCTTGTCACGCGTGGCACTCTGGCAGCTGCGAGCCCACCTCGCAACCACGTTAGACGCCTACCCGGTTACGGTGAGATCGACTTTCCCGGTGGCGCTGCCGGCGCGGACCGAGATCGTTGTGGTGCCGGGCCGCAGCGCGTGTACGACACCGGTCGAGCGATCCACCGTGGCCACCTTTGGGTTGGAGCTGGCCCACGCTCGCGACACCGGGTCGGCGATCGGGACCTGCAATGCGCCGGCGTCCGAGCCGGTCACCGTCGTGCCTTGCGCGGTCAGCTGCTCGTGCCCGTCCTTTGCCAGCGCGGCGGACGGCGCGGTGACCGCGATTGAGGCCAGCACCGGTTGTACGGCGAATTGCACGTCGCCATTGGGCAGCACGTGAAAGAGCGCGTAATGATAAAAGCCGCCCTGATCGGTCGGCGCATACGGCGGCGAGCCGGCGTCGGCGACCACGAAATTGGGCAACCCGTTCGGCGAATTAGCCCCGGTCGGGGTCAGCACATTCTCGGCGAAGCCGCGCGCGTGCCCGAACAACAGGATCACGTGCACGCCAGGATGACTGGCGCGATAGCGGGACAGCAGCGTCTCGTACATCTGCGCCTCCCACCGATCGGAAAACTGGCTGTCCGCACGGGGATGTGGATCGTACGCCGGCGTGTGCGTGGCCACGATCGCCACCTTTGATCGGTTTGCGGTGAGCTGGTCGACGAGCCATTGGTATTGCGATATTCCGGTATCCACCGACTGGAACGGGTCGGAGGCGAGCACCCCGATGTGGCTGGAGTCGCTGACGATGACGTTCGCCGGGCCGTCCACGTAGGAATAATGGGTCGCACCGAATACGGAAGCGAAATTGCCGTTCTCCGGATCGGCGCCCTGGGTGATCTCATGATTTCCCGGCGCGTCGCGGAATGGGACTCCCAGTCCGGTGAGCAGCGATTTCGCGTAGTTCAGATTGTCGACCTTGCCGTTGTCGGCCATATCGCCGAGTGCCTGCACCTGATTGGGCCGCGCACCTGTTGGCAACGCGCCGAAATCGCTGGCCACCTGCCGCATCACGGTCGGACCGGTGGCATCCGGGCTGGCGGCGACCACGTGCGCGTCATCCAGCGCGGCCAGCGTCGACCCGCCGGGCTTGAACGAGTCGACGTCGCTGAACTGTAGCCAGGACGGGTTCGCAGGGATCGCGGTGTAGGTCGGCGGGATCGGCGGCCGTGGCGAATACAGCGCCTGCAGCCCGGACAGATATACGTCGCCGACGAGGCGGTGGTCGGGCTTAATGACCACTAGTGCGAGGTAGTTGAGCCGCAGCGGGAACTGCAGGCCGGTTGGGAGCTTGGCGACCACGTACTCCCAATCGCCGAATGTGATCCCGGTCGGATAGAAACTCGTCGGTTGGTTGGTGGATTGCCAGATGCCGACGTTCAGCGTGATGATTCCGGGAGCCAGTGGCTGGCCGGGGCGGCTGGCCAGGTCGTCATTTCCCTTGACCCAGACGCCTATTCCGGTCGGCGCCTGATTTCCGTTCAGCAGGGGGATCTGCTCACTCTGCGGATCGTTCACATAGACATCGAAGTCGTACGTCTTGTCGGCCTGCGCGAAATCATAGTGCGCCTGGAAAGAGCCGCTGTCCTGCGGAGTGCGTTTCTGCTCGGTGGAAAAGGCGAGACTGCCGTCGCTGGTCTGGTGTGGACCGGGATTCGGAACGGACCGCGGATATACGTTCATGTATTTGTCGCTGACGCCCCACTTCGAGACATCGGTGAGCGGGTCGACATCGCGGGCGGTCTGACCGACGGCAATGCTGGTGGATCCGTGGGCTCCGCCGGCAGTTGCGGTGACCGTGCCGAGCTGGTTGGTCGTGCCGGCGGTGAAAATGCCGTCCGCCGAGATCGTCCCGAGGCTCGGCGGGTCAATGGTCCAGTGCACCGCGGACAGCGGCAGGTCGACATTCGCGCCGCCGGCCGTGGCGGCCACGCTCAGCTGTTGGGTGTCGCCGCTGCCGAGATCCGCGGTCGCCGGCGACACGGTCAGCGAGGACAGCGCCGAGACCACTCGCAACGGCACTGTGGAGCGTGCTCGCCCGGCCGTTATCGTCAGCACACCGGTCCCGGAATGCGAGCCAATGTGTAGCGACTTCCCCTGCACGGTCGCCAACGACCGCGGCGATACCGAAAGCGAAACCGGCTCCCGGGCCGGATTGCTGGACGCATCCACTGCGTACGCCGGAACGTCCACGTCGGTCTCGTTCAACACGGTTAGCGGCTTTCCGTCATTGACGACCGCGCGCCGTGCCGCACCTGCCTGCTTCTCCGTGCTGTAAAGGAAGAGCCCGTTGGCGACGGGACGCTCATGACCGTCCGATGGCACATTCAGCACCGACGCCTGGGTCTGGCCGGGCAGTCGGCCGACCATCTGGGTGGAACCGCCGCTGTCAAAGAGGATCGCGTTGTATGCGCCGTGCTGCATCATCCAGCCGGCCAGCTGCGGCCGGGTCAGACCCTGCGCCACGTCCTCGGTCTGGTGACCGTCGAATGCGGCGAATATTGCGTGGTTGCCGTCCTTGGTGACACCAACGGCCGTCTCCGGATTGTTCACGTTGTTCTCGCCGGGACCTTGTAGCGGAACCGCGCGTTGGCCGTCCTGCACCAGGATCGCGCCGCCGCTGACGGCCTGCTGAATGTCGTTGTCCGGCGACAATTTCTCGGTGACACCGAGCCGGGCGCCGGGCTGCGCGTGGGTCGTCAGCCACTGCCCCGACGTCGCGGTGCCGACCAGATCCTCGCTGCCGGCTGGCAACTGCGGCAGGTCGGTGACGTTCTGGCTGATCGAGTCGACGACGAAATTCGTGCCGGACCGGTGCCCCGAAACGACGGTCGAGGACGGAATCGGCGCCGGCGTACCAAGATCGGGCGTGACCCGGACGAGCGCATCGCCACTCAGGTCGTTCACCGTATTCACCGACGTGATGGGATGGGAATCCGAGCCGGCGGTCACCGAGCCGGCGTACGTCTCGGCGCCGATACCGATCGAGCCGTCCGTGCGCACCCACAAATCCCAGGGTCGATTGGGATCGGGGCTCTTCACCAGCCGGCCGTCGATATCGACCATCCCCTCCGGCCGACCGCTCGCGTAAATCTCGAAGAAATCCGCATTTACCCCGGCGATCGCACGTGTGCGGTGTGCCATCGAGGACGGCACCTCGTCGGCGGTGTCGGTCAGGTGGTCGTGCGACTCGACCACGCCCAGGCGCAGGTTGGGATTGGTCAGGTCGGCGTCGAGGATCTGCGCCCGTTGCGCACCGCCGGCGGTCTGCAGCTGATCCGACCAGTGCGTCACCCCGTCGGTCAGGGTCTGCGGCTGGCTGCGCTGCTCGTTCACCACTAGTGGCCACTGATCTGGTGTCGGCGGCAGCCAGGCGCTATTCGCGGGTGCCGCGGCGCGAGCGTGCGTGACCGCGGGAGCGATCAGTGACAGACCAACCAGCGAACCGAGCACTACACCGGTCATGACAACGCGCACGCGCATGAAGAGCTCCCTCGAGGTTGGCCTGAGCTAACTCATCACAGGCAGATTGCACAATGATGACGGGCGGGGGAACGATTACTTACCTACGCTACTGTCTTGACCGGTTGCCCCGGCTCGCTGACACTCGAGATTCGCTACGTGCGGAGGTCGTCATGGTGACAGTGGAGAGTGTGCGGGAGCTGCCCGACGGTCGGGTCACTGTGGACCGAGCCGATCCGCGGCTGCAAGCCAGCCCATATTGCAATGACGATCTCGCCCCGACCACGATCGAACAACGGCACTGGAATACCTACAACTACGCCGCGCTCTGGGTCGGGATGTCGCACTGCATTCCGTCCTACCTGCTTGCGTCGGGCCTGATCCTCGCCGGTATGGGCTGGGTGCAGGCGGTCCTGACGATCGCGCTGGCGAACCTGATCGTGCTGGTGCCGATGCTGCTCAATGGGCACGCGGGTACGAAATACGGAATTCCGTTCCCGGTTTTCGCCCGCTCCTCGCTGGGTATTCGCGGGGCCAATCTGGCGGCGGTAATGCGGGCACTGGTCGCATGCTGCTGGTTCGGCATTCAGACCTGGATCGGCGGCGAGGGATTCTTCATTCTGCTCAGCAAGATAGTCGGCGGTAACTGGGCCACGGCGCACATGATCTACGGGTACCCGTGGACGCAGTGGGTCTGTTTCGTCGGCTTCTGGGTGGTGGAAATGCTCATCATCTGGCGCGGGATGGAGACCCTGCGCCGATTTGAGAACTGGGCGGCGCCGTTCGTCATTGCCGGGGCGCTGGCGTTGTTCATTTATTTGGTGGTCAAGGCCGGTGGGCTCGGCCCGATCGTCCACCAGGGATCAGAGCTGGGCTGGGGCTCGAAATTCTGGCACGTATTCTTCCCGTCGTTGATGGGCATGATCGGATTCTGGTCGACGCTGTCGTTGAACATCCCGGATTTCACCCGGTTCGGCGCGAGCCAGCGCAAGCAGATGTGGGGGCAGGCGATCGGACTGCCGACCACGATGACGGCATTCGCCCTGCTGGCCGTGCTCATCACATCGGGCGCTGAGGTCGTTTATCACGAGAAGATCTGGGATCCAATCGCGCTCACCGGCCGGCTCAACAACACCGCGGCGCTGGCCGTGGCGCTGGCAATGATCGCGGTCGCGACGATTTCGGTGAATGTCGCGGCCAATACGGTGAGTCCGTCCTACGACTTTTCGAATCTCGCGCCGCGATTTGTCAGCTTCCGAACCGGCGGGCTGATTACCGGTGTTATCGGCGTGGCGGTGCAGCCGTGGCGGCTGCTGAAAGACCCGAATATCTACATTTTCACCTGGCTGACGTTCTGCGCCGGGCTGCTCGGCGCGCTGGCCGGGCTGCTGATCGCCGACTATTGGTTGGTCCGGCATACCAGGCTCAAGGTCGATGAGCTGTATCTGCGCGAGGGTCGGTACTGGTACCGGTCCGGGTGGAATCCGGCGGGCATCATTGCGGCGCTCGTCGGCATGGTGCTCGCGGTCGGGGGCGCGTATTCAAAGGGATCTGGGCCGTTCCCGGCCGACGGCGTGATCCCGTTCCTCAAGCCGCTCTATGACTACAGCTGGGCGGTCGGCGTGGGCGCCGCCGGGCTGACGTACCTCATTCTCTACCCGATGCAACCGGCGAGCTGGCGTGGCCGCGCGGCGCAACACCGCCTCACCAACCCCGTACCGGCAACCGAATAGACAGACGTTTTAGGGAGCCAATGTCACATTCGTACGCTCTATGCGTACGAATGTGACATTGGCTCCGATCAACTCAGCCGTGGATTACGTCGTCGGCCAACGCTGCAACATGCACCGCGAGCCGGCTGGCGTTGTCCTCGAGATCGATACCGAGCACCCGTTCGATCTGGTGCAGCCGCTGGTACAGCGTGGGCCGGGACCGGTGCGCCGCGGCGGCCGCGCCGGCCTTGTTGTACCCGCAGCGCAGGTACGTTTTGAGCGTGCCGACCAGGTCGGAGCCGTGCGTGTCGTCGTAGGCCAGCAGCGGCCCGAGCTCGCGATCCACGAAACCGGCCAGCGCCGCGTCCCCGCGCAGCTGCCGGAGCAGCCCGCGCAGCCGCAGATCCGCCAGCCGGTAGTACGGGCGGTCGGCGAGCTCCGCCCGCGCCGCCTCCGCCGCCACGTCGATCGCCTCGGCCAGCGACGCCGGCACGTCGCGTACCCCGTCCACCTCGGGCCCGACGCCGATGATGGGCCGGCGCAATCGCTGCCCCAGCGCCGCCGCGAGTACGCCGAGCCGCTTGTCCGGATCATCGTCGACCGGCACCAGCAGTAGCGCCCGGCCGGCGTCGAGCTCCCCGGCGAGCGCCGCGATCCCGGCATCGCGCGCGGCGAGTATGACGGCCGCGGCGACCTCCCCGGTGGCGATCACCACCATCGCCACGATCCGCGCACCGCGCAGCGGTACGCCCAGCGAGTCGGCCCGGGCCAGCACCTCGGCCGAGTCGACCGTCGCCCTGCGGAGCGGAGCGGAGCCAGAAGGGACAGCCGTCGGACCGAGAATCCGGCGTAGCAGCGCCTGTTGGGTGGGTAGCTCGGCGGTCCAATCGGCCCGCTCGGCAAGGTGGTTGATCGCCAGCGCACCGGCCCCGCGTTCCAGGATCGTGCGCAGTACGGGGGCATTGTCGGCGTCCAACAGCACCAGCCGACCGAACGTCTGCCCGTGCGCGGCCACCGGCGTGACCAGGCAACCCTGCTCGCATACGTACTCGGTGCGAGTCACGGCTGGAATCCGGCGCGACCGGTGCACCCAGTCGGCCAGTGGGTCGCCGCCGCGGAGCGACTCGGGAGCGGAGCCAGAAGGGACAGCCGGCCCGGCGGCCGCAATCACCCGGTGCGCCGGTGTTTCCAGCACGGCCGGACGGTCGGCGAGCCTGGCCACCTCGGCAACCAGCTCGTCCGGCGTCGCTCCGTGGGCGGTGTGTTCGGTGAAGATGTCGTGGATCCGCTGTACGGCCTCGAGCTGCTGGGTGCGCAGATCCAGGATCAGCGCGTGCGCCGCCTCGGTGACCCGGACGAACTGCGTCTCGCGCTCGAGCGCGATCAGCGGCAGCTCGAGCCGGTCGGCCGCACGCACCAGCGCGGCCGGCAGCCCATCGGCAAATCGACGGACACTCTCGATCACCACGCCGACCACGCCCACGCCGGCGAGCTGGGTGATCCAGTCGATGAGCCCGGAATCGTCGACCGGCAGCGCGATCCCGGTGGTCAGGATCAGTTCGCCGCCGCGCAGCAGCGGGGCAATGTCGGGCAGCTCGGCAACGTGCACCCAGCGCACCGGTCGAGCACAGGACTCGGGGGCCGCGACCACCGTCGGCCGCCCAGCCACCAGCTCGGGCAGGGCCAACACCTGCGCGACGCTGGGCAGTCCGGATTCCATGCCCGACATTGTGCCGCGTTCGTATCGGAAATGGTGCTTCACGAGGAAGTAACAGCACAGAAATCGCGGCTTGTAATGCTTGTGGCTCCGCTCCGCAAGCCCCGGTCCGCACGGTGCTGGCGCGGCGAATTCACCGCGAATATCGGGAGGACTTGTGGCGGAATTGTCGAGGCGACGCTTTCTCGAGGCGGTCGGAGTGGCCGGCGGGGCAGGCGTTCTATTCGAAACGATGGGCGCAATGGGGCTGACCCCGAGTGCGCAGGCGTCGGCATTCACCCCGCCGAAAGAAACCGATCTTGGTCAACACAAACGCGGAAAGCGGGTGGTCATTCTCGGCGGCGGAATCG
>Ga0137412_10001151_pt1 | contig 20097 bp, 16 predicted proteins | sample CZODoug2_1_16fun_FD_122160 | JGI IMG/M metagenome (GOLD analysis project Ga0137412, IMG submission 122160) | Vadose zone soil fungal communities from Angelo Coast Range Reserve, California, USA - CZODoug2_1_16fungal (Hybrid Assembly) | ecosystem: Environmental > Terrestrial > Soil > Vadose zone...
CCAGCCGACCATGTGCAGGTACAGCGTGTCCTCGCCGCGCCGGGTCGTCGGGCCGTAGAACTGCCATGCCGCCACCCCGGCGCCAACGCCCAGCACACTCTCGCCATGCGTGCTCATCCACTCGGCGAGGCCGTCCAGAACGGCCAGCTCGGGTTTGGGAATTTCGCCGGTACCGGTCGGGCCGACATTCAGCAGCAGGTTGCCGCCCTTGGAAACGACCTCGACCAACGAGCGGACAATTGTGCCGACCGACTTGTAGTTGCCGTCGGTCGGCACATATCCCCAATAATCGCTCATGGTCAGGCAGGTCTCCCACGGCCCGTCCGGCGGTTCACCGGGGATCGCCTGCTCCGGCGTCGCGTAGTCACCCGCGTCGGTGAGCCGGTCGTTGATCACGATATGTGGCGCCAGCGAATGGATGTGGTCGCGCAGCTCGGCGGTGTCCCAAACATCGGCGGTGCGTTCCCACTGCCCGTCGAACCACAGCAGCTCGATCGGCCCGTACCAGGTCAGCAGCTCGGTGAGCTCGGCCTTCAGCACCGACCGGAAACGCTGCCACCGGGCCTGATCTCGAATAACCGGGCTGGTGCCGAAAATGTACGGCCGCTGGTCATCGGTCCACGCTGGGTAGTCCGGATGCGACCAGTCCGACAATGAGAAGTAAAGCCCGACCCGGAGGCCGGCGGCGCGGAACGCCTCGGCGTACTCCCGGACGAGATCACCGCCGCGCTTGCCATATGGGCTGGATGTAATCGTGAAAGGGGCCGCCTCGGACGGCCAAGACGCCCAACCGCTGTGGTGTTTCGAGGTGAACACCGCATAGGTCATGCCGGCCGCGGCGGCCTTTGCGGCCAGCTCGGCCGGCTGCCAGTGCACCGGGTCAAATGTTGCTGCCGAGGCATGATATTCGGCGGCGGTGCGCACCCCGGAGTAGTAGGGGAGGCCGAGTATCGGCCATGACAATTCGATGCCCTGTTGGCTGGCGTGGTCGTAATGGATGAACAATCCGAAGTTGGCCGTGGCGAACCAGTCGGTCTTTGACATGCGAAACTCCCTGGCGAGCCGGTGATTCGGACGGCCGCGCACACGATCCTCGGCTGACCGCGGTGGGCAACAAGGCGTTGGCAAAGTCTCCGTCCGCGCTCCAGTCGTGTCAAGTATCGTGCACGATCCACGAACGGTGATCTTGGCTTAGACTTGGTCCACGATTCCTATGGAAGGGCGGCCATGACCGGCGAGCTGCTTGCCCGCCTTGGATATCAGCCACGGCGGCAGATGCTGGGCGACGAGGTCTATGAGGGGCTGAAGACACTCCTGATGAACCAGGTCATCGCGCCCGGCGGTCGGCTCAACATCGACGCGCTGGGGCGTGAGCTCGGCACCTCCTCGACTCCGATCCGGGAGGCGTTGGTCCGGCTGGAGGCCGACGGGTTGGCGAGCAAGTACGCACTCCGCGGATACACCGCCAGCGCCCTGCTGACCCGCAAGGAATTCGAGGACCTGTTCGAACTGCGGCTGCTGCTCGAGCCGAAGGTTGCCGGGCAGGCGGCCGAGCGGATCGATGAGAACGCCGCGCAACGGCTTGCCGCTGAGCTCGCCGCCGGCCCCGCTCCGCCGAAACGCCCGAGGTATGAGGCATATCGCGACTTCAGCGCGCACGACACCCGGCTGCACGACCTGATCTGCGAGCTGGCCGGCAACGACGCGATCCGCCGCGCGGTCGCCCATACCCACGCGCACGTACACCTCTTCCGGCTCGGTTATGGCCGGGATCTCGGCATTCACGCGGTCGAGGAGCATCGAGCCGTGGTCGCCGCGATCCGGGCCGGCACCCCGACCGCGGCGCGAACGGCGATGCGCGAGCATCTGCGGTCGTCTCGAGAGCGGCTGCGTCACACGGTGCAATAGGTCGCGGCCACGGCATGATGGGCGGATGCCCGTGGATTTCGGCCGTACGGCTGGCGACTATGCCAGGTACCGGACCGCGTTCCCGCCCGAGCTGTTTGCCCGTCTGGCCGCCGTGGGCGTCGGTCTGCCCGGTCAACGGATTGTCGATCTGGGCACCGGGACAGGGGCGTTGGCCCGCGGCTTCGCGGCTGCCGGGTGCGCGGTGACCGGGGTCGATATCGCACCGGAGCTGCTGCGGGAGGCCCGCCGGCAGGATGGTGCCGCGGTGACCTATCGGGTTGCCCCGGCCGAAGGCACCGGACTGCCGGGAAATGCCTGGGATGCGATCGTCGCCGGGCAGTGCTGGCACTGGTTCGATCGCCACCGGGTGCTGGCGCACGCGCGTGGGCTGCTGGTCGGTGGCGGTGCACTGGCCATCTGCTACCGCGACTATGTGGTGGCGCCGGGCAATGTCTGCGCGGTGAGCGAGGACCTGGTGCTCGCCTACAACCCGGGCTGGCCCATGGCCGGTGCCACCGGCATCGACCCGGAAGGATGGGCAGGCGAGATAGCGCAGGCGGGATACGACACTCCGCAATTGGTCAGCTTCGACCTCGATGTCCCGTTCACCCATGAGGCATGGCGCGGGCGTATGCGTAGCTCCAATGGCGTTGGCGCGAGCCTGTCAGAAGCCGAAATCGCCGCGTTCGACGCCGAGCTGGCCCGGTTGTTGGCCGAGCGTTTCCCCACGGAACCGCTCATGGTGACCCACCGGATCTGGGCGCTCATCGCCCACCGGAGCTCCTAGAGCGCCCGGTCGTTTGGCCATGATCATGATGGGCTAACCCGCCCTTTTTCCGACGGTTTCGCCATCACGATCATGCAATCCGGCCCGAGGCTCCGCGGTCGATTCCCTTACCCGGCCCGGCGTCCGGTCGCCCCTTAGGTAGGCGACGGGACGTGATTGTCCGATGCCGAGCCGCACCCCTCAGGACCACTGTGAGGGTCGCAGGAGAAGGAAGACGAGACGAGAGGTCACGATCATGATGGAACGCTGGATGTTTGACGCGGTGTCGGCCGAGGTGGCCTATCGGGCCGAGCAAATGTATCGGAGCAAGCGCGCGGACAACCTCGTCCGCGGCCGGCGGGCGGCGCACAAAGCCGAGGCAGCGAGCAAGACAGCTGCCAACCGCAAGGTCGAGTGGACCGCGGCAGAGCCTGAGTCTGCGGTCAGCACGAATTCTAGGGAGAAAGTGTCGGTCGGGTAGGCGACAATGCGCCTTGTGGCCCGACTCGGTTCTGGAATCCCGCTGGTCGCCCGTGCGGGCGAGATGCGTCGGCTGCGCGCCGCCCTTGGCCGGGCGGAGCGCGCCGAGGCCAGCGCCGTGCTGCTGTCGGGTGACGCCGGCGTGGGCAAGACCAGGGTCCTCGCCGAGCTGAGTGAGTATGCCGCCGGCCGCGGCGCCTTGGTGCTCACCGGTCGGTGCCTTGACGTCAGCGAGGGCGGCCTGCCGTATCTGCCGTTCGCCGAGGCGCTGACTCCGCTGATCGGATCCACCGATCCGGCCGTGGTGGAGGCACTCGCGGCTCGCCCGGCGCTCAGTCGGCTGCTGCCCATCATCGGGCTTGGCACGCCAGGCGGGGAGGGCGTCGGCCAGCTCTCGATGCCCGATGGCGTCCACGACGCGAAGGGCCGGTTGCGCCAAGATCACGACCTCGGCCAGCTGCAGCTCTACGACGCGGTGCTCGGGGTGCTCACCGATCTGGCCGAGTCCCGCTCGGTCGTGGTCGTGATCGAGGACCTGCATTGGGCCGACAGCTCCACCCGCAATCTCCTGTCCTTCCTCATCTCCCGACTGCGCGGGCAGCGGCTGCTCATTCTCGGCAGCTATCGCGAGGAAGATCTTTACCGCAGGCATCCGCTTCGCGAGGTGCTGGCCGAGCTGATCCGGTCGGCCAGCGTGGAGCGCATCGACCTGCCGCCGTTCGGCGAGGATGACGCCCGAACGTTCGTCACCGCATTGGCCGAGGAAGTGATGCGGCCCGAGATGGTCACCGAGGTGATCGAGCGGTCGCAGGGCAATCCGTTCTTCGTGGAGGAGCTGCTTGCCTCGCAGGCCGACGGCTCCGACCTGCCCGCCGGTCTGGCCGAGGGGCTGCTGTCCAGGCTGGAGCGGCTGACCCCGACGACCCAGCGGGTGCTGCGGATCATCTCCGTCGCCGACGGCCGGGTCGCCCACACGGCCCTCACCGAGATCGCCGGCATGGACGAGCTCGAGTTGGACGAGGCGCTGCGCGAGGCCGTTCAGCACCACGTGCTCAATATCGAGAACGGCTACTACGGGTTCCGGCACGCACTGCTGCAGGAGGCGGTGTACGGGGATTTGCTCCCCGGCGAGCGGTCCCGGATCCATCATGCGTACGCGGTCCGGCTACAGGGCCAGCCCGGCAAGCGCGGTCGGGACGGGTTGCTGGCCTACCACAGCCTGCAGAGCAACGACCTGGTCACCGCGCTGGCCGCATCCATGCGCGCCGGCGAAGAGGCTGAGGGGCTGGGCGCGCCGGCGGCGGCACTCGGCCATGTCGAGACCGGGCTGCGGATCTGGGACGCGGTGCCCGCCGCCGACCGGCCCGACGGCCTCGATGAGTTGACCCTGCTGAGCGAGGCGTCCTACTTCGCCGGCGCCTCAGGCGATCCGGAACGGGCCATCGCCTACGCCCGGTCTGCCGTGGAGCAGCTCGACGATACCGTCGAGGTCACGCTGGCCGCGACGATGTGGCGCCGGCTCAGCCAGGCGCTGATGATGATGGACAGCACCTGGGACGAGGCGATCGAGGCGATCGACCGGGCCTGGATGCTGGTCAAGGACGGCGAGGCGAGTCGGGCCCGTGCCTGGGTGCTGGCCACCCGGGCGATCATCATGCGGTCCATCGACCGACCCGAGGAGGCGCGGGAAAGCGCGCAGCAGGCGGTTACCGACGCCCGTGCGGTCGGCGTCGATGGCGCCGAGGGCGAAGCCCTGATCACGCTCGGGGCGCTTGCCGACTCCGACGGGGACGTCACGCTGTCTCGAGAGCTGCTCGGCGAGGCGCAGCGCAAGGCGCAACGCACCGGCGCGCTCACGGTCGAGCTGCGGGCGCGGTATTACCTCGCGCTCGGCTACGACGACCGCGCCGACCTGGAGCAGGCGTTGCGCTGCTACCAGGAGGGCATCGACTACGCCGCCAAGGCCGGCCTGACCTGGAGCTCGTTCGGCATCGAGCTGCGGGCCCGCCACCTGTTCCTGCGCTATGTCACCGGCGACTGGCCGAGTGACGATGCCACCGGTCGACTGCGGCGCGGCATCTCCGGCGCCTCGGCGGCCCGACTCACCGCGTCGTGGGTCTACATCGTGGTCGCCCGCGGTCAGCTCACCGATGCCGAACGGTTGATCGCGGACCTGCGTGCGCACTGGCAGGCCGACTGGGTGATCGCGATGTCGGCCGGCGCGGCGGGTGTCGAGGTGGCCTGCTGGCAGGGCGACTACGACACCGCGATCGCCCGGACCCGGCAGACCATCGGCTGGCTGCAGGAGGGCGAGCCGTGGACGCTGGGCGGCGTCCGGATCGCCGCCCTCGGCCTGGCCGCCTGCGTCGCCCGGGCCGCGGCGGCGCGGCTGCACGGCGATGGCGCCGCGGCGCAGGCCGCGGTCGACGCCGGCCACACGTTCCTCGAGTACGGCCGCGGATGCCTGGCCAACGGCCAGCCCAGGGGCGACACGCTCGGCGGCGAGGGGTTGGCGTGGCAGGCGCGGCTGGAGGCGATGGGCAGCGGGCTGTCCGGCCCGGCCGACCCGGCGCTGTGGGCCGCCGCGGTGCAGGCCTTCGGCTACGGCGCGGTCTACGAGCTGGCCATCTCGCGGTGGTATTACGCGGCCGCGCTGCTGGGCACCGGCGGGCCCGGCGACGCCGATGTGGCGGCGAAGGAGCTGGTGAGCGCGCATGAGGTTGCCCAGCGGCTGGGCGCCCGACCGTTGGGCGCGGCGATCGGTGATCTGGCCCGCCGGGCGCGCATCGAGCTGCCCGGCACGGAGCCGGCGCGGGCCGTTGTCGATCTGCTCACCGGCCGGGAGCGGGACGTGCTGGAGCGGGTCGCGCTCGGCCGTACCAATCGGCAGGTCGGCGAGGAGCTCTACATCAGCGAGAAGACGGTCAGCGTGCACCTGTCCCGGGTGATGGCCAAGCTCGGCGCCAGCCGGCGGGCCGAGGCGGTCGCGATCGCCTACGACCGTGGCCTGTTGGTCCGGCCGGCCACGACGGCGCAATAACGGTTAGTTGCCGGCCGCGGCCGTGGCCAGCTCGCGCGTCTCGTCCAGCGGCGGCTCGGCGCTGCGCCGCGCGGCCAGCCGGCGTTGCACGATGACGGCGACGACGGTGATCACGATGCCGTACACGTACCCGAACAGCAGATCGACGACGTAGTGCTCGCCGGAGTAGACCAGCGCGAAGCCCATGGCCAGGGGGTAGCACGCGAGTGGGATCTTGCCCCACCATGGCACCTTGGGGATGAAGTAGAGGGCGATGATCATGGCGGTCGCGGCATGCAGCGACGGCATCGCGGCGACGTCATTGACCGTGGCCTGCCCACTGGTCAACAGAGTCCCGGCGTGCGGGACGCCCAGCACCTGGAAACCGCGGGAGGACAGCCGCACCACCGGCTCGATGACGCCGTAGTGCGCGGCGTACCACGGGGGCGCGGACGGGTACAGGATGTAGGTCGCGAGGCCCGCCACCGACAGTGCCATGCTGCGGCAGATGAACGCCAGCCAGGCGCTGCGATTACGCATCCACAGCACGACCGCGATGATCGGTGTGGCCAGAAAGTGTGACGTGTAGACGATCGTCACGGCGCCGTCGTACCACTGCGGACTGCCGGCGACATAGAGGTGCTGCTGCAGCCAGTAGGTCGGCAGCGTGCCATGAAACAGCCACAGGTCGGCGTTCGCCGGCGCGCGCAAGTGGATGTGGAAGCCGAGCGTGTCGGCCATCCCGCGGGTGTAGTCGTAGATCACCAGCAGCGCGGTGTAGGGCAGCCAGTCGAGCAGCACCTGGCCGAAGCTGCGCCACGGCTTGCCCAGGCACCGAATGCCGAGCCCGGCCAGCGCCCATAGCAGCAGGCTTTCGCGTCCCTCCGGAATGCCGACGAACGCCACGCACAAACCCAGCGCGACGAAGTAGCCGACCGTCGCCCAGCGTCGGATCAGTGACCAGGTGCGCACCCGCCCGGCCTCGGTGGTCTTAGCTGCGGTCTGCTCGACCACCAATGATTCCGCGAGGACCATGGCCGGAAGTCTAACCAGCGCCCGGCCGCTCAAATCGACGGGTGCCGCGTTCAGATTCGCCGTGTCGTGGCGGATGCGGCGAGCGCCGCCGCGCGATGCTGTGCGCGGCAGCCGATTGCCGCCGGCCGTACCGTAGATTCCGGCAGAGCGCGGCGCTTTTCGAACGGCGCGTCGGTTATCGCAATCGTGGGTGTTCCGGCGCAAGATGGGGTGGTGCAGCTGCGGGTGACCGGCGTGGTGTGTCTGCTCCTCGGCGTGGCCCTCGGCTGTTCCAGCGGTTCGGGCAGCTCCGGCCAGTCGGCAAGCTCTGCCACCTCGACCCCGGGCGCCGGCTCGAGCAGCGCTGGCAGCTCGACCCCCGCAGGTTCAACCCCTGCTGGCGGTTCGGCGACCTCCGGCCGGTACACCGACTGGCTCACTTACCACCATGACGCCGCCCGCACCGGCGCGGTGACCGGGCTGCCGACCGCGGGCCAACCGCATTCCGCGTGGACGGCCGCGCTGGACGGAGCGGTCTACGGCCAGCCGCTGGTGATCGATGGCCAGGTCGTGGCGGCAACCGAGAACGACAGCGTCTACGCGCTGAACCCGCGCAACGGCAGGGTGATCTGGCGTCGGCACCTCGGCTCGCCGGTGCCGCTGGCGACATTGCCGTGCGGCGACATCGACCCGCTCGGCATCACCGGCACACCGGTCTACGATCCTCGCTCCGGGCTGGTTTACGTGCTGGCCGAGCAGACCGGCTACCGGTTCGTGCTCTACGGCCTCGACCCTCGTACCGGTACGCGCCGGCTCACCCGCGAGGTAACTCCGCCCGGCGGGCAGCCGCGATTCCAGCAGCAGCGCCCGGCACTAGCGCTCGCCTCGGGCCGGGTCTACATCGACTTCGGCGGGCTCGATGGCGACTGCGGCACGTACTGGGGCTCGGTCGTTGCCGTGAACACCAACGGCACCGGCGGCCAGCTCTCCTATCGGGTGCCGACCGCCAACCGGGCCGCGATCTGGGCGACACCCGGACCGGTCGTGACCGCCCGCGGCAACCTCCTCGTATCGACCGGCAACGGCGCTGCCACCAGCGCAGATCAACCATGGGATGGCGGCGACAGCGTCATAGCCCTCCGCCCAGACCTGCACCAGGTTGGCTATTTCGCGCCGGACAGCTGGGCCGCGGACAACGTCAGCGACGCCGATCTGGGCTCGATGGCGCCGGCGTTGCTGCCGGACGGGCGGTTCGTGATCGCCGGCAAGAACGGGAATGCCTACCTGGTGCGTGCCGACCGGCCCGGCGGCATCGGCGGTGAGATCGCCAGCACGCCGGTTTGCCACGGCTTCGGCGGCAGCGCGGTGTCCGGCAACACCGCCTATCTGCCGTGCGTGGATGGCGGCATTGCCGCGGTACGGGCCGGCGCCAACGACCTGTCGATTGCCTGGCGTGGGCCGGCCGGCTCGAACGGGCCGCCGGTGCTCGGCGGCGGTGCACTGTGGACAGTCAGCTGGCCCAGCGGGCGACTCTACGAGCTGGACCCGGCGACCGGCCATACCCGCGGGCAGATCGACGTGGGGACGGTGCCGCACTTCGTCTCGCCGACGCTGACCGGCAACCTCGTGCTGGTCGGGACCGCGCACGGAGTCACCGCGGTATCGAGCTAGGGCGTTTCCAGGAGATGCGTTCTAGCGCACCTGTTGCGCGATCGTCGGATCGAGCGCGAGCCCGGCCGCGGGGTGCAGAATCGCCGCCAGTGCCTCGATCCCGTCCACCAGACGCGGGCCCGGGCGGGCGAAGGAGGCGTTGGCGTCGACCGCCCATACCGGTACGCCGGCCGGCAGCCGATCGAGCGCCTGCTTCGCCAGCGGGACCGAGCCGGCCAGGTCGTAGCCGCATGGTGCGGCCACGATGAGCGCGGCCCCGGCGGTGCGCACGGCGGCCCAGTCTGTCCGGGCCGAGCGCTCGCCGGCGTGACCGAGCACCGATACGCCGCCGGCGTGGGTGATCATGTCCGGCACCCAGTGCCCGGGCGCGAACGGCGGGTCGGTCCATTCCAGTACCAGCGTCGGAATGGGCGCTCGGTCGGCCACCGCGGTTGCCACCGCGTCGAGTCTGAGGTGCAGCGCACTGGTCAGTGCCGATGCCTCCGCCGGCCGGCCGACGGCCGCGCCCACAGTGCCGATCGAGTCGAGTACCTGGGTCAATGTCTGCGGGTCGAGGGTGAGCACGTCGGCCCGGCAACCCAGATAGTCCAGCGCATCGTCCACTATGGACACGTCGACCGCGCAGACCGCGCAGAGGTCCTGGGTGACCACCAGGTCCGGGTCGAGCTCGGCCAGTGCCTGGGCCTGCAGGTGGTAGAGGTCCGCGCCGGCCGCCAGCCGGTCGCGCACGACCGCATCGATCTCGGCCGGGCCGAGCCCGTCGGGCAGCGCGCTGGTGGAGACGATCCGCCGACCCCGAGCCGCCGCCGGGTAGTCACATTCGAACGTCACCCCGACCACCTCGTCGCCGGCGCCCACCGCAAACAGCAGCTCGGTGGCCGAGGGCAGCAACGAGACGATCCGCATCTACTTACCGTACGGCGCGGGGATGTCGCGACCGGCCGATTCCGCGGCGGTATGTTGACGCGACTCTCTCGACGTAACGAGGCTTCGATGACGCGGACCATCGTGGTGGCGGCCGGCGGGACCGGTGGGCATATCTATCCCGGCCTGGCGGTGGCGGCCGCCATCGAACGGTCCGGCACCGATGTGCGGGTCATTTTTGTGGCTGCCGGTCGCGGTATGGAGAAGGCGATTGTTCCGGCGGCCGGATATCAGCTGTGCACAGTGGACATGGTGCCGTTTCAAGGTTGGGGTCGGGTGGCGGCCCCCGCGGTCCTGGCGCGTGGCGCGGTCCTGGCGCGGCGGTTGATACGTAACCACGATGTCGGCGTGGTGGTGGGAATGGGTGGTTATCCAAGCCTGCCAGCAGTGGTGGGTGCTCGGCTTGCCGGCGTGCCGATACTGGTGCATGAGTCCGGCGCGATGGCCGGCCGGGCCAATCGGTTGGCGGCGCGGTTGACCCCGCACGTCGCGACCGCCTTTCCAGAAACTGCGGGCCTTCTCGGTCGGGGTGCTCGGACGCTCGGGATGCCGTTGTCCGGCACGCTGTCAGGTTTTGATCGGAGCGCGGCGCGGCCGGCGGCCCGAGCCGGGTTCGAGCTCCCCGAAGGTGTCGCGCTGATACTGGTCCTCGGCGGCAGTCAGGGCGCGACCCGGTTGAATGCGGCGGCGGTGGGCCTGGCCAGTCGTTGGCGGGACCGGGCGGATGTCCGGTTGCTCATCAAGACCGGGGTGGCCGACGCGGAACGCGTACAGGGACAGCTCGCGGGCAATGACAGGGCAACCGCGGTGGCCCATCTGGATCGGATGGATCTTGCTTATGCTGCGGCGGATCTGGTGATCTGCCGCGCCGGGGGCGGCACCGTCGCCGAGCTCGTGGCGGCCGGGCTGCCCTCGATCCTCGTTCCCTATCCGCACGCGATCGACAATCACCAGCTGCACAACGCGCGCGTTCTGGTCGACGCCGGCGCGGCGGTCGTGGTGCGCGACGAGGACGCGAGTGCGGACCGATTGGCGCCGATCACCGAGCAGCTGCTTGGCGACAGCGACCGGCGCACCCGAATGGCCGCGGCCGCTTGCGGATTGGCGCGACCACACGCAGCCGAGGACATGGCCGCCTGGGCGCTGGAGCTGGCTACCGCCCACGCCGGTGGGAGATGAGCGTCGACTGGAGCCGGCGCCGCGTCCTGGTCACCGGGGCGGAGGGCTTTATCGGCAGCACCTTGGTGGAACACCTGCTGCGGCTCGGTGCCGAGGTCCGCGCCTTCGTGCACTACAAGCCTTATGCAGAGGCCGGAAATCTGGCCGGCCATCAGCGCGATATCGAGGTTGCGGACGGCGACATACGCGACTCCGGGCGGGTGCGGGAGGTGGTAGCCGGCTGCCAAACGGTCTTTCACCTTGCCGCGTTGGTGGGCATCCCGTACAGCTATCGGTCACCGGAGTCCTACGTCCAAACGAACGTCACCGGAACGCAGAATGTTGTGGCGGCATGTGTCGCTGCCGGAGTCGAGCGGCTGGTGCAGATGTCGACCAGCGAGACATACGGCACGGCAAAGACGGTTCCGATCGCCGAGGACCACCCGCTACAGCCGCAATCGCCTTATGCGGCGACGAAGATCGGCGCCGACATGCTCGCCCTGAGCTTCCACCACGCGTTCGGCCTACCGGTTGCCGTGGCCCGGCCCTTCAACACCTACGGTCCGCGCCAGACCGCGCGAGCGGTGATACCCGCCATCCTCGCCCAGTTACACGCCGGCGCCAGCGCGATACGCCTCGGCAACCTCACCCCGACCCGGGACTTCACCTTTGTCGAGGACACGGTCCGGGCGCTGCTGGCCATCGCCGACTGCGACCGCGCGCTCGGGGCCGTCGTCAACATCGGCAGCGGTGCCGAGATCACCATTGGTGACCTGGCCGGGAAGCTCATTGCCATCGTGGGCAGCGGTGCGCGGATCGTCGTCGACCCGGAGCGCGGCCGGCCGCAGACCAGCGAGGTCGAGCGACTCCGGTGTGACAACTCGCGAATCGTGCAGTGGACCGGCTGGACGCCGAACACCACTCTCGACGACGGTCTGCGGCAGACGTCGGAGTGGGTACGCATGCACCTGTCGCGGTTCGATCCGCTCCGACACGTCATGTGACCGACGTGTCGGAGCGGATCCGCGCGCGGCTAGCCGATCCGGTACTTGTACGGCAGGGACGCCACCTCGCTGCCGGTGCCGTCGAACAGGTCCACCGTGTCGATGTTGAGCGTCCCACTAATGACCGATCCGGCCGATCCATGCGGGCTGACCGTGACCGTGATGTAGCCCGTCTCGCCGGGGGAGAGCAGCAGCGGACCGGTCGCGTCGGCGGTGGCAGCCTGATGACGGGCCGTGGCCAACCATTGGCTGCTCTTGTGCGAGGCGGCCTTGACGCTGGCCGCCGATGCCGCGGCCGGAACGAGCGCGGTCTGCCAGAAGTCGCCGGTGGAGGAGCTGATCGCCGGGTCGAACAACTGGCCATGCGCCACCGCGGTCAGTGCGACCGTGCCGGCCGGGGCCGGACCGTCGAACGGACCGATCTCCCCGACATTGCCGACCCAGATACCCGGCGCCAACTCGGCGGCCGAGGCCGTCGCGGTCGACGTCGTGCCGCTCCCGTAGCCGAACACCTCGGGGTCACCGGGAGCGTAGCTGGCGTCCATCTGTACCGGGACCGTCGCCTTGGCGGTGAAGCTGGCCTGGTTGACGCCGGTTGGCAGCAGCCACATCGGCGTCACTGTGGACTCCGGCAATGTTTCGGCCGACAGGTCGTCGCCGGGCACCTGCGAGGCCAGGGTGAGGTTGCCGGCCGTGGTGAGCCGGCCATCGGCGAAGTACGCCTGCGGCGCGACGCCGGTGTTGCGCACCTTGACCTTGACGCTGACGGCATGCCCGGCCCGCAGCGTCGCCTTTGCGCTGGCCGGCATCGCCGCGCTGACCGAGACCGCGGCCGGCGCCAGCGACACGGTGCCGGTGAACGGTTGCCGGATCTTTGCCCCAGAAACCGGGTTAGCCTGCTGGAGCACGAACTGCCAGCGCCCGGCCTGCGGAGCCCGGTGCGTCAGCTGCATCGCGCCGATCGTCTGCCCGTTGCCCTGGTCGTCGAACCGGACGTTGGAATCCGCGGCCAGCGCCTGCCCATCGGGTGCGACGAGATAGCCGAACAGCACATCGTCGGGATTGACGGTATTCGCCAACCGCACGCCGACCGAGACGCTCGGCGCGTGCTTGGGCACGTCGATGTAGTACGTGTTGGTCTGCGCCGGGAGGCCGCGGCCGTTTCCGCCGGTGATCGTGCCGTGGAATGTGCTCGATCCATGCTTGGACGGCTTGATGACCGAACGCAGCGAGATCGGCACGCTGGATTTCACCCCGTTGCCGGTCGCCAGCTGCAGTGACGCGGACTGGTCGCCCGGGTTCGCCGAGAGCGGCAGCCGCACGGTCACCTTGCCGGTCTGCCCCGGAGCCAGCCACTGCACCGGCGGCCAGGCGGTGCCGATCCGGGCGTACTTCGAGGTGGTGAAGTCATACTGCACCGGCCCGTTGAACGCGACCGCCGGGTCGGACCCGGACTGGAAGTACGCCTTCCACGTGCCGGCACTCGGGTAGCGCACGTCGACGTGGGCGTAGTTCCCGACGCCCTGCGGGATCGAGTACGCCTGGTACACACCGTGCGGGTCGATCAGGAAGAACCGAGCCGCCGAGCCGCCAGGTGCCACGGAGAAGCTCATGGATGCGTCGAGCCGATCGACGCCGTGCGGCACGGTGAAGGTCTTGACCACGTAGCCGCGGGATCGGCCGAGCTCGTCGATGAATGTCGGCGTCTTGCTGAGGTCGGCCGTGAAGGAGCCGGAAACGTCGGACGCGGTCTTGGTGAGCGACCGGGTCGAGGCTGACACGAGCTGGCCGTGCTTCGAGGTGTTGGTGACCGACGTCTGCGCGGTGACCGAATGCCCGGCAGTGCCGGACAGGTCGAGCTGGGTGGAGCCGGGCAGTAGCGCCGTACCGGTGGCGCTGGCCGGGACGTGCTTCGTGCCCTCGGTCGGTACGGTCATTGCGGCCCGGACCGCCGCGAGCGCGTCGACCTCACCGGAGCCCTGCTCGTAGGCGGGGTGGCCAAGATCCTGCGCGGTGCCGGTGATGAGCTGCTTGACCAGCGCCGGGCTCGGCCGGGCCGCGCCCGGGTGTGCCTTGCGGTACGCGGAAATCACCAGCGCCGCGACACCCGCGGTGAGCGGGGAGGACTGGCTGGTGCCGCCGAAGTCCTGGATCTGACTCGGGTCGCCCTTGTTGTCGGTGCAGTCCTCGTAGATATCAACGTTTGGCGTGCACAGCGCCCAGGCGAGGTCACCCGGGGCGGACACGTCGGGCACCTTGCCGTTCTGCGCGAAGCCGCCGGAGGACAGCGCGGAGATGTTGTCGCTGGCGTACCCGGTGGCGAAGTTGGTGCCCTCGGCCGTGGTCTGGGCGTAGGACCGGAAGTTGGTGGTGCCGGCGACGCCGATCACGCCGGGTGACGTGGCGGGCGAGCCGATCGTGCCGGTCGTGCCGGCGTCTCCGGTGCTGGCCACGACGGTGACGCCGGCGGCGATCGCGGCGTTGTCGGCCAGCGAGATCGGGTCGTCGTTGGTGTCGGGGTAGGGGTTGCTACCGAAGGACTCGTTGATCACGTCGACGCCGTCGACGTTGACCGCATAGTCCAGGGCCTGGATGAAGCGCGATGTCGGCGCGGTGTTGGCGTTGCCGAAGACCTTCAGGCCGTAGAGGGTGGCACCCGGTGCGACCCCGCGGACGGTGATGTAGCAACCATTCGGGAGCGGGTGTGCGGGATTGACGTAGTCAGCGATGTTGTACACCTGCCGGCCCTGGGCAGCGATCGCGCTGGCGTCGCCGAACGCTTCGGCGGCACTGCTGGGCGCATTCGGGCCCTCGGTGCTGAAGTCGCGGTAGTCGGAGAACACCGGCGAGCCGTCGGCCCGGATGAAGTCGGGGTTGTTGATGTCGACGCCGTCGGCGAGCCAGGCCACCTTCACGCCGGAGCCATCGGTGTAGCTCTGGGCGCCGGTACGGTGATCGCCGTACGCGACGTGCATAGTCTGCAACGCCTCGGGCTCCAGCTGCGGCTTCTTCGCATTGGTGGAGCAGACCGTGGCGGTGGGCTGAGCGCTCTTGGTGGGGGCGGCGGAGCCGGCCTTTACAGATGACGTGTCCGGTGCATGCAGGGTCAGGTCGGGAACGACCGCGGCCACCGCGGGATCGCTCTGCAGGGCGGTGGTTTGGTTGGCCGCAATTGTCGCGGAAAACGCGTTGACCGTGGTGAACTGCTTGATGTTCTTGGCGCCGCGTTTCCTGGCATCGGATACCACCGGTGCCTGGTCGCCGGCCAATACCGATGCGCGCTTGCCGGCGTGGCCCTTCACCGCGGGAACGGCCGCGTGCTGATTTTTCAGTAGCACGATGACATTCTTCGCTGCGGTCGAAGCGCCAGCGGTGGCGGTCGGTGTTGCCTGGGCGGTGCTGGGGATTACCAGCGCCGTGACAACGGCGCTGACGGCGGCGGTGCCGACCAACAACGCTCGAGAATTCCTGCGCATCCTGCTCCCTTATCGGACGTCACACGGATGCTCTGCGGCCTAAGGGCGGCAGAGCTGTGGCGCGAACGTACGGTGGGCAGCGGTCGATCGCTAGGCCCATTCGCCGCGGGAGTGCGTGCCGATCGGTGCAGCGCGGCTCTTATTGGGCGCGGCTGCGCTGGCAGGACTGGCAGGTGCCGACGATCTCGATCGTGTGTGTTACGTCGCTGAAGTGGCGGGCACGGGCGGTCTTCGTCGCCCAGGACTCGATATCGGGGGCGTCGATCTCGACGGTTTTGCCGCAGTACCGGCAGAGCAGGTGATGGTGATGCTGCGCGGTTGTGCAGCGGCGATAGAGCACCTCGCCGTCCTCTGCGCGCAAGACATCAACCGTGCCCGCGGAGGACATTGCACGCAGTTGGTTGTAGACGGTCGTCAGACCAATACGGTCGCCCCGGCCGCGCAGCTCGGCGTGAATATCCTGGGCGCTGCGAAATGTGTCCGTCTCGGCCAGGGCCGAGGCAAGAGCCCGTTTCTGCCAGGTTGCCCGCTCGCCGATCTTCGCAGGCGTTGGGCTGCGACGTGCTCCGGTGGCGTTCAGTGCGGCCCCCTTTATTGGATTGCGCGCGGATTTCTTCGCAACGAAATCAGCGAGAAATACACGCACACTTTAGCATCTGTTCATAGGTCGCGAAGTTAGCGCGCGACCTATTGCGTCGTCGTGGACGGCGCTCGGATAAACACAGATACGGCCCCACCCGGTAATTACGGGTGGGGCCGTCTGAGTACCTGTGATCGCCTATTGCTTGACGGCGCTGCGCAGGGTTGACCCCGCGCTGATCTTGACGGTGTATGCGGCGGGTATCTCCATGGTCTCGCCGGTCTGCGGGTTACGGCCGGTGCGGGCCGCCCGATGCCCGCGGTCGATCGTCACGAAGCCGGGCACGGTGACCTTGTCGCCGGCCGAGACTGCGGTGGCGATGCTGTCCCGGAGCGCATCGATAACCTTGCCGACCTGGCTGGCCGGGAGGTCTGCGCGCTGTGCCACATCGGCAATGAGCTGCTGGCGGTTCATCGTTCTCCTGATCTGCAAAGCTATCGGGTCTGGTTACCGTATCAGTGCGCGCCGCCACACTCACACGGGCGTCCGCCGCGGCAGTTCGATCGTGTTTCGGGGCCAATGTCAGATTCGTACGCAATGCTTGATTGGTTCGGCCTCGCGGAGAGCGTACGACGGCCGCCGTTGGCCAGTTCAGTCAGCAGTTGACGAACTCGGGTCGCTGGTTGAGTACCTGGCTCTCGACCGAGATGAAGTCTCGGTACTCGGCCGAATCGACCGCGTTCGGGGTGAATACCGCTACCCGGTGGCAGTTCTGGAAGGCCAGCGTCACCTGGAAATGTCGCTCCAGCGCGCTGCGTATCGCGTTGCTGGACATGGCGCGCAGCAGCTGGCCGCGGGCGGTCTCGTCCGGCGGCGGCACCTCGTTGTCGGCGTAGGGCCGGTCCGCGGTGTCCAGCTCGCCAGCCAACCGCGCCACGACGTCGTAGGCGTAGGGCAGGGACAGGCGAATGCAGTCGAGGAAATCGTCGTCGCGAACCGCGCCGTGGCGGGCATCGGCCAGAAGTTCGGGGGTGACGGTGAGGGACAAGGCATACCTCCGTATGTGTTGGGTGCGTGCTATTCGGTACGGACGGTAATCAGGCTGTCGGTTTCGGTAACCGTTGTCAATACGTGCTTATCGCAGTTGACAACGGGTTTCATTATGGAGTTACATAAGCTCGACGGCGGCGCGCCGCGTTGCGTGCTGCGAGCCTCATTTCGACTCAGGAGAACCTTGATGCATCGCCGGTCCGTTGTGCTCCCTGCTGCGCTCGCGGCGATCGCGCTGGCCGCCGCGGCGTGCAGCACATCGTCGTCGGCGGATGACTCGGGCAAGTCCGGTGGCAAGGTGATCGAGGTCGCGGCGAGCATCAATGCCTGGGGCAGCATTCTCAGTCAGCTGGGTGGCAGCCACGTGCATGCCACATCGGTCATCACCAGCCCGGACACCGACCCGCATGACTACGAGGCCACCCCCAAGGACGCCAGGACGATCGCCGGGGCCAGGCTCTTTGTCGAGAACGGGATCGGTTACGACTCCTGGGCGGCCAAGGCCGTCGCGGCCAACCCCGACTCCGCACGTACCGTGCTCGACGTCGGCAAGCTGGTCGGCGTCGCGGAGGGTGGAAATCCGCACCGGTGGTATTCACCGACGGATGTGAACAAGGTTGCCGACACCATCACCGCGGACCTCAAGAAGGCCGACCCGAGCGACGCCGACTATTTCGACCAGCAGCGCAAAGCGTTCGACACCACCGGACTTGCCACGTACCACAGGCTGATCAACGAGATCAAAACGAAGTACGCAGGAACGCCCGTTGGCGCCAGCGAGAGCATATTCGCGCCGCTCGCGGATGCGCTGGGTCTGAAGCTGATCACCCCGCCGAGCTTTCTCAAGGCAATTAGCGAAGGCACCGACCCGTCGCCGGCCGACAAGTCCACAATCGACGGACAGATAAGCGGCAAGAAGATCAAGGTATATGTCTTCAACAGCCAGAATTCCACGCCGGACGTGTCGGCGCAGGTCAAGGCGGCCAAGAAGGCCGGGATCCCGGTATCGACCGTGACCGAGACGCTGTCGCCGGCCGGCGTGAGTTTCCAGGCCTGGCAGTCGGCGCAGCTGCAGACGCTGGCCGACGCGCTGCACAAGGCGACCGGCAAGTGAGCCGGTGATGCCGGCACCGCGTACCGTGCCGGCTGTGGAGTCCGCCGGCGTCGTAGGTGAGGCCGCGTTGGATCGCACCGTGGTCTCCCTGCACCGGGCCGCGGTCAAGGTCGGCGGCCGCACGATCTGGTCCGAGGTGACATTGGCGGTCGGTACCGGCGAGTTTGTGGCGGTGCTCGGGCCCAACGGAGTCGGCAAATCGACGCTGCTGAAGGCGATTCTCGGACTGCTACCGCTCAGCGCCGGCGAGCTGCGGGTGCTCGGCGCGGCGCCCGGCCGGCACAATTCCCGGGTCGGGTATCTGCCGCAGCGCCGGGCCTTCGATCCCAGCACCCGGATCCGCGGTGTGGACGTCGTCCGGCTCGGCTTCGACGGCGACCGGTGGGGCGTCCCGCTGCCCACCCGACGGGCCAGGCGGGCCGCTGATCGGGTCCGCGAGGTGATCAGCCTCGTCGGCGCGCAGTCCTATGCACACCGCCCGATCGGGCAGTGCTCCGGCGGCGAGCAGCAGCGGTTGCTGATCGCCCAAGCACTGGTCCGCCGGCCCGAGCTGTTGGTGCTGGACGAGCCGCTGGATTCGCTCGACGTGACCAATCAGGCGTCGGTCAGCGCGCTGATCCAGTCGGTGTGCCGCAGCCAGAATGTCGCGGTGTTGCTGGTCGCGCACGATGTGAACCCGATCCTGCAGTCGCTGGATCAGGTGGTGTATCTCGCCCACGGCGGTGCTGTGATGGGGCCGCCGGAAGAGGTGATTACCGCCGACACGTTGACGATGCTCTATGGGACGCCGATCGACGTCCTGCGCGATCGGGCCGGCCGGCTGGTGGTTGTCGGGCAGCCGGACGCGCCGCCCGAGCACCGCCACCGATGACCGGCCTCACCTGGAATCTGGCCGACGATATCCGCCAGGTGCTCAGCTTTCATTTCATGGTCAATGCGTTACGGGCCGGCACGATTGTCGCCATCGTGGCCGGTGCGATCGGCTATTTCATGGTGTTGCGGCGGCAGAGCTTCGCCGGGCATACCCTGGCCGTCATCGGCTTTCCGGGTGCGGCCGGTGCGACCTGGCTGGGCATCAATGCCGGCTTCGGCTATTTCGGATTCTGCATTGCCGGCGCGCTCATTATCGGCGCGCTGCCGGGATCCGCTCGCCCGGACGCCGGTCTTGGCGGTTACGGCGAGGAGTCCGCCGTGATCGGTACCGTGCAGGCATTCGCCCTGGCATGCGGCTTTCTCTTTGTCAGCCTCTACAAAGGATTCCTGTCGGGCATCAACAGCCTGTTGTTCGGCACGATTACCGGGGTTACCGACGACCAGGTGATCGTGCTGCTTGTGGCCGGCGCCTGTTGTCTCGTTGCGCTGGCGGCGCTCGGTAGACCGCTGCTCTTTGCCAGCGTCGATCCTGGTGTGGCGCGGGCGCGCGGTGTGCCCGTACGCCTTGTCAACGCGGCATTCCTCGTATTGCTCGGGGTCGCGGCCGCCGGTACGAGCCAGGTCACCGGCAGCCTTCTGGTCTTTGCGCTGTTGGTGGCACCCGCCGCCACCGCCAGCCGGCTCACCGCCCGCCCGGCGCTCGGCCTGACGCTGTCGATCGCCGTTGCGCTCCTGGTTACCTGGGCGGGGGAGACGATCGCGTTCTTTTCGCCGTACCCGATCGGGTTCTGGGTGACCACGCTGGCGTTCGGCTGCTATCTGGCCGCGACCGCATATCGGTTGACAGCGGATCGGCTGGGCCGCTCGGCTTTCCGGCTCGTTCGGAGCCCGGCATGAATCCTTTTACCGGCATCGGCAATATGCTCTCGCACCCGTTCATTCAACACGCATTTCTTGCCGGCACAGCAATTGCGCTGGTGTCGGGGCTGGTCGGCTATTTCGTGGTGTTGCGCGGGCAGGTGTTCGCCGGGGATGCGCTGTCGCATGTCGCGTATGCCGG
>Ga0137412_10001152_pt1 | contig 20093 bp, 17 predicted proteins | sample CZODoug2_1_16fun_FD_122160 | JGI IMG/M metagenome (GOLD analysis project Ga0137412, IMG submission 122160) | Vadose zone soil fungal communities from Angelo Coast Range Reserve, California, USA - CZODoug2_1_16fungal (Hybrid Assembly) | ecosystem: Environmental > Terrestrial > Soil > Vadose zone...
GCACCACCAGCGGGATCCCGCCCAGGGCCGTCAAGGTCTCTTCGAGTGGCTGGGGATCTACTTCGAACAGTAACGGGGACTCGGTTGGTGAAGGCTTTGGCATTCGGCGCATGCGCGCCATCGTACGCGAATCGCACACCTTACGGGTGCGAATTCCTGAGCACGCGTGTTCTCTTGTCGTGGCGGCTTTCACGCCTATCCATGGGCTCTAACACTCGCTTCGCCAGCCACCGGGCTACTACACGTCCTCGTTATCGACGGATCGGGGGGCCCGCTGCTGCGAACGAAGCTGTTGTGCCAGTCAGGAGTGAGCGACGCAAAAATACCCGACGATTGAACATGTCGTGAGAGCATCTCCTAGTTGGTGCTGATGTCTATCTGTAATCACCGCTTGCAACAGATCAAAATATAATCTTTTCTTTCATATCTTCTGACATAGGCGCGTCTGGCGAAATCTTTGTCTCGCGAGCATAAAGATGGCGCAACTTGGGCAGGTGGCCGATCGCGGTCAGGGCAGCAGGCGTGACAGGAGTATCAAAGAGGTTTAAGGACTCCAATTGGGATAGCGGGGCGAGCGCCTGCACTGTAGCGTTCGTAATTTTTGTGTGCATCAAACGTAATGAGCGCAGGCGCTTCATCGCACCGATGGCGCTGGAAGAGCTGTCGGTAATGGTGGTGCGGGAGAAATCCGCAATGACGATGTGCTCGTTAAGAGGGGCGAGCGCTGCCAGATCATTGTCTCCAAACTTGGAACCCAGCAACGACGCGTTGATTACCAGATCGGCGGAGCCACGCGACTCGTAGTCCAATGCGGCCGGGAAGCGCTGCTGCAGTTGCGCGACGATAGGCGCGAGGCCGGCGCGCTGTTTGGCAGTAGCAACGGGATCAAATTCCTCAAAGCTCGCTTCCGCAACTGCAGGTAAACGCACCGAATCCAATGGCAGATCTTTGATGGCGTCCGCTAATTGGGTACCCGATGCTCCGGCGGAAATCCACAGTTCGATCAGTTTCACTTCGTTTGGCGACAAAGGAGGCTTGTTTTGGGCGGGCATGAAGTCATCGTCGCCTGGAGGTAAGGTGATGCGGTGAAAAAGTTTGCTACTTTTGGGATTGCCAGCCTTGATGACCGGGCCATGCTTGCTGCCGCGCATGACTGCATTGTAACTGTAAAGGCGCAGGTCAGCTTTGTGCTTGGTGTGGCCGTGGCAGCCGATGCAGTGTCCCGCGAAAAGCGGTTGAATCCGAGCGCCAAAGAATGTGGCCGGACCGCCATTCGACGAGATAGTTTCGGGAATCTTGGGGGCGGGAAGACCTAACAATGTGCACAGGCGTGCCGGCATCTGTTCGGTTAGGTGATTCTCCCCTTGTGATACCTGGCCACCGCGATAGCCCGTAAAGGACACCAGACCGACTGTGGCTAGTAGCGCGATGGCATATACCGGATTGAGGTGCGATTCGCTGCTCCGCGCCCCAAAGAGCCAGCACAACCAGGCTGCGATTGCGACGGATACTCCACCCCACATGTGCTGCGTCACGAGTGGACCGGAATAACCACTGCTTCGGGCAAGACACCATCCGAGGGCTCCAGCCACAATAGCGCCGCAAGTCGCCACGCCCAGTATGAAGTTGGCCGAAGGAAGCAGATAGGGAAAGTAACGGCTGCGTCCGGCCAGCTCCATCACCGGCACCAGCACGAGTAGCGCGATTGGCAGGTGAACAGCTAAGAGGTGAAAACGGCCTACAAACTGCAGTAATTGCGCCCGCTCGTTTCCGTCCGGCGGAGCGAGCAGCACAAGAAGCACAAGAAACAAGATTGGCACAAGCGTGAGAAGCCCAAACCAAGCCCGGGCTGAAATATGGTGAACCAAAAATGTCATGAATTCTGAAACCCCGCTAGCTAACCGTGCCACGGACGGATATGGTCATGCCAGAACCTCGGCCACAACTCGCGACGGTTTTACGCCGGTCACCTTTTGATCCAGGCCCTGGTAGGAATAGTTGAGCTTGTGGTGGTCGAAGCCCAAGATATATAAAATGGTTGCGTGCAGATCCCGGACCTCAACGGGATCCTTTACGATCTCGTATCCCATATCGTCGGTCTGGCCGAAAGTAAGGCCGGGTTTGACTCCTCCTCCGGCCATCCAAATGGTGAAAGCGCCAGGATTGTGATCACGGCCGATCAGTGTCATGGCCTGGCCGCCGCGATTTTCCCTCATTGAGGTGCGGCCAAATTCGCCGCCCCAAACCACCAAAGTGTCCTCCATCATGCCACGAGCTTTCAGATCGGCCAGCAGCGCAGCGATGGGCTGATCCACTTCGCGGCAACGATCAGCGAAACCGATATTCAGGGCCTCCTTCGCGTTTGAACCGTGGCTGTCCCAGCCCCAATGATAGAGTTGAATGTAACGCACACCTCGTTCAGCCAAACGCCGCGCTACCAAGCAATTGTTGGCGAAACTGGATTCACCCGGATTCGACCCATAGGCCGCGCGGACCGCGGCAGGCTCTTTGCGGATATCCATCGCGTCGGTCGCTTCCATTTGCATGCGGAAGGACATCTCGTATTGGGCAATCCGTGTGATCGTCTCGGGATTCCCAAACTCGGCATAGCTTTGGCGATTGATTTCGTCGATTGCGTCCAACATGCTGCGTCGCAGAGACCTGCTCACTTTTGCGGGATTATCGAGATATAGCACAGGTTCCCCGTGGGAGCGGCATTGCACGCCCTGATAAACGCTCGGCAGAAATCCGGGTCCCCAAAGCTGCTTGCCACCATCGGGAGAATTGCCTCCCGAGAGCAGTACGATGAAACCCGGCAGGTTCTGATTTTCGGTGCCAAGTCCATAGAGCACCCAAGAGCCGAGTGCAGGGTGGCCGAGGCGCGCATCGCCCGTCTGCACTAGCAATTGTGCGGGCGCATGATTGAACTGATCCGTGCGCATCGATTTGATCAAACAAAGATCGTCAATGTGTTTTTCCAGACGGGGGAGGCGATCGGAAATCCATTGGCCGCTTTGTCCCGTCTGGTGAAAAGGATATTGGGAGCCGAGCATCTTGGGCACGCCGTTAATGAAGGCAAAGCGTTTGCCGGTCAAAAACGACATGGGACAATCCTGGCCGTCCAGTTTTGTCAGCTCGGGCTTATGTTCGAATAGCTCCAATTGGCTTGGCGCCCCGGCCATGTGCAGATAGATGACGCGCTTCGCTCTGGCAGCAAACTGCGGCGGCAGGGCCGCCAGCGGGCTCTTGGGATCGCGAGTGAAATCGAGGCGCCGTGCGCCGTCTGCTGCGATTCCTCCTGCCATCGTGGAACTGAGGAGGGGCGAAGCTAATGTGCCCAGGAACATGGTGCCCAGCCCAGCGCTGAACGATCGCAGAAAATGGCGGCGGGTTTGCCCCAGCAAGCGCGCGTATATTTCCTCAGGGAGCAGTTCGCTTGCAGGTGCGCGCGGGTCTTGCTGATTGGCTTTGGAGCTCGTCATGGCAATCACCTCGTGAGGGCGGCGTCAAGATTAAACAGAACGCTGCCTACAGCCGTTAGTCCATCCATTTCTTTCGGGGAAGCACCCACTTCTTGTACCGAGTTATTGCGTACTTTCATTTTTGCCGGTACGAGGGACGACTGGTCCGAAACAGTCAGAGTCTTCTTGAAGAAGTCGCGCAGAACCGATAGTTCCCGTGGTGTGGGATCGCGAGACAATACCAAACGCGATTCATAGGAAAGGCGGGCATCGAGAACATCCTCGGCGCTTGAGCCGCCGTTTGTTTTCCTGACAGCCTCTCTTATGGCTCGCCTCGCTAGTGACTCCGCCGCTTCCTGATAGACCGGATCGTTCAAGGTCACCAATGCTTGCAAGGGAGTATTCGTCGGAATGCGCCTCGGAAGGCTGGTATCCCGATCAGAAGCATCAAAGGTGAGGAAGCTGGGATATCCACTCGTGCGTTTTACGAAAGTATAGATTGCGCGCCGGTAGCGGTTGGGACCGGTGGCGTCCTTCCAGCCATCGTCGTTGTAGACGCTTTTCCAGACACCGGCAGGTTGCGGCGGCATGACCGGAGGTCCGCCCATAGTTCTATTTAGCAGGCCACTTGCTATGAGCGCCTGGTCGCGCAACATCTCGGCCGTGAGCCGCTGCAGGGGGCCACGCGCCAACAAGCGATTGCGGGGGTCTCTTTCCGTGAGAACCGGGGTGGATGCGGCGCTCTGCCGGTAGGTGGCGCTGGTCACAAGCTCGCGCAGCAGGGCCTTTATATTCCAATGTAGGTCATTCTGGAAATGAAGCGCGAGCCAGTCCAGCAGTTCGGGGTGGCTAGGTCCCTCGCCTACGCTTCCGAAGTTTTCCAAAGTCTCCACGAGACCCGTGCCGAACAACTCCTCCCAATAGCGGTTCACAGCCACGCGGGCCGTTAGCGGCTGACCTGGAGCAAAGAACCACCTCGCAAGGGTGAGCCGGTTGCGTGGCTCGTCGGCGGGAAGTTTCGGAAAAATAGCCGGCACATCCGGGGCAAGGTCCGGTCCTATCTTGGTAAGAAAGTTTCCACGCTCGAATTCCAACGTGGCCCTCTGCTCATAGGGCTGCTCTTCCGACATGACGGGAAGTCTGACGGTGGGGATCTTGGCCAATTTCCGCTCCAGGTCTTTGAGACGCGCAATGTCTTTCGCGCGCGAAGGATCTTGGCCCAAGGAAGTCCAACAGGGGTTGCCGCTCAACGACAGGCGCACACGCTGGATGAGCGCGGGCTTGGAGTCAATGCTTTGCGTCTGTTTCAGAGCCACCACGACACGGGATCCAGGCGCCAGTTGCAGAGGTTTTGAGGGAACCCCCACGATCCAGCGCGTGCGGAATAGCTTGGAATTGGCTGCGAAACCACTGGCAACTTCCTTGCTTCCCGGCGCCTGCTTTGAAGCAGGGTTTTTCGAAACGGAATCTTCGAGATTTGCTTCAGAGTCCTGAATGAAGTAGCGAAAGGCAATTTCTTCCTTAAGGCCATTCGGTCGGAGGATCGAGGCTTGTACCTTATCCACTATAAAGCCGGGCTCCGGAGTGTGGCGGGCCTTTACCTCTTCGAGCGGCGGTACCTCGACACGAATCGCCGTTACTACTCTCGCTCTCGCGGCAGCTATCAGCTCATAAAAGGATTGCGGCGGAGTGTTTGCATCGGCGAACGCCTCGCCGTCGTGAATGTGGAAAGTTTTCGCCGGACCGCCGACAGCCTTGGCATGAGCGAGGCGCTTTTTCGTCACGGATAGCGTGTCAAGCAGATCTTTCACCTGCTCTGCCTTCGCCTTCGACGGCATTTTCTTTTCTTTGAGTTTCAAGAGCTCGAGTTCCAGCTCCGGTACAATCGGTTCCAGCGCCAATACCTCATTGGCCCCCGCTGACTGGATCGGCAGAAGCTCCCACCCAGATTTCTCTTCAACGGCGCGGTCTGACGCTTCTTGCGAACGAAGCAGCTGGGCAATCTCTTGCTGGATTTCAGAGGCCTCCGCATCGCGGGCTCTATCCTTCGGAACACGCAGAAATGGTGAATCGTCGTCCAAGTCCGCGTCGTTCGAGGTGTTGAAAAAGGCCAGCGACTTGTAATAGTCCGTGTGGCGTATCGGATCATACGGATGCGAATGGCACTGCACGCAATTCATAGTGACGCCGTTTAGCACGGACCACGTGGTGGCGACCCGGTCTATCACTGCGATCATTCGAAATTCTTCGTCGTCGGTGCCGCCCTCTTGGTTGTTGGGAGTTTGGCGGTGGAAGGAGGTGGCGATGCGGTCCGCAAACGTCGGATTGGGAAAGAGATCGCCCGCCAACTGCGTTGTCACGAACTGGTCGTAGGGAAGGTTACGATTGAATGCATCAATGACCCAATCGCGGTAGGGCCACACGCCGGGACGGCGGCGGTCCGCCTCGTAGCCCATCGTGTCGGCGTATCGGGCCAAGTCCAGCCACATGGATGCCCAGCGTTCGCCGTAGCCCGGCGATGCCAGCAAACGGTCTACCTGTTTCTCGTACGCGTTGGGAGAAGAGTCTGCCAAAAAGGCAGCTTCCTCCTCTTCGGTCGGCGGGAGCCCGGTAAGATCCAGAGACACACGGCGCAGAAGTTCCGACTTGCTAGCTTCAAGCGCGGGATTGAGTGATTCTCGGTCCAGGCGCGCGAGGATGAAGCGGTCCAGAGGTTGGCGTACCCAATCCGGGTGCTTCACCGGCGGCAACGGTTGCGATTTTGGCGGTACGAACGCCCAATGATCTGTCCACTTTGCGCCTTCTTTGATCCACCGGCGAAGTAATTCGATCTGGTCTGGCGGGAGTGGCGGCGCGTGATAAGGCATCCGCGCATCCGGGTCTGTCGACGTAACTCGTGCCATCAACTCAGAACCGTCAGCGTTGCCTGCCACAATCGTTGGGCGACCGGACTTGCCAATGCCGAGCGCCGCCTCTCGGAATATAAATGATACGCCGTTTTTCTGTCGAACTCCCCCATGGCATAAAATGCAATTCGGATTCAAGATAGGTTTGATATCGCGACTGAAATCCACTGGCTTGCGAAAAAACCGAGAAAATAGAGGGGCTGCACGGGACCAACTCGCCCACATTAGCCCCACGGCCCCAAGCGAAATGGCCACAATTCCGAGGCAACGGGAACGAAATGCAAACTTAGTCAGCATTGACAGGGCCTGGACACTCTCCTCGTGATCTCGGGGAGCCCTTCCAAGAAATCTAACACGAATTTCCGATTTGGACCTCTACCTCGCGCATCGTATGCTCCTCCTGCACTGTACACATCGAATTTGCCACCAGAGCAGGACCCTGGCGAGATCAGCCGGGTTCCAACGGCTCGTTTCTGTCGTCTGACGAGGGCCGCTACTGCCGTGTATATTATCAAACACGAGGCTTGCTTTCGGTCGAAAGACAATTCCGCTGAGCTATAGCGGGAGGATTTCAGAGAATCATCAACGCTTTGTTCGGTAGAGAGAAGGAGCACCGGAACCCCATAGAAGGACTGAAGCCGGAGCTGGGCACGAGCGGAGCGACGCGCGGCGGGCCCTTGGTCCTCGATGGTGGTCCGAGCGGAAGTTACCGGCTGTTGGCCTGAGTTTCGATGTGGAGGCCCATTTCTTCCTTGAAGCGCCGAAAAAATCTCGCTTAGATGGCGGTGGCTGCGTTTTCTCGAGGTGTCTCTGGCGAATTGATACGGTTGCAAGTTTCATTGCGATGTAACATTGTTACACCGCAATGGCCTGACTCGCGAGGTCTCAGTTTCCTATTCTTGAATGTCGTTGATTTCAAAGACGTTCGCGCCGTATAAGGTTTTCAGTAGGGACAGGGGACCCAAGAAGGGTAATTGTAAGCGGAAGAGGAACTTACCTTACAGAAAAGTCACGGATGCGGTTTCCGAATTGGCGGCGATTCGTCCGGAATCTCGCCTGTGGTTTCTCATGTGCCGCCCTATGGACCCGAAGCAATTGTCGGGTAGGCTGGCTACGCAGCAGTCCGCCGGGTACCCGTATGCTGTTCTGGTGCCGATCCGGGGGACGTTGTTGTTCAGCAGATAACCCTGTCCTTAAACTGAACCCATGTACAGATGACACTTGGTCCTCTGAATTGGTAAGTTGCTCAGGATGGGCGATTCTGCTTCACGTGAGCTTGGTAAACGGCACCCGTACCCCGGCGAGATAGTTAGGATTCTCGGACAAAAACCGAGTCTCGAACCAAGACCGAATCTCGCACCAAAGCCGATCCTCGCACCAAGACCGAATCTCGCATCAGGACCGAATTTCGCATCAGGACCGAATCTCGCACCAAAACCGAATCTCTTACCAAAGCCGATCCTCGCACCAAAACCGAATCTCGTACCAAAGCCGATTCTCGCACCAAAACCGAATCTCGGACCAAGACCGAATCTCGGACCAAAACCGAATCTCGGACCAAAACCAGGAGGATTGCGCTTAGGCCTGGGGTTGGACCCAAAGCGCAAAAGCGTCAACCCGCAGGCGTGGAAAGACGCGATCGGGGCGAAAAGGGTCCCCGCCCGCTTAGCGCTTCTCCCTGAGGAGAAGCCACGCTGGGACCGCATCGGGCTGAGCGCTGGCGGACAATTGGCAATCCTAGCTGTCCTGCTTTTGCTACCGCGGATTTTCCCGGACGAGATGAATACCGCCCTGAAATATACTTACGTGGAGTTGATGCAGCCCGTCACGGAAATCCCCGTCGCCCCAGAGCCGGACCCACCACCACCACCTCCTCCTCCAAAGCCGCCAAAGATAAAGGCTAAAGTTAAAGTTCCTCCACCGAAGCCTGTTGCGCCGGAACTAAAGCCGGTGGTGCCGGAACTGATGCCGGAACTGGTGCCGGTGAAATTGAACCCTACGCAGCCGCACATCTTTAAGGTTTTGAAGCCTGAGACACCTAAGGTACGCGCGGTAGACGCGAAGCCGATAGACCTCAACCCGGTGTTAGAAGTCGCCAAAGTGGATTTTCCGACCACCCAGCCCAAGCGTCCGAAAGAGGAAGTGAAGATCGAGAATCTTGGGTCCGGCAGCACGGCGCCGGGAACGCTGATTGCTGCAGCGAACAAAGTGCAGACCGGCGGCTTCGGTGACCCGCACGGAATCGCGGGGCCCGGAAATCCGAACCGCGCCGCCAACATCAATCAAGCCGGGTCGCCTCTTCTGCCCGGCGGCCCGGGCAATGGCAACGGCAGTGGCGGCACCAACGGCAGGCGCGGCACGGTCGCTGAGGGGCCGAATAGACAGGCGCTCGGCAAGGGAGGCGGGAACACTCCTGTAAGCATTTTGGATAGGCCGCACCCCGTTTATTCGGACGAAGGCCGTACTCTCCGAATCGAAGGCGACGTAATTCTAGATGTGGTCTTCCTCGCATCCGGCCAACTTCAAGTGAACAGTGTGGTGAGCGGCCTGGGCCACGGTCTTGATCAAGCAGCAGTCCAGGCGGCAAAACAAATCCACTTCAAGCCAGCAACACGGGACGGGCACCCGGTAGATTTTCCAGCCCGCGTGCGGATTTCATTCCGCGTGGCCGCCTGAGGAGGAAAGAGAGCCAAGCTTGCCGATCACCTGCGGACGGTGAATCAGGTCATTTAAGGCTAGCTCAATCAGCAACTTCTCTTTTTTCCCATGTAGTTCCTTCCTGATCCGTTAAAGGAACTTCTCCGATAATCGACTCACCAGAAGTTAATTAAGGCAGAGTCGGGGTTGCAAGGGTTGCATCATTTTTTCTTCGCAAGTTCCAGCCTGACCCTACCGAGAATGCTATCCGGCGCGAATACCTTTGAAATCAGTGATTTTCAAGAAATTGAAATTGAGATCTGCCACGTCCGCGCTTCGGTTGCTCGCGTCAGTCAAGGGTTACAGGGTTTTGCAATAGGCTTTAGCTAGTGTAGTGTATCATAAATAGCTTGACAGACTTTACGGCAATTGCTATGATCTCGAGCATGCCGAATACGAGCTTGCCGATCAATTTGCAAGCGGCTGAACGCACGCAGCTGGAACAATGGGAATCCGCCCAGGGGACTCCACAACAGGTGGCCCTGCGCTGCCGGATTATCTTGGGCGCGGTGGCAGGGGAGCAGAATGTGGCGATTGCCGAGAAGCTCGGGGTGAGCCGTCCCACCGTGCTGCTGTGGCGCAAGCGGGTGCGTGAGCAAGGCATCGGGGAGGTTTGGCAGATCGCCCCCGGACGGGGGCGCAAGCCGCAGTACGATCAAGCCACGCGCGAGCGGATCATCCAAGCGACCTTGCACAGTAAGCCCCCGGGGATGACCCATTGGAGCTGCCGACTCATGGCGGAGGCGCAACAGGTCAGCCCTAGTACGGTGAACCGCTTGTGGCAACTGCACAATCTCAAGCCACACCTGAGCCGCACCTTCAAGCTGTCGCGGGATAGGAAATTCCTGGAGAAGCTGACTGATGTAGTGGGGTTGTATTTGAACCCTCCGCAGAAGGCCCTGGTGTTGTGTTTGGATGAAAAGAGTCAAATTCAAGCGCTGGATCGCACGCAGCCGGGACTGCCGCTGAAGAAAGGCCGGTGCGGTACGATGACGCATGATTACAAACGCAATGGCACCACCACGCTGTTTGCGGCGCTCAACGTTTTGGACGGCAAGGTGGTCGGTGAATGCCATCCCCGGCATCGCCATCAGGAGTGGCTGAGATTTCTGCGCCGCTTGGACGGGGAGTTCGCCCCGCCGATTCAGTTGCACTTGGTGATGGACAACTACGGCACCCACAAACAGCCGCGCGTGCGAGCGTGGCTGAAGAAGCATCCGCGGTTTGTGTGCCACTTCATTCCGACCAGTTCCAGTTGGCTGAACTTGGTGGAGCGCTGGTTTAGAGAATTGAGCGACAAAGCAATCAAGCGCGCCAGCTTCGTAAGTGTGCCGGATCTAAAACAGGCGATCGAGGAATTCCTGCGAAGCTGGAACGAAAATCCGAAGCCCTTCATCTGGACGGCCACCGTCGAGGGCATCATGACGAAAATCGAGCGGGCGCGGGTCAAGATGGAGCAGATCCAGCCCGGATCCAACCTGCCCCGAAGCAGGAAAAAGGGAAAAGAAGGGAATAGTCTGTAAATCTATTTAAGATACACACCACTAGTGTTTCCCCTTCGCCTTCGCTGCTCTAAACTTTGCCCACCGCTCTCTTGTTGCCTTCCCAATCCTCGCTCTCGCTGCGGCAGACATCACCCGTTTCTTCCTGCCAATCCGTTTACCGCTGCTAGCCACTTCACGGCCTAGAACCTTCGCCGCTGCACGCACCGCATCCAACTGTTTCCGCACCTTATCCGCCTGCTTCTGTAACTTCGCCTCTTCGTGCTTCAATGCCGCCAAGATATCCATGAATCCTCCGGGCGGCTAATCTACCATAGGCGGACCCTCTCAGCGGTCAATTCCCATACATCGTTTCGAACCTCGCCCCCTTCGAATGAAAATCTGTTGCTGCATTTGATTTGGTGTGTATTATTTGGACGAGTAGCCGCTTGACATAGAATCCACAACAGCGAGGGCCGTTCCATTCGTTCTGGATTCCACCGCGCAAGCCGTTATCCGTTCGCGGCCAGCATTGAACTGACCGACGTGCGGTCCGATAGGCTTCTCTCTGCACGCACCACGAACCTGGGCCTGTTTGGATGCTACGTGCACACCACTGGCCCATTCCCGGCGGGGACAAAGGTCTCGCTGAGGATTACCCACGGCGGCACAAGCCTCGCTGCCTTAGGCAAAGTGGCCCATTGCAATCAGAACTCCGGGATGGGGATCGCCTTCACCACAATCGAGCCGCTTAGCCAAGCAATTCTGGAGAACTGGCTGGCGAGCCTACGAACTGGGTAGTCCGAGCCGACTTTCCACAAGTCTACCCGCTGGAATGAACTTCAGGTAGGAGAAAGCAGGAACCTCAATTCGCAGACGGGCGCGTCTTCAGCCTTTCCTACAATTAATTTTGATGTTCTAGAACAACACGGAGGCGTGCAAGGCGATTTCATCCCACAAAGAGGTGAGGAGGCGTTCGGTCCTGCCCGCCTCCCCATCACATCCCGCAAGGAGCAGATCGGGATGTTGTGCTCCATTAATGGGACTCCAGAAACGAAGATTAGGTTTCAGGAGTTTCTGTGCGCTGTTCTTTGATTCGACATTCTGGACGCCGGGGTTTTTCGTTTTCTTTTTCAGCGTACCGCCATTTTCTGGACCATGTGCATCACGAGCTTGCGGTCATTCTCGGCAGCCTTGCCCAAATGCCTGCGGAGTTTGTTCAAATGCCTCGCATCCTTGCCCGAACTTCCCCAAACGTTTTCGTCAGATGACTTCCGCTTGAGCAGATTCGGCACTTGAGGAGGTTCTTCGCCGTCGTAAAAGAGTTGATAGAGAGGGACTTCGAAAGCACGAGCCATTTTCTCCAGCGTTTCAATCGCGGGAACAGTGTGGCCATTCTCGAGGCGAGAGATATAGCACCGGAGAAGGCCCGTTCTCTTTTCGATGTCACCTTGGGAGAGTTTCTTGTCCTCGCGGAGTGCGCGAAGGCGATCACCAATAATCATGGATGTTCCCCTACTCGGAACAGATGCAAACGTGTTTACTGCCCTCAGAAATATCCCAGATATGTATTCATGTCAACCGTACAGGAGTTGGTTGGCGAGGAGAAGGGCTCCCAGATAAAGGGAGCCCCGCTGAAGCGCAATTTGATTATTGGTTCCGTCTAAATGAGGAAAACGGATTGCGCCCTAAACATTCCTGATATATTGGGTTGCCTTGGCCGAATGTGCCGAATAAAGGAAGTCTTGGTTGGTTTCCCAACCAGGCGTTCTCGCAGTGCGTTACAAAAGCGCAACGTTTGTATCTTGGGCGTATACGGAGGTATCCACGGACATGCCAAAAAGAAAGACCTATGCCCAACCTCGCGTTATTCGATACGAGTCCGAGGCAGGATATCCCGATTGGACCAGGGGTATTGTGCTGTCCCTTCGCCAGGAATTAGAGGCCCCACAGTTTGAAGTGAAACCTCAGTATGTCACGGTGGTCGATAGCGACAGGAAGTACGTCGAAGTTTCCGATAGTTTCTGCCAACTGGTTGGATATCAACGTGAAGAACTGGTTGGTATGCGATACGACGACCTGACTGCGCCGAATACGAATGACGTTCCAACTGTCTTTGGTTTATTTCAAAAGCTCGGATATATGCACGGTATGTGGATGCTCGTCAGTCGTGAAGGTACTCGCATTCTGGTCCGGTATGAATCATGGATTCGACCCGACTCCTACATCGCAGGACACATGGAGGTTGTCGGTGCCGGGTACTGAAAGACACGCTCTATCCGCCACAGTGAAACTCTTTTGGGACTTGTGGAACACGAAACAATAGAATTATGTTTCCCGAGCGCAACTTCTACTTATCAGCGCCTTTACCGCACCGTGATACGATCGCCTTTTGAATGGCAGTGCGTCTGGAAAAGACGGGCAGGATGGGACATGCTCTCCATACTTCACTCAGCCAATTTCAGTCTAGGCCTAGACTAAAATCATATATATAAACGTACAAGATTGAAGTCAAGGAAAAAAAGGGCCGCGCTTGGAGCGGATATGGGCGTTCAGCACCCCGCAGGTAACCGTCTATCGCATTCAGCCAGGACGCGGATTCGAACAAGCGGCCATGGTGTTGGGAGCGGACTCTGCAGGTTTCTTGGTGCGCGACGGGTGGAGCAGCTATCGTCAGTTTGTCCAAGCTCTGCACCAAACCTGCTTGGACCCTTTTCTGTAGTACGGAATAGCTGACGATGGTGGAAACTTGATTCACATCCTGCGATGCAAGCTATGCTCAACTGGACAGGGAAGCGCCGATCTTGACAGGCTGGTACAAGGCAGCACGCACAGGATGACACTTGGCAACTGACTCAGTCTCATTGGCTCATTCCGTCGGACTAAGGGTGTTGGTCGTCGACGATGAGGCTTCCGTTCGGAAGGTCATGGCCGCGGTACTTGCACAACTTGGCATGACCTGCGAAATGGCGGCTAGTAGCGCAGAAGCGCTCCGAGTCCTCGAAACGCACAGGATAGATGCAGTAATTTCCGACCTGCAAATGCCCGGAATGTCCGGCATGGAACTTCTGGCGAAGGTGCGGCAGAGCTATCCTCAGATAGTTTTCCTGATGGTTACCGGAGTGGATGACACCCGAGTCGGCGTCCAAGCGATGCGGCAGGGCGCCGACGACTATCTCGTCAAGCCACTACAGGTAGATGCAAGCATCCTGCTAGGCAGTCTCACGCGCGCGTTGCATGTGAAGCGCTTAGAGCAGGAAGTCGAAAACTACCGCCGCCATCTCGAGGAAATTGTCGCTGACCAAACTCAGCAACTTCGAGAGGCTTTGCGTCAGATCGAGCGCAGTTATGACCACACTCTCGAAGTGTTGGGCGCAGCCATCGATTTGCGGGACAGTCCGACGGCTGGGCACTCCCGGCGCGTATTTCTGTACTCTATCGAGACTGCCAAACTGATGGGCGCGTTGGAGAGTCAGATGAAAAATATCGCCATGGGAGCGTGGCTACACGACATCGGCAAACTGGCGATACCGGACGCAATTCTCCTCAAGCCGGGGCCTCTTAGCGATCAAGAACGAGCGATCATGCAGCGCCATGCCCAGATCGGGTATGACTTGGTCAAAGGCATCCCGTTCCTTGCAGACGCTGCGGAAATCATCTTTGCTCACCACGAGCGTTGTGATGGCAGCGGTTATCCAAGGGGCCTAAAGACGGAGCAGATCCCCGTTGGTGCGAGAATTTTCGCAGTGGCAGATACTTTTGATGCTATGACCTCCGACCGGCCCTATCGCCGTGCTCTTCCTTTTGAAGCATCGCGAGAAGTAATAGAACGAGGGGCGGGAAAACAGTATGACTCGCAAGTAGCGAGAGTCTTCTTGAGTATTCCCGACGAAACTTGGAAAGTGATACGCAGGGAAACTGCAGCGATCCAAAGCTTCTCGTTGGCGGCTGCCAGTGACATTCAGACTTTAGAAAAGTTGGTCAAGTCCGGAACCTGATAACAAGAATGAGCAGGCGGGTCTTACCGTGTCCCTGGCATCGTCTGCTTGCCGGGCCAAAACCACTACTGCAAAACCCATGGGCCCTTTTTCTCGGTGAAGCGGCATCCATAACGATTGAGCGGCAGCGCGTTTGCATCGGAGTGCATGATCTGGGCTTTACCCACACACTCGTCTCGCCCAGACACCAGGTAGACGTCTACAGATGACCCCATGGGGATCTTTCTGGCGCAACTGCACAGAAATCCGCTTAGGCTGACGTTCTCCGTTGTCGCAACCTCTTCAAAGTCATTGCCTTGCGCATCTTTACCGCGAAGCTTAAGGGGCACCCGCAATCGTACGCGGACCTCGGTGCGAGGAACGTTGCGGGACTTCTTGACGATTCCTCTGAGGCACGCCTTGAGCGCTTCAAAATCCAAAGGTTTTTCAAAGTACGCCGCGGCGCCCAACTGCTTGCAGTGTTCCTTGGTTTGCGCACCCGCTTCACCGCTCACGATAACCACGGGAATCGTCTGTGTCTGGCTGAAAGACGTGAACGTCTGACACAGTTCATAGCCGGAATACTTCGGCATGCGCAAATCGAGCACGATGGCATCAGGTCTGTGTTCAAGCGCGAGAGCCAAACCGTGTTCAGGTTCTCCTGTGTCAATAACTTCGTAGGTGTCGCTCAGTTCCAGGCGCATCAGCCGCCGAAGTGCCTGGTCGTCATCCACAACCAACAGCTTTCCCATCGATCGGCTCCTTCTATCTGCCGGTTTGCACTGGGTCTAACCCTGTTTTCAAACCAGGCAAACCTTTGTTGGCGCTGTTGAGCACTTCCCGGACCTTGCTTATCAAGATTTCTTCCGTGAACGGCTTGTGCAAAAGGTTGGTTCCCTCCTGCAGGACTCCGTGCCCGGCGATAAAGCTGTCCGTATATCCGGACATGAACAGGACCTTCAGCCCAGGCCGCTGCAGCGACAATTTCTCCGCTAAAACGCGGCCGTTCATGCCGGGCATCACCACATCGGTGAGCAGAAGGTCGAAAGCGCCCGAATGACGGGCGGCAATCTCCAGAGCCGCTTCTCCATTCGGGGCCGACAACACGCGGAATCCGTTTGATTCGAGAAAGGCTTGCGCAAGTTTCCGCAGGGGTTCCGCGTCTTCCACGAGAAGAATCATTTCTGATCCTTTTGGCGTCTCCCCTGATTGGACCTCGGGCTTAGCAACTGAATCCTGCTGGGTGTCCAAGTACCTTGGAAGGTAGATCTGAAAAGTCGATCCTTTGCCCAGCGCGCTGTCCACCCAAATATATCCGCTGCTTTGCTTCACGACGCCATACACAGTCGCGAGACCAAGGCCCGTGCCCTCTCCTACACCCTTGGTGGTAAAGAACGGCTCGAAAATGTGCGCGATGGTTTCTGGGCTCATGCCGGTCCCAGAGTCCGCGATCGCGAGCATCACGTAGCTTCCTGCCTTCGAGCCGGGATGGTTGCGGATGTATGCCTGGTCGAGTTCTACGTTGACGGTTTGGATGTGGAGTTTCCCACCCGATGGCATGGCGTCCCGCGCGTTCACAGCCAGGTTCATGATCACCTGCTCGATCTGGCTCTGATCGGCTTTGACATTACCGAGATCGGGATCCAGAGACAAGGACACCTGGATATCCTCGCCCAGCAGGCGTGGAAGCATTTTTTCCATGTCAGACACGAGCGAATTCAAGCTCAGAACGGAGGGCGTCAGAACCTGCTGTCTGCTGAACGCCAGAAGCTGACGCGTCAGCGCTGCAGCGCGCTGTCCTGCTTTTTCGATTTCCAAAGCAAATTCGTAGATGGGCTGGCTCTTGTCCAGGGACTTCTTCAATACACCGCTATACCCGATGATGACTCCGAGCAGATTGTTAAAATCATGGGCGATCCCCCCCGATAATCTTCCGATGGCCTCCATCTTCTGAGCCATTCGTAGCTGGCGCTCCAGAGTCCGTCTTTCCGTCACATCTTCCGCAAAAACTTCGAAATATCCTGGTCCTCCATCCTTGATGTCGACATGGTGTCCCGAGCACCGCACCACGATCGGCTCGCCGTTTTGCCGCTTCCATTCCAGTTCGATGTCTTTCATGACCCTTGACTCAGCCAGAAGCTCATTCATTCGTTCAAAGTCCGCGGAGTGGCGAAAAACTTGCGTCGCGAGATCTGCTTTGAAAAGTTCTTGTGCTGATTCGTAGCCGAGCATTTTTTGGAGGGCTGGATTCGCCTCCAGGAATTGTCCCGTCATCGTCGCTCGGTAAATCCCGTGAGGCGCTCCTTCCACCAAAGACCGGAAACTCGCCTCTGAGCGCGACAATGCTTCCTGGGCCTTCTTCCGCTCCGTAATGTCGCGATTCACAATGACAAGTTTTTCTGTTTCGCCGCTTTCGTTGCGGATGACGCTTGCAACGGATTCCAGCACCATCCAATCGCCATTCTTGTGACGGAAACGATATTCCAGAGTTGTTCCCGTCCCCGTCTGACGAGCCTGCTGGGCCGCATTCTTAACCCGCTCGCGGTCGTCCGGATGAATCTGGTCGAACCCGGACGACTCCTGAAGTTCTCCAGACGAATGCCCCAGTATTTTCTGATAAGAGAGACTGTTGAATATCCTGCGGCCTTCCAAATCCACTACCGCAATCATGTCCGCCGCATTCTCGCTGATCAAATGAAAGAGCTCTTCTCGTTGGATCAATTGGCGGCGAATTCTGTGAATTTGCAGATGCTGATAGATGGTGTAGAGATCGAACAAGAAAACGAGGGCCACGAGACCACGGACGGCCTGCGGAAGAACATATAAGGCGTGGAAGTCCTGCGGTGATGACGAATTCGGGAGCAGAAAGGAAGCCAGTGCGACCGTGAGCAGCAGGGTGATGATAGCCGCTGCGAACCACAGCCACCATTCGCGGCGCTCGATTTTCCCAAAGTTCGTCCGGAGGGCGTTGGCCCCCGCGTCTTGAAAACTGCCCGCCGTCTTGACGTGTCTTAGGCTCATAAACCGCAACTGCGGCGTCTCCCTGCCCGCACTCGGCTAAGAACAGGCTGGTCTCCTCCGCGGACTAGAGATTCCCTTGCCACTGTTCGATACTCGACGAAGAGCATCGCGAGTAAGCAGTTCACGCGGTGAAGAGCGAGTGCAAGTTACGTGCCAAAATCATAATTCGCGATGCGTTGCGCGACTCAGGTGTCTCCTGCCACCACACTAGCACATGCTAATTCTTAATTCGTTAATTCTCTCGAGACGCTGTGATTCAGATGGTAACAATGACACCCCGCAAGACTACTGGCCGAAGACTTCGCAGAACGGCACCATTTGGTGGCGGAATTCGACGAATTGCGGACAGGAAAAACCGAGTGATCCAAGAGGGGATCCGCTTGCTTGAATCACGACAGCCCCGACTTGTTCTGGCGCGGGCACCGGCAGACGTTGCAGGAGGAGGCCGGCACCCCCAGCGAAATGGCGGACTTGCTGCAATCGTGTTTTACGCTTGAGGAAGCTTCGGGCGTGATTGCCTCCTCGGCCCAGAAGCTGTTTCACGGAGTCTCGGGTGCCGTGTTCGTATTCAGCGCTTCGCGGAATGGCGTGAACTACCCAATGCGATCCGTAAGAACCGTAGTCTGGGCGTTATTATGCTCGACGTGGACCGGTTCAAGAAGTTCAACGACATGTTCGGCCACGATGCTGGGGATACGGTGTTGAGGGAACTGGGAGATTACCTGGCAAAATTCATCCGACGCGGAGACCTGGCCTGTCGCTACTGGGGAGAGGAGTTCACGTTGATTCTCCCCGAGGCTTCCCTGGAAGACACCCGCCGCCGCGCGGAAGAACTGCGTACTTCATTCCAACAGCTTTCGATAAAGCACAGAGACATCGTATTGGGTAAAGTGACTCTTTCTTTGGGGGTCGCTGCTTTACCGGACCACGGAACGACCGCTGTGGAACTACTGGCAGCGGCGGATGGTGCTCTGCTCAGGGCAAAAGGGGAGGGACGCGACCGGGTCCTGATCGCTGAGGTTTCCCCCAATCGTTCTGAATAGTTTTTCCTCTGCCCAGCCAGGGTTTCGCTCTTGCACAACTTCCGGAAGGACTCGGAGTGCGTCTGAGCGATTTAGTATCTCCTTGCACTCTGTCAGTTTCTCCTAAACGCACTCCCAACCGTGTGCAGCCGAGTTCCGCGAAAGCTTCGCCGCCGCTAATCGAGCAATTTCATTCAATACAGACCACAATCGCGCAGGGACAATAACCGTATTCTTGTTATTGCAATTTAAATGATTCAAATAACGACATTAACATTGAGGCATCCGCATGAAGAGCATTTACTATGCAGTAGCGCTGCTGTGTTTTCTTGTCGCCGGAATTGTGTACCTGCACGAACGTAATTCGCCCGAGTTCGAATGGGGAAATCTCTTCGACAGCACGATGCCGATCGATTCCGGCGGATTCAACATAGTAGCGATCGAGAATTCGCAGAAGGTGCGTTTTGAATTGGAGGCGCCACAGCCTGTTACCGTGCAGTTGCTACGTAGCCAGCCGGATGCCGGCAATCTCGCCTACATCAATCCTGCCGAGCTGAATTGCTTCGTCGGTCAAACCACCGACGCAAAGAAGGAATGCGAAGTCCCAGGGAACGCATATTTGGTGATCACGTATGACGGGCACCAGCGTTCGCAAATCATTAAGCTGACAATAGACGTCCGGCATTGCGTCGAGAACTGTTCGACGCTCCTCAAACGCTAGCGCATCCTGCGGCCCCCGCTCGCCTCCGCCAGCGAGAGGAATCATGAAGCCACGGGGGATACCAGATTGGTCAGCGTTCACCCTCACCCGATGCAAGCCGCACTGCGCTAGGCGCTTGTAGCGCTTCGGCCGGTACGGAGTCGCCACAGCCAGTAGAACATCACCGAAAAGATGAGCAGTATCGGCAGCGCACGCATTGGAGCGGAGAGGAACGGCTCGGGAAGGATTTTGGCGACGCGCTCGCGGATCGAGAAGAATGATCCTGCGGCGATGAACAGACCGAAGCACATGCGCCAGAGGTGCCGCCGCAGTCTCGCCGCCCCACGAGGGGCGCCGAATCGGATGATGCGAAGGTCGCCGACGAAAGCAAGCGCCAAGATCGTCGCCAAGAAGAACAGCATCGCCGCCGGCACGCCGTTGATCATGAAATGCGGCTGCCCCATGGCGCGAACTCCCCGCGCGAACACGGGAATGGCGTACGCCAATGCAAAAACCGCGGCGGCTACGTCGAGGCGACGCGACCATACCGACGCAGCACGAACCGTCGTGAGCGCGGTGATGACGAAATACGCTGCCATGAACCCGCCAAGAAAGTTGGGATGGGTGAAGCCACCTTTGTCGAAGGCCAGGATGGACGCGCTGATCCCCATGGTGAGCAGTGCGTACACGAACACGACTCCACTCTTGCGGTGTAGCACAGCACCTTTCGTCGCGGCGAGCGCCGTGCCGCCAGTGATGATCGCAAGACCCCCCGCGAGGATGTGGAGTTGTAACAGCGTATGCATGGAACCACGAATTTGCATGAAA
>Ga0137412_10001153_pt1 | contig 20084 bp, 16 predicted proteins | sample CZODoug2_1_16fun_FD_122160 | JGI IMG/M metagenome (GOLD analysis project Ga0137412, IMG submission 122160) | Vadose zone soil fungal communities from Angelo Coast Range Reserve, California, USA - CZODoug2_1_16fungal (Hybrid Assembly) | ecosystem: Environmental > Terrestrial > Soil > Vadose zone...
CGGCCAACCCCCCGCCCAGCACGCCGCCGCCCAATCCCCCATCCAGCACGCCACCGGCCAACCCCCCACCCAGCACGCCGCCGCCGGAGGTCCCCGATGCGCCGGGGACGGTGAACGCCTCCGCTGCCGCCGGACACCTCGACGTCAGCTGGTTCGTGCCGGGCGACAACGGCTCGCCGATCACCGGGTACACGATCACCTGGAGCTGCTCGGGTGGCTCGTGCACCGGCCACCGCGACGTCGGGGCCGGCGCCCGGAGCACGCAGATCAGTACGGCGGTCGGGCTGCGGTACGTGGTCTCGGTGGCGGCCCGCAACGCCGTCGGCCTCGGCCCGGCCACCTCGTCCGCGTCGACCGCCGCGAAGCCGCCCGCCCCCGGACCGCTGAATCCGAAGGCAACCGCCGCGGCGGACGGCTCGGTCACCGTGACCTGGGCCGACGAGCCCGGACAGTGGTCGTTCACGGTCACGACATCGGGTGGGAAGAATGTCGCCACCACCGGCGGCACCCGGGCGGGGATCTCGGGTCTGCCGCTCGGCACCCGCGTCAGCTTCACGGTGCGTGGCACCGAGGCCCAGGGCGGCACGGTGCAGGGCTCGACCGGCGCGGTCGTCCCGTACACGCCACCGTCGGCCCCGACTGCCCTCAACGGCACCGTCGTCGGCGAGAACGCGAGCGTCGCGGTGAGCTGGGGCGCGCCGGCCAGTCTCGGCGGTGGCCCGCTCACCGGCTACCGGGTCGTGTCGGGCGGTACGAGCAAGACGGTCACCGGGACGAGCACGACGGTGCCCGCCGACGGGGACGGCGACACCGACGTGCAGGTCGTCGCGCTGACCACCGATCCGAACGCGGGTGGGGCGCTGCAGAGCCCGGCCGCATCCCGGCCCGTCCATTACGACGCGCCGCCGCCGACCGTCGCGCTGAACAACGGGGAGATCGACGGCGGCAATCTGGTCATCGACTACGAGCTGAACTCGCACGGCGTGTCCTCGACCTGCAAGCTGGCCTACGACGGCACGTCCAACGTGTTCTGGACCGGGACGCTCGCGGAGGGCACCCATCGCGGCGTCACGATCGGCCCGTTCCACATCAACAGCGACACCAGCATTCGCCTGACCTGCACCACGTCGGGCGGCTCGGGCGACGACCCCACGGTCGTGCCCGGGTAAGGATCGCCGGGCCCGCGAGCGGGTCGGTGTTCACGGCCGTCACGCTATCCGGTCGAGGGCCCGCGAGATGGCGACGTGGACGGCGCCCAGCACGGTCGCCTGCTCGCCGAGGGCGCCGGTGGTGATCTCGGTGTTCCACGCCAATGCCCGAACGACGCGACGGACCTCGGGCAGCACCAGCGGATTCTGGCCGACGCCGCCGCCGAGCACGACCAGTCCCGGGTCGACGACGCTCATGACGCCGACGACCAGCCGGGCGATGTCGCGGGAATGCGCGTCGACCAGCCGGCGAGCGGCGGCATCGCCCCGTCCGGCCGCGGCGAACAGCGCCTCGGCGTCGGTCGGGGCCGGGCCCGCCGCAGTCGGCCAGGCTTCGTGTGCCCGCTGCATGAGGGCGTCCGAGCCGAGGTAGTCCTCGAGCTCGCCCCGCCGGGGCGCCACGCTGGACGACCACGGGAACGGCATCCAGGTGACCTCGCCGCCGGCCCCGTGAGCGCCGCGCAGCAGCTTGCCGTCGATCACCACGCCGGCGCCGATCTTGACCCCGACCTGCAGGTAGGCGAACAGCGACTGGTCGCGGGCGGCGCCCGTGCGGTGCTCCGCGATCGCCGCGCAGTTGACGTTGTTCTCGACGATGACCGGGACGTCGTCGGGCAGTCCCAGAGCGGTCGGCAAACCCTCGACGCCGTCGACGAGCAAGCTGTCGCCGACGTCGTGCGAGGGCACCGTGGGCGTGGCCACGACGACGTCGCGCAGCGGCCCGGCGGTGTCGCCGATCTTCGCGCGCACCTTGGCGACCAGGTCGGTGGCGGCCCGGACGGAAGCCGGCGTGACGTTGTGGCGGCGCTGCGACACGCGCTGCTCGGCGGATGCGAGCTGCTGCCCGTCGATGTTGTGCGCGCTGACCCGCACCCGCGTGGCCCCGACGTCGACGCCGAGCACGTGGCCGGCGGTGGCAGCGAGCGAGTAGACGACGGCGCTGCGTCCGGTGGCGCCGCGCGAGGAGCCCTGTTCGGCGACGAGATCGAGCCGGGTCAGCTCGGCGATCACCGTCGACATCGTGGGCTTGGACAGTCCGAGCGCGTCGCCCAGCGCCGGGCGGGTCGCCGGGCCGGCGGTGGCCAGGGCCCGCAGCACGGCTCGGGCACTGTCCGGAAGCTCGTACCGCATCGGCACCGCGCTCACGGGCACACCCCCTTGTCGACCCATCCTGAGTTCGTTAACCTACCAAACGCTCAGGCGAAACAATGCAGCGTTGCAATAGATCGCGAGCGCGTCGCGCATCCACGTGGTGCCTGAAGGTTCGGTGGGCGAATTAATGGCTGAGGTGGTCGGGGTCGACATCGGCGGCACCAAGACGCATCTCGCGCTGGCGTACGACGACGACGACGCGCTACTGCGGCAGGCCGTCGTGCCGACGTCGTCGTGGCGGGACGTGGGCACGAGCGCGGCCGCGCTTCGCGAGCTGATCGTCACCCAGCTCGGCGAGGCGGCGACCACCCGGCCACTGGCCGTCGGCGCTCACGGCTGCGACAGCACCGCCCAGTGCCGGGCGCTCGAGGCCGCGCTGCGGGCGCAGCTCGCCGGCCCGGTCACCGTCGTCAACGACGCCGAGCTGATGCCGCCCGCCCTGGACGTCGAGGCGGCGATCGGCATCGCGGTCGGCACCGGCTCGATCGCCGTGGCCCGCGACGCCGCCGGCGAGCTGCTCACCGCGGGCGGTTGGGGCTGGCTGCTCGGCGACGAGGGGAGCTCGGCCGGCATCGTCCGCGAGGCCACCCGCGCCGTGCTGGCCGACCTCGACCGCGGCCGGCCGCCGGACGCCCTGACCCGGCGGCTCCTCGCGTCGTTCGACGCGAGCGACGGCCCCGAACTCGCGATGGCGCTCACTCGCGCGGCGTCGGCGGAGGCTTGGGGCAGCCACGCCGTCGAGGTGTTCGCCGCCGCGGACGACGGGTCGGCCGTAGCGGCGCGCATCATCCGCGAGGCCGGCACGCACCTCGCATCGCTCGTCGGCCAGCTGCGGGCCCGCGGCGTCCGGGCCGATGCCATCGTGGCCGGCGGCGCCGTGATCGAAGGACAGCCTCGACTGCGCGACGCGTTCACCACGGCGCTCACCCGCGAGCATCCGACTATCGCAATCCACGTCCTCGACCGGCCGCCCGTCATGGGGGCCGTCGCCCTGGCGCGCCGGATCGCGCCGTCCCTCATCCCGGAGGTCACGTCATGAACTCCCTGTCTCCCACGCGCCGCCAGGTGCTCGTCGGCGGGTTGGCCGCCGGCACGGCGCTCGCCCTGCCGGCGTGCAGCGTCACCGGAACCAAGGCGAAGAAGGGCGGCAAGGGCAGCGGTACGGGCACCTTGCAGGCTCTGTTCATGCAGCAGGCGGGTTACAGCACCAAGGACGTCACCGCGATGGTGGACGCCTTCCACAGCGCCAACGCCGACATCAAGGTCACCCCGACGTTCGTCACGTACGAGGCGCTGCACGACAAGATCGTGTCGGCGGCGGTGGCCGGCACGTACGACGTCGTGCTGATCGACGTGATCTGGCCGGCCGAGTTCGCGAGCAAGTCGATCATCGCCGACATCACGTCGCGCTACCCCGCCAACTGGACGTCGACCATGCTCGGCGGCGCGCTGGCCACCGCCGAGTACCAGGACAAGCAGTACGGCGTCCCGTGGGGCATGGACACCAAGTTCTTCTATTACAACAAGACGATGCTGACCAAGGCCGGCGTCGATGCGGCGTCACTGGACACCTGGGAGGGCGTCCTGGCGGCGGCGAAGGCGATGAAGTCCAAGGGCGTCGTCAAGTACCCGCTGGCCTGGAGCTGGTCGCAGGCCGAGGCGCTGATGTGCGACTACACGCAGTTGCTCGGTGCGTTCGGGGGCACGTTCCTCGACGGCTCCGGAAAGCTCACGATCAACCAGGGCGGCGGGGTCGAGGCGCTGAAATGGATGCGGCAGACGATCGTCGACGGGCTGACCAACCCGGCGTCGACCACCTTCCTCGAGGCGGAGGTCGAGAAGACGCTCAACAACGGCCAGGCCGCCATGGGCATCAACTGGACGTACTACCTCGGCACGTCCAACGACTCGTCGGGCTCGAAGGTGGTCGGCCAGATGGCGGTGCAGCAGACGCCGTCCGGGCCGGGCGGCAAGCGGCCGGGTTGTAACGGGGCGATGGCGCTCTCGATCGCGCAGGGCAGCAAGAACCAGGACGCCGCCTGGAAGCTCATCGACTTCATCAGCAGTGAGCAGCAGCTCGACCAGTACGCCAAGGACGCCTTGCCGATCTGGAAGAAGTCCTACGCCACGTCGTCGGTCGTGCAGAGCGCACCGGCGACGTTCGCGGCGGCGGGCAAGCAGCTCGACGATCTGATCCTGCGTCCGCAGATCGCCAACTACAACGGCATCTCGCAGGTGATCCAGGTCGAATTGCAGAAGGCGTTGCTCGGTAAGAAGTCGGCGCAGGCCGCCTTGGACGACGCCGTCAAGACCGCGACCCCCTTGATGGCGTGATCGGTTTGCTCATCGATCGTGTAACTTTCGGCCGCCCGACGCGGCCGACGGTTGCACGATTCGTGACGGGGGCGCTGTGACGGCGACGCTCGCGCCCCCAGTCACATCGCCCGATGCTCCGCCGCGCCCCCGTCGACGGCGCGGCCGGCAGGGGCGGCTCGCCGCGGTGTTGCTGCTGCCCGCGGCGGTGGTCGTCTTCGGGGTGGTGCTCTACCCCGTCGTCCGGACCGGGATCGTCTCGTTCTTCGAGGTCAACAGCGCGACGCCGGTCACCACCCCGTTCGTCGGGCTGCGCAACTACCACGACATCGTCAACAACCACGAGTTCTGGGCGACGCTCGAGCGGACCCTGTACTTCACGATCGTCTCGACCGGCCTGGAGCTGAGCCTCGGCATGGGGTTGGCCCTGCTGCTGAACGCCCCGCTACGGGCGCGCTGGGTGTTCCGGGCGATCGTGATCCTGCCCTGGGCGCTGCCCACCGTCGTCAACGGCGCGATGTGGCGCGGTGTGCTCAATGCCCAGTACGGCTCGCTGAACGCCGCGCTGACCCAGCTGCACATCATCGGCAGCTACCACTCGTGGCTCGGTTCGCCGTGGGGCGCGCTGAACATGGTCATCCTGGCCGACGTGTGGAAGACGACGCCGCTGGTGGCCTTCTTCCTGCTCACCGGTCTGCAGTCGATACCGGCCGAGATCTACGAGAGCGCGCGCGTGGACGGCGCCGGCGTGGTGCGCATGTTCCGGTCGATCACCGTGCCGCTGCTCATCCCGAGCATCTCGATCGTGCTGATCCTGCGCACCATCGACGCGTTCAAGGTGTTCGACCTGGTCTACGTGCTGACGCGGGGCGGCCCGGCGAACGGCACCCAGACCATCGCCTACTTCACCTACGTGCAGGCCTTCTCCGATCAGCGATTCGGCTACGGCTCGGCGCTCGCGGACGTGATCGTCGCCTGCATCCTCGTGCTGTCCGCGGTGTACCTGCGGGCGCTGCGCCGCACCGAGATGAGCCTGCTGTGAAAGCCTCCCGGCAGTACACGATCTTCGTCCACGTCGCCGCCGTCGTGGTGTCGCTGGTGATCCTCGCGCCGTTCGCGTGGATGGCGCTGGCCAGCGTCTCGCAGCCGACCGACCTGGTCAGCGTGCCCTACCACTGGGTCCCCGAGCACCTGACGTTCTTCCGCTACCGCGAGATCCTGCACGGCAACGGGCAGGACGTGGCGGGCGCGTTCCGGCAGTCGATCGTGAACTCGACGATCGTTGCGAGCGGCACGGTGCTGATCTCGGTGACCGTCGGCATCTTCGGCGCGTACGCCTTCGCGATGCTGCGCTTCCGGTTCCGCAAGCTGACGATGATGGTGTTCCTGGCGTCGTACATGCTGCCGCCGATCGCGTTGCTCGTTCCGCTGTACCTGATCATGAGCTCGTTCAGCCTGCTGGACAGCAAGATCGGCCTGATCGTCGTCTATTGCAGCTACGTCACGCCGTTCGTGCTGTGGATCTTGAGCAACTACTTCCTCAGCATCCCGGCGGAGTTGGAAGAGGCGGCGCGGGTGGACGGCTGCTCGCGGATGGGTGCGCTGTTCCGGGTGATGCTGCCGGTCGCGCGGCCCGGCCTGTTCGCCACGATCATGTTCGCGTTCCTGCTCGCCTGGGACGAGTTCCTCTACGCGTTGATCTTCACCTCGACGAACAACGCGAAGACGATCCCGGTGGCCATCGCCGACTTCAGCGGGCGCTACAGCACCGACTTCGGGCTGGTCGCCGCCGGCGGACTGATCGCGTCGGTGCCGCCCGTCCTGCTCGCGATCGCATTCCAGAGATACGTCGTCGGCGGCCTGTCATCAGGCGCCGTGAAGGGATAGAGATGGACTACTACGAAGCCGTCGCCGCGCAACCGGCCCGACTCTCGGATTCCGCCGCCGCCGTGCGGGCCGCGATCAACGACCTCGACCTGTGGCCGTGGCGGGCCGGCGTCCTGGCCGTCGTCTCGATGGGCGCGAGCCATCACGCCGGCCACGCGTTCGCGCACCGACTGTCCCGGTCCGGACGGCGGGTCGTGAACATCAGCGCGTCGGCGCTGCTCGACACCGGACGGGGCGACCTGGCCGACTGCTACCTGTTCGTCTCCGAGGGGGGCCGCAGCCGCGAGACGATCGAGGCGGCCCAGTTGGCCGACGGCCCGCGACTGGCCTTGACGAACGCGCCGGATGCGCCGCTCAGCAGCGTGGTCGACGCCGTGATCGGCCTGAACCACGGCGAGGACAGCAAGGTCTACACCGTCGGGTATACAGCCACCCTGCAGGCACTCGGGTTGCTCGCCCAGTCGTTGGACGGCGTCGACGAGGGCGATGACTGGTCGCGGCTGGCGGCCCAGCTGGCCGGCCTGGCCGCCTCGAAGGCACCCAGCCTGCTCGGGGTCGCGTCCATCGACGTCGTCGGCGCGGGCGCGTCCTACGCTTCGGCGGCCGAGGCGGCGTTGCTGCTGCGCGAGTCCGCGCGGATCGCCACCGCGACCTACGAGACCTACCAGTACCTGCACGGGCCGATGGAGCCGCTCAGCGAGACGAGCGGCTGCCTGCTCTTCGGCGACGGCCGCGAGGTGTCACTTGCGCGCTACCTGGCCGATGCCGGCGTACGCACGGTGCTGATCACCACGCAGGAGGTGCCGGCCGGTCCGGGCCTGAGCGTCGTCACCGTGCCGGACGTCCCGGCGATGTCGCGCGCCGTGCTGGAGATCGTCCCGGTGCAGGTGGCCGCCGGCGCCCTGGCCCGGACGCGCGGGTTGGCCATCGACGGCTTCCGCTACCACCAGGACGACACCAAGGTCGACGAAGTCCCGGCCAACTAACCCGATTGTGCAACTCTGGGCCGCCTCAGGCGGCCGAAAGTTGCACAATCGCGGGGAAGGACTTCAGTCGGTCGCCGTCATCGCCGGGCCGATGCAGCCGCCAAGTGGGTTGGCTTCATCAGCAGTTGGAGCATCGCGGGGATCATCGCCTTCGCCGCCCTCCTGGGGGCGATCTATACGGCAGCTCACGCCGCTGCCCGCGACCGCATCTGGGCAGAAGGCAAGCGGCTCGGGACCAGACTCGGGACCAGATAGGGCCAGCCGTGCCACACTGCCCGGCGTGCAGCCACTTCGCGGACCGCGAACCGAAGGCGCGCTCGACGCTGCGAAACTCACGTTCGTGGTCTGGTGGGTGATCGGTATCCCGCACATGTTCTTCGAGGTGCACTACCCGCTGTGGCTGCGCTGGATCGGACGCGCTCTCTTGATCATTTTCGTGATCGCGCTACTGGTCTTTGGCGCTCTTCGCGGGCGCGAAGTTACGGGCTTTCGGCGCCAACAGGCGGGCCATTAGACCCAGCCGGACCAGGTCAGTCCTGGCCGCACCTGGCCATCTACGAGGCCGGAATCCCCGCAGTCCCGACGGATCCGACCGGACTCCCACGCTGGCCATGCCGGTTTGATCCCGGTCGCCCGCTCCACGCAAGAATCGCGCTACCAGGTAAGGGGTGAGCGCGGCGTCCGGGACCGTATGAGGTTCGGTCGCCAGGTCCGCCGCGCGGCCTGTATGCCTAGACCGATGGCAGGCGACGTCACCTCGATCGGCGCTGCGCCACTCAGTCGAGATCGAACTCGTTGCCCTCGATGTCCTGCATCACGATGCACGACTCGTTGTCGTCATCGGCAGGCAGCAGTCGCACGCGTACCGCGCCGAGCGCGACCAGTCGTGCGCATTCGGCCTCAAGCGTGGCCAGACGCTGTTCACCCACGAGCCCGGTGCCGACCCGCACGTCAAGATGCACCCGATTCTTGACGACCTTGCCTTCGGGAACGCGCTGGAAGAACAGTCGCGGGCCTACACCTGAGGGATCAACGCACGCGAACCACGAACCCTGATCCTCAGGGGGCAGCGTGCGATCGAAATCGTCCCAAGTACCAAAGCCCTCCGGTGGCGGCGGTACGACGTACCCCAGCACGTCGCACCAAAAACGAGCGACGCGCTCGGGTTCTGCGCAGTCGAAGGTGACTTGGAACTGCTTGACCGACGCCATCGGTCCACCATAGAGGCGCGTGCTCGTGAGGCCAGGCAGAGTCCCCTGCCACGGACTCGGGTCGATTGGGCTGTCCGCTTGTCCACAGGTCTGAGCTAACTGACCCACGCCCCGCGCTGACGCGGGAGCATCGATGCGTGAGAAGACACGTCTGGACCGTCGCTGAGCTTGAGGCCGCCGGCACGCACATCACCATGCTCGCTGAGCTGTGCCGGCGAGGCGACCTGTATCGCGTGCTGCCGGGCATCTACTGCACACGGACTCCGACCACGATGGACAAGTGCCGGGCTGTTGCCTTGTGGCGACCCGATGCCGTTCTGAGTCACGGCACCGCCGCTTGGCTGCACGGGATGCTTGCCGAGCCATCCGTCATCGAGGCATACGTCCGAGAGTTGCCCGCTGAACCCACACCGCCGTGGTTGCGGCTGCGCGTTCCCGACTACGAGATCTACGACGCGTGACCAGCCGGCTCGGCAGCGCGTCTCAGGCGGCGGTCACCTCGAGCGTGCGTGCCAGACTGGCAGCACGAGGAGGATCGACCCGTGACTGCGCTTCCCCACCCTCGTCGGCTGTTGACCGTGGCCGACTATGCGGCTTTGCCCGAGGACGACCAGTACCGCTGGGAGTTGCTGGAAGGCAACTTGATCATGTCGCCCAGCCCGACGCCACGGCATAACTACGCGTCGGGCCGACTGTTGCTCGCCCTCGAACCACAGGTGCCGGCGAACCTCGTTCTCATCCAGGACGTCGATCTCGATCTGCAGCTGGCGCCTCCCGGGCAGCCGGGTTCCGTTCGCCGACCCGACCTCGTCGTCGTCGGCCGGTCGGCGCTTGACCGAGTTGATCGGGAGGGCGGCTTGCTCCGAGCCAACGACGCGGTTCTCATCATCGAGCTCGTCTCGCCCGGATCCCGGCGCACCGACATCGTGATCAAACGCGGCGAGTATGCCGATGCCGGAATTCCTCACTACTGGATCGTGGATCTCGATCCACCCGTCTCACTCACCGCCTGCCATGTAGCGCCCGGCTTCGGCTATCAGGATCCAGACGCAATCACCGGCGAATACACGGCGATCGAGCCGTTTCCAGCTCGAATCGATCTCGACGCTGTCCTCTGATCGAGGCGGTCTTTCGACTCACGCTTCGCCAGGCTGCGCCGGTGGGGCGACGGCGGCGGCGGATTGATTGGCCCGGTGCAGGGCGTCGGCGACGAACCCGGTGGCCTTGAGGTCCTCGACGAGATCGCGCAGGAACCGGACGGTTTCGGGGCGCTTGGCCTTGGTGGTGCCCACCGCCTGCTGGATCTGCATGAACCGATCGTCGATCAGTCGAAGGTCGGGATGCGTCCTGACGTACTCGGTGATCGGCTGCCGGATGCCAGCCGCCACCTCGAGGCCCTGAGAACGGAACTCGTCCACTCCTTCCTCACCGCGCACCACGCTCGCGTGCACGAGGGTCCGGGTGAGGAACAGGTCGTAGGCGGATCCACGCTTGACGCCGATACGCACCCCGGCGCGGTCGACGTCCGCGACGGTGGCGAACGGCGAGTCCTGAGGTACGGCGAACACGCCCTCGATCACGACGTACGGCGCGGTGAAGGCGACCTCGGCCGCGCGCGCGGGCTCGATGGCCAGGAAACACAGGTCGGCCTCCCCGGCGAGCATCGCTTCGTAGGACTTGCGCGCCGCGTCGAAGCACACGAACTGCACCGGCACGCCCAGCCGCGCGCCCACTTCCCGGGCGATGTCGACGGTGACCCCGGTCGGCGCCGTGGCCGTGCCCTGCGCCAGAACCGGATTACCGAGGTTGATCGATGCTCGCAAGGTGCCGGTCGGAGCCAGATCCGGAGCAATGGCAGCAATCGCAGTCCCCACGACCGCGACCCTATGGCACCGCAATCCCCTACAGCGCCGGCCGCCCGACCGTCAGATTCCGTCGAGGCGCATGACCGACCCGAGGCAGGTAAGCAGAGCAAGCCCACCGAACGCACGAAGAACGGGCGCCCGGCCGAAGCCGAGCGCCCGTCCTGATCGACAACCTAGGTGTCCGCGCTTCGCGACGCCGTAGCGCCGCGAAGCGCGGACAACTCGACAGTGAACCTAGCTCTTCTTCAGAGCGAAGTTGCTTGTCGTGACGGTGCCCTTCGTGATCTTCACGGTCTTGACCTGCGGTTGGTAGCCGTCCTTCGCCGCGATGATCTGCAGCGGGCTGTACCGCGCATCGAGCCACAACTGGTAGTGGCCGGTGTTGTCGGTCTTGAGCGTGAAGGTGACTTCACCGGTACCGCTGAACGTCCCGATCTGGACGGTCGCGCCGGTGATCGGCGCACCGCCGACCGCGGCGGTGACAGCACCGGTGATCTTGCCCCAGGCGGCCGGCGGGTTGACCTGCATGGTCGCCCCAACAGCCGGAACCGAGTACGGGGTGTCCGTGCTGATCGCGACCTTGCCGGTGTAGCCGCCGGGCTGCGGAACGACGGAGGAATCCATCGTCACCGAGACTGTCACCGACGTGCCCGCCGGCAGGTCGAACTCAGTGGTGCTCTCCGAGAGCCAGGGCACGTCGGCCCCGGCACCGCACTGGCTGTACCCGGGCAGCGTCTCGGCGAACGACTGGGCCGAGAAACCACCGCTGGATCCACCGATCTTGTACAGCCCGCACCCGCCACCACCGCGGTAGTCGGCGTTGTTGGCGTTCGGCAGCGCCGTCCAGGCATCGGCCGACGGGTCGTACTCGAGGGCCTGGTTGGTGAGCGAGGCACCGTTGTTGATCGCACCGCCGACGATCTGGAACTTGCCGTTGGCGCTGTAGTAGGACATCGCCCAGTCGTCGACCGGCATGTCGGCAACCTTCGTCCAGCCGGCCCCCGGCGTGAACGCGTACGTCGACTTCGAACCGGCGTTGGTCGCGGCGTCGATACCGCCGGCGCACACGACCTCACCGCCGACCCCGCCACAGCCCATGAACGCGAGCGCGCCACCTGGGTAGTCGGCCTCCTGGGTCCAGCTGTTGCTGCCCGGGTCGAAGCTGAACGCCGAGTTCGACGTCGGAGCGCACTGGCCCGTCGTGCAACCGCCGACCACGTACAGCTGGCCGTCCAGGGTCGTCGCCGCAGCCCCGCTGACCGACTTGGGTAGGTCGGCCACCTGGCTCCAGCTGTTGCCCGACGGGTCGTACGCGTACACGTGAGCGGACGCGTCACCCGAAGCGGCCCAACCGCCGACCACGTAGATCTTTCCTCCGAGCGGCACCGCGGCGGCACCGTTCAGCGGCTCGGGCAGGTCGGCAATCGGCGTCCACTGCTGAGCATCCGGGTCGTAGACGTACGAGGTGGCCCAGGCGGCGGTGCCGTCCGAACCGCCGAACGAGTACACCTTGCCGTCCTCGCTCGTGGCGACCGCGTTGTCCATCACCTTCTTCGGGTAGTTGGCGATGTCGGCCCACGGCGGCGCGGACGGGGTCGTGCCACGGGGCTGCACACCCAACGGCGTCGCCTGGGGCTTGACCTGCGCCTTGCTCAGATTTGCGAACGACGTCGACGCCTTGACCGTCTGCAGCGGAGCACCCGGCATCGTCGACGCCGGCTGGCTCTGCCCCATCGGGGTGAACGCGCCGTTCTGCTCACCGAGCTTGACGTGCACCGGCTCGGTGCCGTCGTTGGTGAACTTCACGTTCTTGCTCTTCGCCACGCCCAGCGTCTCGGAGACCGACACGCTGCCCGGCGTCACCGAGACGTGACCGGCCTTGAGGGTCCAGTCGCGATGGGTGACGTAGTTGGTGGCGACGTTCACCGCACTGCTCGCCGCCACGTACTTGCCGTCGGACGTGGTGAACTGCCGGCTGCCGGTCAACGAGCTGAACAGCCAGTAGAAGCCGTCGGACAGGTTGGCGTCATCCGGGGTCGCGGCCGACACACCGAAGTCAGCCGGCGCCGCGCCGCTGGCAACCTTCGCACCGTTGATCGGATTGCCGGTGTTGTTGTCGTGGACGATGCCCGCGACCAGGCCACCGTGCAACGGGGCGCAGGTGCGCGTACCGACGAACACGTTGTCGATCTCCCACCACCAGGCGAAGGCACCCGTGTAGTGGAACCGGACCTGCACGGCGGTCTGGCCAGCCGCCTGCGGGATCGGAACGGCGACGTGACCCTGGACGCTGGTAGTGGTCTTGTGCCAGACGTTGGACCAGGTCGCCCCGCCGTCGATCGACAGATCGACATCGGCGACGGAGTTGGGGTACTCGTTGTAGTACGTATCGAAGCCGACCTCCGGAGCCGTCTGGGCGGAGAGGTTCGCGACCGGCGATACCAGGGAGCTGTCCTGGCTGCCGCTGACCCCGTAGTGGTCGGAGTCGATGATCGCGAAGTCGGAATCCCCACCCGGCGGGACCGCCCGGTTGCCCGGGTTGTCGAACTGCCACGTCTGGCCATTGCCCTTGTTGTCGACGTTGGTCCAGCCGTCCTTGGTGGTCGATCCGGTCCATCCGGCGAACTGCTCGCCGGTGCCGGCGTACTTGTACGCGTAGCCAGGTGCGACGCAGGTAGTCGCGTCGACCGAGACGGTGGCGTTGTCCACCTCGTCCGAGTCACCGACGGTGACGCTCACGTCCTTCGTCGCGTAGCCCTGCGCCACCGGCGTGATGTGCAGGGTGTAGTCGGCGTCCTGCGGCAGATCGACGTTGTAGTAGCCGGTGTACGGATCGGTGTAGAACGCACCGCCCGGATATCCGTCGATCGTGATCTTGGCGTAGAGCGGCCAGCCGTGTCCGGAGCCGTCGGTGACGGTGCCGGAAACGTTCTGGCTCGGCACGCTCGTCAGTGCCGCGTCCAGCGCCGTGGTGTGCGAATCGGTCACGACCACCCCGGACGTGGTCTTGGCCTGGTACCCGAACGCCTGCGCCGTCACGTCGTACGTGCCGACGGGGACGGACAGGTCGTAGCTGCCGTCCGCCTCGGTCGTATCGGCGTAACCGTCGGCGGTCTTGACCGTGGCCCCCTTGACCGGTGCGCCGGTGCCGCTGTCGGTGACCTTGCCGGCGATGTCGCCGTGCGGGCCGGTCGTCAGCGCGGTCACGCCGTTCGGCGTGCCCACACCCGTCGGACCGTCCCAGCCCGGACCAGCGGTGCACAGCACGTTGCCGCAGCCACCGTTGGTGCCCTCGGTGATGTCGTTCAGCGAGCCCGCCGGTGCCTGGTAGGGGTAGGTCACCGGGTAGGTGCCGGGCACCGGGGTGCCGGCCAGCGCGTACATCGCCGCGGTCAGCGGTGAGGACAGGCTGGTGCCGCCGATCTGCAGCCAGTCGACACCGAACTGCGACGGGATGCTGTCGTAGACGGCCAGGCCACTGGCCGGGTCGGCGTCGGCCGAGACGTCGCCCTGCGCGCGGTTGTTCGGGCAGTTGGTGTTGAGGTTCTGCTGGTAGTCAGGACGGGGCTCGAACGGTGAGCAGCCCGATCCTCCCTCGTCCCACGCCGTCTCGTGCCAGCCACGCGTCGAGCCGTCCGCGACGAGCTTCGTGCCACCGACCGCGATGACGTTGGGGTTGGCGGCGGGCCAGTTGGCGACGTTGCCGCTGTCACCAGTGGATGCGGTGACCGCGACGCCCGGGTGGTCGTAGTAGTGGTCGTAGGTCTGCTCGTTCGGCATCTCGCCCGGCACTCCGTAGGAGTTGGACACGTACTTCGCGCCCAGCGAAACTGCGGTGTTCACGGCGATGCCGAGGTTGTCGAAGCCGGCGTCGTTGCCCTCGACGAGCAGGATGTTGCACGCCGGGCAGGCCGATGACACCGCGTCCATGTCCAGCGCGCTCTCCAGCGCCCAGCCCGAATCGTCGGCCGGGTAGTTGGTCCCGCCGTTCTGATCGACCTTCTTGAAGCAGCCGTTGGCGGTGGTGCACGGCGGCAAGCCGTACTGGGACCGGAACACGGCGAGGTCCGCCTCTGCGGTCGAGTAGCCGCCCGCGTCGACCACCGCGACGGTCTGCCCTTGGCCCGAGGCCGGGAGCTTGTAGGCGCTCTGGATCTGAGCCGGACCGAGGGCGGTCGCCGGCGGCGTCGATGCGTTCGGCGTGACCTTGCCCGAGGAGTCGGTGTGGATCAGCGCGTAACAGCGGGCGAAGTCGCGGCCCTTGCTGCTCGGCTGGGGGGTGTTGCAGCTGGCCGGGACGTAGTTGGCCGTCTGCTTGGCCGAGGGTGAGGTGGGCGGCGCGGCGGCGGCGGGCGTCGCGACGGCGACGGCCATCCCGGCGGCCGTCGCCACGGCGGCCAACAGGGCGAGGTAGGCACGTGCCCTACCGATTCTGGGTGGTCTCATAGGTTTTCCCCCGCGGGTGTCGAGTGGCCAGATGGCTGGGGTGGACAGGTGGACGAGATGTCCGTGGATCTCACGTTTCCCCTTTCTGCGCCGACCGATGGGATATCGGCCGCGCGGAAACCCCCGCGCAGACCGGCCGATGTCACGCCCGTATGGATGGGCGTGTCATCCGATGCGTGACCTGAGCCGGCAACGGCGGTTGGCGTAAAGCGGACGGAAAATGACACTGACGCCTCGGAAACAAGGACGGAAGATCTAGTGACGCCCGTTTCACGCCATCGTCGCGAAACGGCTGGACCGTGGCGAACTGCTGCGCGAAGATTGTGTGATGTTGGGGGTACTCGGGCTGACTGCGGACGAAGAGGCCCTTTACGAATGGCTGCTGGGCCGCTCACCCGTCCCGAGCGTGAATCTGGATGCTCTCGTCGCCGGCCAGCCGTGGGCCCCCGAGCTGCCCGAGCTGCTGGTCCGCCTCGAAGAGCTCGGGCTCGTGGTACGCCTCCCCGGCGCGCCGCCGAGCTGGCAGACGGTGGCCCCCGAGATCGCGTTCGACGCCCTGGCGCAAGGCGGTGAGCGCGCCCTGACCCACGCCCGGCACCGTCGGTCGGAGCTGTCCGCGGCGTTCCGCCACGCCGCGCAGCGCGAGGACCCGATGCAGCTCGTCGAAGTCGTTCGCGGCCGCCCGGCCATCGGTGAGCGTTACGTCCAGATGCAACGTGACGCCCGTCGCGAGGTGCGCTGCTTCGACGCCCCGCCCTACGTGTCGCGGGAGCCTCAGGTCAACACGCTCGAGCTCGATCTGCTCCGCCGAGGCGTCCGCTACCGGGTCCTCTACGACCGGCACGGGCTCGAACTGCCCGGGCGGCTCACCGACCTCGAAGCGGGGCTGGCGCACGGCGAGCAGGCCCGCGTCGCCGACGTGCCGCTCAAGCTGGTGCTGAGCGACTACCCGTTGGCGTTGCTGCCGTTGCAGCAGGATCCGACCGAGATCGAGGCCTCGCTGGTCGTTCACGACTCGGTGTTGCTGGACGCCCTGTCAGCGCTGTTCGAGATGTACTGGGACCGGGCTATCCCGTTGCAGGTGCGCAACGGCCACGCGCACCTACCGCACGCCGACGACGCCCCGAGCGGCATCGACCGCGACCTGCTGCCGTTGCTCGCGGCCGGGTTCACCGACCAGGCGATCGCCAGCCAGCTCGGATGCAACGAGCGCACCGTCCGCCGCTACCTGAAGGACATGATGCACCGCCTCGACGCCGTCACCCGGTTCCAGGCCGGCTATCAGGCGATCCGGCGAGGCTGGCTCACCACCGACCGGACGGCCTCGGCATGAGCGACGCTGCGGGACCGAGCAATCTCGCCGCCGCAGGGCTCGATCCGAACGAGGTCGCCGCCTACGAGCTGATCATCACCCGGCCGTCCTCGACGATGCCGCAGCTGGCCAAGTCGTGGACCCGTCCCGCGCCACTGGCCAGCATCGTGGCGATGCTCGAGGCTCGGGGGTTCGTCACGCGCGACGACGGCGCGGAGCGGCGCTACGCGGCAGTCGACCCCGAGATCGCCCTGGACACGCCACTGGCCGACTACGAGGGACGGCTACGCCGCGCCCGCGAGCATGTCGCCGACCTGGCCCACCGCTACCGCTCGCGGTCGAACGTCGACGACGGCGCGACGCTCGTCGAGGTCGTCGCCGGACAGCGGGCCGTCATGCAGCGCATCACCCAGCTGCAGTTCGGGGCTCGCGAGGAGATCTGCTGCCTGGACAAGCCGCCCTACCTCGATGCCCCGGGTACCGCCGCCACGGACCTGGAACTGCTCCAGCGGGGCATCGCGTGCCGCACCATCTACGAGCGGGCCTCCGTCGAGCACCCGGGCGGGCTGCACGAGGTCGAGCAGTTGATCGCCGGTGGGCAGCAGGCGCGGGTCCTGCCGAGCATCCCGATGAAGCTCTACCTCGTGGACCGGCGTCATGCCGTGCTGCCACTGCAGCGCGAACCGGCGAGCGTCGAGTCGGCGGTCATCGTGCACGCCCCGGCGCTGCTCGCCGCGCTGTCGACGCTCTTCGAGGGTTTGTGGGAGCGCGCGCTACCCATGCACATGCCCGCGCCTCTCGTCCAGGCCGGGCGCCGGGCCTCCGTCGACGAGCATCGCCTCATCACGCTGCTGCTGTCCGGGCTCACCGACGAGGCGATCGCCCGGCAGCTCGCGCTCGGCTACCGCACCGTGCAGCGCCATATCGCCGGGATGATGTCCAAGCTCGGCGCGCACACTCGATTCCAGGCCGGCGTCCAAGCCGCCCTGAACCAGCAGGACTAGGGCTTACCGATACCTGAAGCCGTCGAAGAAGCGGCGGAACACGCCTCCGGCTCGGGGCAGGGGCGCCGCCGGCGGCGGTGCGGTGCGGAGCTGGCGCGCGATCGGTTGGTCGTAGTCGGTCCGCGCGATCGTGTCGATCACCTGCTGCTCGTCGTAGTCCTCGGACCCGTCGATCGATGGGACGAAGCCGACCAGCATCCCGTCCCGCATCACTTGGGCCTCGAGCCCGGCGGTGCCGTCGCTGTCCCAGATTGCCTCGCGCCCGTCGGGCAGGGCGATGCGCACGCCGAACTGGTACACGCCTTCTTTCGCCGTGCGGGCGTTGATGCCACGCTCGCGCAGGGCATCGACCACGTTTCGGGCTCGGTTCTCGTCCATCACCATCACGGTACCTAGCCACACCCAGGAACTTGCTGTGCAACCAGGCGGCGGCGCGCACCCGCAGGAAGATCACCGCCAGTTCCCGATCTTCCTGCGCGGGGAGCCCGGTCCGGCCGCATCCGTAGGAAGATCAACCCCGTTGGACGCTAGCGGCTCGCGCCGGAGCTGCGACGACGCCCCAGTCGCAGCACCCGCGAGGGAACCGAGAGCACCTCGGCCGCCGGGCTGGCCGGTGGGCCGCCGTCGCGGGGGGATCCGTCGTTCCACACGACGACGACGGTGCGGTCGTCGTCGGTCAGGCGCCGCGACTCGTCGGTGAGGCGTTCGGCCAGATCGCCGCGCGGGTGCGCCGCCAGCGTCTCGCCGATGGCGTGTTCGAGGCGGCCGATGCTCGCGTCGAGGTCGGTGGGTCGGTCCTCGATCACGCCGTCGGTGTAGAGGATGAGGGCATCGCCGGGCTCGAGCGTGCCGGCGTCCACGCGCAGGGCGAGGTCGTCGACGACGCCGAGAACCGTGCCGGTACTGACGGTTCGTACCGCGTGCCGGTCGGCCTCGGCCCACCGCAGCGGCGGCGGATGGCCGGCGTTGCGGATCTCGTAGGTCGACGACACGAGGTTGAGCCGCAGGTGGGTGGCCGAGGCGAAGTCAGCACCCCAGTTCTGGCGGCGCAGGTAGCTGTTGGCCTGGTCGAGGAACGTCTCGGCCGGACCGCGGAAGCGCCCGTGGCAGGCACGATCGAGACGTTGGCAGCGGCGGGATCCTGCGACTGGGTGCCACCGGGGGTCGTCGACGCGCCCGGGGTTGAGTTGCTCGTCCCCGACCCGGAGGTGCCCGGATCCGCCGCGGACGTGTCGCTGCACGCGGTGCCGGCAACCAGCAACGCGCAAATCCCCGCCACGGCAAGGCCGTGCTTGTGCAACCTTCTCAACACCTGAGCTCCCCAGAGAGACGATCTGCCGCCGGGTAAGCCTAGCTCGCCCCACGGGTGTATCCACGCACCGGAACGTCACCAGTACGGCGAAGCCATCACGGCCCCGCAGTACTGATGACGTTCAGCAGGACGATTTAGTTGACCTCAGTGCGCGTGATCTCCGCGGTAGTACTCGAACACGAACCCGGACAGGGTGACGATGCCGATCCCCGTGCCGACGATGAACAGCCACCAGCCGAACACGATCCCCAGAACGATCACTGACAGTGTCAGCGCGCACCACAGCGGCCACCACGAGTACGGCGGGAAGAAGCCGAGTTCACCGGGTCCCTCGACGATCTCCGCTTCCTTGCGGTCCTCCGGCCGGGGATCCATCCGCCGGGCGGTGACGCTCAGGTAGAACGTCACCAGCAGCGACAGGAAGAACGTCATCACCAGCGCGGTGGTGCCGGTCGGGTCCTCCGACATCAGCCAGTAGATCGGCGCGACGATCAGCACGAACAGCGTGAGGATCCCGAAGACCCAGGCCTCGACCTTCATGCCTTGCTCTCCCCGTCCACGTCGGTACCGGCCTTCAGATTGCGCTCGAGATTCTCGACCCGGCCCTGGTCCTCCCCCGCGTCCAGCAGGTTGTCCCTAGGCGCACCGCTGTCCGGATACTCCGACATCGCGATCTCCGGGTGGTGCAGGTCGAACGCGGGGCTCTCGGACCGGATCCGCGGCAGCGAGAGGAAGTTGTGCCGAGGCGGCGGCGAACTGGTCGCCCACTCCAGCGAGCGGCCCCAGCCCCACGGGTCGTCCACGCCGACCAGCGGCGCCTTGCGGGACTTGTAGACGTTGTAGAAGAACGGCAGCATCGACAGGCCGAGGATGAAGGCACCGACGCTGGAGACCTCGTTCAGCGTGGTGAAGCCTTCGTTCGCCCCGTACGACGCGTACCGCCGCGGCATGCCCTCGACACCCAGCCAGTGCTGCACCAGGAACGTCGTGTGGAAGCCGATGAACAGCAACCAGAAATGCAGCTTGCCGAGCTTCTCGTCGAGCATCCGGCCGGTCATCTTGGGCCACCAGAAGTAGAAGCCCGCGAACATCGCGAACACCACCGTGCCGAACACGACGTAGTGGAAGTGCGCCACCACGAAGTACGTGTCCGATATCTGGTAGTCCAGGGCCGGCGACGCCAGGATGACCCCGGTCAGGCCACCGAAGAGGAACGTCACCAGGAAGCCGACCGCCCACAGCATCGGGGTGTCGAACGAGATCGACCCACCCCACATCGTGCCGATCCAGTTGAAGAACTTCACCCCGGTCGGCACCGCGATCAGGAACGTCATGAACGAGAAGAACGGCAGCAGCACCGCGCCGGTGGTGAACATGTGGTGCGCCCA